>ERZ724525.1067-NODE-1067-length-15979-cov-4.695617_pt1 | contig 15979 bp, 17 predicted proteins | sample MGYA00376058_ERZ724525 | MGnify/ENA primary metagenome ERZ724525 (study PRJEB28724, sample SAMN07190888) | wastewater metagenome | isolation source: influent of sewage treatment plant in Hong Hong | place: USA: Christiansburg, Virginia | collected 2016-03-01 ... | reverse complement strand
GTATTCGATACCGTTGGCAGCGCCGAGACGACCGGCGGCGCGCAGGGGATTGTTCGGTTGAGTGTGGCTGATGGCTCGGCAGGTGATGCTTGATTCCGACCATTCCAACACGGCATCCAGCAGGCACATGTCGCCCTGATGCGGAATGTGGGCGGCGATCCAGGTGTGGTCTAGCACAGTTTGAGATCAATGCTGAGCTGCATGGGCGCCAGATAATCGAGGCAAACCGTGCCTGATTCGCCCTTGGCCAGCATTTGCAGCAGCGGCAATACGCGCAGGGCGGGAATGGCGGTGCGCAGATTTTCCAAATCAGGGTCAGCCATTTTTTGAGCCTTTTCGGCAGTCGACCGTAACGTAAGCTGCGCCAATGAGTGGGCGGTCTTTTGCGGCGTCAGGAGCAGGGCGACGCCGGCACAATCCGGGGTATCGCGTTTGCTGTGTAGCGGTTCCGGGTATTCGCTGTCGTAAGCGATGAGCAGGGTCGGCTGGGTATCAACCACCACCTGCCCAAGCGCATCAAACAGGCCGGCACCAAAGCTGGCGTCGTAGGCGCAAAGCACCTGACAGGGTGCCATCGACTTGGTGGCAATACCCCAGTAACCAGCGGCGGCGTTGTGCACCGAGTTGTGGAAACGGGTTGGCGAAATCAGGCGGTCATCGGTGGCCAGCTGTTCGCACAAGGCATGACAGTTGTGACCATCGGCGCCGGAGGCGGTGAATACGGTGGCCAACTGGCTGACATCGGCCGCGGCATGGACCGCGGCTTCCAGCCCGATAGCCAGAGTAAGTTTGACGATACGGCTGGCGCGGCGGCGCTCGGCGGCCGGCAGAATGCTGGGGGCCGGCAAGAGAGATGGGGCGGCGACATAGGCTGCTTCGCCGCGCAACACAGCACAGGTGGCAGGCCAGTCGTTGAGGCCGGGTGCGATAAAGCCGATGCCCTCAATCCAGGCCATGAGCGGGGTCTGGATCATGGCGTCACTCCCAGAACAAGGCTGCAATTGCTGCCGCCGAAGCCGAAGGAATTACTCAGCGCATGGCGCACTTTGCCGCTGCGGCTGATCAGTTGATAGTTGAGCGGGATCGCCGGATCTCTTGTTTTGGTATGCGGGCTGCCGGGCAACAGATCGTTGGTCATTGCCAGTGCGCAAATCACCGCTTCAACCGCACCCGCCGCACCCAGCGTATGGCCGGTGGCGCCCTTGGTTGAACTGCAAGGCACCTGATCGCCGAACAGCGCAACGACGGCCTTGCCTTCAGCCGCATCATTGGCTGGCGTGGCGGTGCCATGCAGGTTGATGTAGTCGATTGCCGAGGCCGGCAAACCAGCAGAGCGCAAGGCAGCCTCCATCGCCAACCTGGCACCAAGGCCTTCGGGGTGCGGCGAGGACATGTGGTAGGCATCGCTCGATTCACCGACGCCGAGCAGCAGAACGGAACCGCTCGTCGGCTGGGCCGGTACCCGTTCAAGCAGGGCAAAGGCGGCCCCTTCGCCGACCGAAATGCCATTTCGTGCCATATCGTATGGGCGGCAGGGTTCGGGCGAGGTCAGTTGCAGCGAGGCAAAGCCGTAAAGCGTGGTCAGGCACAGCGTATCGACACCACCAACGATCGCTGCGTCGATGGTGCCGCAGGCCAATTGGCGCGCAGCGGCGGCAAAGACTTTGGCGCTCGATGAGCAAGCGGTGGAAACCGCCATCGCCGGGCCTTCCAGACCAAAATATTCGCGAGCGAATTCGGCCAGCGAGAAGGAGTTGTGGGTACTGCGGTAAATGAAGTCTTCCGGCAAAGCGCCAGTGACCGGATCGCAGCGGCGGTAAGCCAGCTCGGTTTGCAGAATACCGGCGGTACTGGTCCCGAGAAATACACCGACGCGGCTTTTGCCGTAGCGGGCGATGGCTTCCCGGACACGTTCAGCAAAACCATCTGCTTCAAGGCCAAGCTGGACCAGGCGGTTGTTGCGACAATCGAAGCGAATCAAATTTTTTGGCAGTTTTTGGGCGTCGACCGCAACCACTTCGCCAATCCAGGTATCGAGCGTCACGGTTTCAAAAACACAGGGTTTGAGTCCGCTGCGGTTGTCGCGCAAGCCAGCCAGCGTGGCTTCGAGCCCGCTGCCGAGACAGGTAGTGGCGGTATAGCTGGAAAGGAGCAGCGGGGTCACGGCGGGCCTCGAATTCATCAAGCGACCATTTTAACCGGATGAATCGGCTAGGTGCTGCCTTCGCCCCGCGTCAAACAGGTGCGATAACGGCCTTCGACACGCCGGGCAAACCATTCCGTGGTCAGTTTGCGTGAAATTTTTGGGCTTTTCAGGTCAATTTGCGGCATTGCCTGGCGCGGCAAAGGCTGGCCGGCATTCTTGTCGGCCAAGGCAAAAAGCCGGACGAACAAAGGACTTTGGCCAAAGCTGGCCGATTTTTCGAGTAGCAGGTCGCGGCGGATTTCGCTGTTGCTCAGGCGTAACTGCGGCGACAGGCTGCGCAAGGCAGCTTCAACCGAACTGGGCTGCTCAATGGCTTTGCCGCCTTGATAACGCAACAAATCGCCATCAAGCACCTGCGTTTTTCCGCTCACTTTGGCGAGCGCCGACTGAAAAGCGGCATTGCGGCTGCTGTAACGCCCGGCATTGAAATCGGCAAAACGATAAACCACATCGTCGTAGGGCGCCGGGTAATCGAGCAATATCGCGCTGCCAAAATAAAGGCCGCCGCGCCGGGTAAAGACTTCGTCGCGGATCGTCCCATTCAACGGAAAGGGATAGGGCTTCTCGCGGCTGAACTGCTCGGCGAATTCAATGCTGACCTGCATCGAGCCACCGGTGCGCACCGGGTTGTATCCGGCAAACAACTGTTTACCAGCAGGCAGTTCTGCAATCATGTCTTCGAACAGGGCGTTGAGCTGTTTCTCTGTTTTCAGGGCAGCAATACGCTGGTTATAACTACGCCCGTCCGGCGAACTTTTGATCATCGCCGCCGAAATCAGCAGTTTGGGTATCCCGTACTTATTGCCGCGATGCTCCAGTTCACGCCAGACGATGTCAGGCAAACCGGGAACCACTGGGTCGGCCTGAAAGCTCGACTCCTGTTCGATGACGGCAATCGCTGCACAGTAAATTTGCGGGACATGCGGAAAGCCCAGATGGGTGAATGCCGTCTGCAGATCGTTGGCCCAGCCAGCACGATCCTTGACGTTGGCGGGAATCAGTCGGGCAACCATGGCGCGGATGTCGCGCTCGGTCAGCGGTGCTGGCTCGGGAGCTTTATCCGGTGATGTTTTCAGATCAGGCGGCAAACCGCCGGATGAAACCGGGCCACCGGTTGTCGAACAGCCCGCCAGCACAGAACTGATTAAGAGGAGTGCGGCAAGCGTCTTCACCGGCTAATAAACATGGGGAATGAAGCCCCGCGTTTTTTGCATGTAGGCGGCGTAGGCTTCGCCGAAATAGACCAGACATTCTCTTTCATCACTTTTTGCAGTGAGCAGCAAAAACATCGTGGTCAGCCCGACAACGACCGTTCCCGGCAAGCTTGGGGCCTGAAAATAGGCGCCCCAGGCCAAGGACAGCAGCGAGGCATACATGGGGTGGCGAATGTGCTTGAAGATGCCGGTGGTGACCAGCGTCGTGGTTTTCTCAAACTCGTAAAGCGCACCATCCTGCCGTTCCGTGCTGGCCAAACCCTGATCACGCAAGGCGCGATGGCCGCGAATGACCAGATAGATACTGAGCGACATCAGCAACCATGAGGCCATCTGGTGTGGCGAAAAAGGTTGCTCGCCCCAGGGCTGACGATTGAGCACGACAAGGGCAAGAATGCCCTCCCAGGCGAAAAAACGGTAAAAGCCATGCCCGCCCGGATGACGCAAAGCCTTGCGCGACAACCAGAGAAGAACGGCGGTGCCAGGCAGCAGGATAAGCAGGTCAATCAACAAGGAATTCACAGCGGTACCCGACAAATCAGCATGACGTTGGCGAAGGGTTTGCCTTCACTCATCGGCATGGTTTCAACCTTGAAGCCGATGTTTTTGAGCAGGTCGATCCATTCCGCCAACTGCCGGCTGTAAAGCGTCGGCAAACGATGGCCACGAATGAAGGTCACAGCATGATCGACCCAGTTGCAGATGTGGTACGGCAGGCCGGCGCCGGCATCGCCAACGCGGGTAAGGAAAAGGCCGCCGGGGGGCAGGGCGGCGTAGATGCGCTTGAGCACATCTTTCTGGCGCAGGTGATCAATATAGTGCAGCGCATCAAGGATGGTGACGACATCGGCCTGACCATAATCCACCTTGCACATGTCACCCTGACGAATATCAACCAGCGGATGATCCTTACCGAAAGCTTTAGCGGCGCGGTCGACATCTTTTTGCATTAACTCGAAACCGCGCAGGCTGAGCGGTTTCGGTGGCGTTGACCAATCATTCGGCCAGTTGCCATTTTCGTAGATATTGCGCGCCGCGAGCAACCAGGCAAACAGACTGCCCTGGCCACAGCCAAGGTCAAGGAAATGCGCTTTGGTCGGGAAGATGCCGCGCTTGAGCAACTCGCGGAAAATGCAGTCGGAAGATAGTTTGCCGCGCGCGTAGTGATAGGCAAAGTGACCGCCGGAGCGGAATGGACGACTGGCGTCATCAAGCAGGGTTTGCAGGAAGCGGGAGGTCATGTCAGGGCAGCAGGAAGCGTGACGGGATTAAGGCGAAGTTCGCTGATTTTTTGTAGCAGGCGCGGCAGGACAGCAAGGATAACCGGCTCGCCGCTCGGCGTGCGGGCGGAATGACCATCGTGCAAGAGCAGGATGTCGCCGGGCGCAAGGTTTTCAACCAGCCGGTCGTAAATACGCTGCACATCGCCTTCGTAGGTATCGTAGGGGCGGCGTGTCCAGGAAGCCAGCTTCAGATCGAGGCGGGAAAGGACCGGGTCGAGCATGGGGTTGCGTAAGCCAGCGGTTGGCCGAAAGAACTGTGGCGGTCGACCAGCAATTTGACTTATTTTTTGCTGGGCGGCGCTAATGTCGGCTTTCATGCGGCCAGGGCCAAAGGCGGCAAAGAGCCAGGAGTGCGAATTACCGTGGTTTTCAACGCTATGGCCGCGTGCGACGATTTCACGACAAAGCGCCGGATACTGATCGACACATCGACCAATGCAAAAAAAACTGGCTTTGACACCCGCCGCATCCAGCAGATCCAGCACGCGGGGTGTGACTTCGGGGTCGGGTCCGTCATCGATGGTCAGGATAATTTCTCGACGAGCAATGGCAGCGGGCGTCAGGCGATTCAGATTGGCACCAAGAACCGTTGAACGCGGCAGGAGGCCGGCAACCGTGAGCATAATTTGATTTATCACCACCGCCCCCAACGCCAATGGCCAGGCCGCCGGCGCAACAAGCAAGCCGATACCAGATGCCGCGTGGATGGCAATCGAGAACTTGATGAAGGGCGTTGGTTTCCAAGGGTGCGGCATGTCAGGCTGAAAGATATCCGCTGTCGAGAAAATGTTCCCACAAAATTTGCCAGACCGGCCATTCATGCCCACCAGGAATGGCATGGCGCGAGGCCGAAGGGAAGCATTCGGCAATCTGTTGCATGCCGCTGGCGAAGCGATCTTGACTGCCGTAACCGACGAAAACCGGGAATTCCGGTGGGGGATTTTGCAGCCATTGCCAGGCGCGAAATTCGGGATCGTTGAGTTCTTCCTGTGTGGCTTGCCATTGCTTCATGCCGCCAGCACGGGCAATTGCATTGGTCGTCAGACGGCTACCCGGATAGGGTGCAAGCAAGCAAAGACCATCGACCTGATTGGGCGTATCGGCATTGTGGCAAAGCGCCAGCAAGCCACCGAGCGAGATGCCGCCCAGCCAGATTTTCGTATAGCCCTGAGCGCGTGCCGGTTCGATGATTTCGGTTTGCAGCGCCGGCAAGGCAGAGCCGTCAGAAATCCGGCTTAAATCGATGTCGACCGTAACCACATCCAGCGCCAGCTTGCGCTGGGTGATCGCGGCGAAGAATCCCGCCGTTGCGTAATCCTCCGGCGTCATGTAGGCGCCGGGCAGCAGGATGATCAGGGTCGATGCGCCAACCGACTGGCGCAGAGTACGTAGTGGTTGGCTCATGATCGGGTTTCACGTGAAACGAAAATGGCCGAGAAAAGCAGCGCGAGGATAGCACCCGGTCCGACCGTTACACCCACGGCATGCAAGACCGGCACATTGGATAAAGCCAGGGTGCCAAAGCCAATCGCCGTCGTCAGATTGGCGACCAGCATTGAAGCCAGTGTTTCCGGATCAAGCTGATGCTGGCCCTCGGCGCGGTCGAAGAACAAGGCGTAATTGGAACCCACCGCAACGATCAACAACATCCCGACTAGATGCAGCAGATGCAGACGCTCGCCAAGCAGATGCAGGCCAGCGATCACGATCAGCACGGCGAGCACCAGCGGTAGCAGCACGGCTGCCAGACGGCGCGGTGAACGCAAGGTCACCGCCAGCAGGCCAACGATGGCGAGCAGGCCGGCCAGTGAAAGCAGCATGGCTTCGTGCAGGTAATCGTTATAGAGCTTGTTGAACTCCAGCTTCATGTCGATGAACAAGGCATCGGAACCAGCCAGCGCGCTACGCACTGCAGCAGCATCAATATCCTTTGCGCCTGGGCGCAAGGGCAGCAGCACACTCCAGCCCTTGGCCTGCGGCAGCAGCAAGGAATCAACGGCGAGCGCGAGACTGGTGCCATTCAAGTTTTCGCGCAGCAGATTCGGGGCCTGACGGGCGTTGGCAATTTCATTGAGAAAAGGTATGAGCTTGCTGACGGCGAGCGGTGACTCCAGCAAGGCGGCATCCAGTCTTTGGCGCAATTCCTCAACTGCCGGCAAACTCGAGCGGCGCGCATTCTGGCTCGAAGTGCTGGGCAGGAAACGCGCCGGGCTGTCGTAACCGCCAATCTGGTTACTGGCAACCAGACGATCAAGTTGCTGTCCGACTTTTTCAGCCGCCAGTAATGCCGCTTCTTGATCTGTCGCATTGATCACCACCAGATAGCGGGAATCCGGTGCGCCAATGTCGGCGCGCAAAGCCATGTCGATTGCCTGATCAGCCTTGCTTACCGGGCTGAGCGCCGAAAGTTCGGGGTTCCACAGGCCGTCACGTTGCGCAAACAGCAGTGCAGCGGCGGCAAGCGCCAGGGCAGCAACCGGCCAGCGCAAGCCGTGCAAGGCATGAATGGTCTTTTCGAGCGCGCGACCAAGCGGCGTCAGATCACGCATTTTCGGGGCTGTTCCGCTGAGGCGCGGCAGGATAAATCGAGTAACCAGTGCCGCCGTCAGCACGCCGCTCAAGGCATACAAGCCAAGTTGTGAGAGGCCGGGGAAACCGGAAAACAGCAGCGCGCCAAAGCCGAACACGGAAGTCATTACACCGAGCCGAATCGTCGGCCAGAAGCGTTCGCGCCAAACCTCGACCCCGCTGCGTCCGGATTGCACGAAGTAATAGATCGAGTAATCGACCGCCTCGCCGATCAGCGCCGAACCAAAGCCGACGGTAATGCCAAACACCGTGCCATAAGCCAGACTGACGGCAACCACGCCGGCCAGTGCGCCGGAAACCACCGGCAACATGCCCAGCGTCAGTAGCTTGAAAGAACGATAAACAAAGAGCAGCACGGCAATGATCGCCACGGTACTGATCAGCGACAGGCGGCTGACTTCTTCCTTGATCGTCGCCCGTGAATTTACAGCGAACAGACCGGGGCCGGAAATCTGGAGTTTGGCATCGGCAAATCCGGCCTCTGCAAAATGGCTGCGAATCGCATTGATCGCCTGTTCCTGCCCATCCGTATCTGAACCGAGTGCTTTGGTTTGCACCAGCAGCATGGCGCGCTCGCCATCACGCGAGGCCCAGACACCTTCGCGGCTATTCGGCTGGGCACCGGCATTCAGGCCACCCAGCAGTTCCAGCAACTCGCCGGTGGGGTCACGGGTCAGCAAGGGTTTAAGCATCATGCCGGCCGGCGAAGCGAGCAGGTCGATGCTGTTAAAAATGGCGGCTTTCAGGCCGTCGACCGTAAACCTTTCGGCATTGATTGCCGAACTCAGCAGGTAGCGATGTTTGAACAGGAAATCGCGATCCACCGTCTGACTTCCCGCCTCGCCATTTTGTACCGAAACAAAATCGGGCAATTTTTCCAGTCGACCACGCAAGGCTCGCGAAAGGGTGGCGCGTTGTTTTTCGTCGCCGCCTTCGATGGCGACCATCAACAAGCGCGAAACGACGCCTTCCTTTAATTGATCGACCAAAACCTGCTGTTCCGCCGTCGGATGCGCCGGCAGGAAGAAAGACATATCAGCCGTAAACCGGCTATTCCAGACAATAGCAGCGCCGACCAGCATGGCCAGTAACCAGAGCAGGAAGGTACGGCCAGCCGTCAGTTTCACTTGGTTTCTAGCGGCTCAATGGTCATCAGCGAGCGGTCGCCATCCGCTTGCAGGTATTCGATGCTGCGAATCTGGTTCTTGCTGCCACTGACCACAATGCGCAAAACCAGGGCGGCAATCTTTTGTTCGCTGGGTAGCAACGTGAGCACCCACTTGTCCGAAGTGCCAGACAAATAAAGGCCATAATTTTTCTCAAGCGCGGCACGGTTGCCAGTCAGGGTGCCGCGTATGCTGTCGATGAAAGCCAGCGCTTCGGGCTGATTGCTCAGGTTGATGCTGAGTTTTTGCTTGTCACGTTCGATGCTGAGCATGTCCTTGTCGAGAATCAGGATTTCCGGCTTCGGCGTCAGTGTGCGTTTTTCAAGATAGCCGGGGGCGATGTAGGACATTTCACCGGTCGACACCACTGGCTTGTCAAGCAGGGATATGGTTTTCTTCTCAACAAATTTCGCTTTGCCGCCTTTGTGTTTAGCCAATTCATTCATCAACTGCCCGACATCGAAAGCGGCAAAGGCGGGCAGGGCGACAGTGAGCAAGAGGCCAGCAATCAGTCGTTTCATGATTTTTTCTGCCAGAAATCGAAAAAATTGAACCAGTTATAGGGCGCAAGCCGACAGAAATGCTTCAAACGCTCAACATAATGCTGCTGCGCCGCAGCAATTGCCGCATCGCGTTCTGCGCGTGACGTAATGGAAAAATCAGCTAGTTGCTCAAAATGAATCTGGTAGCGATTACCGCCCAGATAAAGGCCGGTCATGAAAAACACCGGGCGGCGCAACATGGCCGCCATGCGGAAAGGGCCAAGCGGAAAAGGAGCAGCCTCGCCAAGAAAATCATGGTCGACCGTCACGTCATTTCCCAAGGCGCGGTCCGCCAGCATGCCGACCAGGTAGCCTTGATCGAGCTTGTCACGTGCTTCAAGCATCGAATCCAGCTTGCCCAGCGCAATGATGTCTTCGGTTGCCGCCGGATTGATTGCCTCAAGTGCTGAATTGATCTTGCGGGCATTTTCCTCATACATCAGCATGGCGATTTTCAGGCCGGCCTTGCCGCGCCCGGCTGCACGCAGCACTTCAAAGCTGCCCAGATGGGCACCGATGAGCAGAGCGCCGGGCTGTTGATCGAGTGAAGCGTGCAAGGCTTCAGTACCAAAGATTTCAATATCAAAGAGATCGAATCGATCATTTAGCAGGTAAATCCGGTCGTGCACCGTGCTGGAAAAGTACAACACGTGGCGAAAGCCATCCGACCATTCCGCCCAGCGACCCAGCGCACGATGCAGATATTTGCGACTGGCACGCCGTGCCTTGGGTGAAAACAGGACAAAGTAAAGCGCAATGCCGAACAGGACGATACGGCTGATGCCGCGACCCAGGGTCAGCGAAATCCAGACCATCAATTTGAGAATGGCGTTATTGCTGCGCTCTGCCTGACGCAACCAACTGGGCGGTGCAGATTGGCTCATGCGGTGGCTGGTGGTGTCAGGCTACCGGACGCTACCGTGCGCCCCGCAGCTAGCGCAACAAAAGAGACGGCCCCGCTTGGCTTTTGATTCAAAGCGTAAGTAAGCACCTCTCCCGGCAGAACAGGGCTGAGGAATTTTGCATTGCCGACCTGCCAATTCAGCGCCGGATTCGCGAGAAATTTTTCGGCAAACAAAATCGCCTGATCGAGCAAAACCACACCGGGCACAATCGGGTTCCCAGGAAAATGGCCGGCAAATGCCGGGTGATTCGCTGGAACCTGCCAGATGAACTCAGCGCTCGACATGCGCTACCTTCTCGGCAAAAAGAACCTGCAAATGATTGCGTGGCAGTTTGCCGGTTGCATTCCGCGGCAATTGGTCAAGCAAGACCAGCGGGCGCGGCAGGAAGATCGAGTCGATGCGCGGTCGTAGTTCAGCCAGCAATTGCCGGCTGTTCATACCGGGTGCAACGACAAAGGCACAAAGACGGGTAATCCCATCCACCGCTTCGCTATCCGGCAGGAAAAAGGCCGCGTCGATCACACCGGGAATGGCAGCAATCTGATGATTCAGATAGGCCAATGAAGTCCGTTTGCCAGCAATGTTGATCAGGTCGGCATGGCGCCCATGCAGCAGAAAACGCCCATCCGGCAGGATTTCAATCACGTCGGACAATGGTACATGGCCTTCAACATGGCCACCGCAGGCAATGGTTTGCTCATCAGCCTGCTCAAGACGCACGCCGGGCAACAGTTCCCAGGCTAAATCAGCCGTCGTCCGACGGCTAGCCAGCTGACCACTTTCCGTCGAACCGTAGATCTCGAAAAGAGGGGCTTTGCAGCAAGTTTCCGCAGCGTCGGCCAATTGTTGGGAAAGCGGCGCTGTCGCCGAAAGCAGCATGTCGATGGCTGGCAAATCGAGCCCTGCAGCAATCAATGCCGACAAATGGAAAGGCGTACTGACCAGCAGGCGCGGCGGTGGCACCGCATTGAGCGCGCTGACAATATCCTGCGGATAAAACGGTTTACCTGACCAGAAAGGCGAATTGCCATGCAGGGCGAGCAACACCGTCGATTCAAACCCGTAGCTATGTTGCGCCGGCACAGTGCCAATGATGCTGTGTGGTTGTTCCAGCAAACCGAGGCGCTGTGCTTCGGCACGCCCGTTAAGAACCAGCAGCCCCCAGGTTTTTACATGGGCAACCGGGGTGCCGGTCGAGCCGGAGGTAAATAGCTGAACTGCCTCAAAGTCAGCAGGAATCGTTGGAATTTTTGCGACTTTTTCGGTGTTGACCGAAACCACTTCTGGAAAATCAAGGCGTGGTAAATCAAGATTGTCAAAATCACTGTCACACAGGCAATAGACATCCGGACAGGCTGTTTTTATCTGACGTAATGTTTCAGACGATTGCGAAGCAGGCTGCAGGCTGGTTTTTCCACTCAGCAATCCGGCAGCAAGACCAACTGTGAAACGATAGCGATCCTGACAAACATTAAGCTGATGCCGACCTGCGGGTAGTATGGCGGCCAGTGCTTCAACATCCGCCAGAAAATCACGCACTCGCACCGTACCGCTTGGGCAAAAAGCAAAAATATCATCGAGGCTGGTGTGGCCGAGTAGCGGAATAAGGTTCATCGGTGTTCAGTACGACGGCGGGTCGAAAGACGATAACCGCGGATCGTATCTGCCATGCTTGATTGATCTTCCGGTGGCAAGACGCGCAGACGGACAATATGCTCAGCCGCAAACATTAGAATGATCAGCAGAATACTGAGCAAATTGGCAAAAGCCGACCAAATGGCCGCCGGAGCAAAGAAAAACAGCAATGCCGAAACGCTCGACATGACGAAGAAAAAGCAGGTCCAGGCGACAGTCACAGAGCGCGTGTAACGTTCCTTGGCGGGAGAAATCTTTCCGTTGTGCGCAAGCAAAGCGAAATGGGTGACCAAGGACTGACGCCCACTTAACAAAGTGCGCCCAAAAAGGATGCCGAGCGCCAGATTGGTACCGAAATGTTGAATGAAGTAAAGCAGGGCAACATTCTGGCGCAAAGTCGGCCAAATCCAGGCAACCAGACCAAGTACCCCCAACCCGCCCACAATCATCCACAGTGGATTGCTCACCCGCCAAAGCAGGATAATCACAATCGCTACCAAAGGTGCACAGGCTAATGCGGCAGCAAAATCAGAAGTGCCATCACCGGCGCTGCCAAAATGGGCCAGCGCGGCCCAGGCAAGCACCAGCACCCCGACGGCGAGTCCGCGCAGAATGGCGGCCGGGGTCAGTCCGGTCATTTTGTCCGTGACGAAGCGATATGGGCAGCCAAAGTGCGCAAGGAAGAAAAAATACGGGTGTTATCTTCGTTGTCTGAACGTAACTGGAAGCCGTAACGCTTGGAAATGACCAGCGCCAATTCAAGAATATCGATTGAATCGAGGCCAAGTCCTTCACCAAACAAGGGAGCATCAGGCTCGATTTCTTCCGTAGTCATTTCGAGATTGAGTGCCGAAATAATCAATTCAGCAACTTCCGGCAATAAAGTCTCAATGACTTCCGGTGAAATAGCATCAGACATGACTAGATTTCCGTAGATTTAACGAGCGACAGCACGGAATGCGAGTACCGCATTACTGCCGCCAAAAGCAACGGAATTAGAAAGCGCGGCACGCACCGGCACATCTCGCCGTGCGCTGGTCACATGATCAACACCAAGACAAGCAGGTTCGATTTCCTGCAAATGTGCCGTCGGTGGAATCGACTGTTCGCGCAAAGCCATGACCGTCACAATGGCCTCAATGGCACCCGCAGCACCTAACAGGTGACCATGCATCGACTTGGTCGCACTGACAGCCAATCGGCCGGCTTGCTCACCAAAGACCAGTTTAAGTGCAGCAACTTCAACCGGATCACCTTCGGCAGTGGCCGTTCCATGGGCGTTGACGTAATCAACGTCAGCGATGCACAGGCCACCGTCAGCCAAGGCAGCATTCAATGCGCGCTCCTGCCCGGTCGCTTCCGGGCGCACCAGATGGCTGTGATCACAACTAGTACCGTAGCCAACCATTTCAGCGAGGATTGTTGCTCCACGAGCAAGGGCATGGTCCCAATCTTCGAGCACCAGGGCAGCACCACCTTCACCGAGAACTAACCCATTACGATCTGCACTGAACGGGCGGCAGGCTTGTGGCGAGGTCGTTTCATCGCCCGTCGCCATGACCCGCAAGGCCTCCCAGGCGCGCGCCACACCATAAGCCTGCGGCGCATCGGAACCGCCGGTCAGCATTACCGGTGCTTCGCCGCTACGTACACGACGGAATGCTTCACCAATCGCAATTGCCGATGAAGCACAGGCCACCGTATGGCTCATGCTGACGCCACCGAGACCGAGCTGAATCGAAATGTGGGCATTGGCAGCGTTGTTCATGCCAAGAATGACGGACAGCGGCGAAACCCGTTCGCGACCTTTTTGCCAAAGTTCGCGATAACCTTTTTCATACGCCAAGGTACCACCAAGTGCTGTACCCCAGGCAACACCCCAATTTTCACGGTTTTCTGCCGGTTGACCGCGAGTCAATCCGGCATCAGCCCAGGCAGCAAAAGCGGCAGCCGTACCCAATTGGGCAAAGCGGTCCATCGTGCTGGCCAGCGGCCGACCAAGAACGCCATCGACATCAAAGTTCGGGCAGCTGACAAAGGGAATGGTCAGTGGACGGGGAATGTCGTCAGTACGCAGAAAGTGGACAGCCGATTCACCCGCCAGCAGGCGCGCAAAAAAATCCGGCAGATCGCCACCATAGGGACTGATCAAGCCCAGCCCGGTAATCGCAACCCGCCGCTGGCTCATGGCTCAGCTTTGTTCGCTGCGTAACTGATCCATCAGCGCCACCATCTCGCCAACGGTTTGGGGGCTTTTCAGATCTTTGGAGAGCGTGATGCCGAAACGATCCTCGAATTCAAACATCAACTCAAGCATCATTAACGAATCCACGCCCAAAGTATCGAGCTGTGCGTCGGAAACGACCAAGTCTGGCGCAACGCCAAGACGGTCCTGGAGAAATTCTCGAATAAGGCCAAGTGATTCCATAGTGCGCACTATTTTAGCCCAAGCCCTTATTTTTACAAAAGTTAGTGCGTGATTTACTGGGTTTTATTCAGGGTTTGAATGAAATCAGCGGCAGGCATGAAGCCTACAACCCGAACTGCCTTGTTTTCCTTACCGTATTTGTCAAAAAACAAGATTCCTGGCGGCCCAAACAGACCAAAACGCGCCAATAATGCCTTGTCATTCGCACTATTCGCCGTGACATCGGCTTTTAAAAGCTTGAAACCAGCCAGTTTGGCCTGAACTGCCGGGTCTGAAAAGGTAAACCGCTCCATTTCCTTGCAGGAAACACACCAATCCGCGTAAAAATCGAGCATGACCGGCTGACCGGCAGCCATCACTTTAGCCTCGAGATCGCTCAGCGATACCACCGGCTCGAACGGAAGCTTCTTGTTTTCTGCCGCCATTGCCTGACCACGCAACCCGGCCAACGGCTGCAGTGGATCACGACTACCGGCCAGCGCACCAATCAGCAGCGCGGCGCCGGTCAACAACATGACAATACCGATGCCTTTCCAGAAACGCTGCCAGCCTCTTGCATTCGAGGGCAGCGGATCAAGCGCATGTAGGTAGATCGCTGGAATGATCAGCAATGCCGCCCAGGCCAACATCTGCACCACCGCCGGAATCACTGGCGAAACCAGCCAGACTGCAGTCGCCAGCAACAACAAGCCAAAACCCTTTTTCACCGCTTCCATCCAGGCACCCGCGCGTGGCAGCAGCGTACCAGCGGAAAGGCCGACAATCAGCAGCGGAACACCCATACCCAAGGCCATAACAAACAAGGCCGTACCGCCTAGAACCGCATCGCCGGTCTGGCCGATATAGAGCAATGCTCCGGCCAACGGCGCCGCAACGCAGGGGCCGACGATCAGGGCCGAGAGGGCACCCATGGCGAAGACGCCAATGCCGCGCCCACCCTGCAGGTGGCCGGACTCTTCAGACAACTTGCTTTGCAGCGAAGTCGGCAACTGCAATTCGTAAAAACCGAACATCGAAAACGACAGCACGACAAAAACCAGCGCAAATGCACCTAGTACCCACGGGCTTTGCAGAGCAGCAGAAAGTAGGGTGCCGGTCATGCCGGCAGCGACACCGGCAGCGGCATAAGTCACCGCCATGCCCAGCACGTAAGCCAGCGACAAGGCAAAGCCGCGACCACGCGAAATTTTGTGACCCTGACCAGCAATGATGCCGGAAAGGATGGGAATCATCGGGAAAACGCAGGGTGTCAGCGACAAACCAAGGCCAGCGATGAAGAAAAAGGCTAGATTGCCCCAGAAACCGGCGTTTTTGAGCGCACCTGCAATTTTTCCGCTTTCATCACCGTCGACACTGACATTTGTCGAAGCCGCCGCCGGCATACTCGCCGGATCGGGCAAATCAAGACTGAGCGGCTGGCTCTGCGGCGGGTAACACACACCGGCATCGGCACAACCCTGCGAGGTCACATTGAGATTAAGTTGCAAGGGGCCGGAAGCATTACGCGCCACCGGCAAGCGGATCACGACCGTTTTGTAATAAACCTCAACCTTGCCAAAATTTTCGTCATCCTTTTCTTTGCCTTTGGGTATCTGAGCAACGCCCAAGCCAGCCGCTTCACCTTCAAGCGCAAACTTGAACTTGTCGCGGTACAGGTAATAGCCTTTGGCGATGTCGTAGCTGACTTCTATCGTCTGCCCATCCAGCGCACGCGCCGAGGGCTTGAACGCAACCATGGGATCAAGAAAATCCTCGGCATGCGCCAACGAAACCAACAAAGTGAGAAGAAAAAACAAACTGCGCATCATGATTGGACTGTTTCCGCTGCGACCCAGTTCAAGTAAGCCGGCAAACCGGCTTGAATAGGCAGAGCAATAATTTCCGGCACATCGTAGGGGTGGCGTTCGCGGATAGCGGCTTCAAGCGCCGGGTAATTAGTTACGGTCGACTTGATAAACAGCGGAATTTCTGTGGCCGACTCGACAACGCCCTGCCAGCGATAAATCGACTG
>ERZ724525.1061-NODE-1061-length-16023-cov-7.540519_pt1 | contig 16023 bp, 7 predicted proteins | sample MGYA00376058_ERZ724525 | MGnify/ENA primary metagenome ERZ724525 (study PRJEB28724, sample SAMN07190888) | wastewater metagenome | isolation source: influent of sewage treatment plant in Hong Hong | place: USA: Christiansburg, Virginia | collected 2016-03-01 ... | reverse complement strand
TCACCACGGGCTCGTCGATCATGCCGCAGAAGAAGAACCCCGACGTGCCCGAACTGGCACGCGGCAAGACCGGCCGCGTGGTGGGCCACCTGATGGGCCTGATCACCTTGATGAAGGGCCAGCCCCTGGCCTACAACAAGGACAACCAGGAAGACAAGGAGCCGCTGTTCGACACCGTCGATACCTTGAAGGACACGCTGCGCATCTTCGCTGAAATGATCGGCGGCCAGTTCAACCCCGCGACGGGCGTCAAGGAAGGCGGCATCACCGTCAACGCCGCCAATATGCGTGCTGCAGCGCTCAAGGGCTATGCCACGGCCACCGATCTGGCCGACTATCTGGTCAAGAAGGGCCTGCCTTTCCGCGATGCCCACGAGACCGTGGCCCATGCCGTCAAGCTGGCCCAGCAAAAAGGCGTGGACCTGACCGAGCTGCCGCTGGCAGAGCTGCAGGCCTTCAACCCCAACATCGAAGCCGATGTGTTCGAGGCGCTGAGCCTTGAAGGCTCGCTGAATGCCCGCAATACGTTGGGCGGCACGGCTCCGGCTCAGGTGCGTATCCAGCTGGCCAAGCATCAGGCTCGTTTGGCTTGATGACTCGCCGCACTGTGGCGTAACGATCACGCCTTGAAAGCGCCCTTTGCCGGGCGCTTTTGTTTTGGTTAGGCTCAAAAAATACAAGGAGAAAACACATGACGCAATCTCGTCGTCAACTGCTCAAGGCTGGTGTGGGGGCTGCAGCAGCATCGGCTCTGGGTTCGGTGGCCTGGGCTTCGTCGGGGCAGCCCATTCGCATTCTGGTGGGCTTTCCGCCCGGTGGTGGATCGGATGCGATTGCGCGCCTGCTGGCTGAAAAGCTCAAGGATGAGCTGGGCGGCGTGACGGTGGTCGTGGACAACCGCCCCGGCGCTGGCGGCCAGATTGCGGCGCAGTTGCTCAAGGCAGCACCTGCCGATGGTCATACGCTGTTTCTCTCGCATGACCACACCATTTCCATCCTGCCCCAGGTCGTGAAGAAGCCCGGCTTCGATTCTCAGCAGGACTTTATTCCCGTGGCAGGCATTGCCACGTTTGTGAATGCGCTGGCAGTTTCCAGCAACACGCCAGCCAAGAATCTGGCCGAGTACGTGGCATGGATCAAGGCCAATCCCAAGCGCGGCACGATTGGTATTCCGGCCCCGGCTTCTACGCCAGAGTTCCTGGTCAAAATTCTGGCTGATCATTACAAGCTCGATCTCGTGGCTGCACCGTATCGCGGCAGCGCCCCGCTGTTGGGTGACATGTTGGGCAATCAGATTCCGGCAGGCATCGCATCGGTGCCTGATTTCATGGAGAACCACAAGGCCGGAAAAATGCGCGTGATCAGCGTGCTGGGTGCCAAGCGTCAGGCATCGATGCCCGATGTGCCTACGCTGCTGGAGCAAGGCATCAAGGGTTTTGAAGAGCTGCCTTACTACGGAATCTTTGCGCCCAAGGGTGTGCCGCAGGCGTTTGTGGATCGTTTTTCGGCTGCCGTCGGCAATGTGCTTAAACAGCGTGACGTTTACGCGCAACTGACGGCCTTGGGTCTTACAGTGGGATATATGAATCCCGCACAGCTGGCGGCCAGAGAGACAGCCTATACCCGCGTTTGGACCGGTATCATTCAGCGCAGTGGGTTCCAGCCGCAGTAATTTGCGCTTGCAGTACATGCTCAAAGCCCTGCTCACTTGTGAGGCAGGGCTTTTTTGTTGATGCACTTGCCGCGCTGTCGTGGTGGATTCCAGACTCCAGATTCAAACAGCCAGAGCAGGCCTTGCGCCTGCTTTAAAAAAGGATGACTGTATGACCAAGCCGTATGCAAAGACGGGCGGAACGGAGGGGCATGCACCGCGCTGGCGCATGCTGCTGAATGCGAGTTTGCTGTGGGGCCTGAGCGCCGTGGTTGCACATGCAGCCGGTGTGCGCCAGTTCAGCCCGCAGGGGGATGTGAGCAAGGTGGGGCAGGTGGTCGTGCAGTTTGATGCAGCGGCCGTGCGCTTTGGCGACCCCAAGGCCGCCGCTCCCGTCAACTTGCAATGCAGTGATCCTCAAGCCGCCAAGGGGCAAGGCCGCTGGAACAGCGAAAAGGAATGGGTGTTTGACTTCACCCAGAATTTGCCCGCTGGCGTGCGCTGCACGGCTTCGCTCAATCCTCAGTTCAAAGCTGTCGATGGCAAAGCGCTGACGGGCGCTGCCAGCTATCAATTTCAGACGGGTGGCCCGCAGGTCGCTGATATCGCGCCGGATACCTATGAAGAGGTGGATGAGCAGCAGTACTTTGCGTTGCGCCTGACGGGCGCGGCCACGGCAGACAGCCTCAAGCAGCGCGTCTGGTGTACGTCTGAAGGCGTGGGTGAGCGCATTCCTGTGCAACTGATTGAGGGCAAGGATCGCGATGCCGTGCTCAAGCAGCGGCACTGGGACAAGGATGCCGCCAAGCACCCGCAGAACTATGCCGTACTGGCCTGTAATCGCCGCCTGACTTCGGGCAGCAAGATGACCTTGGTCTATGGCAAGGGCGTGGTCATGGCCAATGGCCTGGCCAGCAAGGATGAGCAGCGTTATCAGTATCAGGTGCGCCAGCCGTTCACGGCCGATTTCAGCTGCGAGCGTGAAAACGCCAACGCCGCCTGTCTGCCCATTCGCCCCATGCGCCTGTCCTTCAGTGCGCCTGTGCCGCGCAAGCTGATTGAGGCGATTCGCCTGAAGAGCGGTGCCTCGGCGGTCGCTCCCATCATTGAGCAAAACGGCGACAAGCTGGCCGAAGACTCGCTGGTGGACAGCGTGACCTTCCCGGCCACCATGACTGCCAGCACCAAGTATGTGGTGGAGCTGCCCCCGCAGTTCAAAGACGCTGCAGGTCGCACGCTGAGCAACGCCAACATGTTCCCGCTGGCCACGGCCACGGGCAATATGCCGCCGCTGGTGAAGTTTGCTGCTTCGCCATTCGGCATTGTCGAGCGCTTTGCCGAAGGCCCCAATGGCCCGGCGCTGTTGCCCGTGACGCTGCGCAATGTGGAGCCGCAACTTACCGGTAAGTCACTGGATGCCAGTGTGGTACGCACCAAAAAGGGCGGCTCTGACGCGGACATCATCGCCTGGCTCAAGAAGGTCGAGCGCTATGACAGCTATAGCGTGGAGCGCAAGCGCGCTGCGCGCGACGTGAAGGTTTTGCCTCCGGTCATCAATGACGACAAGAACTGGGTGCAGACACGCATGCTGTCGCTGCTGGACGGACAGAGCCAGACACAGACGCTGGAGCTGCCCAAGGCGGCCAAGAATGACCCGCGTCCGTTTGAAGTGGTCGGCATTCCGCTGAATCCCGGCTTCCAGGTTGTCGAGATCGCCTCGCCCATGCTGGGGCAGTCGCTGCTCGATGAGGGCTATGGCGCGGGTCGCACCATGTATGTGCGTACCTCGGTGCTGGTCACCAATCTGGCCGTGCACTTCAAGCTGGGCCGCGAAAATTCCGTGGCCTGGGTGACGACGCTGGACAAGGGCAAGGCCGTGTCTGGTGCCACGGTTCAGGTCTCGGACTGCAGTGGTCAGGCCATTGCCTCGGCTGTGAGCAACGAGCAGGGCGTGGTGACCTTCAACGGTCTCAACCCCAGCCCTCCCGACTGCCGCAATGACGGTGATTACCGCAGTGCTTCCTATTTTGTGAGTGCACGTGCCAAGACCGATGCGGGCGAGGAGCTGGCGTTTGTGTGGAGCAACTGGAACAAGGGCATTGAGTCCTGGCGCTTTAATGTGCCTACCAGCTCCAGCAGCAAGCGCGACGAAGTGGCGCACACCGTGTTTGACCGCATGCTGTTCCGCGCGGGAGAAACCGTGTCCATGAAGCATTACCTGCGTGCACTGACCGGCGCAGGCAAGAATTCCAAAGGCTTTGATCAGACTCCAGAAAAGCCTGACCGCCTGACTATTACCCATCTGGGCAGCGGCCAGCGCTTTACGCAGGCTTTGAGCTGGTCTGCCAATGGCAGCGCGATCAGCGAGTTCCCTATCTCCAAAGCGGCGAAGCTGGGCGAGTATTCGGTCGAACTCAGCTATGAGAATGGCAACAACAGTGGTCGCCGCTCCAGCTTCAGCACCGGTATTTTCCGCGTTGAAGAGTTTCGCCTGCCTGTGATGGAGGGCCGCGTAGGCCCGGCCAGCAAAGATGCGCTGTATGGCGCGAGCAGCGTGCCTGCGGAAGTGCAGATCAACTACGTCTCCGGTGGTGCGGCTTCTAACCTGCCCGTCAAGGTGTCGGCGCTGCTGCGTTCCAAGTCGCCAGATTTTTCTGGCTGGGATGGCTTCAGCTTCAACCCGCCGCGCAGCGCGCAGGATGTGGGCAGCAGTGATGATGAGGAGAGCACTGCCAGCGACGACACCAAGGTGGTGGCAGACAAGCTGCCCGTGACGCTGGACAAGAATGGTCTGGGCAAGGTCACCATCGACAAACTGCCCAAGTCCACCGAGCCGCGCGAGCTGCTGATGGAGGCGACTTATGCCGACCCCAATGGCGAGGTGCAGACTTTGCGCGGCACACGCACCATCTGGCCTGCGGCCGTAGTGGCTGGCGTGCGTGCCGAAAACTGGATTTCGGTGGATCGCAAGCTCAGCTTTCAGGCGTTGACGCTGGATACGGCCGGTAAGCCGCAAGCCGGTGTCCCCGTGAAGGTCGAGGCTGTTGCGCGCATCACCACTTCCAGCCGCAAGCGACTGGTAGGCGGTTTTTACAGCTATGACAACCAGACTACGCTCAAGCCTTTAGGCACGATCTGCTCGGGCACCAGCGACAGCCATGGCCTACTGCAGTGCGAGGCGCAACTGTCCCAGCCCGGCGAGGTTGAGCTGATCGTCAAGGCCTCTGACAAAGATGGCCGCAGCAGCCAGGCCGCTGCATCGGTCTGGGTCACGGGTAAGGGCGAGATCTGGTTCGGCGGCGAAGACCATGACCGCATGGATGTGCTGTCCGAGCGCAAGAGCTACGAGCCCGGCGAGACCGCACGCTTTCAGGTGCGCATGCCTTTCCGCCGCGCAACTGCGTTGGTGGCAGTGGAGCGCGAAGGTGTTGTGAGCACGCAAGTCGTTGAGCTGACGGGTGACAACCCAACGGTAGACGTCAAGATTGAAGAGAACTGGGGCCCCAATGTTTACGTCAGCGTGCTGGCGCTGCGGGGCCGCCTGATGGAAGTGCCTTGGTACAGCTTCTTCACCTGGGGCTTCAAGTCGCCGGTGGAGTGGTGGCGTGCTTTCTGGAACGATGGCAAGGAGTTCATTGCGCCCACATCAATGGTCGATCTCTCCAAGCCCGCTTTCCGTTTCGGCATGTCTGAAATTCGCGTGGGTTTGAAGAACCACACGCTTGATGTAAAAGTGACTTCGGACAAGAGCAGCTACAAGGTGCGCGGCACGGCCAAGGTCACCATCAAGGCCACGCTGCCTGATGGCAAGCCTGCTGCAGGTGCCCATGTGGCGCTGGCCGCCGTGGATCAGGCCTTGCTGGAGCTGATGCCCAACACCAGCTGGAACCTGCTGGATGCCATGTTGACGCGCCGCGAGTGGGGTGTGCAGACATCCACCGCGCAGATGGAAGTGATTGGCCGACGACACTATGGCAAGAAGGCCGTGCCCGCGGGCGGTGGCGGTGGCCGCAGCCCCACGCGCGAGCTGCTCAACACCCTGCTGGTGTGGGCGCCCAATGTAGTGCTCGACGCGAACGGCATGGCGCTGATCGACGTGCCGCTCAACGATGCGCTGACCACCTTCCAGGTGGTGGCCGTAGCCGATGCGGGTGTGAGCCTGTTTGGTACCGGTCAGACGGCGATTCGCACCACGCAGGATCTGCAGATCATCAGCGGCCTGCCGCCGCTGGTGCGCGAGGATGACCAGTTCCGTGCCCAGGTGACGCTGCGCAATACCTCGGCCAAGGCCATGAAGGTGGAAGTGACACCGCGCGCCACCATGCTGGAACTCAAGCCGCAGACCGTGGAAATCCCCGCAGGAGAAGCGCGCGAAGTGGCCTGGGACGTCAAGGCTCCGGCCCAGCTATCAGGCACACGTGCCGAGGCACTGATCTGGGAGATCGCCGCGCGTGACACCAGCGGTGGTGCTGACGCTGCGCAGGATGCCCTGAAAGTCAGCCAGCGCATCGTGCCCGCCGTGCCATTGACGGTGCAGCAGGCCACGCTGGTGCAGGTGAACGGCACATACACCGTGCCCGTGAACCCGCCCGCTGATGCGCTGCCCGGCCGTGGCGGCCTGCAGATGTCGCTGGTGCCCAAGCTGACCGAAGGTCTGCCCGGCGTGCGTGACTGGTGGGCCCGCTATCCCTACTCCTGCCTGGAGCAGACCACCAGCAAGGCCGTTGGTATGAACAACGCCGAGCTGTGGGCTAGCACCATGGCGCAGCTGCCCAACTATCTGGACAGCGACGGCCTGGCCAACTACTTCCCATCGACGGATGGTGGCGTGAATCGCGGTAGCGATACGCTGACGGCGCACCTGATCAATCTGTCGGCACTGGCGCAGGGCGTGGACAAGCGCTTTGTGCTGCCAGCGACCGAGCGTGCGCACATGGAAGACGGCCTGATTGCCTTTGTGGAAGGCCGTATTCAGCGCAACTTCTGGAGCCCGCGCAAGGATCTGGACATGCGCAAGCTGGCAGCCATTGCCGCGCTGGCGCAGTCCGGCAAGGCCACTCCACGCATGCTTGACAGCATCAACGCCACGCCCAACCAGTGGCCCACGCATGCGGTCATCGACTGGGTGATGCTGCTGCAGCGCATGAACGATGCACCGCAGCGCGATGAACGTCTGGCCCAGGCCATGCAGATTCTGCGTGCCCGCCTGACCTTCAACGGCACGCGTGCCGGCTTCTCGACCGATCAGGACGATAGCTGGTGGTGGCTGATGCAGGGCCCCGATGTGAACCTGGCGCGTCTGATGCTGGTGACGATCAATGATCCCGCCTGGGCAGAGGACATGCCTCGCCTGGTAAGCGGCTTTATTGCGCGCCAGCAGGGTGGTGCCTGGAGCACGACCACGGCCAACCTCTGGGGGGCGCTGGCACTGCGCCGCTTCTCGCAGAAGTTTGAGTCCGAGGCTGTGGCTGGTACGACGGTCGCCACCATGAACGGCAACGAAGCCAAGGTGAACTGGGCCGATGTGAAGCGCGCGACATCTGAAGATGTGCAGGGCGCAGCCCATGCGACGAGCATGTTTGGCGAGCCTGTGCGAGCTGGAGGCTTGCTGAACAACAGCATGTTCATGCCCTGGGCCAAGGCCGGCAAGGGCCAGCTCAGCGTGACCCAGCAAGGCACGGGCAAGCCCTGGCTGACCGTGCAGTCTGTGGCGGCTGTGGCTCTCAAGGCTCCGTTCAGCGCGGGCTACACCATCAAAAAGACCATTACGCCGGTAGATCAGGCGGACAAGAGTATGTTTGGTGGTGGCCAGTACTCACGCGGCGATGTGCTGCGTGTGACGCTGGAAGTGCAGGCCAAGACGGATATGACCTGGGTGGCGATTACCGATCCTGTGCCTACGGGTGCGACCATTCTGGGTGGTGGCCTGGGCCGTGACTCGGAGATCGCTACCAAGGGTGAGCAGAAGGAAGGCGCTGGCTGGCTGGCCTATGAAGAGCGCAGCTTCGAGGCCTATCGTGCCTACTACCAATACCTGCCTGCAGGCACGACCAAGGTCGAATACACCGTGCGCCTGAACAACGCCGGTGACTTTGCCCTACCACCCACACGCGCCGAAGCGCTGTATGCACCTGAGATGTTTGGTGAGGCGCCCAATGCACGCGTGAAGGTTATCGACAAGCGCTGATGAGTCGGGGCTGATGCCTCGTCTTTGAGCAGACTTGAGTGGAGTGAAAAATAGCACCCAGCGCTTTTGAAACAAGCGCTGGGTGCTATTTTATTTATGCCCTCTGCGGTGGGGTAGGCCAGGCTTCAGCGGTGCATGCGAGTCAGGGGCGTATCCAGAACGGCCTGCACGCATCGCCCCAACTTGGAAGTCAGACGGCTTCGCAAAAAATTTGCCGTCAGATATTTTTCGCCGCTGTCCCACGCATTTCGTTATGGTGTGCACATAGACAATGTGACCTTCTACAACCCAATGCGCCAAGACCTTTTGTCCGCTATGCCAGTAGGCATCTGACACCTGGATCATGGAGCACCTGCCAGGGGAGAAATCCATGCCTGAAGCCAGTGATAAAGCAACGGAAACCTCCACGCCGTCTGCTGCCTCTGCGCCTTCGTCAACGGGTGCTGGTGAGGACTCTGTTCCGCGCACTACCTTCTCTGCGCCGGTGGTCGTACCTGCGCTATTGGCGCTGGGTGCTCTGCTGCTCTATTGCGGACTCATGCCGCAGCGTGCCGATGCCTTGTTCTCGGGTGCCCAAGCCTGGGTGGTAGGGCATCTGGACTGGTTCTACATGGTCTCTGTCACGCTTTTTCTGGTGTTTCTCGTACTCTTGGCCGCCAGCCGTTTTGGCGACATCCGGCTGGGCCCTGATGATGCCGAGCCGGAGTTCAGTTTTCTCTCCTGGACCTCCATGTTGTTCGCTGCGGGCATGGGTATCGGTCTCATGTATTTCGGCGTTGGTGAGCCGCTGCAGCATTATTTGAAACCACCTACCGCTGTGGGAGGAACGCCGGCTGCAGCGCGTGAGGCCTTGCAGTCAACGTTCTTTCATTGGGACTTTCATGCTTGGGCGGTCTACGGAACCATGGGGCTGGTGCTGGCCTATTTTGGTTTTCGCTACAACCTGCCACTGACCATGCGCTCAGGCCTGTATCCACTGCTCAAGGAGCGCATTAATGGCCCGATAGGTCATGGCGTCGATGCCTTTGCCCTTGTGGGGACGATCGCGGGGATCGCCACAACCTTGGGCTATGGTGCGCTGCAACTGGCTGCGGGCTTGCACACATTGACGGGCTGGGACACGTCAACGATGGGGTTTCGCGCTGGAGTCATCGTCGTCGTGGTGGTGCTGGCGGGTATCTCGGCCGTGTCGGGGCTGGACAAGGGCGTGAGGCGTCTGAGTGAATTCAATTTGTCGCTGTCCTTTCTGTTGCTTGGGTTTGTGGTCGTCGCCGGACCCACGGTGTTCCTGTTTCAGGCTCTCAGTGAGAATGTTGGCAACTACCTCTCTGATCTGGTGAGGCTGTCGCTACGCACCTTTGCCTATGAACCAGCAAACGATCCGGCCTGGTTTGGCGGCTGGACCATTCTTTACTGGGCCTGGTGGATTTCCTGGTCACCCTTTGTGGGCATGTTCATCGCGCGTATCTCGCGCGGACGAACCATTCGCCAGTTCGTGATCGGTGTGCTGCTGGTGCCGACGGCCTTTAATCTGGTGTGGATGACAGCCTTCGGAAACAGCGCCATCTGGATTGATACGCATGTGGCACAAGGGGCGCTCGGCCAGACAGTGGGCAATGTCGATGCCTTACTGTTTCGTTTCTTTGAGTACCTGCCCTGGTTCAAGGTGGTGGCCTGGCTCGCTATCTTGCTGATCGCCGTGTTCTTCGTTACCTCGGCGGACTCGGGCGCTTTTGTGGTGGATACCATCGCCTCGCGCGGTCACCCGCACTCGCCGGTCTGGCAGCGCCTGTTCTGGGCTGTGGTGCTCGGTTTGACGGCTCTGGTGCTGCTGCTGGCGGGCGGCCTCAAGGCCCTGCAAGCGATGACCTTGGTGGCGGCCGTGCCTGTGACCATGATCATGCTGGCGCTGTGCTATGGCTTATGGAAGGGACTGCTTGCTGACCGTGTGCATTTCACGCAGGACTTGGCACCTGCCACCAGTTTCTGGAGCGGCCTGCACTGGCGCAAACGCCTGGAGCAGATCGTGCACCAGCCTTCAAGTGCGGATGTTCGCAAATTTCTTGCGGGCGTGGTACTTCCCGCCATGCGGGAGGTCGCGGTTGAAATGCAAAAGCGTGGCGTGCAGGCCGTTGTCAGCGAGGAGTCTGTTGCTGATGGGGAACTGCGCCTGACGATTCCCAATCCGGCGCTGCGTGATTTCGTCTATGGCGTGCGCAGCACGCGTCGTGCCGTGCCTACCTTCATGGTGCGAGATGCGGCCAGCGAAAGCACGCGTCGCCATGTCTATGAACCCATGACCTTCTTCGAGGATGGTCGCCAGGGCTACGACATTCAGTACCTGCGATCCGAAGAAATCATTGCCGACATATTGCGTCACTACGAACGCTATCTGTCGCTCAGTGCAGATCAGCGCACGCAGCTGCTCAATCGCGCGCCCGGCCATAGTTGAACAGGAGCAGCGCGTGGGAGAGAGGTGTTTGCCGCTTCTGTGCAGCACCTCATTCACGCGTGCGTCAAAGGACGGGTCTATATTCAGTGCTTTGTTCAAGGAGTTGAAGATGGCCGGACCCGCTGCTGCTGGTGTGCTGATTTATGCCAAGGATTTCCATTGTCTGGCCCACTTCTATGCGCAGGTGCTGCGCATGCAGCGATTGCATGCAGATGAGCACATCATCGTGCTGGAGTCCGCCGCGCTGCAGTTGGTCATTCATGCCATACCTGCCGATATTGCAACGCAGGTTCACATCGATAAACCGCCGCAGCGCCGTGCCGATGTGGCGCTCAAGCTCTTCGTCACCGTGCCTGCGATTGCCGAGGCCGCAATAGCGGCAGAGGCGCTTGGCGGGCAGGTGTTTGACGAGCGCTGGCAAGGCCCCGGCTTTGCGGTCTGCAACGCCATGGATTGCGAAGGCAATGTGTTCCAGCTGCGCGAGAGTCTGCTCGCAGATGAGTAGCCAGGCGTTGTAAAAATAATAGCTTCTAGCGCTTTAAAGATAAGCGATTCAGCCATTTTCAATGCATAAGAAAGCGAAGAGATGAAGGTACTGACCTGGAACACGCAATGGTGCTGCGGCATGGATGGGAAGGTCAGTGTGGAACGGATCGTGCAACAAGCGTTGCAGATGGGTGAGCAAGGTGATGCTGGCGATCTCGATGTGCTGTGCCTGCAGGAAATTGCAGTCAACTATCCCGACCTTCAGGGTAGGCCAGGCGATCAACTGGCCGAGCTAAAGGCGCTGCTGCCGGGCTGGCAGATCTTTCTGGGCGCATCCATTGATGAGTTCACGCCGCAGGGCCATCAGCGCTTTGGCAATGTGATTGCCACACGCTTGCCGGTGCTGCAGGTTCAGCACTACCCGCTGCCCATGCCTGCCGATGTAAACATGCGTTGCATGCAGCGCATGTGCTCGCTAGTGATAGTGAGGGATGCGGTGCTGGGGCCGGTGCGCATCATGACGACTCACCTTGAATATTTTTCAAAACGCCAGCGTATGGCGCAGGCCGTCGCTTTGCGTGATTTGCAGATACAGGCTTGCGCGCTGGCCGATACGCCGCCTCAGCCTGCCAGCGATGGATCGCCTTATCAGACCAAGCCACACACCCGCCATGCTGTGCTGTGCGGGGATTTCAACTTTGAGCCGCATGAGCCCGAATATGCGGCCTTGTCTTCGCCTTGGACAGCCGGCGAGCAGGGCAGTCTGCTGCCCGGTCAGTGGCTCAATAGCTGGGAGGTTCTGAACCCGGGGCAGCCGCAGCCGCCAACCTTCAGGCTGGTGGACAGAACCTGGGGCGCTGAGCCAGGCGCTTGTGACTTGATTTGGGTCAGCGAGAGCCTAAGTGAATATGTGCAAGCTTGGTGGGTGGATAGCTCTGCGCAGTTGTCCGATCATCAGCCTGTGATGTTGACGCTGGCTTGAACTAGCCGTTATGGTCGAGCTTGAAATAGACGAGCTGCAGCGCAAGTTGCAATGTTGTTGAACCCTTTACGAGAGGAGTTTTCATGCCTGTAGAAATACCATCCATGTCCATCATGTTGCACCGCAGCTGGTGGGTGCTCTTGTTGCGTGGTGCTGCTGCCATTATTTTTGGTGTGCTGACCTGGATGCAGCCCGTGGCTTCCGCAGCGGCTTTGGTGCTGGTGTTCGGTGCCTACGTGTTTGTCGATGGGCTGCTGGGCATCTATACCGCTATCAAGAGTCGCAAGCAGTCACGCCACTGGTGGCTGGTGCTCCTCTGGGGGCTGACGGGCGTGATCGTCGGCGTGCTCACTGCCATCAATCCGGCAGTCACCGCGCTGGTGCTGACCATTTATATTGGCGTCTGGGCCTTGATAACCGGCGTGCTGCAAATCGTGGCGGCATTGCGTCTGCGCAAGGAAATCGACGGCGAATGGATACTGGTGCTTGGCGGTCTGCTCTCGGTGCTGTTTGGCATCTTCGTGCTGGCCCAGCCCGGCGCGGGCCTGATGGCCATGCTGTGGGTTCTGGCAACCTATGCGGTCATCTTTGGCGTGTTGATGGTGATCCTGGCCTTCAAGATCAAAAAAGTCACCGCTATCTAAAAGCGAAACACGCTTCTCATCAGCGGCTCCCCGGAGCCGCTTTTTTTATCCCGTCGCTGCTGCTGCATCTTTGGGACAATGCTTGCTGAATTCAAACGGTGCACAACAGACATGGAACAAGGCATGTGGCGGTATTTCAAGACCCTGAAGCCGGGAAAGAACTGGCGTTCTTTGGCTGTGTTGACGGGCTTGCTCGGTCTCGCGGCGGCCAGCCATGCGGTCCCCAGTTTTGATGAAGTGCGCCGCGATCATCGCTCTTCGGAGACATTGCTGCTTTCACGTGAAGGGGAGTTGCTGCAGCGCCAGCGCACCGACAGCACGGTGCGCCGCGGCCCCTGGGTGCCGCTGGCCGATGTGTCACCTGCTTTACGCACCGCCCTGGTACTGAGTGAAGACAAACGCTTTTATGAGCACAGCGGTGTGGACTGGGCGGCTGTCACATCTGCGGCCTGGGGCAATCTCTGGAACACGCGCACCCGAGGTGCCAGCACGATCACCATGCAGTTGGCCGGTTTGCTGGATGGCGACTGGCGCCAAGGGCCGGGCGGGCGCAGCGTGGTGCAGAAGGTAGGGCAGGCGGTAGCCGCCCAGGTGCTGGACAGGCGCTGGCGCAAGGATCAGATTCTGGAGGCCTATCTGAATACGGTGCCCTTCCGGGGTGAGATCGTTGGCATCGATGCCCTGTCGCAAAGTCTGTACGGCAAGGCTGCGCATGGGCTGGATGCGCGTGAGTCTGCGATTGCTGCGGCTCTGGTGCGTGCACCCAATGCCTCGGTGGAGCGCGTGGCCCAGCGTGCCTGCGGCGTGTTGCAGATCATGATTCCTGATGATGTGGCGGCGCGCAATTGCGCTGAGTCAGGCTCTGCCTTGCAGCTTTATACCGCCAGCGTTCTGCAGCGCCGCCAGTGGCTGGCCAGCGAAGGCGTAGCGCCGCACTTTGCACGCCGCTGGCTCGCACAGCCGCAAAACAAAGGGCAGGCGCAGGTGCGATCCACTTTGAGCGCGCCCTTGCAGCGCTTTGCGGTGAGTAGCTTGCAGCAGCATCTGCGTGAGCTGCAAGGCCGCAATGTGGAAGATGGTGCGCTGGTGGTGCTGGACAACCGCACGGGAGAAATACTGGCGTGGGTGGGCTCATCGGGTGCGATGAGCCAGGCCTCTGAAGTGGATGGCGTGACGGCCATGCGCCAGCCCGGCTCCACGCTCAAACCGTTTTTGTATGCACAAGCGATTGCTGAAAAGCGCATCACGGCTGCATCGCTGATCGAAGATTCTTCGGCCCAGATCAACACGCAAAACGGCCTCTACATTCCACAGAATTACGACCGCCGCTTCAAGGGCTGGGTGTCTGCCCGTACGGCATTGGCCTCATCGCTTAACGTGCCGGCGGTGCGCACGCTGGTGATGGTTACGCCCGATGCTTTCTTTACCCAGCTCAAAAATCTGGGCCTGCCGCTGCGCGAAAGCGGCGGCTACTACGGCTTCAGTCTGGCACTGGGCAGCAGCGAGGTGCCGTTGCTGCAACTGACCAACGCCTACCGCGCGCTGGGCAATGGCGGTGTCTATCAGCCGGTGAACTGGGCGCTGCCTGCAGGCAGCCGCAAGACCGGTGGCAAAACCAGTGATTCGGCGGACGACAAGCCCGTGCAGGCGCTGGATGCCCAGGCCGCTTTTATCGTGGGCGACATCCTCTCCGACAACATGGCGCGCGCGCCCACGTTTGGTACCGACAGTGTGCTGGCCACGCGCTTCTGGTCAGCGGTGAAAACCGGCACCAGCAAGGACATGCGCGACAACTGGGCCGTGGGCTGGTCTGAGCGCTACACGGTGGGCGTGTGGGTGGGCAATGCGGGAGGCGAGGCCATGCACTCCGTCAGCGGCACCAGCGGTGCAGCGCCCATCTGGGCTGAGGTGATGGGGTTTTTGCACCGCAACACACCCAGCAGGCCACCCAAGGCACCGGCCGGCGTGCTGAATCAGCAAGTGAAGTTTGGCCTTGCGAGCAATGGCAGCATGCCGATTGAAAGTGCGCGCAGCGAATGGTTTGTGAATGGCACTCAGCAGTCGCTGTTTGCTATGGACTCCATAGCTGCTAGCGCTGATCATTCAAAGGCTAGAGGGCGAAAAGACTCAAAATCTGCAGCGAACCCCGAGCAGAGCAAAGAATCCGCCAGTATCTTGCGCCCGGCGAGTGGAACCATTCTGGCGCTGGACCCAGACATTCCACCCGAAAGCCAGCGCGTGCAACTGGTAGCGCGGCAGGCCGGCATGGCTTCAGAGCAGGCATGGCATGACAACAGTCTGCGCTGGCAGCTGGTGACGCGGCAATATGCCGCACCACCGGCTGGATCGCCTCCCAACACCAAGCCCGTGATGCGCGAAGTGCGCCGAGAACTTGGGCGCGGCAGCCAAGTTGGCTGGTTGCCATGGCCGGGGCGTCATCAACTGGAGCTGCAGGATGCATCGGGCAAGTTGCTGGACAGCGTCTATATCGAAGTGCGCGGCGCTGGCGCTCTGGTCGCAGGGCCCGAAGACATCAAGAAAAAAAGATAGGCATGAAAAAACCGCTGGCCAGGACCAGCGGTTTTCAAGAATGAGCGCAATGATCAGACGGTATTCGGGCGGTGCTCAGCGCACCAGCAGATCGCCGGTGATCTCCGAAACATTCTTGACGCTGGTCAGCGTCATGGCCACGCGCATTTCTTTTTCGAGCAAGCTCAGCAGATTGCTCACGCCCGCGCCGCCTTCGGCCGCCAGCGCATAGATGAAGGCGCGGCCAATCATGGTGCAGTCGGCACCCAGGGCCAGTATGCGCACGATGTCCAGGCCGTTGCGTATGCCCGAGTCGGCCAGAATCTTGATCTGCCCCTTGACGGCATCGGCAATGGCCGGCAGCGCACGCGCCGACGACAGCGCGCCGTCGAGCTGGCGGCCACCGTGGTTGGAGACGATGATGCCGTCGGCACCAAAGCGCACGGCATCCTTGGCGTCTTCAGGATCGAGGATGCCCTTGATGACCATGGGACCCTTCCAGAAGTCCCGGATCCACTCCAGATCCGACCAGGAAATCGAGGGGTCGAAGTTAGCTCCCAGATAGCCCATATAGTCTTCCAGGCTGACGTTCTTGCCCAGGTAGGTGGAGATGTTGCCCAGCGTGTGTGGACGGCCCATCAGGCCCACATCCATGGCCCAGTGCGGATGAGTCACGGCCTGCAGATAGCGGCGCATGGTGGCGTTGGGGCCGCTCATGCCCGAATGCGCATCGCGGTAGCGTGCGCCGGGCACGGGCATGTCTACGGTGAACACCAGGGTGGAGACGCCAGCGGCCTGAGCCCGCTCCAGCGCGTTTTTCATAAAGCCCCTGTCCTTGAGCACATAGAGCTGGAACCACATCGGGCGGCTGAGCTTGGGCGCGACTTCCTCGATGGGGCAGACCGAGACGGTGGACAGGGTGAAGGGAATGCCTTTTTGGTCGGCCGCCATGGCCGCCTGCACTTCGCCGCGGCGTGCGTACATGCCGGTCAGTCCCACGGGCGAGAGCGCCACGGGAATCGAGAGCTTCTCGCCGAACAGCTCGATGCTGGTGTCGAGCTGGCTCATGTCCTTGAGCACGCGCTGGCGCAG
>ERZ724525.1053-NODE-1053-length-16048-cov-13.442319_pt1 | contig 16048 bp, 29 predicted proteins | sample MGYA00376058_ERZ724525 | MGnify/ENA primary metagenome ERZ724525 (study PRJEB28724, sample SAMN07190888) | wastewater metagenome | isolation source: influent of sewage treatment plant in Hong Hong | place: USA: Christiansburg, Virginia | collected 2016-03-01 ... | reverse complement strand
TTCCGTACAACGCCCTCCACGACAAGTTCTACCCGAGCATCGGCTGCGCGCCCTGTACGCGCCCGGTTTCCATCGGGGAAGACGTGCGCGCCGGGCGCTGGTGGTGGGAAAATCCGGAAACCAAGGAATGCGGCCTGCACGTCAAGAAGTAATGGCGCACAGCAACGAACCCTCAACCGAGTAAAGCAATGTCGACGCTCACCAAACAAACCCTGAGCCACCTGGACTGGCTCGAATCCGAAGCCATCCACATCATGCGTGAAGTGGCCGGCCAGTGCAGCAACCCCGTGCTGCTGTTCTCCGGCGGCAAGGACTCCCTGTGCCTGCTGCGCCTGGCCGAAAAGGCCTTCCGCCCGGGCCGCTTCCCCTTCCCGTTGATGCACATCGACACCGGCCACAACTACAAGGAAGTCACCGACTTCCGCGACAAGCGCGCCGCCGAACTTGGCGAACGCCTGATCGTGCGTTCGGTGGAAGACTCCATGGCCCGCGGCACCGTCGTCCTCAAGAACGAAGGCGAATCCCGCAACAAGCACCAGTCGGTCACGCTACTCGAAGCCATTGAAGAATTCGGTTTCAACGCCTGTATCGGTGGCGCCCGCCGCGACGAAGAAAAGGCCCGCGCCAAGGAGCGGATCATGAGCTTCCGCGACGAGTTCGGCCAATGGGACCCGAAGAACCAGCGCCCCGAGTTGTGGAACCTCTACAACGCGCGCAGCCACAAGGGCGAGAACATCCGCGCCTTCCCGATCAGCAACTGGACCGAGATGGACGTGTGGCAGTACATCGAGCGTGAAAAGCTCGAACTGCCGAGCATCTACTTCTCGCACATCCGTCCGATCGTCATGCGCGGCGGTGCCATGGTACCGGTGACCGACATCACCCCCGCCAGGGCCGGCGAAGAAATCGTCCAGATGCAGGTGCGCTTCCGCACCGTCGGTGACATCACCTGTACCGCACCGGTGCTCAGCGACGCCGATACCGTCGAGAAGATCGTCATCGAAACCGCCACCACCACCATCACCGAACGCGGCGCCACCCGCCTCGATGACCAGACTTCCGACGCCTCCATGGAGCAGCGCAAGAAGGAAGGGTATTTCTAAGATCATGACCAGCGCCCACACCTCCCTCACCCAGATCGAAGACCGCGGCCTGCTGCGCTTCCTGACCTGCGGCAGCGTCGATGACGGCAAGAGCACCCTGATCGGCCGCCTGCTGTTCGACAGCAAGACCATCCTGGCCGACACGCTTACCGCCATCGAGCGCACCTCCACCAAGCGCGGCCTGACCGCCGTCGACCTGTCGCTCCTCACCGACGGCCTGCAGGCCGAGCGCGAACAAGGCATCACCATCGACGTCGCCTACCGTTACTTCTCCACCGGCACGCGCAAGTACATCATTGCCGACGCGCCCGGCCACGAGCAGTACACCCGCAACATGGTCACCGCCGCCTCCACCGCCAACGTCGCCATCATCCTGATCGACGCGCGCAAGGGCGTCCTCACCCAGACCCGTCGCCACAGCTACCTGGCCAAACTGGTGGGTATTCCCCACGTCATCGTCGCCGTGAACAAGATGGACCTGGTCGATTACAGCCAGGCCACCTACGACGGTATCGTCGCCGAGTACTCTGCCTTTGCCGAGCAGATCGGTCTCACCGACGTGCGTTTCATTCCGCTGTCCGCCCTCGTCGGCGACATGATCGTGGACCGCGGCGAACGCCTCGACTGGTACACCGGCCCGACGCTCATCGACATCCTCGAAGCCGCCCCGGCGGCGCACACCGAAAAGGCCGAGAGCTTCCGCTTCCCGGTTCAGTACGTGTGCCGTCCGCAAGCTTCCGATGACCCCGAGCTGCACGACTACCGCGGCTTCATGGGCCGCGTCGAGTCGGGCGAGATCAAGGTCGGCGACAGTGTCACCGTGCTGCCCAACGGCCGCACGACGCGTGTCAAGGACGTCCAGCTTTACGGCCAGTCCATCGGCAAGGCGATCCACGAGCAGTCCGTCACCCTGCTGCTCGAAGACGAAATCGACATCTCCCGCGGCGACATGATCGTCAACAGCGAAGAAGTCCCGGTGCAAACCAAGCAGATCGAAGCCATGATGTGCTGGCTGTCCGAAACGCCGCTGTCGCCGGCGCGCACCTACTGGCTGCGCCACACGACCCGTGAAGTCAAAGCCAAGGTCGCCAGCATTGCCCACCGTGTCGATATCAACTCCCTTGCCAAGGACGCTGCGACGACCCTGGCGATGAACGATATCGCCCAACTGACCCTGAAGCTGGCCCAGCCCATCTTCGCCGACAATTACACGGAATCCCGGCCGACCGGCGCCTTCATCCTGATCGATGAATCCACCAACAACACGGTCGGCGCAGGAATGATCGTCGGCTGATCGCGCCTGATCAAAGCAACAAAGGCCCGTCGGAGGTTTCCCCGACGGGCCTTTTTTTATCCGACACCCAACTCAGGGATACGGATGCTCTAGCGCCGTACTAATGCTCTGGGCGCAAGCAAAACAAAAAAGCCAGCTTGCGCTGGCTTTTTTGCAACAAGACACCAAAGCGTCTGTTTATGCAGCTTCCTTCTCACCTTCAGAGGCAACCGCTTCGCCGTCCGGACGATCCAGCAGCTCAACGAAAGCCATCGGCGCGTTATCGCCATCGCGGAAACCACACTTCAGGATACGCAGGTAACCACCGTTGCGGGTGGAGAAGCGCGGACCCAGTTCGTCAAAAATCTTGACGACGATCTCACGATCGCGAAGGCGGTCAAACGCCAGGCGGCGATTGGCCAGACTCGGCTTCTTGCCGAGAGTGATCAGGGGCTCAACAACCTTGCGCAGCTCCTTGGCCTTCGGCACGGTGGTCTTGATGACCTCGTGACGCAGCAGGGAGTTCGCCATGTTGCGCAGCATAGCCTGACGATGGCTGCTGGTGCGGTTGAGCTTGCGAAGACCGTTACGGTGACGCATTTGTAATTACCTCTTCTTCGTTACGCTCAACCGAGCTTTTCCAGCCCGGCCGGCGGCCAATTTTCAAGTTTCATACCCAGCGTCAGACCACGCGAGGCAAGGACTTCCTTGATCTCGTTCAGCGACTTACGCCCCAGATTCGGCGTCTTGAGCAGTTCAGTTTCGGTGCGCTGGATCAGATCACCAATGTAGTAGATGTTCTCGGCCTTCAGGCAGTTCGCAGAACGAACCGTCAGTTCAAGATCATCAACCGGGCGAAGCAGGATCGGATCAATGGCAGGAGCCTTCGGTGCCTCAACGGCAGTCGGAGTTCCTTCCAAATCAGCGAACACGGAGAGCTGGTCCATCAGTACACGCGCAGCGAACCGCACGGCCTCTTCCGGATCAACAGCACCATTTGTTTCGATATCGAGAACCAGGCGATCCAGGTCAGTCCGCTGCTCGACGCGAGCACTCTCAACCGTGTAGCTCACACGGCGAACCGGGCTGAAAGAAGCGTCAAGAACGATACGACCGATGCTCTTGGACTCGCCAACAGCGGGACGCTGATTACCCGGAACATAACCACGGCCCTGCTCCACCTTGATCTGAAGATCAAGCTTGCCACCAGGGGCCAGATGAGCAAGGACGTGATCCGGATTGATCACTTCCACGTCGTGCGACACTTCGATGTCCGCCGCCGTTACAACACCTTCGCCGGACTTAACCAGAGACAGCGTTGCATCGTTACGACCGTGCAACTTGAGAACGACACCCTTCAGGTTCAGAAGCAGGTCGACAACATCTTCCCGCACGCCATCCAGTGTCGAGTACTCATGCAGTACGCCCTCGATCGAAACCTCGGTCGGTGCGTAGCCCGGCAACGAGGACAGCAGAATCCGACGGAGCGCGTTACCGAGCGTGTGCCCGAAGCCGCGTTCAAACGGCTCCATGGTCACACGAGCGTGCACCGGCGAAACGTTCTGCACCTCAATGATGCGCGGTTTCAGCAGAGCATTACTTTGCATCGACAATCCTTCTATAGAGTCGCGCCAGAGGCGCGACCACCATTAACGCGAATACAGTTCGACAACCAGGCCTTCGTTCATCGTCGCCGGCAATTCCGCACGCTGCGGGTATGCCTTGAACGTTCCCTTACCAGCCTTGATATCCACTGCCAGCCACTCCGGGAAGCCACGAGCTTCGGCGGCCTCCAGCGCAGCCTTGACGCGCAGTTGAGTACGCGCGGTATCGGTGAGCTGAACTTCGTCGCCCGGACGAACGGTGTAGGACGGAATATTCACACGCTTGCCGTTGACCAGGACGCCGTTGTGACGAACGACCTGACGAGCTTCGGCACGGGAAACGCCGAAACCCATACGGTAGGCAACAGCATCCAGCCGACCTTCGAGGAGCTGCAGCAGGTTCTCACCCGTTTTGCCCTTGAGGCGGTCAGCCTCAGCGTAGGTCTTGCGGAACTGACGCTCAAGAACGCCGTAAACGCGACGGATCTTTTGCTTTTCGCGCAGTTGCACGCCGTAGCCAGAGAGGCGCTGACCAGACTTCTGGCCATGCTGACCAGGAGCGTAGGAACGACGCTCAATAGCGCACTTGTCGGTAAAGCACTTTTCGCCCTTCAGGAAGAGCTTCTCACCCTCGCGACGGCACTGACGGCACTTGGGGTCAAGATTACGAGCCACTGTTCAACTCCTTGTCAGATACGACGCTTCTTCGGCGGACGGCAGCCGTTGTGCGGAATAGGCGTGATATCAGTGATCGTGGTGATCTTGATACCCAGCGCGTTCAGCGCGCGAACACTGGATTCGCGACCGGGGCCGGGGCCCTTTACACGAACTTCCAGATTCTTGATGCCGCACTCGATGGCCACCTTGCCAGCCGCTTCAGCAGCGACCTGGGCAGCAAACGGGGTGCTCTTGCGGGAACCTTTGAAGCCGGCGCCGCCGGAGGTAGCCCACGACAGCGCGTTGCCCTGGCGATCGGTGATCGTGATGATCGTGTTGTTGAAAGAAGCGTGAACGTGGGCAATACCCTCGGCCACGTTCTTTTTGATCTTCTTGCGAACCTTCGCAGCAGTCTTTGCCATGTCTTATCCCTAATTACTTCTTGCCGGCGATCGCCTTGCGCGGACCCTTACGGGTACGGGCATTGGTGCGCGTGCGCTGGCCACGAAGGGGCAAACCACGACGATGGCGCACCCCGCGATAGCACCCAAGATCCATAAGGCGCTTGATACACATCGTCACTTCACGGCGAAGGTCACCTTCAACGGTGAACTTTGCGACTTCGTCGCGCAGCCGTTCCATGTCGGACTCCGTAAGATCTTTAATCTTTACGGAACGGCCCACACTGGCCGAATCACAGATCTGTTGAGCGCGAGTGCGCCCGATCCCAAAGATCGCAGTCAATGCGATCTCGGTGTGCTTATGGTTGGGAATGTTTACCCCTGCAATGCGGGCCATGCGTTCACCCCAAAATGCTAAACATTAAATTATAAAGAATGCGGGTGACCGCATCAACCCTGACGCTGCTTGTGACGCGGATCCGTACAGATCACGCGAACGACACCTTTGCGACGGACAATTTTGCAGTTTCTGCAAAGCCGCTTGACCGATGCTTGAACTCTCATTTCTAGCTCCTGACTACTCTTCTATTATTTCGCTCGGAAAACGATCCGGGCCCTACTCAAATCATACGGAGTCAACTGCACCGTAACCTTGTCGCCAGGAAGAATACGAATGTAATGCATACGCATCTTCCCTGAAATGTGTCCCAAAACTACATGGCCATTTTCAAGCTTGACCTTAAAAGTTGCGTTGGGAAGGTTTTCTAAGACCTCACCCTGCATCTCAATGTAATCTTCCCTCGACATGAGTGCCTACTTGAGCGGTACCCTTGCGCCCTTGAAGTTGGCCTTCTTCAAAAGGCTTTCGTATTGGTGGGACATGACATAAGCCTGAACCTGGGACATGAAGTCCATCGTAACCACCACGATGATCAACAATGAGGTGCCACCAAAATAGAACGGCACATTCCACTTCAGGATCAGAAACTCAGGCAGCAAACAGACTAGCGTGATGTACACCGCACCTGCCAACGTAAGCCGCATCAAGATCTTGTCTATGTACCGAGCCGTCTGGTCACCCGGACGAATACCTGGCACAAAAGCCCCACTCTTCTTCAGGTTGTCGGCCGTCTCCTTCGAATTGAAGACGAGCGCCGTATAGAAGAAGCAGAAAAACACGATTGCTGCTGCATACAGGATCACGTAAATCGGCTGCCCGGGAGCTAGCGTCGAACCAAGATCCTTCAACCAGGCCATCTGCTCCGAAGATCCAAACCACTGGGCCAACGTCGCAGGGAAAAGAATGATGCTGGAGGCAAAGATCGGCGGAATAACACCGGCCATGTTCAACTTCAAGGGCAAATGGGAGCTTTGACCGCCATAAACCTTGTTGCCGACCTGACGCTTGGCGTAATTAACCAGAATCTTCCGCTGACCACGCTCAACGAACACCACCACACCAGTCACTGCCACCACAAGGACGCAAATAACCAGCGCCGTGAATGGATGCATGGCACCAGTGCGAACAAGCTCAAAAAGACCACCAAGCGAGTTCGGAAGCCCCGCAGCAATGCCGGCAAAGATGATGATGGATATTCCGTTGCCCAAACCTCGCTCAGTGATCTGCTCACCAAGCCACATCAGGAACATCGTACCGGTAACCAAAGTCGATACCGTCACAAAGCGGAACATGAAACCAGGATCCAGCACCAACCCTTGCTGAGATTCAAGCGCTACAGCAATACCCATGCCCTGGAACAAGGCAAGTGCCAGAGTACCGTAACGGGTGAACTGCGTAATCTTGCGACGCCCCGCCTCGCCCTCTTTCTTCAGAGCCTCCAACTGCGGCGAAGCAACAGTCAGCAACTGCATGATGATCGAGGCCGAAATATACGGCATGATCCCAAGAGCAAAAATCGTGAAGCGCGACAAGGCGCCTCCCGAGAACAGGTTGAACACCCCGAGGATGCCGCCCTTTTGGCTCTTGAACAGATCCGCAAGGGCTACCGGATCGATGCCCGGCACCGGAATGTGAGCGCCGATCCGATATACGATCAGCGCACCAAGCAGGAAAACCAAGCGACGCTTGAGATCTCCAAACTTTCCCGGTGCCGCCAGCGCGGACTGTTGATTGGCCACGCTAGACCTTACTCGGCGGACTCGACGGAACCACCAGCAGCTTCAATCGCTGCCTTGGCACCCTTCGTCACACCCAAGCCACGCAGGTTAACCTTACGGCTGATAGCGCCAGAAAGGATTACGCGGGCAGCAAGAGCATCAGCAGCAACGATACCGGCCTGCTGGAGGACCAGCAAATCGATGTCATCCACCGGCAGAGCTTCAAGCTCGGACAGGCGAACTTCACCAATCCGGGCACGAGTCAAGGAAACGAAACCGCGCTTCGGAAGGCGACGCTGCATGGGCATTTGACCGCCCTCAAAGCCAACCTTGTGGAAACCGCCAGTACGGGATTTTTGACCTTTGTGGCCACGACCAGCAGTCTTACCCAGACCACTGCCGATTCCACGACCAACCCGCTTCGCAGCGTGCTTGGCGCCCGCTGCAGGTTTAATAGCATTCAGCCGCATTTAAGCCTCACACTTAACGAGGTAGGCGACCTTGGTAATCATGCCTCGCACTGCAGGAGTATCCTGCAACTCCACCGTATGGCGGATTCGACGAAGCCCAAGTCCGCGCACGGTTGCACGATGGGACTGCTTGGTACCGATCACGCTCTTTACGAGAGTAACCTTCAGTTTTTTGTCCGACATGACTTACCCCTGAATCTCTGCAACCGTCTTGCCACGCTTGGCGGCAATCACGGAAGGAGCGTTGGTGGCCATGAGTCCGTTCAAAGTGGCACGCACCACGTTGTACGGATTGGTGGAACCGATGGACTTGGCGATGATATCGGTCACGCCCATCACTTCGAACACCGCACGCATTGCACCGCCGGCGATAATCCCGCTACCAACCGGAGCCGGCATCATCAGAACAGACGAAGCACCATGCTTGCCAATGACGGAGTGATGCAGCGTACCGTTCTTCAGGGACACCTTGGCCATCTTGCGACGAGCCTCTTCCATCGCCTTCTGAACTGCGACCGGCACTTCGCGGGACTTGCCCTTGCCCATGCCAACGGCACCATCACCATCACCAACCACGGTCAGGGCAGCAAAACCGAGGATACGGCCGCCCTTTACAACCTTGGTTACGCGATTGATGGAAACCATCTTTTCGCGCAGGCCATCATCGCGCTCGTCCGAGGCCTGCACCTTCTTGTTACCTTGCTGCTTAGCCATGCTAAACCTCGCTTAGAACTTCAATCCGCCTTCGCGGGCGGCATCGGCAAGCGCCTTCACGCGGCCGTGGTACTGAAAACCGGAACGGTCAAAAGCAACCGCTTCGATACCAGCCGCCTTTGCGCGCTCGGCAATGAGCTTGCCAACCAGTTCGGCGGCGGCCTTGTTGCCACCATTCGGAACCTGAGCCTTGACTTCAGCCTCTACGGTCGAAGCAGCGGCCAGAACCTTGGAACCGCAACCGGCGATAACCTGCGCATAGATGTGGCTGTTGGAACGGAACACGGACAGACGGACTGCCTTCATTTCCGCAATTTTGGCACGGGTTTTCCGTGACCGGCGCAAACGCGTTTCCTTCTTGGTGATCATGATCCGCCCTTACTTCTTCTTGGTTTCTTTCAAGGTGACCACTTCATCCGAGTAACGCACACCCTTGCCCTTATAGGGCTCTGGCGGACGGTACGCACGGACTTCAGCAGCTACCTTGCCGACAGCCTGCTTATCGACACCCTTAATGAGGACCTCGGTCTGAGTCGGAGTCTCTACCTTGATGCCCTCAGGCATCTGGTGCACCACAGGGTGGGAGAAACCGAGCGTCAGATTGAGCTTGTCGCCTTGGGCCTGGGCACGATATCCCACGCCTACCAGGGTCAGCTTGCGCTCGAAGCCCTTCGAAACACCGGTCACCATATTGTTGACCAATGCACGCATGGTGCCCGACATCGCCTTGCTGTTAACCGCACCTTCAACAGCAGAACACTGGAGGCCATCGCCTTCACGCTCCACCTTGACGGACGGGTGAACAAACTGGGTAAGGCTACCCAGGGGACCCTTGATGGTGATTTCGCCACCACCGATAACGACATCCACACCAGCGGGAACGAGGACCGGATTCTTGGCTACACGGGACATATCAATCTCCCCTTAAGCCACGATGCACAGCACTTCACCACCCGCACGGGCAGCGCGCGCAGCGCGATCAGTCATTACGCCCTTGGGGGTGGAGACAATCGCCACACCCAGGCCATTCATCACGCGGGGCAGATCATCGCTACCCTTGTACACACGAAGGCCAGGACGGCTCACGCGCTCAATGCGCTCGATAACCGGACGACCTGCGTAATACTTAAGGGCCAGAGACAATTCAGCCTTGCCAGCGCTTTCGGTGACAGCGAAGTCATCAATATAACCTTCGCTCTTCAGAACCTTCGCGATCGAAACCTTCAGCTTGGACGAGGGCATCGCGACAGAGCTCTTTTGCGCCTGCTGCGCGTTACGAACCCGCGTCAGCATATCGGCGATCGGATCAGACATGCTCATCTTCGACCCCTTACCAGCTTGCCTTGGTCATGCCGGGAACTTCACCGCGGAAGGCAACTTCACGCAGCTTGTTACGACACAGACCGAATTTACGGAAAACACCACGCGGACGACCGGTTTGCTCGCAGCGATTACGCTGACGGCTCGGGCTCGAGTTGCGCGGCAGTTGCTGCAGCTTGAGACGCGCAGCCATGCGCTCCTCGTCCGACAGCTTGGCGTTGTTGATCTGCTCGAACAGAGCTGCACGCTTGGCTGCAAACTTTGCAACCGTCTTAGCACGCTTCTCTTCGCGATTGATCAGAGACAGTTTCGCCATAAAACCCTCAGTTCTTGAACGGGAACTTGAACGCGGCGAGCAGAGCGCGCGCCTCGTCGTCCGACTTTGCAGTCGTCGTGATGCTGATATTCATCCCGCGCAGAGCATCGATCTTGTCGTACTCGATTTCCGGGAAAATAATCTGCTCTTTGACGCCCAGGTTGTAATTGCCGCGGCCATCGAAGCCTTTACCAGCAATACCACGGAAGTCACGAATACGCGGCATGGCGATCGTAACCAGGCGATCAAGGAACTCGAACATCCGAGGACCACGAAGCGTCACCATGCAACCAATCGGGTAACCATCACGAATCTTGAAACCCGCGATAGACTTTTTGGCCTTGGTGGTAACCGGCTTCTGGCCAGCGATCTTCTGCAGATCGCCAACAGCGTAGTCGAGAACCTTCTTGTCACCGACAGCCTCACCCACACCCATATTCAGGGTGATCTTGGTGATCCGCGGAACTTCCATAACCGACTTGTAGCCGAACTTCTGAAGAAGCTCAGGCGACACGGTTTCTTTGTAGAATTCTTGCAGGCGCGCCATGACTATCCCTTACGCATCCACTACTTCGCCATTGGACTTGAAGATCCGGACCTTACGGCCATCCTCAAGAACCTTGAAGCCCACGCGATCAGCCCTCTGGGTGGCTGCATTGAACAGCGCCACGTTTGAAACCTGAATCGGCATTTCCTTTTCGATGATGCCACCAACCTGGCCCTTCATCGGATTCGGACGCACGTGCTTCTTGACGCGATTGATACCTTCCACCAGAACGACGTCACCATCGTTACGCAGAACAGTACCCCGCTTACCCTTATCCTTGCCCGTAAGGACGGCGACTTCATCGCCTTTGCGAATCTTATTCACAACAACTCCTTAGAGAACTTCAGGCGCCAGGGAAACGATCTTCATGAACTTTTCAGTACGCAATTCGCGCGTAACCGGTCCGAAGATGCGCGTACCGATCGGCTCGCCCTTGTTGTTAAGCAGAACCGCCGCATTGCGGTCAAACTTGATAAGCGAGCCATCCGGACGACGAACACCCTTGGCAGTGCGAACCACCACGGCGCTGTAAACATCGCCCTTCTTGACGCGACCACGAGGAGCGGCGTCTTTAATACTCACCTTGATGATGTCACCAACACCGGCGTAACGACGCTTGGAGCCGCCCAACACCTTGATGCACATCACGTAACGCGCGCCGGTATTATCGGCGACGTCCAGTATCGTTTGCATTTGGATCATTTAAACTCTCCAACTTAACACGCTTGCGCGGCCAGTTTTGGATCCCGTTCGGGTTGATTGGACTTGCACCGGAAACGGTGCAAGAGCAAAGACGACAATAATAATGGCTTGCCAATCACTTGGCAAGCCATTTATACAAGCAGACCTACTTAAACTGCCACTACCGACTCAAGCACCTTCGTAACACGCCAGGTCTTGGTCTTCGAGATCGGGCGAGTCTCTTCGATTTCGACGAGATCACCTTCCTTCGCAATACCGCTTTCAACGTGAGCATGATACTTGGCCGTACGAGTCATCACCTTGCCATACAGCGGATGCTTCACACGACGCTCAACCAGCACGGTAACCGTGTTGGTCATCTTATCACTCACGACGCGACCAACTTCAACGCGTTTGTTTTTCTTGACTTGATCGTTCATTTCGCACCCGCCTTCTCGCGAAGAATGGTTCTTACCCGGGCAATATCCTTGCGAACCTTGCCGAGTTGCGAAGTGTTGCTCAGCTGCTGAGTCGCGATCTGCATCCGAAGACTGAATTGAGCCTTCAGCAGTTCGATCAGTTCAGCGTTGAGCTGGCCGGCGTCCTTCGCCCGCATTTCCGAAGCATTCATGATTTACCCCACCATCCGGACAACGAAGACGGTTTCGATCGGCAACTTGGCAGCAGCAAGGCGGAAAGCCTCGCGAGCCAGAGTTTCATCGACTCCATCCATTTCGTAGAGAACCTTGCCCGGCTGGATCTCGGCAACCCAGTATTCCGGGCTACCCTTACCGTTACCCATCCGCACTTCCGCCGGCTTCTGAGAAATCGGCTTGTCCGGGAAAACGCGAATCCAAATACGACCGCCACGCTTGATGTGACGGGTCATAGCACGACGAGCAGATTCGATCTGACGAGCAGTAAGACGACCACGCCCAACCGCCTTCAGACCGTACTCACCAAAGCTTACCTTGGCGCCGCGGGTGGCGAGACCCTTGTTGCGGCCCTTCTGCTCCTTACGATACTTCCTTCTCGACGGCTGCAGCATCATTCACCCCTGCTTCTTTCTTGATCCGTTTTGCACCATCAGCCTGTTCGCCGCCAGTGCGGCGCGCGGGCCGCTTGGCACCCGGCTTGCTGTCGGCACCCTCATTGCGACGACGACCACGGCGATTATCGCCCTCATTGTCCGTCGCTGCAGGCTGCTCGTTACGAGCAAGAGCCTCACCCTTGTACACCCAAACCTTGATGCCGATAACACCGTAGGTCGTGTGCGCTTCGGACACACCGTAATCGATGTCAGCACGCAGGGTATGCAAAGGCACACGGCCTTCACGGTACCACTCGGTGCGGGCGATCTCGGCGCCGTTCAGACGACCGGAGCTCATGATCTTGATGCCCTGAGCACCCAGACGCATCGCATTCTGCATCGCACGCTTCATGGCGCGACGGAACATGATCCGCTTGACGAGCTGCTGAGCAATAGAGTCAGCGATCAGCTGCGCATCAGTTTCAGGCTTGCGAACTTCTTCGATGTTCACATGCACGGGCACGCCCATGATGCCTTGAAGATCAGCCTTCAGCTTCTCGATGTCCTCACCCTTTTTACCGATTACAACACCCGGACGGGCGCTATAAACAGTAATACGGGCGTTCTTTGCCGGACGCTCGATCACAACACGGCTCACGGAAGCGTGGGCGAGCTTCTTCTTCAGATGCGCGCGAACCTTCAGGTCCTCATTCAGCATCTTCGCGAAGTCGCTACCGGTAGCAAACCAGCGAGAGCCCCAGTTACGCGTTACCGCCAGGCGAAAGCCTGTCGGATGGATTTTCTGTCCCATGGGTTCCCCTTACTCTCCGACCGTCACGTAGATATGGCAAGTCGGCTTGCTGATGCGATTGCCACGACCCTTTGCACGGGCAGTGAAGCGCTTCAGCGTCGTACCTTGCTCAACGTAAATCGTCTTTACGCGCAGGGTATCGATGTCAGCGCCATCGTTGTGCTCTGCATTCGCAATCGCGGACTCAACAACCTTCTTGATGATCTTCGCGCCCTTTTTAGGGCTAAAGGTCAGAATGGCGAGCGCCTGCTCGACAGACTTACCCCGGACGAGATCCGCAACGAGACGACCCTTCTGTTCCGACAGGCGTACGCCGCGGAGAATGGCTTTGGTTTCCATCGTCATTACTCCTTAGCGCTTGGCCTTCTTGCTGGCGGCGTGACCCTTGAACGTCCGGGTCAGCGCGAATTCGCCGAGCTTGTGACCAACCATGTTTTCGGAGACGTACACCGGAATGTGCTGACGACCGTTATGCACGGCAATCGTCAAACCAACAAAATCCGGGAGCACAGTAGAGCGACGCGACCAAGTCTTGATCGGGCGCTTGTCATTCGAGACCCGAGCGGCGTCCACCTTCTTCAGGAGGTGAGCGTCGATAAAGGGGCCCTTCTTAATAGAACGTGCCATGTCTTACCTCTTATCGCTTGTGCCGACGCTGAACAATCATGGAGTCGGTACGCTTGACGCTACGGGTACGATAACCCTTAGCCGGCTGACCCCACGGGCTAACAGGCACACGACCCTCGCCAGTACGGCCTTCACCACCACCGTGCGGGTGATCGACCGGGTTCATCGCCACACCGCGAACGGTCGGACGAATACCACGCCAGCGATTTGCACCAGCCTTGCCAATCTTGCGCAGACTATGCTCTTCGTTACCTACCTCACCGATCGTCGCGCGGCACTCAACGTGCACACGGCGAATTTCACCGGAGCGCAGACGAACCTGAGCGTAGATGCCTTCACGAGCCAGCAGCTGAACCGAAGTACCGGCAGCGCGAGCAAGCTGAGCGCCCTTGCCAGGCATCATCTCGACACAGTGAAGGGTGCTACCAACCGGAATATTCCGGATCGGAAGAGCATTACCCGGCTTGATCGGGGCTTCAGAGCCACTGATCACGGTTTGACCAACAACCAGCCCCTTCGGCGCGATGATGTAACGACGCTCACCATCCAGGTAGCACAGCAGCGCAATGTTGGCCGAACGGTTCGGGTCATACTCGAGACGCTCAACCTTGGCAACAATGCCATCCTTGTTGCGACGAAAATCGACAACGCGGTAATGCTGCTTGTGACCACCGCCCTTGTGACGGGTGGTGATGTGGCCGTTGTTGTTGCGACCGGCAGTCTTGGACTGCTTCTCAACCAAGGAAGCGACAGGCGCGCCCTTGTGAAGATTTGCGTTCACAACCTTGACAACGGCACGACGGCCAGCAGAAGTCGGTTTGACTTTAACGAGTGCCATCTTCTTTACTCCCCGGCCGCAAAGTTGATTTCTTGGCCCGGCTTGAGGCAAACGTACGCCTTCTTCCAGCCCTTCCGGCGCCCGGTCATCTTGCCAAAGCGCTTTTCCTTGCCCTTGACGTTGGAGACCTGAACAGCCTTCACTTCAACCTTGAAGAGAAGCTCAACAGCCGCCTTGACTTCGGGCTTGGTCGCATCACTGGCAACACGAAACACCACTTGCTCGTTCTTGTCAGCGATGTAAGTCGCCTTCTCCGAGATCTGAGGGGCGAGCAGCACCTGCATCAGACGCTCTTCCTTGAATGCGCTCATTGCCACAACTCCTCCATCTTGGCGACAGCACCCTTCGTAACGATCACGTTGGGGAAGCGCACCAGGGATACCGGATCGGTCTCGCTAACTTCAAGAACGAGAACGTTCGGAAGGTTGCGGGAAGACAGGTACAGATTCTCATCAAAGGAATCGGTAATGAGCAGCACGGACTCCAGCCCCATACCCTTCAACTTCTGGGCAAGCAGCTTGGTCTTCGGCGCATCAACACCAAAACCTTCAACCACGGACAAACGACCATCACGAGCAAGCTGCGACAAAATTGCAGCAACGCCAGCGCGATACATCTTCCGGTTAACCTTGTGGGAGAAGTTCTCATCCGGCGAATTCGGGAAGGCACGACCGCCTCCACGCCAGATCGGGCTCGAGCTCATACCCGAACGGGCACGACCGGTACCTTTTTGACGCCACGGCTTGTGGGTCGTATGAGCAACTTCGTCGCGCCCTTTTTGAGCACGATTTCCAGAGCGAGCATTGGCCATGTAAGCAACAACGACCTGATGAATCAGGGCTTCGTTGTACTCGCGGCCAAACAGCGCGTCGGACGCCTGAAGGGTCGCAGACGCCTGGCCCTGTTCGTTCAACAGATTCAGTTCCATCACGCCTCCAGTCAGCTGCCAGCCTTGACGGCAGGGCGAACTACAACATCGCCGCCATCATGGCCAGGCACGCCGCCCTTGATCAACAAAAGGCCGCGCTCAACATCAACACGCACCACTTCAAGGTTCTGCACCGTACACTTGGCCGCACCCATGTGACCGGTCATGCGCTTACCCGGGAAAACACGACCCGGATCCTGCGCCATACCGATGGAACCCGGCACATTGTGGCTACGGGAGTTACCGTGAGTAGCACGACCGGAAGCGAAGTTGTGGCGCTTGATCGTACCGGCGTAACCCTTACCGATAGAAACACCGCTCACATCGACCTTTTGACCGACAGCAAAGATATCAACGCCAACCACATCACCCGCCTTCAGAGAAGACAGATTGCCAGCATCAACACGGAATTCCTTGAAAACATGACCCGCTTCGACACCAGCCTTGGCAAGATGGCCAGCAGCGGCCTTATTGACACGACTAGCACGCCGAACACCGAAGGTCACCTGGACGGCGGAATAGCCATCCGATTCAGCCGTTTTAATCTGGGTCACACGGTTATTGGACACATCCAGCACAGTTACCGGAATGGATTGACCATCCTCGGCAA
>ERZ724525.1051-NODE-1051-length-16053-cov-5.467746_pt1 | contig 16053 bp, 20 predicted proteins | sample MGYA00376058_ERZ724525 | MGnify/ENA primary metagenome ERZ724525 (study PRJEB28724, sample SAMN07190888) | wastewater metagenome | isolation source: influent of sewage treatment plant in Hong Hong | place: USA: Christiansburg, Virginia | collected 2016-03-01 ... | reverse complement strand
AAAAATCCTAACTTGCTTGGGATTTTTTTGTTACCACAAGATTGTGACGCTGAAAGCCTCCTAAAAATATGATAAAATAGGACTAGTTGAAACAAAAAAACGGGATAGCTATCATCACCACTAGTTACCCCCAAAAAGGAGCAGTCATGGGTCAAATACAAATTACAAATATGCGTTTTTACACGCACAATGGCGTTTTTGCAGAAGAAAAGACGTTAGGTCAACAAATTTCAGTCGATGTTGCAGTCGATTATGACATCGAGCATCAGGTCAAGGACGACGACCTCACCACGACAATCTCCTATGCGGACGTTTACGACGTCATCCGAGATTATGTGACGCAACATGATTTTAACCTCATGGAATCAGTGGCCAATGGTGCATTAACAGCATTACTGACTGCTTTTCCTATGGCCGAAAAAATTCGACTCTCAGTCAAAAAATATTCTGTTCCGATTGCGGGTGTCTTTGATGATATTATCATCACTGTGGAGGGTAGCCATGCCTAAGGTTTATTTGAGCATCGGGACAAATCTTGGGGATCGACACGCTAATTTACAGACTGCAGTTGACAAATTAACCGAGCTATATCCTGTGTTAGGTGTATCTAAAATTTATGAGACACAGCCGGTCGGTGAGGTGGTTCAGGACGATTTTTATAATATTGCTCTAGCTCTAGATGTCCCCGAGTCTTTAAAGCCTGAGGTTTTATTAACACAGACCCAGCAAATCGAAAAAGAGATGAAAAGAGTCAAGACCATTCACTGGGGACCAAGGACGATTGATCTGGATATTTTACTTTTCGGTGAGCTCAGCATGGTGAGTGAGCAACTCACCATTCCACATGCTGAAATGGCCAATCGTCGCTTTGTCTTGCAACCTTTGCTTGAAGTGGCTGAACGTATTTCAGATGTCACGGTGGTCAAACAAACGCAGGCATTACTAGACAAGACTGCTGACCAAAACTGGGTACAGCCAACACCTTATGACATCACCTACTAGCCTGAACCAATGGCTTAGATTAGAAAGTAATTCATGAAAAAATTTTCTCAGGAACATCAAGAAACTCTTGAAACAGGTACAAAAAATCTGCTACAAGCGATTGGGGATGACCCTAACCGCGATGGCTTGCTCGAAACACCTAAACGGGTGGCTAAGGCCTATGCTGAAATCTTTTCGGCAACTGGCGAGACGCAGTTTGATAATTATAAACTCTTTCCGACAGATCACGATTCAGATATGGTCATCGTAGCAGATATTCCTTTTTATGCCATGTGTGAACACCATTTGCTACCGTTTTTTGGAACAGTCACCGTTGGGTACGTTCCCGATGGCGAAATTATTGGCTTGAGTAAGATTCCGCGTTTAGTCGATTGGGCAGCGCGTAGACCTAGCGTCCAAGAAAACCTGACAGCCTTGATTTGCTCAGAGATGCAACGCATTGTGCATCCTAAAGGTGTGGCTGTTCACGTTCAGTCTCGGCATATGTGTATGGAAATGCGCGGGATTAATCGTCCAGGCACTTATACGACAACTAGTCTTTATAAAGGTCTACTGAAAACAGATGCCTTTTTACGCCAAGAATTTATGATGAAAGTGAGTGGCAAATGACCTTACCATCTCGGATTGTCTTTGCGTCTAACAACACGGCTAAGACCGCTGATGTTGCCAAGTTTTTCAAACTCTATGGCATTGAACTGGTTAATTATCGTGAGCTGATACCGGCCCAAGATTTCCCACCAGAGTCAACTGATGATCAAGCCCTCAACGCACGGATTAAGGCTCAATTTATCCATACCTTGCTCCCGACGGAATATGTCTTAGCGGACGACTCGGGCATGTTTTTGCGTGCCTTTCCAGAGCGATTTGGTTTGACGACTGCTCGGGAGTTTAAAGCCTTAGGGCTAGCGACAGTTGCGGCAGAAAATCAGTATGTTCAAGATTTATACGCTACAAGCGATGATCATACGGCCTACATGGCAACAATTTTCGTCCTCATCACGCCAGATCAGCAAATCTTGACTGTTGAAGGCCGCGGTGGCGTTGCTGTCTCGCCTGAAAGTCGGGGTCAATTTGGCAAAGGTTTAGATACGATCTTCTTGACAGAGACAGGTAAAACGATTGCCGAGTTGACCGTAGCTGAACAGCTTAATTATCACCATCGAGGTCGCGCCACCAAACGCCTACTTGCCAAACTACAGGATGAAGATATTATTTGGCAGGCCAATGGTCATGACTTGACGCAAGAGACTGGTATCATTTATGGTGTCTTGAATGTCAGTCCCGAGTCTTTCTATAATGGTGAACACGTTGGAGGCGTTACAGTATCAATAGCGCAGGCGACGCAACAGTTAGCTGATGGGGCTGATGTGGTTGAGGTTGGTGGTCAGACGACACGGCCAGGCTTTGTTCCGCTCACACCAGAAGCAGAGATTGAACGAATCGTTCCAGTGATTCAAGGCATCAAAAAAGCGCACCCCTATGCCGTGGTGGCTGTCGATACTTATAAGTATGAGGTCATGGTCGCAGCCATAGAGGCTGGCGCTGATATTATCAATGACGTCAATGGTTTTACAGATGATCCAAGGAAGTTGTCTTTAATGGCAGCAACGAATGTCGGGTTATTAACCATGTTTAACCCGAGGGATCAAGAGCTGTCAGTGGATATCGCGGCAGACATGGTGGCTTGGTTTAGAGAAAATTTGGCAAGCCTTGAAGCAGCTGGGATTCAGCGAGAACGCATCGCGCTAGATCCAGGTGTGGGCTACTCGAAAAATTCTGATGTCTATCAAGATCTAGCCATGATGCAAGCTGTTGGCAGTTTAACAACTTTTAAGCGACCAGTTATGACAGCAGTTTCTAATAAAGGATGGGCGAAATTCCTATTTGATTTACCAAAAGACGAGAGATCTGATTTATCGCTAGTTGCCGCGACAGAGATGTACCGCTTAGGCGCTAAAGTCTTACGTGTTCACGATGTTAAATCAGCCCGTCAAATGACAAGTTTTGTTGAGCTTTTAAAAAACGCACATTAAGCCGAAATAGGCTCGATGCGCGTTTTTTTATCGAAATAGACCAGCCCACCAGGTGCTACCAGCAGTGTTAAGTAACTCTCGCCAATGAGGAATTTTCTGGAAGATTTGATTCAATGCTTTTAATAACGTTGTTGCTTCAGCACTAACAGAAAGATGATCAAATGCAATTTTCGTGACGATTTCTTGATACATTTTTGATAAGTCGCCCCCTGAGTGATCATCAGGTAGATTGACTGCATGTTTTTCGATGATTTTTTGAAGTTCAGGGAAAGGTTTGACTGCTGTGTATAGCTCTGAAACTAGCGTTTGAATTGCTGCTTTATCCATCGTGGTATTCTCCTATTTTTTATTTCAGTGTCCAACCACCATCAATTTTAACGATTTCACCGTGCATATAACTTGCCTTGCCTGAAGCCAGAAAAGCTGTCAGGTCAGCAACTTCAGAAGGTTGTGCCCATCGACCAATCGGTGTTTCACTTGCCACCCAATCCGCCATCTGACCATTATCGACTTCAAAATCTTGTCGGGTCATGCCGGTTTGAACGGCACCTGGTGCAATGCCGAAAATCTGTAGGCCTGTCCGTGCATAATCGAGGGCCAGTTGCTTGGTAAACCCAGCCAAGGCGTGCTTGCTTGTTGTATAAGCGGCACCCCCGCCGCCAGCGACAAAACTAGCGATTGAACACATGGTGATGATGATACCAGATTTTTGAGTGATCATCTGCGGTAAAAAGTGGCGCGTGAGCTTGATCACAGGCGTGAGATTAGTAGCCCAGAGTTGGCGAAAGTCTTCATCAGAAGTTTCAAGCAAAGGCTTGTAGTCGTCCAAAATACCTGCGGTATGGCAAATCACATCAAAGGTTTGTGGCAGTTGTGCGAGTAAATCAGTTAAGTCTCCTGTTAAATCTGCCTTGAAAAAGAAAAAATTGGGATGACTAAATGCTTGTGGTGTTTGCTTATCAACCCCGTATACCTGGTCGCCACTTTCTAAAAAGCATTTGGCCTGAGCCAGACCGATGCCAGAGGCACAGCCAGTCACCAAAATTTTTCGGGGTGTATCTTGTCGGTTTTGAGTCATTAAATTTTACCTCATTTGGCTATGAAAAAACACCTCATCAACTCTAACAGTAACATGATGTGTTAAACTGTCGCTAGAGGTGTTTGCATGCAAGTTTAGGACGAAGGAAAAGATCAGTCAACAACCTGCCAGTCGTTAGCAAGGACATCACAGGGCGTGGGACTCCACATAGAGTAGCCTTCGCCTTCTCCTGAGACGTTTATCAAAAAATAAGGCGTAACATCCAACTTCTGACCATCTGCTAATTGGATGGTGTCATAGAGTTTGACGAAATTTTCAGCGCCACCCCAGCCTTGAGTTCGAACGGCTTTTCCGCCGTTTTTGAGGATTGGTAATATTTGTTCAAAATTCATGTCTACATTATACCAAAATTTTGGTATAATGTAGACACTACTAACTTATAATATTAGTAATATTAGTGAAGTGAGATGATTATGATTAATTTATACTTGTCACCTAGTTGTACGTCTTGTCGTAAGGCACGCGCGTGGCTTGATAGTTACGGGGTGGCTTATGAAGAACACAATATATTAACGCAACCGATGACATCTGATGATCTGAAAGCTATTTTGTCTAAAACAGAGAATGGCACAGAAGATATTATCTCGACTCGAAGTAAAGTCTTCCAAAAACTAAATGTTGATGTAGATGATTTAACCATTAATCAGCTCCTTGTCCTCATTTCAGAGCATCCGAGTCTCTTACGCAGACCCATTATTATGGATGATAAGCGGATGCAAATTGGCTTTAACGAAGATGAAATTCGTGCTTTTTTACCGCGCTCTTATCGCCAAGCCGAATTAAGAGATGTCATGAGTTCAGGAGCTTAACATATGTCAGCTAATAACAGCTATCAATACCCCTTAGATTTGACATGGACAGGTGAGGAAATGGCTGTAGTCATCTCTTTTTTTAATCAAGTCGAGGATTTTTATGAATCTAAAGTATCGCGTGAGGCATTTTTAATAGCTTATCGTCAGTTTAAAGAGGTTGTGCCATCTAAAATGGCAGAAAAACAACTGGATCGGGAGTTTGAAAAAGCCTCAGGCTATTCAAGCTATCGTGCCCTTCAGGAGGTGACCAAAAGTGAGCGCCAATTTGTTAAACACCAAGCTTGAGTTTGCTAAAACGGTCGTCCAAAAAGCAGGTGTGTTTATCAAACAACATCTGTCAGATGACCTTGAAATTTCTGAAAAAACGCATTTCGATGACTTAGTGACCAATGTCGATCGAGAAGTCCAAGATCAGATCTTGACACAAATCCAGTCAACATTTCCCGGAGACTCTGTTTTAGCGGAAGAAAATGACGTGCGACATGATATTTCTGACGGTAATGTCTGGGTGCTAGATCCAATTGATGGGACAACGAATTTCATCGTCCAAAGAGATAATTTTGCGGTTATGCTAGCTTATTATGAAGCTGGTGTTGGTAAAATTGGTGTCATTTTGGATGTCATGAATGACAATCTTTACTGGGGTGACGGCACAAGCGCTTATAAAAATGAGACGCAGATTCACTTGACGGTCAAACCTTTGCGCCAAAGTCTTATCGGTGTCAATACCTATATGTACCGGACTAATGCGGGTGGCTTGTTAGACTTGAGTCATGAAAGCTTGGGTGTGCGGGCGATTGGTAGCGCGGGTATCGAGTATGTGAATATCTTAGATGGCAAGATCTGGGGATACTTCAGCAATCTATCTCCTTGGGATTACGCGGCTGGTGCGGTCTTGATTGCACCTTTTGGGTATGTCACGCAGCAGATTGATGGCAGCCCTCTTGCTTTTGAGGGACGTCAGATGATGATGTCTGTTCCTAGTGATCAGTTGGACAAAATCAAGGCTTATCTTAAATAAGTTCAAACCATAGTGATAACGTTAGCTTAGTCTAGCGTTTTTTGGCTTTGTCCGTGTTTTAAACATGAAAATAAGAAATATGATATAATTTTGTATAAGATAAAATGTGAAAGTGAAATGATGGATAAAATAATAGTAAACGGTGGTCACACACGATTAACAGGTCAAATCGAAATTGAAGGCGCTAAAAACGCTGTATTGCCACTTTTAGCGGCGACAATTTTGCCTTCTGAAGGAGAAACGGTGCTTAATAACGTGCCGATTCTTAGCGATGTTTACACGATGAATGCCGTGGTGAAACATCTGAATATCCCATTGGTTTTCGACGAAAATGAGAAACGCGTCGTGACACAAGCTGCGACAGATATCGCGATTGAAGCACCTTACGAGTATGTTAGCCAAATGCGTGCGTCTATCGTTGTATTAGGGCCGATTCTTGCTCGAAATGGTCATGCCCGGGTTTCTATGCCAGGTGGTTGTACCATTGGCTCACGCCCGATTGATTTGCACATTCGTGGTTTGCAAGCCATGGGTGCAGAAATTACACAAAACGGTGGCTTTATTGAAGCAAAAGCAGATGAGCTCCATGGCGCGCATTTCTATATGGATTTCCCATCAGTCGGTGCAACGCAAAATATTATGATGGCAGCGACCCTTGCCAAAGGGACGATGATTTTGGAAAACGCTGCGCGTGAACCTGAAATCGTTGACCTTGCCAATTTACTTAACAAAATGGGTGCTAATGTCAAAGGTGCGGGAACTGATACAATCATCATTAAAGGTGTTGCACAGATGCATGGCGCACAACATAATGTCGTGCAAGACCGTATCGAAGCAGGAACGTTCATGGTCGCAGCAGCCATTACCCAAGGCAATGTCTTAATTTTGGATGCTGTTCGTGAACATAACCGGCCTTTGCTTTCAAAACTTTCAGAAATGGGCGTGGATATTATCCAAGAAGAGGATGGGATTCGGATTATCGGTCCTAAAACCCTGAAACCTGTAACCGTTAAAACTTTACCACATCCAGGTTTCCCAACAGATATGCAGGCGCAAATGACAGTAGCTCAGGCCATTGCTGAGGGGGAGTCAATCATGATCGAAACGGTTTTTGAAAATCGTTTTCAACACCTAGAAGAAATGCGTCGTATGGGGCTTTTTGTCGATATTTCGAGAAATACAGCTTTAATTCAAGGTGGTGGCAGCCTGTCTGGTGCTGAAGTACGTTCAACAGACTTACGTGCTAGTGCTGCGCTTATTTTGTTAGGCATGGTAGCTGAAGGGACGACAACGGTTGGTAACTTACAACATTTAGACCGCGGGTATTATCAATTCCATGAAAAATTAGCCAGTCTAGGTGCGGATATCAAACGGATCAACTATAAGGAGACTGCCTATGTTTAAGCGGACCGTTAAATTTTTGGGACTGCGCATTTCATTGATCTTGCTCGTCGTTATTTTAGTGATTTTGGCGATTGTGTTAGGTCTCATGCTAGGTTATGGGGGACTTGGTGGTAAAAATCCAACCGACATATTCAAACCAAGTGTTTGGCACGACTTTATCACTAAATTGAGTGGAAAATAACGGAAATCATCAAAAACGTCTAAAAATAGCGAAATGACGGGGATGATTCTTGATTTTTAAGCCTGATTATGCTAAAATGAACAAGTTGAAATAAAATAGATTATAAATTTAGGAGAAATACAAATGACTGCAAGTTTTGAAAAAACTGGTGTAAATAACGGGACTTTGACTTTCACAATTGGTCAAGACACAATCGCTAAAGGCCTTAACATTGCATTTGACAAAGTTAAAAAGAACCTTAACGTACCTGGTTTCCGTAAAGGTAAAGTATCACGTACTGTTTTCAACAAAATGTATGGTGAAGAAGCACTTTACGAAGAAGCTTTGAACGCTGTATTGCCTGAAAGCTATGAAGCAGCTGTTGCTGAAAGTGGTATTGATCCAGTTGCACAACCAAAAATTGATATCAAATCAATGAACAAAGGTGAAGACTGGGAAATCACAGCTGACGTTATCGTAAAACCAGAAGTAAAACTTGGTGACTACAAAAACCTTGAAGTCTCAGTTGACGTTGAAAAAAACGTAACAGATGCTGATGTTGATGCTAAAATCGAAGCAGCTCAAAAAAATCTTGCTGAATTAGTAATCAAAGAAGACGCTGCTGAAAACGGCGACACTGTTGTTATTGACTTCGAAGGTAAAGTTGACGGCGTTGCTTTTGATGGTGGTACTGCACAAAACCACAGCCTTGAATTAGGTTCAGGTTCATTCATCCCTGGTTATGAAGAACAATTGGTTGGTCACAAAGCTGGTGAAACTGTTGAAGTAACAGTAACATTCCCAGAAGATTACCAAGCTGAAGATTTAGCTGGTAAAGAAGCTGTCTTCACAACAACTATCCATGAAGTGAAAGCAAAAGAAGTGCCTGAACTTGACGATGAATTAGCAAAAGATATCGACGAAGAAGTTGAAACTTTGGCTGAACTCAAAGCAAAATACAAAGCACAATTGACTGAAGAAAAAGAAGCGCAATACACTGATGCTGTTGAAACTGCTGCGATTGAAGCTGCAGTTGCTAACGCTGAAATCGTTGAATTGCCAGGCGAAATGGTTCACGATGAAGTTCACCGTGCCATGAATGAGTTCCTTGGTAACATGCAACAACAAGGTATCTCAGCTGACATGTACTACCAATTGACTGGTACATCAGAAGAACAACTTCACACACAATTTGAAGGCGATGCTGACAAACGCGTTCGCACAAACTTGGTGATCGAAGCTGTTGCAGCTGCTGAAAACTTTGAAACAACTCAAGACGAGATTGATACTGAAGTTGCTGAATTGGCTGAAACTTACAACATGCCTAAAGAGCAAGTTGAAAAACTCTTGCCAGCTGACATGCTCAAACATGACATCGCAGCTAAAAAAGCAGTTGAAGTCATCACATCTACTGCAGTTGTGAAATAAGTCTTAGACTGATTAAAACGAGCCTTCGCGCTCGTTTTTTTTGTACACATTTTCTTATATCCCCAAAAATTGTAAATCCTACAAGATAAGGTTACAATGGTTTCAGGATAAAAAGAAAGGGCTTACCATGACAAAAGAAAAGACAAGTTTATCTACTAGAAAGGCGTTTGAGGAGCAGCTGGCATTACTAGCTGACTTTCTATGGGGAGGTGCCATCTCAGCCAATCAGTCTGAAGGTGCTTATCGAGCAGACGGAAAAGGCTTATCAACGGTCGATGTCATCCCGCACGGTTCTAATCGCCTCAAAGTCAAGTTAGGCCTAGAAGAAAATCTAGCACTAGATCCTGAGGCTTACTATCCAAGTCATGAGGCCATTGATTTTTACCATACTTACAAATCAGACATTAAACTTATGGCAGAAATGGGCTTTAAAGTCTTCAGAACATCCATCGCCTGGACACGCATCTTTCCTAAGGGTGATGAAGCAGCGCCAAACCAAAAAGGACTAGAATTTTACCGATCTGTCTTTGAAGAATGTCGCAAGTATGACATAGAACCCTTAGTGACACTTTGCCATTTTGATACTCCCATGCACTTGGTTGACACGATAGGCTCATGGCGTAGTCGTGAGATGATCAACCACTTCGTCAATTATGCCCAAACGTGTTTTGAGGCTTTTGATGGGCTCGTCAAGTATTGGCTGACCTTTAACGAAATTAATATTTTACTCCACAGTCCATTTTCAGGCGCGGGCTTGGTGTTCAAGCCAGGTGAAAATCATGACTTGGTTAAATATCAAGCGGCACATCATGTCTTAGTCGCAAGCAGTCTCGCGACGAAACTTGCCCATGAGATTAATCCAGAAAATCAAATTGGCTGTATGCTAGCAGGTGGTGATTTCTATCCTGAGACCTGCCATCCAGAAGATGTCTGGGCTGCCTTGAATAAAGATAGAGAAAATTTATTTTTCATCGATGTGCAGGTTCGTGGCTACTATCCAAGGTATACCAAGCGTCTCTTTCGTGAAAAAAAGATTGACTTGAAAACTGAAGCGGCTGACTTTGAGATATTGAAGCATACCGTTGATTTCGTGTCCTTTAGCTATTACGCTTCACGTTGTGCCAGTCATCAGATGACACAGTCAAGTGAAGCGAATGTTGTCAAGTCATTGCCAAATCCTTATTTGGAAAAAAGTGACTGGGGCTGGGCGATTGATCCTCTAGGACTTAGAATTACGATGAATACCCTATATGACCGTTACCAAAAGCCTTTATTCTTAGTTGAAAATGGTTTAGGCGCGAAGGATACGGTTGATAAAGATGGGCAAGTTCAGGATGATTATCGCATTGCCTACTTGCGTGATCATATTAAAGCGATGAAAGAAGCTATTGCAGATGGTGTTGAGTTGCTTGGTTATACGACTTGGTCAGCGATTGATTTGGTATCAGCCTCTACTGGTGAAATGAGCAAACGCTATGGTTTCATTTACGTAGACAAGGATGATACCAATCAAGGCACACTGAAACGAATTAAGAAAAAATCCTTCGCTTGGTACAAGCAAGTCATCGCTAGTCATGGGGAAGATTTGGATTAAAGCAAGAGATCTGAGAATAGAAATAGAAGCACAAACCGGTTGTGATGGTTTGTGCTTCTATTTTATTTGTTCATAGTATTATTTTTCTCGATTGTCGCTGTAATAGCGTCAATTACTGTGGCAACAAAGTTATTTTTTTCCAAACTCACAACGCCAGCAACGGTTGTACCACCGGGACTTGAGACATTGTCAACCAAGGTCCAAGGGTTTTCGTCAGATTTAAGGATCATTTCAGCACTGGCGAGGACAGTTTCAGCGACGATTTTGGTGCTGACATCTTTTGGCATACCATGTAGGACACCAGCACGACTCATGGCGTCAATAAACATATAGATGTAGGCAGGTGAGCTACCAGCTAGGGCTGTGAAAGTCCCGAAGTCTTTTTCTGCCAGTTCATGGACGCTGCCGACGCTTTCAAAGATCGCTTTGACAGTGTTGAAAACATCGTCTGAAACATAGGCATTTCTGACAATACCAGTGGTTGATTTTTGAATGGTCGCGTTGATATTGGGCATAATTCTGACGATAGGTTGCGTGTCAGTTGTCATGGCGCTGAGGTCAGCTAGCGTGATACCTGCTGCGATAGAGACAATAGGTTTCTCGGTCTTGTGTTCAGTTAAAATATCTGCAACAACATAAGGCTTGACTGCTAGGACGATGATGTCTGAGGCTTGAATCAGGTCAGCATGACTGGGTGCTGCATTAACGCCAAGTGCTTGGGCAGTTTTCTGGGTCTCCTCAATATTGCGGCCAGAGATGTGAACGCTGAATTTGTCTTTATTTAGGCCTTTAATAATCGCTGATGCCATTTTCCCTGCGCCGATAAAACCAATATTTGTCATGAGTAGCTCCTTATGTCTTTTCGTTTATTTGTTTCATTTTACCACAAATCTGATTCCTGTCGGGATATAGTTTTTGGAAAAAATGAAAAGTGAGGGGTGTTTAGTATCTTAAACAGGTATAAAAAGGGGTTGGAACCGCATCATTTAAGACAAAATTAAAGTTTATTGGTATAATAGCTTTAAGGATTTTGTTATTTTGGCGACTTTGCGTCATCAAAACGAAAAACATAGAAAAGCATAGAGGTTCTGCCTATTAAAGCAGTCGTCTTATTAGCTTATGAAGGAGTAATATCAAAATGAACAAATACGCCATTATTTTAGCTGCCGGAAAAGGGACGCGGATGAAATCCGATCGACCAAAGGTTCTACATGAAGTTGCTGGGAAAACAATGCTCGCGCACGTAGTTTCAGCGACGAGTGCTGTTGCACCTGAAAAAACGATTGCCATTGTTGGTCATGGGGCGGCAGATGTCTTGGGTACTTTGCCTGAACATGTCGCTTATGTCAAACAAGAGGAACAGTTAGGAACTGGTCATGCGGTTAAAATCGCAGAGCCTTTGCTGAAAAATCTGCATGGTATGACGCTCGTCATCGCAGGTGATACGCCCTTAATCCGTCCTGAAACTTTGGAAGAGTTATTTGCTTATCATCAAGCTGAGAAAGCAACAGCGACGATTTTGACAGCCATTGCGGAAGATCCGACTGGTTATGGTCGGATTATCAGAGAAGATGGTCATGTGGCTAAAATTGTTGAGCAAAAAGATGCCAACGACTTTGAAAAATCTGTTCAGGAAATCAATACTGGAACCTATATCTTTGATAATCGTGCGCTTTTTGAAGCCCTAAGCAATATCACAACAGATAATGCGCAAGGTGAGTATTATTTGACAGATGTCATTGAAATTTTCAAAGATGATGCTAAAAAAGTTTCAGCTTTTGTTCTGGATGATTTTAATGAATCTATCGGGGTCAATGATCGTGTGGCATTGTCACAGGCTGAAAAAATCATGCGTGATCGGATTAATACTAACCACATGCTAAATGGTGTGACCTTGATTGATCCAACAACGACGTATATTGATGCAGATGTCAAGATCGGTGAAGATTCAGTCATTGAGCCTAATGTTGTGATTAAGGGTCAAACGGTCATTAGTAAGGGCGTACATATCACTTCAGGTAGCCGGATTGAAAGTTCTAGATTACATCACAATACAGAAGTGCGTAACTCAACAATTGAGTATTCAGTGCTTGAACCAGGCGCTAATGTTGGTCCATACGCTCACTTGCGCCCAGAAACCATTCTGCATGAAAATGTCCATATTGGTAATTTCGTTGAAGTCAAAGCTTCTACACTTGGTGTTGGGACTAAGGCTGGCCATTTGACTTATATCGGTAATGCAATGGTCGGTGAACACGTTAATTTTGGTGCGGGGACCATCACAGTCAATTTCGATGGTGTTAATAAATTTAAGACAGAGATTGAAGACTATGCCTTTATTGGCAGTAACTCGTCTTTGATTGCACCGATTGCTATCGGTAGAAATGCCATTACCACTGCGGGCTCTGTTATCACAGATGATGTTCATGAAGATGAGATGGCTTTTGGACGTGCACGTCAAGTTAATAAAGTTGGACGGGCAAAGCTCATGCCAAGTTATCATGAAAGTTGATGTCCTTAATTTTGAGAGATGTTAAACGAGTTTAATAATGTAAACGGGGAAAATAAAGCCAATAGGGGATAACACAAATGATGAATTTTGAAGATTTCGAAGAAAAAACATTAAGTCGGGAAACTATTTTTAATGGACAGGTAATCAATGTCAAATTGGACACTGTTGCTTTACCAGGGGACTTGGGACTTGCGAAGCGAGAAATCATTTTTCATAATGGAGGCGTTGCTGTATTAGCAATCACCCCAGAGCAAAAAATGATTCTGGTTCGTCAATTTCGCAAAGCTTTGGAAGAAGTTATTTATGAAATTCCTGCAGGCAAACTTGAAAAAGGTGAAAATGCCAATCCAGAAGCGGCCATGTTACGTGAATTAGAAGAAGAAACTGGGATGACGACTAAGTCTGTTAAAAAAATCGCTGAGTTTTATACAGCGCCTGGTTTTTGTAGTGAGAAGATTTACCTTTATAAGGCCGATAATTTAAGAAAAGTCGATCAACCAAGGCCTCATGACGATGATGAAGTTTTGGAACGCCATGAAGTGACTTTGGCTGAAGCAAAAGCACTCATCCATAATGGTGAGATTCAGGATGCCAAAACGATTATGGCTATTCAGTATTGGGAGCTAGAAACGAATGCCTAAACCCTTATTAACAGATGAGATGATTCAGCAGGCGGCACGAGAGAAAGAACGTCTTGAGCGAGAAATCGCACAAGCCAGACAAGATGATACCCAGCTGATCAAACAATTTGCGCCGCAAAAAGCGAAATTGGAAAAGAATTCAGTATATAAAAGCCGCCGCATCGAATCTCAAAAAAGAGAAGAGCGGGGGAAAAAAATCACAAAATATATCGTGATTTTAGTCGTTTTATTGATTATTATCACGGTGATAGTTTTTAAATTTTAACAAAGTTGTCTAATCCTAATAGATAAGATCAAGTCATTAGTTTTGCAGACGAGAAAGTGAGAGAAGATGAAAATAGGCATTATTGCAGCTATGGACGAGGAGTTAAAAATCCTAGCAGAAACGCTGCAACATTCTGAAAAAGCCAGTCATCATGGGTTTATATTTTATACAGGAGTTATCGGACGACATGATGTTGTCTTAGTTAAGTCAGGGATTGGGAAAGTCATGAGCGCGATTGCTGTTAGCTTATTGGTTGACTTATTTGCAGTCGATGGCATCATTAACAGTGGCTCAGCTGGTGGTGTTGGTGAGGGTCTAGCAGTTGGTGATGTTGTAGTAGCAGATAAACTAGCCTATCATGATGTTGATGTGACGGCCTTTGGTTATGCCTATGGGCAGATGGCGGGGCAGGAACTTTACTATCACAGTAGCGCCTACTTTGTCTCAGAGCTGAAGAAAGCGGCCCCTGAAGCACGGGTTGGTTTGATTACCTCATCTGACTCATTTATCTCGTCTAAAACGCAACAGCTAGCGATTAAAGGGCATTTTCCAGATGTTCTTGCTGTTGAGATGGAAGGGGCATCGATTGCCCAAGCTGCAACAGCACTCGGCAAACCATTTGTTGTGATTCGGAGCCTTTCGGATACAGCGGATGGTCAAGCGGCAGATAGTTTTGACGAATTTATTGTCCAAGCAGGTGAAAAATCTGCTGCGACATTGATCAAAATGTTGGAAACAATGGTGTAAAACATGACAGATAATTTAGTATTACATACCGATCTCTACCAGATCAACATGATGCAAGTCTATTTCGAACAAGGGATTTCTGAACGCAATTCAGTATTCGAAGTTTACTTCCGAGATATGCCTTTTAAGAATGGCTATGCCGTTTTCGCAGGTTTAGAACGTGTCGTAGGCTATTTGCGAGACCTCCATTTCGACGCTGATGATATCGCTTATTTGCGGGAGCTAGGCTACCCTGAAAACTTTTTAGCTTACCTCGCTGACTTACGTTTTACTTGTGACGTGAGATCGGCGCTGGAGGGTGATCTCGTTTTCGCTAACGAGCCGATTCTTCAAGTTGAAGGTCCATTGGCACAGTGCCAGTTGGTCGAAACAGCCATCCTCAACATCGTCAACTTCCAAACCTTGATTGCGACCAAAGCGGCGCGGATCAAGTCGGTGATTGGTGATGAGCCTTTACTTGAGTTCGGTACACGTCGAGCTCAGGAAATGGATGCTGCGATTTGGGGGACGCGTGCTGCTGTGATCGGCGGTGCGGATGCGACCTCTAACGTTCGGGCAGGGAAGCTTTTTGGTATTCCGGTATCAGGCACACATGCCCACTCGCTGGTCCAAGCGTATGGTAATGACTATGATGCTTTTAAAGCTTATGCGACAACGCATCGAGATTGTGTTTTCCTAGTGGATACTTATGACACGCTGAAAATCGGTGTGCCTGCAGCCATTAAAGTCGCAAAAGAAATGGGTGATCAGATTAATTTCCAAGGCGTCCGTATCGACTCTGGTGACATGGCTTATATTTCTAAGAAAGTCCGTGAACAGCTTGATGACGCAGGGTTTACTGAGGCGAGAATCTATGCGTCTAATGACTTAGATGAGAATACCATTCTTAATCTCAAGATGCAGAAGGCTAAAATTGATGTCTGGGGTGTGGGAACAAAGCTCATCACGGCTTATGATCAGCCTGCACTTGGTGCCGTGTATAAAATCGTTGCGATTGAAACGGAGACTGGTGACATGCGTGATACGATTAAGCTCTCAAGTAATGCTGAGAAGGTCTCAACGCCAGGTAAAAAACAAGTCTGGCGGATTCGCAGTTTGGATAAGAACAAATCTGAGGGAGACTATATCACGTTTGCTAATGTCGATCCAAATGCATCAGATGAGATTTTCATGTTCCACCCAACCTACACTTATATTAATAAAAAATTGACCAATTTCACAGCGAGACCTTTGTTGGTTCCTGTCTTTGAAAAAGGTCGGTTGATTTATGATTTGCCAGCATTGCCAGAAATCAAGGCTTATGAAGATTTGACAGTCAATTAAGCTAGAGAACTT
>ERZ724525.1049-NODE-1049-length-16063-cov-11.523738_pt1 | contig 16063 bp, 11 predicted proteins | sample MGYA00376058_ERZ724525 | MGnify/ENA primary metagenome ERZ724525 (study PRJEB28724, sample SAMN07190888) | wastewater metagenome | isolation source: influent of sewage treatment plant in Hong Hong | place: USA: Christiansburg, Virginia | collected 2016-03-01 ... | reverse complement strand
ACCTACAAGATCTTCGGCCAGAAGATCTTCATCACCTACGGCGAGCACGACATGACCGACAACATCATCCACCTGGTGCTGGCCCGCCTGCCGGATGCACCCGAAGGTGTGAAGGGCATTTCGCTGTTCGTGGTGCCGAAGTTCCTGCTCAACGCCGACGGCACGCCGGGCGAGCGCAACGACGTGCATTGCGTGTCGATCGAACACAAGCTGGGCATCCACGCCAGCCCGACGGCCGTGCTGGCCTTCGGCGACAATGGCGGTGCCATCGGTACTCTGGTGGGCGAAGCCAACCGCGGCCTCGAGTACATGTTCATCATGATGAACGAAGCCCGCTTTGCCGTCGGCATGGAAGGCCTGGCCCTCTCCGAGCGCGCTTACCAGCTGGCGCTAGCTTATGCCAAGGACCGCGTCCAGGGCACCGAAGCCGGCGTTCGCGGCGGCCCGAAGGTGAGCATCATTCACCACGCCGATGTGCGCCGCATGCTGATGAGCATGAAGTCGCAAATCGAGGCCCAGCGTGCGCTGGCCTACGTGGTTGGTGCGGCCACCGACATGGCCCATCACCATCCGGACGAAGCCGTGCGGGCGCAGAACCAGGCCTTCATGGATCTGATGATCCCGGTCGTCAAGGGCTGGCTGACCGAGTCGTCCATCGAGATCACCTCCACCGGCGTGCAGGTGCATGGCGGCATGGGCTTCATCGAGGAAACCGGTGCAGCCCAGCACTTCCGCGATGCGCGCATCACGGCCATCTACGAAGGCACCACCGCCATTCAGGCAAACGATTTGATCGGTCGCAAGATCGCCCGTGAGAGCGGTCTGACCATCAAGGGCGTGATCGGCGAAATGCGCAAGGTCGAAGCCCAGCTGGCCGAGGCCAGTGGCGACGAGTTTGCGGCCATCCGCAAGTCCCTGTCGTCCGGCGTAACCGCGCTGGAAGAGGCCGTGGCCTACATCGTGGCCACCTATGGTGGCGATATCAAGGCCGCATCGGTAGGCTCGGTGCCCTTCCTGAAGCTGCTCGGCATCGTGGCCGGTGGCTGGCAGATGGGTCGTGCGGCGCTGGTGTCGGCACGTCGTTTGGCCGAAGGCAGCGGTGACGCGTCCTTCTACAAGGCCAAGATCACCACTGCACGTTTCTATGCCGATCACGTGCTGTCGCAGGCCCCCGGCCTGGCCTACTCGGTAGTCAATGGTGCCGCTGGTGCGCTGGCGCTGGAAGAAGATCAGTTCTGATTGTCTTCCGTGTCGCTTGAATGAAAAAGGGGCCTTCGGGCCCCTTTTTTTGCGCTTCAACCCGGACCTGTAATCAGGAACCCGGATCCATCTGTGATTGCAGGTAGTTCTGGATGCCGACCTTGTCGACGAGGTCGAGCTGGGTTTCCAGGTAGTCGATGTGTTCTTCGGTATCTTCTAGGATCTCCTGGAAGATGTCGCGGCTGACGTAGTCCTTGACGGACTCACAGTAGGCGATGGCGTCCTTGAGGTGCGCGTGCCCGCCCAGTTCCAGCTTGAGATCGCCCTGCAGGCATTCCGGAACGTTCTCGCCGATCATCAGCTTGTCGAGGTTCTGCAGGTTGGGCAGGCCTTCCAGAAAGAGGACGCGCTCGATCAGCAGGTCAGCGTGCTTCATCTCTTCGATGGACTCTTCGTACTCGTGCTTGCCAAGCTTGCTGAGGCCCCAGTTCTTGTACATCCGGGCATGCAGGAAGTACTGGTTGATGGCCGTCAGTTCGATGGTGAGTTGTTTGTTGAGGTGTTGCAGGACTTTCTTGTCGCCTTTCATGCTGCCTCCTGGATCAGGTGAAATGGAGTGGGGCTACACGCCGGGCGAAGAGATGCGCTACAGGCCTGATCGATAGCACCGTCCAGGCATTGCTTGGCGCACTTGGCGCAGCGCCCGCACTCTTCGGTAACACCTAACTGTACCCGAAGATCCCGGAGCCGACGAGCGCCGCCGAGCACGGCCGTTTCGATGTGCTTTTCGGTAACCGCACGACAGACGCAAACGTACATTGTCCTGTTTCCTTCAAGCCTGGATGGTTGTGCTGCTGTTACTTGGTCAGTATCAGTTTTCCCGCACGTGTTGTGCGGAGTGCGTAAATCATGCCTTCATGCTCGATAAACACGCATGAGCGCCCGTTGAACAGATCCTTGCTCCGGATCGGAGACTCAAGCTGGCCGCAAGCGGGCTTGTCGGCATGGTCGCTACAGAGTGGTGGCGCAGAAGTTTTATCCACGAAACAGTAAACAGAATGAGATTGATTCGTATTTGATCAGATAGCCCCGGCTGCCGTCAACAACTGTTTTGGCGCTCTAGCAGAGTAGAATCGCGGCCTTCCCGCCAGTCCGCCTGTCTGAACCATGCCCCTGATTACCCTCGACGATGCCTGCCTTGCCTTTGGTCACGTAGCCCTGCTGGACAAGGCTTCCTTCCAGCTCGACCCTGGCGAACGCGTCGCCCTTATCGGCCGCAACGGCAGTGGTAAGTCCAGCCTGCTGAAGACCCTTGCCCGGCAGGCGTCCCTCGACGACGGTCGTCTGTGGCTGCAGCCAGGCGCCAGGATCGCCTATGTGCCACAGGAGGCCGAGTTCCCGATGGAGCGCAGTGTCTTTGCGACGGTCGCCGACGGCCTTGGCAATGTCGCGCAGTTGCTGGTCGATTACCACGCGGCGATGTCGGCGCTGGCCGACGATGCCAGTGAGGCCGCGCTGGCCCGCCTGGAGGAAGTCCAGCATCGGGTCGAGGAGGCGCAGGCCTGGCGCATGGAGCAGAAGGTCGAGCAGGTCCTGGCCCAGCTCCGGTTGGATGGCGATGCGGTGGTGGGCAGCCTTTCGGGTGGTGGTATCAAGCGCGTGGCGCTGGCCCGGGCGCTCGTCGGCGAGCCGGAAATCCTGCTGCTGGATGAGCCGACCAACCATCTGGATATCGACGGCATCCTGTGGCTTGAAGAATTGATCCGCGATTTTCCCGGCGCGGTGGTGGTGATTACCCACGACCGGGTGTTCCTCGATCACGTGGCAACCCGCATCGTTGAACTCGATCGGGGCATCCTGAGCAGCTTTCCCGGGCGCTTCAGCGAATATCTGGCCCGCAAGGCTGAACAGCTGGAGTCCGAAGAAAAGGCCAACGCGCGTTTTGACAAGCTGCTGGCCCAGGAGGAAGTGTGGATCCGCAAGGGCGTCGAAGCCCGCCGGACCCGCAACGAAGGCCGTGTTCGTCGCCTGGAAGCCCTGCGCGGAGAACGTGGCGCGCGTCGTGAGCGCTTTGGCAACGTCAAGCTGTCTCTCGATCGGGGTGATGGCAGCGGCCAGATGGTGGCGGAGCTGGATCACGTGGACAAGTATTTCGGCGAGCGTCGCATCGTGAACGACTTTTCCACCCGCATCCTGCGCGGCGACCGTATTGGCCTGATCGGCCCCAATGGTGCCGGCAAGACGACCCTGCTCAAGCTGATTCTCGGCGAGCTGGGGCCGGATGCGGGCGTGGTGCGCCGTGGAACCCGCCAGACCGTTGCCTATTTCGACCAGTTGCGGGCCCAGCTCGATCCCGAAGCGCCGCTCACCGAAGTCATCAGTCCGGGTTCGGATTTTGTGGAGATTGCCGGCCACCGCACGCACATCATCGGCTACCTCGGCGATTTCCTGTTCTCGCCGCAACGGGCCCGTTCGCCGGTCAAGTCCCTGTCGGGTGGCGAACGCAACCGGCTGCTGCTGGCCCGCCTGTTTGCCCGTCCGGCCAACGTGCTGGTGCTCGATGAGCCGACCAACGACCTGGATATCGAAACTCTCGATCTGCTTGAAGACCTGCTCGCCCAGTACGACGGCACGGTTTTCCTGGTCAGTCACGACCGGGCCTTCCTCGACAACGTGGTGACCCAGGTCATCGCCTCCGAAGGAGATGGTCACTGGAAGGAATACGTGGGTGGCTACGAAGACTGGCTGCGGGTCCGCAAGACCGCGGTGTCAAGCTCTCAGGCAACTGCCGTGAAGGCGTCGGCACCGAAGAAGGACGTTCCGGCCGCAGCACCGGCGCCGGTTGCTGCCAAGCCGGCCAAGTTGAGCTGGAAGGAGCAACGGGAACTGGAAGCGCTGCCGGACCTGATTGCCAGGCTGGAGGCGGAGCAGGGCAGTCTGCAGGCCAAGCTCAACGATCCGGCGATTTACCGCGATGCTCCTCAGGATGCGCTGCAATTCAATACGCGCCTGCAGGTGCTGGAGAGCGAAATCGACGCGTCGATGGTGCGCTGGGAATTGCTGGAAGCCCGCGCTGCGGGCAAATAACGCGCGTCAGGGTGGTGGCAGTGCCCCATCGGCGCTGCCACCGGCATTGAGCAGGCTCTCTATGGCTTCGTGGGGGGCCGACAGCCGGTTGAGCAGGTTTTCCCGGCCGATGTGCAGCAGGGCTTCGATGGCGCTCAGGTCATCGGGAATCGCCGCATTGTCCCAGCCCTGGCCCGTGTGGCGTGCCAGGCTGTTGGCCAGTTGCACCGTACGCACCCGCGGATTTTCGATCTGCCGCTCATCCATCATCGATACCAGCAAGTCCGGCAGGTGCCAGTGACGCACCAGGGCGAGCTGCAATTCCCTGGCCGAGAAGTTGAACGCGGCTTTCTGGGCAACGACAGAACGCAAATTGCGGTCGATGCGCTGCATCTCGTAAACCTGGTAGGTCAGTGCCGGGGCAAAGCTCCAGCACAGGATGTCGGTGACTTCGGTGAGCAGGGCTGCGACGGTGATTTCATCCACATCCAGGTCATGACGCAGGATGGCCCAGTCGCGGGCGTAGCGGGCTGCGCGGCGGGCACGGCTGATCACCTTGAGGACGCCGACCAGGGCTTTGGGGTGGCTTGCAAGCTGCCCCTCGATCGTCGGCAGGTCGGCAAACTCGCGCAGGAAGGGCGAGATGCCCATCATCATGATTGCCCGCTCGATGGTGGTGATGTCATGGTTTTGCCGGGCACGCCGATGCTCTTCCATGTAGATCAGCACTTTCAGCGTCATCATTGGGTCACTTAGCACCAGCGCAGCGACCGTGCGGCCGTTGATGCTGTCTTCGTGTTCGCGCATGGCCTGCAGTTCCTTGACCGTGTGTTTCAGGACAGGCAGAGGCTCCTGGCTGAAGAAGGCGGTGTATGAATCGAGGCTGTCGAAGGCTTGCGTGATGAGGGCCATGATGGTCTTCCGGCGGGCGATGAACCCATTTACGGCAATTCGGCGCGGGTATTGAGGCTGGGGCGGAATTGGCGCCGATGTAGCGTGGAATGCGTGCCGTGGGGCGAGGCTATAATCGTGCGACAAACACAAAAGGTGCCGTCCGCGCACCGCTTCACGAGGAGAAAAGCATGTCCGGCAATATCCCCCCCTTTCAGGCCTACCTCATCCGCCAGGACGAAAACCGCAAGGTTTCCGCCGCCATGGAAGAACTCACCGTCGACGGACTCGACGCCGGTGAGGTGCTCATCAAGGTGGCTTACTCCAGCGTGAATTACAAGGATGCGCTGGCTGCCACCGGCGCCGGCAAGATCATCCGCCGCTTCCCCTGCGCAGGCGGTATTGATCTGTCCGGTACGGTCGTCGAGAGCAGCGATCCGCGTTTCAAGACTGGCGATCCGGTGATCGCCACCAGCTTCGACATCGGCGTGGCGCATCACGGTGGTTACGCCGAGTACGCCCGGATTCCGGCCGGCTGGGTGGTGCCGCTGCCGGCCGGCTTGTCGCTGTTCGATGCGATGGCGCTGGGTACGGCGGGCTTTACGGCGGCGCTGGGCATCGTGCGCATGGAAGACAACGGCCTGCGTCCCGAAAATGGCCCGGTGATCGTCACTGGCGCCAGCGGCGGTGTTGGCGGGCTGGCCATCGACATGCTGGCCGGGCTCGGCTATCACGTGGTCGCCCTGACCGGCAAAGCCCACGAAGAGGACTACCTGAAGAATCTCGGTGCCGCCGAGATCAAGCTGCGCGACACCATCGACCCGGCCAAAACGCGCCCCCTCGACGTCGGCTTGTGGGCGGGTGCCGTGGACAACGTCGGCGGTGACATTCTGGCCTGGGTGCTGTCTACCATGAAGCAGGCCGGCACGGTGGCCAGCATCGGCAACGCCCAGAGCATCAATCTGCCGACTACCGTGTTCCCGTTCATCCTGCGCGGCGTGAGCCTGCTTGGGGTGGACTCCGGCTACATGGGTTTCCCGACCCGGGCGAAGGTGTGGGAGCGTCTGGCGACGGACCTCAAGCCCCGTCACCTGGGCGAGATGACCCGCACCGTGCCTTTTGCCGATTTACCGGGCGTATTCCACGACTTCATCGCCGGCCGGGTCAAGGGGCGCACGGTAATTGCCGTTAGCACCTGAAGTCCCTACCTAACCAGCGAGCCGAGCATGAGCGACGAAAGCGATCAGACCCTTCCACGGATCCTGATCATTGATGATTCAAGGATGGTGCGTCTTTCCATCCTCAGGCAGGTTCGCGATCGCTTCGAGGTGCGTGAAGAGGCCGACGGGGAAGCCGGCTGGCAGACCCTGATGGTGGATCCGACCATCCAGGCGGTGATTACCGATATCGGCATGCCACGCCTGGATGGCTACGGGTTGCTGCAGCGCATCCGCAGTTCGCGCATCTCGCGCATCAACACGCTGCCGGTGGTGGTCATTTCCGGAGATGACGAGCCGGATGTGCGGGTCAAGGCGAAGAGTGCGGGGGCGACAGACTTCATCGCCAAGGGCATCGGTAACATCGAGCTGCTGGCGCGTCTGGAGTCGTTGACCCAGCTCGCCCGCACGCAGCGGGATCTCGAAGAGAGTCGGGCGGCGCTGGCCAACGCGAGTCCCGTCGATCCGGCCTCGGGTCTCGCAACACCGTCCTACCTGCACCACCACGCCGCGCAGGAGCTGTCCCTCGCCCAGCGGCGCCATGGCGACCTGTCGGTGATGGTCATCGAGATCGACCACTTCGACACCCTGGTTGCCAAGTACGGCGCCCACGTGGCCCAATTGGTCAATCGCAAGCTGTCCAAGATCCTCGCCACCAAGCTGCGCCAGGAGGACACCGTCGCCGAGCTGGCCGCCGCGCGCTTTGCGGTGGTCTCGCCCAGCACCAACATGGACGGCGCCTGTGCCTTTGCCATGCGCCTGCGCTCGGCCATCGAGCACATCGTGATGACCTATCGCGAGGAGCGCATCCGCATCCAGATCACCGTCGGCCTGTCAGCCGCCGAGCCTGGCAAGGTGCAGACAGTCAGCCAGCTGGTGGGCATCGCGATGCAGCGCATCGCCATCGGCCGGGCGGCCGGCGGCAACAAGGTCATCGGCGCCAAGGGTGAAGTGACGCCGGAAATGGTCGAGCGCCCGGTACGCGCACCGGTGAGCATCGACCAGATGCTGCAGCAACTGCGTATCGCCGGTCTCGATGCCAATCTGCGCAAACAGCTGCCGGATGCCATACGGACACTCTTGCCTCTGCTGGAATTGATAGAATCCGAACTCCCGTCCGGTCTGCCGCTTGCCACCCTCGCACGCCTCGCAGAAACCGGTCTGGTTGGTGCTGTGCAGCAAAACGAATAAAAAGGCGAGCGCCATATCGGACGCATCGCTGTCATCGGCAGTAGCGGTTTTACTATTCGAAAAAAGGGAGAGGAACCCATGGCGTCATACAAAGAATTTCACAAGCGTTCCATTGAGGACCGGAATGGTTTCTGGGGCGAACAGGCCCAGCTGATCCACTGGAACAAGCAACCCGAACAGATCTACGATTTCTCCAATCCGCCCTTTGTAAAATGGTTCGTCGGCGGTGAAACCAACCTCTGCTACAACGCAGTCGACCGCCACGCGGAAACCAACCCGAACGGCAAGGCGCTGGTCTACATCTCCACCGAGACCAACGAAGAGAAGATCTACTCCTTCACCGAACTGCGCGCCGAAGTCATGCGCATGGCGGCCATCTACCAGGACCTCGGTGTCAAGAAGGGCGACCGCGTCCTGATCTACATGCCGATGATCGCCGAAGCGGCCTTCGCCATGCTGGCCTGCGCCCGCATCGGTGCGATCCACTCGGTGGTGTTTGGCGGCTTTGCCTCCGGCTCCCTGGCTACCCGCATCGACGATGCCAAGCCGACCGTTATTGTTTCGGCCGATGCCGGCATGCGCGGCGGCCGTCCGGTGCCCTACAAGCACCTGCTGGACGAGGCAATCGGCCTGGCCGAGCACAAGCCTGCCAAGGTGCTGATGATCAATCGTGGCCTCGACAAGGAGATGGCTGTTATCGCCGGCCGTGACGAAGACTACGCCACCCTGCGCGCCAAGCATCTCGACGCCCAGGTGCCCGTGACCTGGGTCGAGTCGTCCGACCCCAGCTACATCCTGTACACCTCCGGCACCACCGGCAAGCCCAAGGGCGTGCAGCGCGACACCGGCGGCTACGCCGTGGCGCTGGCCGCGTCGATGAAGCACATCTACTGCGGCAACCCGGGCGAGACCTACTTCTCCACCTCCGACATCGGCTGGGTGGTGGGCCACAGCTACATCATCTACGGCCCGCTGATCGCCGGCATGGCCACGATCATGTACGAAGGCACGCCGCTGCGTCCGGACGCCGGCATCTGGTGGAAGATCTGCCAGGACCAGGAAGTCACCGTGATGTTCAGCGCGCCGACCGCCATTCGCGTGCTCAAGAAGCAGGACCCGGCCTTCCTCAAGGCCTACGATCTTTCCAAGCTGCGCGCCCTCTATTGCGCCGGCGAGCCGATGGACGAGACCTCGCACCAGTGGATGATGGACGAGCTGGGCATCCCGGTCATCGACCACTACTGGCAGACCGAAACCGGCTGGGCGATGCTGTCGCTGATGCCCGGTGTCGAGAAACAGGACGTGCAACTGGGCTCCCCGGGCTTCCCGGTGTATGGCTTTGACGTGCGCCTGTTCCGCGACGACGGCTCCGAATGTGAGGCCAACGAGAAGGGTATCGTCGGCGTCGTGCCGCCGCTGCCGCCCGGTTGCCTGTCCACCATCTGGGGTGACGACAAGCGCTTCGTGTCCACCTACTTCACGCTGTTCCAGGAGCCGCAGGTGTATTCCAGCTTCGACTGGGGTATCAAGGACGACGCCGGCTACTACAAGATCCTCGGCCGTACCGACGACGTGATCAACGTGGCCGGTCACCGTCTGGGCACCCGCGAGATCGAAGAGGCTGTCCAGGCCCACCCGGCGATTGCCGAAGTGGCCGTGGTCGGTGTAGCCGACCAGCTCAAGGGTCAGATGCCGATGGCCTTTGCGGTGGTCAAGAATGCCGCTTCCATCGACACGCCCGAGAAGGTCGCCGAACTGGAAAAGGCCGTGATGAAACTGGTCGACGGCAGCCTCGGCGCCATTGCCCGTCCGGCTCGCGTGCACTTCATCTCCGGTCTGCCCAAGACCCGTTCCGGCAAGATGCTGCGCCGCTCCATCCAGGCGCTGGCCGAAGGCCGTGATCCGGGCGACCTGACCACCATCGACGATCCCTCCACGCTGGATCAGATCAAGGCCGCGCTGGCAGCCAAGTAAGCCTGCGCCCGCTGTGGCACCTGAAAGCCGACCGGTTTCCCCGGTCGGCTTTTTTATTCAACCGACTTTCACTCGCACCGGAACCATGCCCCGACGCCTGCTGCTTCTGGCCCTCCTGCCGACCCTGGCCCACGCGATCCCGCGCATCGATTGCCACACGACCTACGGCGGCGAGACGCACACCCATGTAGCCCGGCCGGTGGATTCGCCCTACCAGGTGGCGCCCGCAAATATCGGCAGCTACTTCCTGTTTCGGGTGGTCTTTCAGGATCGGCCCCGTGATCTGGCCAGCGTGAAGATCTACGCCTACGCCGACCGCGACGAAGGTCCGGTGCTCATCCACCAGGCGAGCCATCCGTGGCCTCTGCCATCGGCGAAGGTCCAGCCGGCTTACGGCTTCACTGGCCTGCAAAACGTTTATGAACCCATGCGCGACGGCGAGCTGGCCTACTGGTGTGAGCAGGTGAAGGAGGGCGGACGATGAACGCGATCCGTAGCCTGTTGTGCGCTGCCCTCGTGCTGACCAGCGGCGCCCTGCGTGCCGAACCGCTGAAACTGATCTTTGCCGGCGACGTGATGCTCGACGACGGCCCCGGCCGGGTCATCGCCTCCGGGCGCGATCCGCTGGCACCCTTTGCCGCCTTGCTGGCCGATGCCGACTACCGCATCGGCAACCTGGAGTGCCCGATCGCCACCACCGGTACGGCGCTCGGCAACAAGATCTACACTTTCCGCGCCGACCCGCGGGTGCTGTCCGTCCTCAAGGGGCGTTTCGACGCCATGTCGGTGGCCAACAACCATTCCGGCGATTACGGCAAGGACGCCTTCGTCGAAACGCTTGCCCATCTGGACGCAGCCGGAATCCGCCACTTTGGCGGCGGCAACAACCTGAGCGAAGCGCACGCACCCCTGTGGATCAAGGCGAAGGGCCTGCGCGTGGCCGTGCTCGGCTACAACGAATTCAAGCCGCGTTCCTTCGAGGCCGGGGCGAAGCATCCCGGCATCGCCTGGAGCGAGGACAGCCAGGTGATCGCCGACATCCGCGCCGCCCGCAAGGCCGGTGCCGACCTGGTCATTCCGTTCATGCACTGGGGCTGGGAGCGGGAGCCCGAACCGGGCCCGCGTCAGCGCGATCTGGCCCGGCGGATGATTGATGCCGGCGCCGACATCGTGGTCGGTGGCCATCCCCATGTCACCCAGGGCGCCGAGATCTATCGCGGCCGGCCGATCATCTACAGCCTGGGCAATTTCGTCTTTGACGGTTTCGATCTGCCGGCTGCCCGGCGTGGCTGGATCCTGCGCCTGAGCCTCGATAAACGCGGCGTGCTGGCCTGGGACACGCGGGAGGCGCAGATGGACGACGAGGGCACGCCGAGTCCGGCCAGCGGTGCGCTGACGCCCTGTGGCTCGCGGGGCGACACAAGCATCCGGATGTGCCGCAACCCTTGAGCCGCGTTACACCAGACCGTCGAAAAGCTGCACCTGCACGCTGTCGCCGGCCACCACATCGTCCCGGTTCTCGTCCAGCACGATGAAACAGTTGGCCTCCGACATGGAGCGCAGGATGCCCGAGCCCTGGGTGCTCGCCGGGCGAACCTTCCAGGCGCCATCCTCGGCGTACAGGCGGCCGCGCAGGTATTCCCGCCGGCCGGCCAGCTTGCGGATCGGCGCGGTGCACACCAGCGACATCAGCGGTCGTTCGGGCAGCGGATCGAGGCCGGAAATCTTCAGCAGCGCATCCAGCACGAACTGGTAGTAGGTCACCATCACCGCCACCGGGTTGCCGGGCAGGCCGAACATCCAGGTCTTGCCGATGCGCCCGAAAGCCATCGGCCGGCCCGGCTTGATGTCGATCTTCCAGAAGCTCACTTCGCCCAGGCGCTGCATCAGTTCGCGGATGAAGTCTGCCTCGCCGACCGATACGCCGCCGGTGGTGAGCACCACGTCGGCACAGGCGGCGGCGTTGCGAAAGGCTGTTTCCAGTGCATCCTGCCGGTCCGGAATCACCCCCATGTCCACCAGTTCGCAGCCGGCCCGGGTGAGGGCGCCGTGCAGCGTATAGCGGTTCGAGTCGTACACTTCGCCCGGCGCCAGCGGCCGGCCGATGCTGGCGAGTTCGTCGCCGGTCGAGAAAAAGGCCACCCGCAGCCGGCGGGCGACAGTGACCTCGGCCAGCCCGAGAGACGCTGCCAGCCCAAGCTCGGGCGGCCCCATCAGCTTGCCGCGGGAAATCGCCACCGCGCCCTCGGCCAGGTCTTCGCCGGCCCGGCGTACGTTCTGGCCGCGCCGGATGCCGCCGGGCACGACGATCCGCTCGCCCTCCGTGCGCACCACTTCCTGCACCACGATGGTATCGGCGCCCAGCGGCATCACGCCGCCAGTCATGATGCGTACGGCCTGGCCCTTGCCGACGATGCCCGAGAAGCCGCGCCCGGCAAAGGCAGTACCCACCACCTGCAGCCGCGCCTCCGCGTCGGTGGCCAGATCGTCGGCACGCACCGCGTAACCGTCCATCGCCGAGTTGTCGTGGGCCGGCACGTTGCAGGGCGCCACGATGTCCTCGGCCAGCACGCGCCCCAGCGCCGAGCGCAGCGCCACGCGCTCCCAGCCACCGGCCGGCCGGACTGTATCGAGAATGATGCGGCGAGCTGCGTCCACCGTCAGCGATTGGTGGGTGGCAGGGCCGCTGCAGCCAGAATCCTTGTTCATGGGGCGATTCCGTTTCGAGGTGTCATGGCCCGATTAGTATCACAAAAGCCCTGAGCCGCGCAGCGCCTGGATTCGTGCGGCAGTGCGCATTGAACAAGCGTTTTCGGCAGCCTATGCTGCCTTGTAGAGGTCCGTCAGCGTGTCGTGTACGGCGGACGTGTCTGGCGGGAGAAATGTTCCGGAGGAAGTTCAGGCCACACTTGTGTGAGCCATCGATCCGCAAGTGATCGCGCCTGCCGGTCTGCATACCCTTAAAGGAGGAGTTGCGCCATGTGGAAGTCTCTTCACATTGACCCCAAGAAGTGTACCGGTTGCCTGCAGTGCGAAATGGCCTGTTCGGTCGAGCACACCGGGGTCATCAATCCGTCGAAGTCGCGCATCAAGGTCTTCAGCTTTGAAACCGAGGGGCGCAAGGTTCCCTACACCTGCACGCAATGCACCGATGCCTGGTGTCTCAACGCCTGTCCGGTGGATGCGATCCGCATCGATGCGGCCACCGGCGCCAAGCAGGTTTTCGACGATGTCTGCGTGGGCTGCAAGGTGTGCACCATCGCCTGTCCCTTCGGCACGGTCAATTACAACCAGGACACCGGCAAGGTTCAGAAGTGCGACCTGTGCGGCGGCGACCCGGCCTGCGCCACAGCCTGCCCGACGGGTGCGATCACCTATGTGGATGCCGACTGGACCGGCATTGACCGAATGCGTGCCTGGGCCGCCAAGGCCAACACGGCTGTTGCGGAATAAGGAGGCGGATCATGGGCTGGAACAGAAAAGTGCTGCGGGTGAACCTCACGGAAGGCACCTGCAAGGCAGAGCCGCTGAACATGCAGTGGGCCGATGAATACCTCGGCTCCCGCGGCCTGGCGACCAAATACCTGGTGTCCGAGATCGATCCGATGGTCGACCCGCTGGCGCCCGAAAACAAGATGATCATGTCCACCGGGCCGCTCACCGGCACGATGGCCTCCACCGGCGGCCGCTACACGGTGGTCACCAAGGGCCCGCTGACCGGGGCGATTGCCTGTTCGAACTCGGGCGGCTTCTTTGGCGCCGAAATGAAGTTTGCCGGCTGGGACATGATCATCTTCGAGGGGCGCTCGCCAAAGCCGGTCTATCTGTACGTCGAGAACGACAAGGCCGAACTGAAGGATGCCACCGACCTGTGGGGCAAGAGCTGCTGGGAAACCGAGGAGAGCATCAAGCACCGCCTGCAGGACCCGCTGGTGCGGGTGTCGTCGATTGGCGCGGCCGGCGAGAACCAGGTCTTGTTCGCCTGCATCGTCAATGATCTGCACCGGGCGGCGGGGCGCTCCGGCGTGGGCGCGGTGATGGGCTCGAAGAACCTGAAGGCGGTGGCCCTGCGCGGCACCAAGGGCGTGTCCGGCATCAAGGACATGAAGGCCTTCATGAAGATCACCACCGAGAAGAAGAAGGTGCTGGCCGACAATGCCGTGACCGGCGAAGGCTTGCCCAAGTACGGCACCCAGGTGCTGATGAACGTCATCAACGAAATGGGCGCCTTGCCCACCCGCAATCACAAGGACGTGCAGTTCGAGAGCGCCGGCAAAATCTCCGCCGAGGCCATGCACGAGAAGCGCCCCACCGACGGCAAGCCGCAACTGGTTACCAACGCAGCCTGCTTTGGCTGCACGATTGCCTGCGGGCGCATTGCCGAGATCGACAAGAGCCACTTCACGGTGGTGAACAACCCCAAGTACTGGGGCGCTTCCGGCGGCCTCGAATACGAGGCGGCATGGGCGCTGGGCGCCGCCAATGGCGTGGGCGACCTGGAAGCCCTGCAATACGCCAACCTGCTGTGCAACGAGCAAGGCATGGACCCGATTTCCTTCGGGGCCACCATCGGGGCGGTGATGGAACTCTACGAAATGGGCGTGCTGACGAAGGAGCAACTCGGCATCGATGCTCCCTTCGGTTCCGCCGAGGCGCTGGCCCGCCTCACCGAAATGACTGCCCTTGGCGAAGGCTTCGGCAAGGAAATCGGCCAGGGCTCGAAGCGCCTGTGCGCCAAGTACGGACATCCGGGCTTGTCGATGACCGTCAAGGGCCAGGAGTTTCCGGCCTATGACGCCCGCGGCATCCAGGGCATGGGGCTGGCTTACGCCACCTCCAACCGCGGCGCCTGCCACCTGCGGGGCTACACCGTGGCGTCGGAAGTGCTGGGCATTCCGGTCAAGACCGATCCGCTGGTCACCGAGGGCAAGCCGGAGCTGGTCAAGGCCTTCCAGGACGCCACCGCGGTATTCGACGCGGCCGGCATCTGCGTGTTCACCTCCTTCGCGTGGACGCTGGCCGACGTGCAGCCGCAGATCGAAGCGGCCTGCGAGGGCGACTGGTCGATGGAAAAGCTCAACGCCATGGGTGAGCGCATCTGGAACATGGAACGCCTCTTCAACAACGCTGCAGGCCTCACCAACAAGGACGACGACCTGCCGCCGCGCCTGAAGACCGAGCCCGCCAAGGTCGGCCCGGCCAAGGGGCTGGTCAGCGGTGTCGAAAAAATGTTGCCCGAGTACTACGCGCTGCGCGGGTGGACGCCGGAAGGCAAGCCCACCGCTGAAACCCTGGAACGCCTGGGGCTGTGAGCATGAAGCACCTCATCCTGGGCAACGGCCCGGCCGGCGTGGTGGCAGCAGAAACCCTGCGCCGCGCCAGGCTCCGCGACGAGATCGTCATGGTGGGCAGCGAAAACGAGCCTTCCTATTCGCGCATGGCGATTCCCTACCTGCTGGAAGGCAATATCGACGAATCCGGTACCTGGCTGCGCAAGACGCCGGATCATTTTGAGAAGCTCAACGTGCGCCTGCTGGCCGGGCGGGCGGTTGCGCTTGATGTGCACAAGCGCAGCGTGCTGTTTGCCGACGGGCATTTCGAATCCTACGACCGCCTGCTGGTGGCCACTGGATCACATCCGGTGCGGCCACCGATTCCCGGTGTCGACCTGCCCGAAGTGCAAACCTGCTGGACGCTGGAGGACGCCCGCGCCATCGCCAGCCACGCCAAACCCGGTGCCCGCGTGCTGCAACTGGGGGCCGGCTTCATCGGCTGCATCATCATGGAAGCGCTGGCCAAGCGCGGTGTCGAACTGACCGTGGTGGAAATGGGCGACCGCATGGTGCCGCGCATGATGACCCCCAAGGCCGGCGGCATGATCAAGCGCTGGGTCGAGGAGCAGGGCATCCGTGTGGTGACGTCCGCCGGTGTCGAGCGCATCGAGCGCAACGAGGGCGGGGACACGCCGCTGCTGGTGAAGCTTTCCACCGGCGACAAGCTGCCCTGCGATCTGGTCATCGTGGCGGCCGGTGTGGCGCCCAACGTGGCCTTCCTCGACGCCACACCGGTGCATGTGGCCAAGGGGGTGCTGGTGGACGCGCGCATGGAGACCACGGTGCCCGGCATTTTTGCTGCCGGCGACGTGGCCGAGGCGCCGGACCTGTTCACCGGCGCTCATCTGGTGTCAGCCATTCAGCCCAATGCGGCCGACCAGGCCCGTGTCGCGGCAATCAACATGGCCGGCGGCAACGGGCGGCTGGCGGGGGTGCTGGCCATCAACGTGCTCGATACCCTGGGCCTGATTTCCACCTCCTTCGGGCAGTGGTGGGGCGAGCCGGGCGAGGCCGGCGTCGAGCAGGTGGACGAGGTGGCCTATCGCTACCTGAGCCTGCAGTTCAAGGGCGACGTGCTGATCGGCGCCACGTCCATCGGCATGACTCAGCACGTGGGGGCGCTACGCGGCCTGATTCAGGGCAAGCTCAAACTCGGGCCGTGGAAGGATGTCTTGCTGGCGGCGCCCCAGC
>ERZ724525.1046-NODE-1046-length-16074-cov-4.132593_pt1 | contig 16074 bp, 7 predicted proteins | sample MGYA00376058_ERZ724525 | MGnify/ENA primary metagenome ERZ724525 (study PRJEB28724, sample SAMN07190888) | wastewater metagenome | isolation source: influent of sewage treatment plant in Hong Hong | place: USA: Christiansburg, Virginia | collected 2016-03-01 ... | reverse complement strand
TCGGTCGCAGGGAAGGAGGACGGGGGTTTGTCGACGTGGTCACGGTGAGAAGCTGTTAGGTAAAACACATTCCAACCGTCGAGATACTGCTTTTCATTCGCTCTTTGGGAAGTGAGCGGGAAGCGGCTATGTCTGGTGTTCGGGTCGGTTGCTACTAGAAGTCTTCTGGCGGTATCCGTCGATGATGCTCAGTCCGTTGCTAGGGATAGCGGTGCCGGTTCGCGACATAGGCTCGACTGAGTCCTTCGAACAGCTTGAGCACGCGTTCCTTGCTGAGCCCGGCCCCATCGAAGTCCTTGCTGGCAACGCACCGGGACGTAAAGCCGACCATCGACAACAGCACTTGATGACCATCGCGGATCACAATCAACGATCCGGCTCCTAAGCTTTCTTCCTCCAGCATCATTCCCTGTAGCCGCTTGTGGACATCCGTACCACAGCGCAGCTTTTGGCCGGTCCACAGCACTGCATCGAGAGCCCGCGGATTTTTCACGGTTCTCAGCTCGGTCTCCGTACAGTCATCCCGGCCACCGGCCCAGTCGATCAGCGCAAACACCAGCGGGTCCGTGCGCGAGGCGGTGACCGACACCTGTACCACTTGACCAGCGCGTCTCAGTGAAAATCGCAGCGCTTGTCCGGGTCGCTTTTGCGCCAGCGCGGCCAGATACTCCGCTTGTTTGGGAGTGGCCACTCCGTCCACCTCCGTGATCACGTCCCCGACCGCCAGCGCCATGGCCGGACTCCCTTCATGAATGCGGGCCACTCGGACGCCATCGGGTCCGTCGGTCGTCTGTGCCCCGATGAAGGCCCGCTGGCTCTGTAGTCCGCCGAGCACAGCGTCGCGATTCACCCCACTGGGCGACCCCAGATCATACACAGCGAAGGAGATCGGACACGGATTGCCTGCCCACACCGAGTCCATTCCGATCAGCACAGCGCCAGCAGCAACCATCGTTACGATCCAAGCGCGCATCATGCGTGTCATCCTGACAGGTTTGGTCCTGGCCGCAAAGGCTCGCTGGAGTGCCCAATCGAAGCGACCTACCGGCGGACAGCCGATTTGCTCACACCTGGCTTGCACGCTTATGGGACAATCAACGGGTGTGCGTAGTCCTTCAGGAGATGTGGGGCATCCCGGGCGCTTGCTTGGTCTTGGTGAACAAGCGGAGCAGCGCGGAAACAGGATGTACGAGCTGGATTGATTCCTTTCGCCAACTTACAGGAGAGCGCTGGTGCTGATTGAGCCTGGCGCTACAGTGTTCTCCCTGATCCTGGAGTTTGCTCGCGCCGAGCAGGGAGGCGATCCGTACGCCTTCCGGCTCGATCGACTACAGTACCTGTTGCGTAGCGCCGACGGTAGTTTTGAAACAGCGGAGCTGAGCTGGGACAAGGCGCTGCTCGCGGACCTGCTGGCCGTGCAAAAGTCGGGACGAGATCCGGTGATCTTGCAGCGCATCGGTGAGACGCTGCGGCGGTTCTTGCAGCCGGCAGGATGGAGCGAACAGGAAGTCCTCATCCAGCAGGCCATCAAGGAGCACAAGCGAGTGGTTCTGACGCTGCGCTCGGCGGCGGCGGAGCTGTATTCGCTGCCCTGGGAGCTCATTACGCTCAAAGGTTCGGGTCAGCATCTTGCGGAACTTCCCGAGGTCCTGGTTCGCTATGAGTGGCCTGGTACTAGTACGACTCCCGAGCAGGTTTCGCCGTCCTCGTCACCGGGCCGCATTCTTTTGTGCTGGTCCGCTGCTGCCGGGGCGGTCCCGGCGACCGAGCACATCGCAGCCATCCACAAGGCGTGTGAGCGTCATCCTCAGTCCTTTGACCCGAAGCGCGACGTCCTGCCTCATGCGTCGCTGGGTAAGCTCGATGAGATCCTGGCTGCCGCGCAGCGAACCGGCCCTCCGATCTCGGTGCTTCATATACTCTGTCATGGCAGCGCGTCCGGGCAGACCTTTGGTCTTTCACTCCATGGTGAGGACCAAGAGGAGCACACGGTGGTGGATGCAGGACGGCTGCGTCAGATGTTGGCACCCTACGCCTCGATGGTACGGCTGGTCGTGCTCGCTGCCTGCGATAGTGGGAACAGCGGAGAGCTGGGCAACCAGCTTGGTAGTGTCGCCCAGGCGCTGCATCGAGCTGGTCTGGCCCATGTGCTTGCTTCGCGGTTTCCACTCTCGGTAGTTGGCTCGATTCGCTTGGCGCAGGTTCTGTATCGGGAGCTGTGCTCCGCGACCGGAAGCCTAGAACAAGCGGTGTTGGCAGCCCGTCACAGTCTGGCCCGTGATGCCGAGCAGATCGACTGGGTCAGTCTCCAGCTCTATAGCCGGGCCAGCGACCCCGCGTTTCAGCCATCCAGCTTCCTACAGCGCTTGCCATCGACAGAAGTGGAAGCGGAGGGAAGGCCAAGCAGCAGTACCGACAAGCCGGCTGTCTCGCAGGAGGAAGCGCCTCCGCAGAACATCGAGCTTTCGGTGTCGCGTCGCAAGATCGTCATTTCAGGAATTGCGCTTGGGAGTCTGCTGGTCGCCAGTTCGCTGCTCTATGCACTGTGGCCAGAAGGACCGGACGAAGGCCCGATCGTTCTCAACAATGGCCGCTGCTTAAACCTGGATCAGACCGACTTTGAGACTCGACGCGACGGTGGCGATGTCCAGCAGTGGGTATGTCACGGAGGAGCCAACCAGAACTGGTATCGGGATGGTCGCCGCATTGTCAACCACAACGGACTCTGCTTGGAAGTATCGCCGCCCGATTTCAAGTTGGGAAGAAACGGCGGACGCATTCAGGTCGGCATATGCAGTCCAGGCGCTGACAACCAGCAGTGGCAGCACAACCAGAAAGAGCTGCGGACCTACAACAACAAGTGCCTCGAAGTACGGAGTCAGGACTTCGACTCTGGGAAACAGGGAGGCGCGGTTCAGCAGTGGGAATGCACCGGAAAGCCCAATCAATGGTTTAACGATGGGCACCAGTCAAAGTGACTCGCTTCAATCCACCGCGACCTCTGAACTCCTCTCTTCGAGGGTCTTCGGATTAACAACGAACGGGGTTTTTGATCATGTTCAAGTACGTATTTGCCGGTAGGAATGGGACGCTCTATGCAATCAATGAGCTGGGAGATCTTCTGTGGTTTCGTCACCTTGGTTTTGCAGACGGAACGAACCAGTGGGCAAGCTCGACCGGAGTCAAGATCGCGAGCGGCTGGGGCGGATATAAGAGAGTCTTTGCCAGCAATCACGGCGTCCTCTATGCGATCGGAACCGATGGCACTCTGTTTTGGTTCCAGCACCTTGGGCATGAAACAGGCGAGGCAACCTGGGCCAACGCGGGCAACGGACAGAGCGTTGGAAGTGGCTGGGCCTCGGCGCTTCGGGTCGTTGTGGCCGACGATGGAGTCCTTTACCTAGTCCAGCCAAACGGAGACCTCTACTTTTATCAGCACACCGGTTTTGACAGCGGTGCAGCGACGTGGTCGGTGCCGCAAAAAGTCGGCTCTGGTTGGGACAGCTTTGATGCGATCGAAGCCAGCAGCGGTGGCGTTCTGTACGCACGGAAGCCTACCGGGGAACTACTCTGGTACAAGCACCTCGGTTACCTAACCGGCACCGCTTCGTGGGCAAACAGCGTACAGATTGGCTCCGGCTGGAATGTGATGGGACGATTCACGGCCAGTGGCTCTGGTGTGATCTACGCCATTCGTCAACCTGGTGCGCTCGATTGGTATCGCCACGATGGCATCGATAGTGGTACCGAGACTTGGCGCACTGTTCCTGGGATTCTCAATGGCTTTGGCTGTCTCATCGCCCTGCGTGCGAGCAACGGACAGTACGTTGGTGCCGAGGGTGGCGGTGGTCAAGCGGTCGTAGCCAACCGCAATGCCATCGGCGGATGGGAGAGCTTCAACCTCATCTACCTCGACATCAATCGCGTCGCACTCCAGGCCTATAACGGAATGTATGTCTGCGCGGAAGGAGGGGGTGGTCAAGCGCTGGTCGCCAACCGGAGAGCCATTGGTGCATGGGAGACCTTCACGCTGATTGATCGTGGAAGCGGTCAAGTGGCACTCCAGGCCGCAAGTGGACAGTATGTCTGCGCAGAGGGAGGCGGCGGCCAAGTCCTGATTGCCAATCGCGGCGCAGTAGGCCCATCGGAGACCTTTGCGCTCTCCTCTGCAGGGGCCGACGGCAACTGGACGATCGTGCCGGGCGCTCTCAAGCACGTCTCGGTTGCGGCCGATGGCACGGTGTGGGGCGTCAACTCTGCTGACAACATTTACAGGTGGCTTGGCGGCGGCGACTGGGTGCAGATTCCCGGCTCTCTCAAGCAGATCTCGGTCGGCTCCGCGAGTCAGGTCTGGGGAGTCAACTCCGCTGACAATATTTACAGGTGGAATGGCAGCGGCTGGGAACTGATTCCGGGCGGTCTGAAGTATGTCTCCGTATCATCGGATGGCACAGTCTGGGGCGTAAACTCAGCCAACCAGATGTATCGCCGGAGCGGCAACGAATGGGTGCTGGTTCCTGGGACGCTCAAACAGATCTCGGTGGGTTCCTCTACGCGAGTCTGGGGAGTCACTCCCACCGACCAAATCGCGGCGTTCCCGGTTGCGGCTGCGGTTCCCATCGCCAGCGCACCGGCTTGGAGTGCGCCCGGAACCACTACGCCAACTCCCGCATCCGGTAACGCGACGTGGGATCAAGACATCAAGAATTGGTTTGGAGCGGGAATTGAGTTTCTGAACACGAACGTCCAGGTGCGCTGGGTGGGCGAGGTCACGGTCCAAAAGGGCCCCAAGGACGTGGTCTACAAAGGACGGATGGAGTTCGCCAAGCCGCTCGGCTTCACCGTCGATAACGTCAGCTTTACAGTGGGCACCGACCCAACGGGGTTCTTTTCGATCTACATCCTCAAGGTCAAGCTGCCGATCAGTGCGACCGAGTTTCTCGATGCCTGTGTTCGGCCCCAACTGGAAGTGGCGCTGTGGAGTCCGTTCGAGCAGATGGCGCGTCCTGCGCTCACCAAGGCGGGGGAAGTCTATTTCATCTTGGCCAAAGGTGCGGCGCGCGATCCGGAGCTTGGCGAGATCCTGTACGGACTCAACCTGTACGCCAAACTACCGCTGAGCAGCATCGAACCGCTGTCCACCCTCGAGCGGCTGGTCCCTGGACTTGGCCTACAGAACAAGTCCGAAGTCCTCCATGTTGCGCTCTGCCGACAACCACTGAAGACTCTGCTTATCGAGCTTCTGTCGCAGCTAGACGTGCCGCTTGGGGATGGGAGTCTGGTCCTGTCCGAGATCAGCCTGGTTGGGAGCGCCAACCTCAAGACCGCGACGAACGCGCTCGGGGTCAACTGTCGATTCCGTCTGACTGTTGGCAATGAGACGCTCATTTTGCGCGGCAACATCACGGTGGATAGCAAGGGCGTTGTCACGTTGTGGGGCGCGCTCGATGCAGCAGACGGCAAGTGGGTGCAGCCATTCGGAATCCCAGGTCTTGTGATCGGTGGATTCGGAGTCCAAATGTCGCTGCTGCCCGGTCCGGTGGTCGCAGGATTCGGGGCGCGTGGTGAGGTTCACTTTGGCGACAAGCTCCTCGGGGGTAGCTTCGCCATCCTTCGCGATCCAACCCAGCCGGTGCGACTCATTCCATCAGAAATCGCAGATGGAGACGCGGCTCCTCCGGCCAAGAGCGATCCCGTGACGGTCCCTGCCGAAGTCACTCTGTTTGACAGTCCGGAAGGCATCAATCTCCCAGCGCTGCTGGCGGCGTTTGCCCCGAAAGATGTTGCCAGCGATCCACTCGTCAAAAGCATCCTCAATCTGCAACTGACCGACCTGAACTTCTACCGGGCGAACGGCCCCCTTACGATCGCCGGTCAGTTCTACAACCGAGGCTGGTCATTCCGTGCCCGCCTCAACCTGTGGGGCTATCGTGCTTTTGTCGAAGGCAAGAAGAGCTTCACCGGAATCTATCTGCACGGCACGTTCGATCCGATTCGGATTCAGGCAGGAGGGAAGGACTTCTTTTCCTTCACCTCCACGGATGGCAAAACCGGTCCGTTGGTGTACGTCGATGCGATGCTGAGCAAGCGAGGGCTGGCTCTGTCTGGACAGATCACCCTGCTCGGTGGACCCAGTGTAGGAGCCGAAGTCACGGTCGATGAGCGAGGCTTCTCGCTCACGATGACGACGGCGATGGGCGGTCTGTATGGCGGTGCGGCGCTCCGTTTCGATGGGACCACGGTCCGTATCACCCAGACTCTGACGTTCCCATACAGCGTGCTGGTCAATGGTGTCACCGTAACCCTCAGCGTCAGCGCGATCCTTTCGATCGAAGCGAGCCTGGCGCAGTTCCGCCAGACGGTGGCCTTCAGCTTCGACGCGCTCGGCGTCCGTCGTGAGATGAAGCTCCTGGAAACGACCGTTCCGTTCCCAGGTCTTTCCGACGTGGCCGCAGCGTTTCAGCAGTTCTACGAAAACGATGTGAAAGGGATCTTCGGACTCCTGACCTGGGTTCCACATACCGATGCGCCGTTGATTCCGCATCTCGATGGACCGATGATTCCGCATGCCGACGCGCCGATCATTCCGCACGGAGATGTGTCGTTCATCCCGCACGCGGATGTGTCCCCCATCTCGCACGGAGATGTGTCCTTCATTCCGCACGTTGATATTGCCCAAAGTGGTCACGCGGACGCAGCCGCGATCCTGCATGCCGACATCGCGGCCTCTGCTCATATCGATAGCGTCGGGTACACCCATGGTGACTCCAACTTCATCGGGATCCATACGGACTGGACAGATCATCCCCACGGTGACAGCGGACTCCCGCATGTCGATAGTCCAAGCGTTGGCCATGCCGATGGCTGGGCGGTTCCGCACGTAGACAGTCCGAGCACGGCCCATATGGACACCGCGCAAGTCGTGCATGCGGACAGTCCGAGCACAGCCCATGTTGATACGGCCACGGTGCTTCATGCCGACAGCCCAGCGGTGCTGCACGCCGACAGCCCGGCCATGGCGCATATGGACGATCCGGGACACTGGGGGACTTAGCTTATGGGAGTCGAGCTACGACCACTCGGAGTCAACTGCAACCTGGCGTGTCAGTACTGCTATCAGAACCCGCAAAGGGATGCGGGCAACCTGACGCGCAAGTACGACATCGAGGCGATGAAGCGGGCGATCTTGGCGGAAGGGAGTCCCTTCATTTTGTTTGGGGGCGAGCCGCTGCTCGTACCGGTGGAGGATCTGGAGGAGCTGTGGCGCTTCGGACTCGAGCGCTTTGGCAGCAATGGCATCCAGACCAACGCAGTTCTGATCAACGACCACCACATCGAGCTGTTCCGCAAGTACAAGGTCCATGTAGGAATCTCGATGGATGGTCCAGGCCCGCTCAATGATGCCCGGTGGCAGGGAACGCTGGCGGCCACTCGAGAGTCTACGGAGAGATCGCAGGCGGCCATTGTGCGGCTGTGCAAAGAGGGACTGACTCCAAGCCTGATTGTGACGCTGCACCGAGGAAACGCCACGGCCGAGCACCTCCCCGCGCTGTGCGATTGGCTGCGCGATCTCGACCGGATGGGGGTGCAGAATGCCCGCCTACACCTGCTGGAAGTCGATGAGCAGAACATCCGTGACAAGTACGCGCTAGCTGCTGGTGACAACGTCCGTGCCTTGCTCTGTCTGTCGCGCTTGGAGTCGGAGCTATCCCGGCTGCGCTTCGACTTGTTCCGGGAGATCGAAAACCTGCTGCTGGCCCGCGACAATCAGTCGACCTGCGTGTGGCGTGCCTGTGATCCCTTCACCACCGAAGCAGTTCGCGGCATTGAGGGACATGGCCAGCGCAGCAACTGTGGTCGCACCAACAAGGATGGTATCGACTTCACCAAGTCCGACACGCCGGGCTACGAGCGCTACCTTGCGCTCTATCACACGCCGCAGTCCGTAGGCGGCTGCAAGGGCTGTCGGTTCTTCCTCCAGTGCAAAGGCCAGTGTCCAGGCACTTCCATTTCAGGAGACTGGCGCAATCGGACCGAACACTGTGCGGAATGGAAGGCTCTGTTTCGCGATGCAGAGGACAAGCTGCTCGATCGGGGGGCGACTCCCATCTCCGTGCAGCCAAATCGCGTGTACCTAGAGGCCGCCATGTTGCGAGCCTGGACCGAAGGGAGGAATCCGAGTGTGCAGGACACACTGGCCCAGATGGTGGCCGCGCATCAGAAATCAGCCTCGGGGGCGGCATCATGACGCGCCTGGATTTCCGACTCCCAGAGTTTACGCGCTTTGCCTGGGTGAGTGATCAGGCACGAGCGATCTGGGCACCTCGCATCGCACGCATTCAGACCGCTTGGGCAGAGATCGAGTGGCGTTCCGTTGCCGCCAGAGTCAGGCCGTGCGCGCACACCATCGTCGATCCCGGCGCGCTCCCTGCACTTACCGCACGCATGGCAGAGCACGGACTCGAAGTGCGACGCTTTGGTGAAGTGGGAGTGTCCTCGACTCCCTATTCCTCCGCTGCCGCACCGGTGATTCCTGGTCAGCCGTTTGCGATACGGGTGGCGATTGGTACTCCTGATGCAAATGCGGCGTTCTGCGCAGCCTGGGAGGCGAATGATCAGGCAAAGATTGGTGAGGCTCTGGGCTACCCTGCCTGCTGTCAGCGCTTCTTTCAGCGTGTCTGGGTCGAGGAGCGCTGCATGGACACTACATGGGCAATGACTACTTCCGCAGCGACAGCCACACAAAAAGAGGAGTTCTCGAAGCATGTTTCTGGACCCCAAGAAGCAAACATCCTGCTGCGCTGGTTGGGAGTCCGGGCCGTACCGCACTTGCCGTGTCGCTTCGACTGTGCCGACACCGTAGCGTTTGCTCGCAAGCTGATTACCGTCGGGCGTGAGGCAGGATTTTCGATCGAGATGGACTGGCTCCTTTCCATGCTGTCCTGGCCGGTCGAGTGGTCGGCCCTTCACGGAATCGCGGAGGTGCGCACGCCCATCCTCAAAATCTCCACCGCCACCGATGCCACCGCCGAACGGTATGAGGTTCGGCGGCAAGGGGATGGCTATCCCGAGGAAGGAGCGCGCGGACTACACTTTCCCTACCGCCCTCCCGAGAAACTTCGAGTTCTGTCCTCTGTTGGCTTTCGCCGAGGTCTACAGAATCCGCTGACCGCAGTTTCCCCAAGCGAATCTAACGAGGACTGGTTTTCTCGACGTGCCGCGCTGTTTTCCCAGAACGGCTACCGCGTGCCGCCGCGTGGTATCTACCAAGCGATCCTTGAGGTGATAGACCGACCCGGATCGATTCTCGAACTCGGCTGCGGCAACGGACTCCTGTTGCGCTATCTACAGGATCATTCGAGACATCGACTTGATTGTGGTGGAATGGACCTCAATGCAGCCGCCATTCAGACCGCTCAGACCCTGGTTTTCCCGGAGCGACCCCAGTCCTTCTCGGTCGGAGATGTTCGTACGTACGAGCTACGACCCGGCCAGCACGCGCTCATTCTTACCAATCCGCTGTACGCTGACCCCGGCTACTATGAACAGCAGGGCGGACAACTCCTGCGAATCGCTGGCGAGGGACTCATCACGCAGTATGTTGAGCGTTGCCTTTCCGGACTCGCTGCTCGGGGGCGACTGATTCTGTTTTGCTACACCGAACAGCTCCGACAGCTCGCAGCATTTCGACAGACCTTCGATCGCGAGCTAGAGAAGTTCTCTCCGCACACTCTGCTCCCATCTGGCGCTGATATCACGTTCTTCCTCATCGACCGCTGAGGCAGTCCGGCTGGTCTACCTACTCGCGATCTGTCGCAGACTCAGTCCATGCTTGCGGAGTTGCATCGCTCTGACCGCGACAACCCTTTTTGTCTCGCACCGCATCAGGAGTCGCCGCCTGCCGCTCGATAACAGGGACGTTCTTCTGCGTTTCGCAACGGAATGGAGGTTGTGAGGGAAACGCCTATTCGCGCTGATTCTCCTTGACAAATGCTCCTGGTTGGTGATCGGAGCGGTGCGAGCAGCTCGCTGAGCTATGGCTGAAGTACCAAGTGATTTCTAGCGAGCGGCGCAGCCTCGGGTCGTGATACGCTGAAGCCGAGTCTTTTGATGCGTGCTCTGCGACCGCTGCTGCCCTTGATCGTCGTGCTGGTTGGCTGGCTGGTATCAGTGCCGTCGGTTCTGGCCCAAGCGCCGAAGAGGGCGAGCGGCGGTCATGGACGAGCGAAGTCGGATCCGAGCAAGGCACTTGTGGACCAGGCGCTCGCGGCGCTTGAGTCCAAAGATTTTCCGACGGCGACGGCGCTGCTGACTTCCGCTTATCGCTCGGCCCCCAGGCCTGAACTGCTGTATCAACTGGGTCGGGTGGCCATGGCTGCGGGTCGAACGCTCGAGGCCCACGATCTGCTGCGTCGTTATCTGGCCGATCCGGCTCGTGAGCCCGACGAAACGGCGACGAAACTTGCCGAGGACTTGGTGGCGGCGGGGCCTCCCGATAGCGGTAGCCTGTCGATTCAGTCGGATCCTGGGGCGCTAGTGTGGGTCGACGATCGGGTGGTGGGGAGCTTGCCGCTGCCACTGCCGGTCTTGCTTTCACCGGGTTCCCACAATGTGCTTGTGGAGTTTTCGGGAAAGAAGTTAGAGGCACCGGTACAGATTCGACTGTCGCGGCTCACCGAGGTGCGGATGAGTCGTGCGTCTGGTGCAGTGCTGATCAGCGTGCTGCCGGCGATTCTGCTTTGGTCCGAGCAAGCCGGAGTGCCCGTCGATTCAGGTCGGGCGCTCAGCGATGCGGTCGAGCAGGCCGCACGCAGCGAGCAGTACACCATGCTGTCTATCGCCAGACTGCTGCGCAAAGAGTCGGAACGATCAGCCTGTGTGCTCAAGGACGACTGTCTGCGCGAGCTGGGGAAGACGACTCAAGCGGAGTGGCTACTGAAGCTACGGCTGGTGGTGACAGGCGAGCCCAAGCGCTTGAATTGGCAGATTGGTTTGCAGCTTCTGCGTCTAGACATTGTCGAACCGGCGGCAGAGACCGAGCTGACTTGTTCGAGCTGTGATGCCGAGCAGGTCTCGGCCAAGCTGAAGGAAGCGGCGGCCAAGCTGCTTGGCGAAGGGCTGCTGCGACCGTTTGGAAGTATCAGCGTCCTTAGCGAACCGATCGGGGCCAAGGTGCAACTGGGTGTTCGGTCCGCGCAGGCGACGCCGTTTCGGTTGACCCTGTGGAAGGGTCGCTACGGGCTCCAGGTCCGTCATCCAAACTATCGAGAGCAGCAGCAGGACGTCGAGATTGACTCCGGCTCGCCAGCCGAGTTGGTCCTTCGTCTGGAGCCGTTACGTGGTGAGAGTGCCCTGCCGGGGCCTGGCCAGCCACTACCACTGTTGGTTCGGCCGCCACGCCCGAAGTGGCGACTGGCGCTAGGGGGCACGATGATCGGCCTTGGGGGGGCGCTGCTTGCGGTCGGTGGTACTGGGATTGCGTTGGATGGTCAGTGCGTAAGCCCTGTCACCGTGGAGGGGGCGGCGTGCTCGACCCTCAACAACACACGTCCCGTCGGTAGTTTCTCGTTGTTAAGTGGACTCGCTCTGATGATTTCGGGGACGGTGCTGATTGCACTGCCTGAGCGTCGACGGTAAACTCTCAGAGGACATCTCCGGGACCGACCTAGACATCGGATAAGTGGGGGGCCGTGATGCGTAGCTATCTGCTGCTCGGTTTGACATTGGCTTTGTCCTGCGATGCCTTCCGTCGGGCGAACCCCGAGTATTGCGACACCAGCACTCCCTGTTCATCGGACGCGGTGTGCAACTTGTCGTTGACCCGCTGCGTACCCAAGTCTGCACTTCCTACGAGTGGGGTGCCGATGCTCATCAGCATCTCGCCCGACACCGCCCGACCGCTCGCTCAAACGATGGTCACCTTGACCGGAACGCAGCTAAGCGACGTGCGCGGTGTGAGCATTGGTGGCATGCCTGCCTCGGTTCAATCGATCACTGCGACCCAGATCACCGCGACCTTGCCGTCTCTGCCCGGTGCTTGTGGGCGACTGCCGGTGAGTCTTCAAACGTTGGATGGCCAAGTCCACACCTCGGCGGTGACGATGCGCATTCAGCCGACCAACCTGGCGTTCACCTCGGTGCCTGGTCAGCCGTCACTGGCTGGTTCGATCATGGCTGCTGCGCCGCTTGATGGTGATGACTTAAGCGAACTGGTGGTCGGGACCAGCGGGCTAAATAGCCTAACCGTTTTGCAAGGTGCCAAAAATGGTGTGTTTGTCACGAAGGCTGCGGTGACGGTTGGCTATCCACCCAAACAGATAGTATTTGCAGATATCGATCAAGACGGACGATCCGAAATATTGACCGGAGACGGTATTAAGAGCATTGATAGATTTTTTGTTAATGCATCTCTCGGGCTAATGGCCAGTGTTGGTGCGCAAATTACTCATGGTTCATTTGCAATTGGACGTTTTGATGGTGATGTGTTTTTTGATATGGCCTATGTATCGATGGTTGATTCTGTGATCAATGTAGCAATACCAAGCGGTGCTAATCTGTTAGAAACGATTCAATCTAGCATCATGAAGGTTGCAACCGGAAAGACGCCACAAAGCATTCTTATGAGTGATTTGAATTTAGATAATAAAAACGATGTTGCCTGCATTACGGATATGAATACTGTTTCGATCCATTTGAATAATGGAACCGCCGCGTTGCCTGCCAACAACATCGCTGTATGTACAAATCCAGATCGACTGTTCACAGGCGATATTGACGGTAATGGAAGCCCAGATTTGGTCGTCACGTGTGGCACTGATACTCCAAATTCCGAGCTTTCGGTCATCTTCGGTAGTGTCGGTGGTTCCTTTAGTGCTTCAAAAGCAGTCAAGATCGCTCCCAATCTTCACTCCTTTGTAGTTGCCGATCTAAACTGCGATGGAAAATCAGAAATCATTTCAAATTCAGCCGGACAAGCCGGGCTGACCGTGACCTCGGATATATCCATGGCGGGTTTGGCAACCAGTAAGTTAGTAGCGTTGCCGATTGCTGACCAGATTGGAGACATTGCGATCGGAAAGTTCAACGATGACACTGCTCCAGATATTGGAGTTGTGTTTAGTGGGAGTGCGGGTGGATTTGTTGTTATGAAGAATGTCTCTGATTGATCAGTTGACCGATTAGCGGCACTTGCCAACCCGAACCACTTCACGGGCTTTGACTTCAATCTGCTCGAACTTGCTATCTACTTTGATACTAGCCGGGCCCGGTCGCAGCCAGTGGATTTCTTCCTGACAGCCACGCTTGGTGTTCTTCGGAACAATTACCTGACCTAGTCGTGGGGCCAGCCGAGCCACTGCCGCCTGCGTACCACTTTTGATGTCGGCCTTGCCGCGCACCTTGTCGGAAATCGCGAGCACTTCTTGGTATTCATCCATCGCTTCGGGCCACTCTTTCGCCTTTTCGTGGATCTCCCCAAGGTGATAGCGAAGCTCAAAGCTGAGCTGAGCACACTGGGCGGCCTTTTCGTGCTCGCGACTGCACAGGCCAATCGCTTTTTCCATCTGACGCTGCGCCTTTTTGAAGTCGCCACGGGCAAACGACTCGTTGCCAGCGCGGGCGAGCTGCTCGACCTGCGAGGTTGTGATTTTGAGCCGAACGGTCTGTCCCGCGATGATCGTGACGGCGCTTTGGCCGCTCAGGAAGTTGATGGTGTGAGGGCCTGCTTCGAGGACCAGTGGCTTGTCGGAAACCGCTTGCCAGGGACGATGATCGACCGAGAACTGCACACCGGACGGGCCTTCAAGCACTAGCTGGCCGACCGCACCACTCGTCGGTGTCGATGGCGACGCCGTGCCTGGTGTAGGGTCGACCGAGGCATTTTCTTTGTCCGTTTTGGCAACTGCGGGTTCTGGCAGTTTGACAGCCGATGCTGGGTTGGACTTGGTGCCAGCCGCGTCGAGTTTGGCCTGGGCCCGTCGCGCCAGCAGTGCGAGCGCCCGTGCTCGTACCGCTGCATCGGGATCACTGCTCAGTCGCTGCGCTATTTTCCGTAGTTCAACATCGTCTGTGGAATCGGTCAGCTCATCGAGAGCATCGAGTGTGGCACGGCGAACCAAGGGGTCGCGATCGCGGGCTGCTCGGAGTAGATAGGGTCGAGCTTGCGTCGGGGACAAGCCGGCCAGCGCTCGCACTGCCTCGACGCGCTTTGGTCCATCGCCATCTGCTAGGGTTTTGTCGAGCAGTGGCTCGATGGCCCCAGCCGTATCACCGGCTGCACCCAGTCGACCGAGTAGTCCATACGCCAAGAGCGCATCGGGGCTTGCCTTGTCGATCGCCTCACGCAGGACTGGAATCGCTCGGCGGTCACCGAGAAGGGCCAGCTTCCGCGCCGCCAACAGACGAACGGCGAGCCCCGAATCACCGAGCAGTCGAGCGAGATCGTCTTTACTAAGCGCCGACGAGGGCAACAGTTCCAGCGCCAGCCGTCTCAAGTCTGCTTCTGGTGAGCTGAGCCAATCGCGCAGCCGTTTCAGTTGACTGGTATCGCCGAGCCGGAGCAACAGCGCCGCCGACTGGAGCCTCTCCGAAGGTGTGCCGCTGTCGACGAGTCCAGCCAGAGTCGTTTGAAGCGGTGTCGCTGCATCCCCAAGACCAGTTGCCAGCAGGCCTTCGCCAATCCGAATCAGTGAACGAAGTGACTCCTGACGGACCCGTTCATCGCTGTCTGCCAGTGCGTGGCGGAGTGCGAGCACGGCCGTACTGGTACGCTGCTTGCCAAGTGCCGCTACGGCCTGGCGTCGAACCGCTACGTCGCTGTCGCTCAGCATCCCAGCGAGCAACGAGACAGCACCATCAGCCAGACTGTCGCCCAGAATATCTGCCGCCGATTGACGAACCAGCGCATCACCATCGGCGAGCGCACTACGAGCCCAGCCCATACTCTGGGCCGACATCAGACTGGGATCGCGACCACTGATCTCGACGATCGCCCGAGCCGCCGCCTGTGACAGCGCCGAGTCGCTGTTCCCTTCTGTGGTCGGGCCCAGCAGCGCGGCAAGTGGTCTCGCATCGCTTGCTTCACCTACGGCACCTAGTCCATCGCAGGCGATCCGCCTGATCAAGCTTTGGGCGTCGGACTTGCTCACGACCTCACGAAACAGCGCCTGCCCATCCGGTTCATCGAGCAGCGCCAATTCCCGTGCAGCAAGGATTTGTTCGCGACTCTTCTTGCGGGCGGCGTCACGAAGGTATTTGAGCCCGTCTGCCTCTCCGAGAGCTGCCAGCTTCGCACTGGCCTGAAGGCGTAGTTCGGAGGGCCCTGTCTCGTTCATCTGAGCGCGTAGTCTGGCCAGCGCCGTTTGTTCGCCAGAACGTGCCAAGCACAGCAGAATGTTCAGCAGCGTTGGTGGCGGCAAGCTCGCCCGTCCAGCAAAGTTGCGAAGGATGCGTTGAGCATCCTTGGGGCCCTGATCGCAGAAGAGCAGGGCAGCTCGAAACTGAAGCTCGGGATCTTTGCTATCGAGTGTCAACTCCAGGAACCGCTGCCCCCGAGGGTCACCGAGCTGACGTAGGGCTCCGGCTGCTGCGGCCAGCGTCTGCGGCGGCTCTTGTCCTACCGAGAGCAACTCTCCCAGCTTGGAGATGGCGCGACGGTCTCCCAGCGTCCCGAGTGAGGTAGCGGCCAGTGCCCGCAGCGCTGGTTCATTGCTCTTTAGCAGGCTCTCTAGCTCTTCGCGGACCGCTTCATCCCGACTTTGGCCCAGCGCAACGACTGCGGCGGCGCGTAGCTCGCCATCACTCGACTTGAGGTTCTGCCGCAGGACTCCGATTGCTTGCGCTCGCAGCGCGGCCAGCTCCTGCGCGCTCACTTCGCCAGTGGCGGTGGGGTTGCGCGTCAATCGGTAAGCGAGGGTGCCAAGTACCACAGCGCAGCACACACCGATGGCTGCAATGAGCCAGATGGGACGTCGCGGCTGTACCGGGAAGCGGCTGAGCTCGGCTATCGATGAGCGAGTCTTGCCGCCACGCGCCGTGAGTAGCCGGTCGAGCTCGCCTTGGAGCGCTTCTTCGACA
>ERZ724525.1045-NODE-1045-length-16097-cov-3.480800_pt1 | contig 16097 bp, 18 predicted proteins | sample MGYA00376058_ERZ724525 | MGnify/ENA primary metagenome ERZ724525 (study PRJEB28724, sample SAMN07190888) | wastewater metagenome | isolation source: influent of sewage treatment plant in Hong Hong | place: USA: Christiansburg, Virginia | collected 2016-03-01 ... | reverse complement strand
TTTGAGTTTTTTTGGGCTGGACTTGGCGGTGCCGATAGGCGTGTTCACCGGCTTGGCCGTGTTTGTGCCTTATCTCGGCTACGGCTTGGGGCTGGTGTTGGCCTCGGTGTCGGGGCTGCTCCAAATGGGGGGCTTTCATGCGCTGATCATGGTGTCGGTGGTGTACGGCGTGGGGCAGATGGTGGAAAGCTTCTTCCTCACCCCGCGTTTTGTGGGTGAGCGCATAGGCTTGCATCCGCTGATGGTGATTTTTGCGTTGCTGGCCTTTGGTCAGTTGTTTGGTTTTGCAGGCGTGCTGATGGCCTTGCCGGCCAGCGCCGTGTTGCTGGTGGCGGTACGCCGCTTGCGTTTGCAATATTTGGGCAGTCCGCTGCACCGGGGTTCTCTTTCGAAAGCTGTGATCGCGCATGAAACAACTCGCCCTTGATCTAGGCTTGGCAGCCCGGCCCAGTTTGTCCAGCTTTTTTGCCGGATCGAACGAAGCCGCGCTGAAACACCTTGAACAATCCACCTTCATTCCCACGCCATCGCCCGTGCCCACCTACTTGTGGGGCGAGAGCGGTTGCGGCAAAACCCATTTGCTGTGCGCCGTGCGCGATGCGCTGCAAGGCCGTGGCTTGCAAGTAGGCTGGCTTGATGCCAACACCGCCGAGCCCGCCGAGTTCGATGACAACTGGGCCGCCGTGCTGATGGACGATGTCCACCTCTACAACCGCGAGCAGCAGCACGCCGCCTTCAACTGGTTCGTCAACGCCATGACACCCCACGAGGGCAAATTGCGCTGGGTGCTGACGGCGGGCGAATTGCCCCCGGCAGACATGGTGTTCTTGCGCGAAGACCTGCGCACCCGCTTGGGCTGGGGCCACGTCTTTGCTCTGCAATTGCTGCGCGAGCCTGAGCGCCGCGCCGTGCTGCGCCACCAAGCCCAAGAGCGTGGTTTGGTGCTGCGCACCGAGGTGATGGACTTCATGATGAGCCATTTTTCGCGCGACTTGGGCAGCCTCACCGTGCTGCTTGACCACCTTGACACTTACGCGCTGCAAACCCAGCGCGCCATCACCATTCCGCTCATCAAATCCATGCTGGAGAACGAGTGACCGTTGCCACTGCTTTCGTACCGCCGCGCCGCTTGGCGCTGTTTGACCTTGACCACACCCTGTTGCCGCTGGACTCGGACTATTCCTGGGGCGTGTTCACCACCGACATCGGCTGGACTGACCCGGACACCTTTCGTCAGCGCAATGACGAGTTCTATGCCCATTACCAAGCGGGCACGCTTGACATTCACGACTACGTGCGCTTCGCCACCGAGGCTGCGCGCCTGCACGGCCCCGAGCAAGCCGCCGCTGCCCACGCCCGCTTCATGCGCGAAGTGATCGTGCCCCAGATTCAGCCGCAAGCGCAGGCCTTGGTGCGCCAGCACCAAGACGCAGGTGATGCAGTGCTGATCGTCACCGCCACCAATGAATTCGTCACCCGCCCGATTGCCGATGCTTTCGGGGTCAGCGAACTGATTGCGGTCGAACTGGCCCGCGATGCCAGCGGCTGGATCACTGGCGATATTGCGGGCACGCCCTCGTTTCGCGAAGGCAAAGTCACCCGCGTGGCCCAGTGGTTGGCGGCTCACCAGTTGGACTGGCAGGACGTGGAAATCACCTTCTACTCCGACTCTGACAACGACCTGCCGCTGCTGGAACGCGCCCAACACCCCGTGGCCACCAATCCCAACGCCCGGCTGCGTGCGTTGGCGCAAGAACGCGGCTGGCGCATACTCGACCTGTTTTCCTCCCCGGTTTGAGACCGCCTCGGTGCCTTGCCGCCGCAGCGCCTCACACCCTACACATCACGCATGATCAAGACATTCATCGACAAGCTGCTGGGCAAATCGTCCCGTGGCCGCAAGTCCAAATTCGGCAAACGCGAAGCCTTGGGCGTGGACATTCACGGCATCAACCCTGCACTGGTGGACGAACGCGCCCTCAACGTGGTGCGCACCCTAAAACAAGCTGGGTTTGAAGCCTATATCGTGGGCGGCGCGGTGCGCGACCTGTTGGTTGGCCTGCGCCCCAAAGACTTTGATGTGGCCACCAACGCCACGCCTGAAGAGGTCAAAGGGCTGTTTCGCCGCGCCTTCATCATTGGGCGGCGCTTTCGCATCGTCCACGTGGTGTACGGGCGAGGCCGCGAAAACGACGTGATCGAGGTCTCCACCTTCCGCGCCTACATGGACAACGCCGCTGCCGAGCAAGTCGCTGGCAACGAGAAAACCAGCAAAAGCGAATTGGCTGGCATGAAGCACGCGGTTGATTCCACGGGCCGCGTGTTGCGCGACAACGTCTGGGGCCCGCAGGAAGAAGACGCGGTGCGCCGTGACTTCACCATCAACGCCATGTACTACGACCCGGAAACCCAAATCGTGGTGGACTACCACAAGGGTTTCCAAGACGTGCAAAAGCGCACGCTGCGCATGATTGGCGACGCGGCCACCCGTTACCGCGAAGATCCGGTGCGCATCATCCGCGCCGTGCGTTTTGCGGCGAAGCTCAGTCCGCTGGGCTTTGAGCTGGAACCCAAAACCGGCAAGCCGCTGGTGGCTTCGCTGGCGCTGCTGGCTGATGTGCCGCAAAGCCGCTTGTTTGACGAAATGCTCAAGCTGCTGCAAACCGGCCACGCGCTGGCCACCATCGCGCAGCTCAACAAGCTGGGGCTGGCACGCGGCATTTACCCGCTGCTGGATGTGGTGGTCGAACGCGCCGACACGCCGTTTGTGCAAGCCGCCTTGCGTGACACTGACCGCCGCGTCGGCGAAGGCAAGCCGGTTGCGCCCAGTTTCTTGCTGGCTTGCGTGCTGTGGGCTGATGTGCGCGATGGTTGGGCACAGCGCACTGCGCGGCGCGAGCACCCGTTCCCGGCGCTGCAAAACGCCATCGACGAAGTGTTTGATGCCCGCATCGGCGATGTGTCAGGCCGAGGCAAGTTGGCCGCAGACATGCGCGAAATTTGGATGATGCAACCGCGTTTTGACAAGCGCGTTGGCAGCACGCCGTACAGCATGGTGGAGCAGCCGCGTTTTCGCGCTGGTTTTGACTTCATGCGTCTGCGTGCTGAAGTCAATGAAATTGATTTGGTGCTGGCCGATTGGTGGCAAGAGTTCAGCATGGCCGACGATGCCACGCGTGAAGACTTGATTTACCAAGTCAAGCAGGAGCAGCTCAAAGCCAGCCGCACCACCCGCGTACACCGCTTGCCGCCCGTCAGCTCGGTCTTGAACCCGGCGGCTCCGGCTCCCACGCCCGCCAGCGCCGCTCCTGCCGCTGAGTTCGATGCGCCTGAAGGCATGGCTGATGCGGGCACCGATGCGCCGAAAAAGCGTCGTCGCCGTCGTCGCAAGCCCACGGGCGAAGGCGCAGCAGGTGATGCGGGCGGTGCCCCCGCCGCTGACGCTGAATAAGGCGCTGATGTCGATGCACTGCATCAGCACGCCGCTGGTTCGTGAGTCGGTGACGGCTTATATCGCCTTGGGTGGCAATTTGGGTGATGCGGCGCGCACGGTGCAAGCCGCTTTTCTGGCGCTGGCCGGTTTGCCGGGTACCCAGTTGCGAGCGCAATCCAGCCTGTACCGCACCGCGCCTTACGAGTCCAGCGGGCCGGATTACATCAACGCCGTAGCCGCCCTAGACACCACGCTCACCGCGCCCGATTTGCTGGCCGCGCTGCAAGCCCTTGAGCTCCAAGCCGGTCGTGAACGCCCGTACCTGAACGCGCCGCGCACCTTGGATTTGGACGTGTTGCACTACGGCAGCGCCCGCATCAGCAGCCCGCGTTTGACCGTGCCGCACCCGCGCTGGACTGAGCGCGCCTTTGTGCTGGTGCCGCTGGCCGAGATTGCGCCTGAGTTGGTCAGTGCTGCGCAATTGCAGGCGGTGGCCGATCAGGGCATTGCGCGTTGGTCTGCCGAGCCCAGCGCCGTGTAATTTACGAGCGCGGCGGGCGCCTTCTTCGATCAGCTTGAATCCCAAGTTGGTGCAAGAAGCGCCCAGAAGGTACCAAGTAGGGGCGGTTAAACTCGCTGTGTCATCAAAGTGTCAAATTCTCGACACTTTTCTTCCCCCGTTTCCCCCTTAGGAGTCCGCCATGTTGTTTGGCAAGTTGCTGCCGCGCGAAGGCAATTTTTTTGAACTGTTCAACCAGCACGCTGACCGCATCGTCGAAGCGGCGCGTGCGTTTTCACAGCTGGTCGCCAATTACAACGACCCGCATCTGCGCGACAAGTACAACCAAGACGTAGACACCGCCGAAGAAGCCGCCGACCGCGTGACCCAAGAAGTCAACCGGATGCTGCACAAAACCTTCATCACCCCGATTGATCGCGAGCAAATCCACGGCCTGATCAACACGATGGACGATGTGGCCGACTTGATTCAAGACTCGGCAGAAACCATGGCGCTGTACGACGTGCGCCACATGACCGAAGAAATCACCCGTCTGACCGATCTGGGCCTGAAGTGCTGCGAGCGCCTGCGTGATGCCGTCAAGCTGCTCGACCGCATTGCCGACCCCAGCACTGCCGAAGCCGCCCTGAAGACCTGCGAAGAAATTGACCGCTTGGAAGGCGATGCCGACCGCGTGCTGCGCAGCGCCATGAGCAAGCTGTTCCGCGCTGAGCCCGATGTGCGCGAGTTGATCAAGCTGAAGGCGATTTACGAGCTGCTGGAAACCATCACCGACAAGTGTGAAGACGTGGCGAATTTGATCGAGGGCATCATCCTCGAAAACTCCTGATCAACCATCGGATACAGGCTATGGAAACGGCTCAGACCGCCCTGTGGGTGGTGGTTTTATTGGTGGTGTTGGCGCTGGCGTTTGACTTCATGAATGGGTTTCATGACGCAGCCAACTCGATTGCAACGGTGGTGTCCACCGGGGTGCTCAAGCCCGCGCAGGCGGTGCTGTTTGCCGCGTTTTTCAACGTGGTGGCAATTTTGATTTTCCACTTGAGTGTGGCAGCCACGGTGGGCAAAGGCATTGTGCAGCCCGGCGTGGTGGACACCCACGTGGTGTTTGGCGCGCTGCTGGGCGCGATTGCGTGGAACATCATCACGTGGCTTTACGGCATTCCCAGCAGTTCGTCGCACGCGCTGATTGGCGGTATTGTGGGCGCGGTGATGGCCAAATCGGGTGCCAGCGCCTTGGTGTCAGCAGGCATTTTGAAGACAGTAGCGTTCATCTTTGTGTCGCCGCTGCTCGGTTACGTGCTGGGTTCGCTGATGATGGTCGTGGTGGCTTGGGTGTGCCGCCGCGCACGTCCGTCCAAGGTGGACAAGTGGTTTCGGCGCTTGCAACTGATTTCTGCCGGGGCTTACAGCTTGGGCCACGGCGGCAATGATGCGCAAAAAACCATCGGCATTATCTGGATGCTGTTGATTGCCACCGGCTACTCGGCGGCCACCGACCCGTCGCCGCCGATGTGGGCGATCTTGAGTTGCTACACGGCGATTGGTGCGGGCACCATGTTTGGCGGCTGGCGCATCGTCAGAACGATGGGGCAAAAGATCACCAAGCTGAAGCCGGTAGGCGGTTTTTGTGCTGAAGCTGGCGGCGCGATGACATTGTTTTTGGCTACGGCGCTGGGTGTTCCTGTGTCTACAACGCACACCATCACGGGTGCGATTGTCGGCGTGGGTTCGGTGCAGCGTGCGAGCGCCGTGCGCTGGGGCGTGGCGGGCAATATCGTCTGGGCTTGGGTGCTGACGATTCCGGCCAGCGCCTTTGTGGCCGGGGTGGCTTACTGGATCAGCATGCAGTTGTTCTGATCAGCGCTACGCCGTCAAGTGAGCCCGCCAGATGCCCATTATTGGGAAATCTTGCGGGCTTCTTCAATTTGGTGCTCGAAGTAGTGCTGGAAGCTATAGGCCAGCGTGGCCATCAAAATCGCCGTGCCCACCAGCAGCGACAACGCGATGCCGCCCACGGTCAGCCAGCCGGTTTGGCCGGGCGCGGCTTCCGGGGTGGCGCTGGGGTTGAAGCAGGCATTCCATTTTTCAGGACTCATCAGGCCGTAGACGATGGCTTGCAGGGCGCAGCAGGCGATGGTGAAGCCCAGTAATGGGATCAGCAACCAGCTCAGTTGATCGTCTTGTCCATACGCTTGCACTCGCGCGATGCCGTACAGCCCCAAGGCGGTGGGCACGGGCAGCAACCAACCCAACCCATCGCCCCAGCCGCGCAGGTAAAAGCGATGCAGCCCGAGCGGGCCGCCCAAAAAGGCCAGCCAAGTGGTCAAGGTTTTGTTTTTCATGCGGCGGATTATTGCGGTCAGGGGCTGATCGGGGCAGAGTGATTGCCCGCCCCCAAGGGGCGATCCATCAGCACCACATCAAGCCAGCGGTCGAATTTCCAGCCGCAGGCCGTCAGTAATCCGGTCTGGGTGAAGCCCAGGGCTTGGTGCAGCCCAATGGAGCCCGCATTGCCCGAGTCGCCAATCACTGCAATCAAGCGCCTCACCCCGGCGCGCTCGGCTTGCAGCGCCAGTTCGGCCAGCACTGCCCGACCTAAACCTTGGCGCTGCGCTGTGGGCGCGAGGTAGATCGAGTCTTCAGCCGCAAACCGAAATGCCGCACGCGGACGAAACCAGTTGCAGTACGCGTAGCCCAGCACCGATCCCGCTTGTTCGGCCACCAACCACGGCAGACCGCGTGCTTGCACTTCTGCGTAGCGGGCGGCCATGTCGGCGAGTGAGGGCGGGTCAATCTCGAAAGTGCCGGTGCTGTGGCGCACGTGGTGGGCGTAAATAGCGGTCACCGTAGGCAAATCAGCGACACAACAGGGGCGAATAACTGGCATGGAAATGGGCTAGCGTTATAATGGAGGGCTTTTCAGTGTGTCGCTGGCCGGGTGGCCATGTCGCGTGTCTCAACGCTGAAAACACATTTACCACCCACAGGATAAATCATGGTTGTGATTCGACTCTCTCGCGGCGGCTCTAAGGGCCGTCCTTTCTTCAACATCGTCGTGGCTCCCAAGCGCGAACGCCGTGATGGCCGCTTTATCGAGCGTCTCGGTTTCTACAACCCCACCGCTGTCGAAGGCGAAGAAGGTCTGCGCATTGCACAAGACCGTCTGACCTACTGGAAGAGCGTGGGCGCACAAGCTTCCCCCACCGTGGAACGTCTGATCAAGCAAGCCGCCGCCAAGGTTGCTGCTTAATTAGCTCCAGAGCGCGTTGACTGTGATGTTGTCCGCCCTAGAGCCTGCCGAACTGCCGGCAGACGCCATCGAAGTTGGGCGCATTGCAGACGCGTGGGGCATCAAAGGCTGGTTCAAGGTCTTGCCCCACAGCGCCTCGCCTGAGGCGCTTTTTTCGTCCAAACGCTGGTATTTGCAGCCCTCAGAACGAGGCGCAAAAACCTTCACGGGCACGGTACGGCTCACCATCAAAGAAGCCAAAGATCATTCGGATGTGGTGGTGGCCTCGTCCCACGACATCCCCGACCGCAGTGCCGCCGAAGCCCTCAAGGGCGCGCGCGTGTTTGTGCCGCGTTCCAGCTTCCCCACGCCTGACAAAGACGAGTACTACTGGGTCGATTTGATCGGCCTGAATGTGGTCAACCGTGAAGGCGTGGCGCTGGGTGTGGTGAAAGAACTGCTGTCTACCGGCCCGCAAACCGTGCTGGTGTTGGCTGGTACCCAGTTAGATGACGCAGGCGTGAGCCGCGATATTGAGCGCATGATTCCCTTCGTCTCCGCGTTTGTCGATGGGGTGGATTTGTCCACTCGCCGCATCACGGTGGACTGGCAGCCCGACTACTGAGTCGTGCGCTGCGCACGCATTGCCATGCGCTTTGACATCATCACCCTGTTCCCCGAACTGTTTGCGCCGCTGCTGACCAGCGGCGTGACTCGTCGCGCCTACGAAGGTGGCTTGGTTCACGTGCGCCTGTGGCCGTTGCGTGACTTCGCGCCCGGCAATTACCGCCGTGTGGACGACCGCCCCTTTGGCGGTGGCCCCGGCATGGTGATGATGGCCGAGCCGCTGCAAGCCTGCCTGGATGCGATCCGCGCCGACCGTGCTGAAGCCGCACAAACGCAAGCCCCGGTCGTGCTGTTTTCGCCTATCGGCGAGCGGCTAGATCATGCGGGTGTGGCGCGCTGGTCGGGCAGTGCTGGCGCGATTTTGGTGTGTGGCCGCTATGAAGGCATTGACCAGCGATTCATTGATGCGCGCGTCGATATGCAAATCAGCTTGGGTGATTTTGTGCTGTCTGGCGGTGAAATTGCCGCGATGGCGCTGCTGGATGCCGTCGCCCGTTTGCAGCCCGGCGTGCTGAACGACGAGGGTAGCCACCAGTTGGACAGCTTCAACCCCGCATTGGATGGCTTGCTGGACTGCCCGCACTACACCCGCCCCGAAGTTTGGCAGGGTCACGAAGTGCCGCCGGTGCTGCTGTCAGGCCACCATGCCCACATCGAACGCTGGCGGCGCGACCAGCGGCTGCTCACCTCGTTGCAGCATCGCCCTGAGCTGGTCGAGACTGCGCGCGATGCCGGTCACTTGGACAAAGCTGACCTGAAACTCATCGGCAAATTGCTATAATGGAAGGCTTTTCGATCCTCTGTCCAGCCGTGGAATGGGAGTGCCGCGCTTGCCGCAGCCACCTGGCCCGCCTTTTGTGTAGCGTGGACACGATCTTTGAAGGTAGACCATGAATCTGATCCAGACCCTTGAGCAAGAAGAAATTGCCCGTCTCGGCAAAAACATCCCCGATTTCGCACCTGGTGACACCATCATCGTGAGCGTGAACGTGGTTGAAGGCACTCGCAAGCGCGTTCAGGCTTACGAAGGCGTGGTGATCGCTAAGCGCAACCGTGGCCTCAACAGCGGCTTCATCGTGCGCAAGATCTCCAGCGGTGAAGGCGTGGAACGTACGTTCCAAACCTACAGCCCGCTGATCGCTGGCATTGAAGTCAAGCGCCGTGGTGACGTGCGCCGCGCCAAGCTGTACTACCTGCGTGAACGCAGCGGCAAGTCGGCTCGTATCAAAGAAAAGCTGCCAGCACGCAAGGTGGCTGCTGTCGCCGCCGCGTAAGCTGCTACGCAGGCTCTTGAAGCCTGTGTGCATCAAAACCGTCTGGAGCTTAGGCTTGAGACGGTTTTTTTCTTTGGCGTGCCGCTTTTCATAGCATCATGCCCGCTTCGAGTTCAGTCCGCGCTCGTCACCCAAGGTCACTTTCGCATGGTTTATCAGCCGCCCGCATCATCGTCTTTCGTTCCTTTGGCGGCGTTTGACCCGCGCTCGGTGCCCATCGTCGGGGTGGACGCGCATTTGCCGCCGATTGCCGCCGATGCGCTGTCGCCCGCTGCTTTGCGCGAACGATTTTTAACCCCGCCGGTGTGGCAGCCCGAGGTGTTGTCCGAAAAAAAGTTTGCCGACCGCCAGCCAGCACGTGCGGCGGTGTTAGTGCCCATCGTGCTGCGCGGCTCGCATCCCCATGACCTCACGGTGCTGTTGACGGAGCGCACAGCGCAGTTGTCCACCCACTCGGGGCAAATCGCTTTTCCGGGCGGCAAAGTCGATCCGGGCGATGCTGATGCCACCGCTGCGGCCTTGCGTGAGGCCCACGAAGAAGTTGGCTTAGAAGCGGATTGGGTGCAGGTGCTGGGCAGTTTGCCCACCTACATCACCGGCACTTCGTTTTGGGTCACGCCGGTGGTGGCGCTGGTGCAGCCTGGTTTTACCCTGCGCCCCAATCCTGATGAAGTGGCCGATACCTTTGAAGTGCCGTTGCACTTTTTGATGAACCCTGCCAACCACCAACGCCACCGGATGATGCGTGATGGCGTGCAGCGTGAATGGTTTTCCATGCCTTACCGCGCTGCCGAGGCCCAAGCGTTGCCTGAACGCTACATCTGGGGTGCGACGGCTGGCATGTTGCGCAACTTCTACCGTTTTCTGGCTGCTTGAGTGCAGCAATACGCCCTCGTTATGATGCGGTCATGAGCTTTTTTGCCATTTTGTTTGCCCTGCTGATGGAGCAAGTGCGTCCGGTGGGGCGCGACAACCCCATTCACACAGGCTTGCGTGCTTGGGCGCGTTGGGTCAGTCGCAACTTCGATGCGGGGCAATCTCAGCATGGTTGGCTGTCTTGGGGGTTGACTGTGGGCTGTCCCTCCGTGGCGGCATTGGCTGTGCATTGGCTGTTGATGTACTTTGTGGGATGGCCGTTTGCCGTGCTGTGGAGCGCGGCCTTGCTCTACATCACACTGGGTTTTCGGCAATTCAGCCATCACTTCACAGCCATTCGTGATGCGCTGGATGCGGGTGACGAAGCGCGTGCCCGCGAGGCACTTGCGCATTGGCAGCAGGTTGATGCCAGCGAACTGCCGCGCAGCGAGATCGTGCGCCATGTGATTGAGTATTCCGTGCTGGCGGCGCATCGGCATGTGTTTGGCGTGCTGGCTTGGTTTTCGATACTGGCTGCGTTGGGCTTGGGCCCCGCCGGGGCGGTGCTGTACCGCTGTAGCGAATTTGCTTTTCGCCACTGGCGCTACACGGGGCGCTTTGTGCAGCAGCCCGTCAGCGATGCCTTGCAATTGGCGGCGGCCCAAGCGTGGCGGGTGATTGATTGGGTTCCGGCGCGCATCACGGCGCTGGGCTTTGCCGTGGTGGGCAGCTTTGAAGAAGCCATCGACAGTTGGCGCAACCACTCGCAGCATTTCCCGAACGACAACGATGGCGTGATCTTGGCCGCCACCGCTGGGGCCATCAACGTGCGCTTGGGTGGTGAAGCCCTGAAAACCGTCATCAGCCTGCCTGCGCCCGGTGATGGCGATTTGGATTCCGTACCGCAACCCGATGTTGGCACCACGCCTGGCCGTGAGCCTGAGCCTGCTTACCTGCCCCAAGTGGTGGGTTTGGTGTGGCGTTCGGTGGTGATGTGGCTGGTCCTGCTGGCCTTGCTGACACTGGCACGCTTGCTGGGCTAAGCTTCGTTAGCCCTCGGTGTGTGAGCTGACTGCGGCGCACCATGCTTGTTCTCTCGGTTTTTCCCGTTTTTTGACTGCCTCCCGCAAGGGATCTTGACACCATGACTTTGCAAACCACTGCCCCTGACACCCGTACGCTGTGGAGCCCCGGCATCGAAGCGCTGGTGCCCTACGTGCCCGGTGAGCAGCCCAAGATCAACAACTTGGTCAAGCTCAACACCAACGAAAATCCCTACCCGCCGTCGCCGCGTGTGCTGGCCGCCATTGCCGCTGCCACCGAGCAAGGATTGCAGCTTTACCCTGATCCGCAGTCCAGCGCGCTGCGTGAGGCCATTGCGGCGCACCACGACATCGACCCCGCGCAGATCTTTGTGGGCAACGGTTCTGATGAAGTGCTGGGTCACGCCTTCTACGCCTTTTTCCGCCAAGGCAAGCCGCTGCTGCTGCCGGATGTCACCTACAGCTTTTACAAGGTGTATTGCGGCCTGTACGGCATTGAAATGGAAGTGGTGCCGCTGGCTGCCGACATGGGCATCAACGTGGCCGACTACGCCCGTGCTGATGCGCTGGCCGTGGGCGGCGTGGTGATCGCCAACCCCAACGCGCCCACCGGCTGCCCGCTGCCATTGGCCGCGATTGAACAACTGCTGCAAAGCCAGCCGCAGCGCGTGGTGCTGGTCGATGAGGCTTATGTGGACTTTGGTGCCGAGAGCGCCATCAGCTTGGTGAATCGTTACCCGAATTTGCTGGTGGTTCACACCCTGTCCAAGTCGCGCTCGCTGGCCGGGTTGCGGGTCGGCTTTGCGGTGGGGCAGCGGCATTTGATTGAGGCGCTAGAGCGCGTCAAAGACAGCTTCAACTCCTACCCGCTGGACAAGCTGGCCCAGGTCGGTGCCACCGCCGCCTACCAAGACCGCGACCACTTCGAGCAAACCCGTGCCGCCGTGATTCACAGCCGCGAAGGGCTGACCTTGGCGCTGGAGGATTTGGGCTTCAAGGTGCTGCCGTCAGCGGCGAACTTCGTGTTTGCCACCCACCCGCAGCGCGATGCGGCGCAACTGGCCGCTGGTTTGCGCGAGCACGGCGTGCTGGTGCGGCACTTTGGCGCGGCGCGGGTGGCGCAGTACCTGCGTATCAGCATCGGCACCCCCGCGCAGTGCGATGCGCTGCTGGCCGCGCTGGGCCGCATTTTGGCGGCCTGAACCGCCCAAGCGCCTCAGTAGCGCGGCGGCTCGCTCAGCTCAGCGAACAAGTCGCCGTAGATTTTGTAGCGCCTGGGGCTGATGCCGCCGCTGGCCTCGTCAGCGGCCACGGCGGCTTGCACGCCGCAGCCGGGCTCGTGCAAATGGGTGCAGTTGTAGAACTTGCATTGCGCCACATGCGGTTTCAGGTCGGGCATGTAGGCGGCGAGCTGCATCGGTTCGATGTGGCGCAGGCCAAATTCTTGAAAGCCGGGCGAGTCGATCAACGCCGTGTTGCTGGCCCGATCCACCCAGTACCAACTGGTGCTGGTGGTGGTGTGCTTGCCCGAGTTCAGCGCCTGCGAAATCTCATTGGTCTCGGCCAGCGCGCCCGGCACCCGTCGGTTGATCAAGGTGCTTTTACCCACGCCTGAGGGGCCGAGCACCAGCGTGGTTTTGCCCGTCAGCGCCTCTATCAAGGGCTGCAATTGCGCGTCGCTGTCGTGGCTGAGGGACATGCTCAACATGGGGTAGCCGCAGGCGCGGTACGGTGCCAAGCGCGACCACGCTTGGGCGTGCAGCGCGGGCAGGTCGCTTTTGTTCAGCGCAATCAGCGGCGTGATGTGCTCGGCCTCTGCGGCAATCAGCGCGCGAGAGAGCTGGCTTTCTGAGTATTCCGGCTCGGCGGCAATCAAGATCAGCACTTGATCCAAGTTGGCGGCAAAAGACTTGGTGCGGATTTCGTCTTGGCGGTAAAACAAATTGCGCCGCTCTTGCACTTTTTCGATGGTGCCTTCGTCTTGCGAGGGTTGCCACAGCACGCGGTCGCCCACCACGGATTGGCTTTTTTTGCCACGCGGGTGGCAAATCACGCGCTGGCCGTCAGCGGTTTCAACCACGCAATGGCGGCCATGTCCGGCCACGACCAAGCCGGTTTGTTGCGTGGCTTGGGCGGCGCTGGCAGCGGCGGTGTGGGCCGCGCGGGCGTTGGGGCGGCTCATGCGCTTGCGCCCATGCGGGCCAGACGCTCAGAGGCGGGCGGGTGCGAGTAGTAGAACTTCACGTACAGAGGATCCGGGGTGAGGGTAGATGCGTTGTCTTTGTAGAGCTTGAGCAGCGCCCGAGCCAAGTCGCCGCCATTGGTTTGCGCGATGGCGTAGGCATCGGCCTCGAACTCATGCTTGCGCGACAGTTGCGCCATCAGCGGCGACAAGAAGAAGGAAAACACGGGCGTGACCAGCATGAACAGCAGCAAGGCCAGCGCGTCGTTGGGCGCTTGCATTTCGCCGCCCAGGTTGGGAATCACGCCTAAGCCGGTGTAGAACCAGCCTTGGGTGGACAGCCAGCCCAGCAGCGCCAAACCGGCCAAGCTCATGGCAAATAGGCTGACGATGCGCTTGGGCACATGCTTGTGCTTGAAGTGGCCCAACTCGTGGGCCAGCACGGCTTCGACCTCGCCGGGGTCGAGTTGGCGCAGCAAGGTGTCGTAGAACACCACGCGCTTGGCCGCGCCAAAGCCGGTGAAATAAGCGTTGGCGTGGGCGCTGCGCTTGCTGCCGTCCATGACGAACAAGCCTTTGGCTGCGAAGCCGCAGCGCTGCATCAGCGCGGTGACGCGGTTTTTCAGCGATTCATCGTCCAGCGGCTGAAATTTGTTGAACATCGGCGCGATGAAGGTGGGGTAAATCAGCAGCATCAGCAGGTTGAAACCCATCCACACGCCCCAGACCCACAGCCACCAGTAACGCCCGCTGGCACCCATCAGCCACAGCACCAGGGCCGCAATCGGCAAACCAATGATCGCGCCCACCACGCTGGACTTGAGGGTGTCGGCCAGCCAGAGCTTGAACGTCATTTTGTTGAAGCCAAAGCGCTCTTCCAGCACAAAGGTTTTGTAGAGCGTGAGGGGCAGATCAATCACGCTGCTGATCAGCATGAAGCCCGCCAAGAGCGCCAGTTGCTGCACCATGCCGCCGCCCAGTGCGTTCATCAGCACTTGGTTGAGCGCGTCCAGCCCGCCCAGCAGCGTCCAGCCCAGCAGCACGGCACCGCCCAGCGCCAAGTCCAGCAAACCCAGACGCGCTTTGGCGATGGTGTAGTCAGCCGCTTTTTGGTGCGCCGCGAGCGTGATGTTGGCGGCAAAGGCAGCGGGAACCGCGCCTCGGTGCTGCGCCACATGGCGAATTTGACGCGTTGCCAGCCACAGCCGCAGCAGCAAGCTGATGACCAGCGCGGCCGCAAACACTAGCGTCAGCGTGAGTGAATAGGAGGAGGGTGACGTTACCGCCACAGAAGGCAAGATCGAAGAAGGCATGGGGGCGAAGTTTAGGCGCAATCGCGTCGAACAGCGCCAAGCCAGCGCATGGGCGACAATCTCGCGCATGACTGAAGCGACCGCACCCTCACTTTCCGCCCCCCCGCAAACCATCCCGGCCACCTTGGCCAAGTCGGATCAAAACTTAATTTGGCTCGATTGCGAGATGACCGGCCTTGACCCCGAAGACGACCGTCTGCTGGAAATTGCCGTGATCGTGACCGGCCCCAACCTCACGCCCCGCATTGAAGGCCCGGTGTTGGTGATTCACCAAAGCGATGCGCAATTGGGCAAGATGGACGCTTGGAACCGGGGCACGCATGGCCGCAGCGGCCTGACCGACAAAGTCAAAGCCGCCATATTGACCGAGGCTGAGGCCGAGGTGCAGATTGTGGATTTCATCAAGCGCTACGTGCCCAAAAATGGCTCGCCCATGTGCGGCAACTCAATCAGCCAAGACCGGCGTTTTTTGGTCAAGTACATGCCCAAGCTGGAGGCGTACTTTCATTACCGCAATTTGGATGTCAGCACGCTCAAGGAACTGGCCAAACGCTGGCGGCCTGAGGTCTATGCCTCATTCAAAAAGCAGCAAAAGCACACCGCGCTGGCCGATGTCCACGAGTCCATTGACGAGCTGGAACACTACCGCACGCACTTCCTGCAAGCGACCAGCCTAGGATAAACCCGCACGCAAATTTGAAAGTTGTGTCATAATCGGCGGCTGTGCTGTGAATTGCAGCACATTTGTACATCTCCCTATCACACACCTGATCCATCTATAAGGATCAATCCAGTAGCTCACAGCACCTTTGCAGGTTTTGGAGCTGGCAGAAGTCACTACAGTGAACTGCCACGGCGGCACAGGATGCGCCGACACTGGGCTTCGTTTGATGGTTGATGTTTTTTAACCATTGACGAAGCGCACCGCCGCCTGTGTGGTGCCTCGTGTGAGAAAAAAATGACCGACGCTTTTGAAGTGCTGGGCGACTTGTCGCCCGTTGAATCTATTTCCGCTGATTCTTCCTCCTCCGAACTGGCTTTCCGTGAACCGGAAGCCGAATTTTCTGAACCCGCCGAAGTGCTGGCCGAAGAGGCCGAAGTCGTGCCTAACGGCTTCGTCACGCTGGGCTTGGCTCCTGAGCTGATTCAAGCTGTGGCCGATCTGGGTTACACCCAGCCCACCACGGTGCAACTGCAAACCATTCCCAAGGCTTTGCCTGATCAAGCCGGTGGCGAAGGCAAGCGCTTCATCGACCTGATGGTGTCCAGCCAAACCGGTAGCGGTAAAACCGCCGCCTTCTTGCTGCCCGTGCTGCACACCCTGCTCAAGACCCAAGCTGATGCTGAAGCTCAAGAGCGCGCTGAGTTCGATGCCGCCGTGGCCGAAGCCATCGCCCGTGGCGAAGTGCCCCCGAAGCGCGCCAAGCGCAAAGACCCGACCAACCCGCGTCATTTCAAGGCCGCTACGCCCGGCGCGCTGGTGCTGTGCCCAACCCGTGAGTTGGCCCAGCAAGTAGCCCATGACGCTATCGAGTTGGTCAAGCATTGCCGTGGCCTGCGCGTGGCCAACGTGGTGGGCGGTATGCCTTACCAATTGCAAATCGCCAAACTGCAAAAT
>ERZ724525.1040-NODE-1040-length-16150-cov-5.144455_pt1 | contig 16150 bp, 9 predicted proteins | sample MGYA00376058_ERZ724525 | MGnify/ENA primary metagenome ERZ724525 (study PRJEB28724, sample SAMN07190888) | wastewater metagenome | isolation source: influent of sewage treatment plant in Hong Hong | place: USA: Christiansburg, Virginia | collected 2016-03-01 ... | reverse complement strand
CACGCGCTCGGTGCTGCGGCGCTGTTCGCAGCCTTGCAGCAGCTCGGCCAAGCGGCTGTGTGGGCCGACGGGCTCCAGCACCAGTTCCACCGTGCCGCCGCAGGGCAGGCCAAAGCGGTGGGCTTGGTCGGCAGAGATGCCGTAGCGCAGCACGCTGGGCACGCCTTGGGCGCAGACGGCCGCCACGCCCCCGGCGCGGATGCGCTCGATCAGGTCGTCTTCTATGCAGCCGCCCGAGACCGAGCCCACCGTTTGCCCCCGGCCATTGATGGCCATCAGCGAGCCGGGAGGCCGGGGCGACGAGCCCCAGGTACGCGCCACCGTGACCAGCACCACGGGCTGGCCGTCGTGCTGCCACGCCAGGGCTTGGCGCAAGACGCGGGTGTCCAAGTCTTCCATCAACGGCTCCGTGGTCTTCAGTCGCTTAGGCCAGCTTGAACGGCAGTTCGCGCAGCGGCTTGCCGGTCAGCTTGGCAATGGCGTTGGCAAAAGCCGGGGCCAGTGGTGGCAGGCCGGGCTCGCCCATGCCGGTGGGCGGCTCGGCGCTGGGCACGATGTGGACGGCAATTTGCGGCATGTCGCCGATGCGGGCCACGGTGTAGCCGTCAAAGTTGCGCTGCTCGACCACGCCGTCCTTCAAGGTGATGGCCGCGCCGGGCAGGCACATGCCCAGGCCCATCAGGGCGGCACCTTGCACTTGCGCCTCGATGGTGCGCGGGTTCACCGCCAAGTTGCAATGCACGCCCGCCGTAGCGCGGTGCAGCACCGGTTGCCCTTTTTTGATCGACGCTTCGACCACATAGGCCACCACGGTTTCAAACGACTCATGCACCGCCACGCCCCAGGCGTGACCGGCGGGCAGGCGTTTTTTGCCGTAGCCGCTTTGGTCTACCGCCAGTTGCAGCGCGGCGCGGTGGCGGGCGTGCTTATCGCCAAACAAGGCCATGCGGTAAGCGACCGGGTCTTGCTTGGTGGCGCGGGCGATCTCGTCGATCAGCGTTTCCATGACAAAGGCGGTGTGCGTGCTGCCCACGCTGCGCCACCACAGCACCGGCACGTTGACCTTGGGGTGATGCACCGTCAAGCGCATGGGCAGCGGGTAGGGCTCGCGCAGGCCTTCGACGGCGGTGTTGTCGATGCCGTCTTTGATCATGAAGCCTTCAAACGCCGTGCCGCTGGTGATGGACTGGCCGACCAACACGTGATCCCAAGCCAGCACCTTGCCCTTGGCATCAAAGCCAATGTGGGCACGGTGCAAATGCATGGGGCGGTAGTAGCCGCCTTGGATGTCGTCTTCGCGGCTCCAGACCATGCGGATCGGCACGTTCAGCCCCGCCGTTTGCGCGGCCTTGGCGATTTGGCAGGCTTCGACCACGTAGTCGCTGGTCGGCACGGCGCGGCGGCCAAAACCGCCACCGGCCATTTGTACATGCATTTGCACCTGTTCGGGTTTCAGGCCCAGCACCTTGGCGGCGGCCATGCCGTCCACGCCAGGGAACTGCGAACCCACCCACAACTGCGCTCCCGCATCGCCGATTTGCACGGTGCAGTTCAGCGGCTCCATCGGCGCGTGCGCCAAGTACGGGAAGACGAACTCGGCCTTGATTTTCTTGGGCGCGCTGGCCAGTGCGGCCATGTCGGCGTCGTACTTGCGTGCGCCGGGCTTATCGGCCAAAGCGCGGTACTGGGCCAGTTGGCGGGCGCTGTCGACTTTTTCGACCGCAGTGGTGTCCCAGTCCAGCTTGAGGGCTTCGCGCCCTTGCTTGGCGGGCCAGTAGCCGTCGGCAATCACCGCCACCGCTTCGCCGCCCCGGTCGGCGGGGATGCGCAGCACGGCTTTGACGCCGCGCACAGCGCGGGCGGCGCTGTCGTCCAGCGACTTGAGCTTGGCCCCAAACACCGGCGGATGCGCCACCACGGCGGTGAGCTGGCCGGGCAGGTGCATGTCGATGCCAAAGCTTTGCTGGCCGCTGCTCTTGGCCTTGGCGTCCAGCCGCGAGGTGGGCTTGCCGATCAGGCGGAAGTCTTTCGGGTCTTTGAGCGTGACCTTGGCGGGCACGGGCTGCGCCATCGCGGCCTCGGCCAGTTCGCCGTAACCGAGTTGACGGCCATCGGCGGCAATGACTTGACCGGCTTGCGTGCGCAGCGTGCTCACGTCCATGTTGAGGCGGGCGGCGGCGGCGGCCAGCAGCATGGCGCGGGCGCGGGCACCCAGTTCGCGGTACTGGCTGAAGCTGTTTTTGATGGAGTTGGAGCCGCCCGTGATGTGCAGCCCAATGCGCGGATCGACATAAGCCGGGTTGCTGTTGCCGTGCTGGCTGCGCACCTTGGCCCAGTCGGCATCCAGTTCTTCGGCCAAGATCATGGGCAGCGCGGTCTGCACGCCCTGACCAAACTCCAGCCGGTTGATGGTGACGGTGACTTCGCCAGTGGGTGCGATCTGGACAAAGGCCGCAGGCTGCTCGGTGGGCTTGAGGTCAGCGGGCGCGGCGGCATCAGCAGCTTGGGCATCGCCGTTGAACAGGCCCAGTGCCAAGCCGCCCGAACCAGCAGCGCCCACGCCCATCAGCTTCAAAAAGCTGCGGCGGGGCAGGGTGGCGGGGGTGTTGTCTTGGCGCTCGCGGGCCAGCATGTGTTGCAGGGCACGCGGCAGTTCGTGGGGGAAGGCGGGGGTGATCAGCATGTCAGTCCTTTCAGGCCAGAGCCTTGGCGGCATCGGCCACGGCGGCGCGGATACGGGCATAGGTGCCACAGCGGCAAATGTTGCCGCTCATGGCGGCGTCGATGTCAGCGGCGCTGGGCTGCTTGCCCTTGGGCAGCGACTTCAAAAAGGATGTGGCGCTCATGATCTGGCCGCTTTGGCAGTAGCCGCATTGCGCCACGTCGTGCTTGACCCAAGCGGCGTGAACGGCAGCGCCCACGCGGTCAGAGCCGTCAGCCACGGCCTCGATGGTGGTGATTTTCTGGCCTTCGGCGGCAGAGATCGGCGTGACGCACGAGCGAATCGCCTGCCCGTTCAGATGCACGGTGCAAGCGCCGCACTGCGCCATACCGCAACCGAACTTGGTGCCGGTCAAGCCCAGCGAGTCACGCAAGGCCCACAAAATAGGGGTGCTGGGGTCGGCATCGACTTGGCGCGCTTGGCCGTTGATGTGGAGGGTGGTCATGCGGTGCGTGCTCCTGTAAAAGAACGGCTTGAAATCTGAGACGTATGGGCTGGAATGTAGGCGACAGGCTATCCGCAAACTAGTGGGTAATTGATTGAATCAGTATCAACTTAAAATTGACAATCAGCCCGCTCAGAGAGCCACCGTGTCCAACCATTTACGTGCCATTGCCACCTTTGCCAAAGCCGTGGAGCTGGGCAGTTTGCGCCGGGCCGCCACTGCGCAAGGCGTGAGCCCCCAAGCCGCCAGCCAAGCGCTGGCCCAGCTCGAAGCCGACCTGGGCGTGCGCCTGCTGCACCGCACCACCCGCCACCTCGCCCTGACCGACGAAGGCCAGCAACTGCTGGAAGCCGCCCAGCCCGCCCTGGCCTCGTTGGAACGCGCCCTGACCCGCGCCCGCAGCGCCAAAGATGAAGCCTCCGGGCCGCTGCGCATCGTTGGGCCGCAATCGGCCTTTGCCTCGCTGCTGTGGCCGGTGGTCAACGAGTTCTGCCAGCGCCACCCCGACGTGCTGCCCGACGTGCAACTGGACGACCGCATCGGCAACTGGGTGCAAGACCGGGTGGATGTGGGCTTTCGCATGGGCGTTTCGCCGCAGGAGGGGCTGGTCGCTCGGCGCTTGCTGGGCGTGCAGATCGTGGTCTGCGCCGCCCCCAGCTACTTGGCGCGCCACGGCGTGCCCACCACGCTGGACGAACTGGCCACCCACCGTTGCAGCCTGTTTCGCTACCACGGCACGGGTCGTTTGCTGCCTTGGTTTTTCCGCTTGGGCGATGAAATCGTCACCCGCGACATGCCCCCCAGCTTCACCACCAACGACGCCGAAGTCGAACTGCAAGCCACCCTGAGCGGCCAAGTCCTGGCCCAACTTGCCACCCTGTCCTGCGCCGAGCACATCCGCGCCGGGCGACTGGTGCCCCTGCTGCTGGACCACATGGCCGACCACATGGGCCTGTTCATCTACTACGGCAGCCGCAACGCCCAACCCAGCCGCGTGCGCGCCTTCATCGACTTGGCCGTGGAGCGATTGGGCAACAACCCGGCTTATGTGTTGAGCGCCAAAGAACTGGCCGCCGCCCACAGCCGGGGGCTGAAGGCGTTGGGGTAGCGTCAGAACTTGCCGCCGTCGGCCAATGCATCTGGGTTGGGTGCAGGACTGATCGGGCTGGCATCGCTGGGGTCGAAGCAGCCGCTGCCTTGCGTGCCGGGAAAATGGGTCACCAGACGCTGGCGCATGTCGGCATCGTCGGCAAACACGGTCATCCAGACGCTGAAAAAACCTTCGGCCAAGGCATGGCGCACGATGCTGCGGCGCAAGAGTTCATGGTCAGGAGCCTCTGCCAATTCGTCGTGTGCGATCTGTGCCATCAGCCAAACCTGCATCCGCTGAGATTGGCGATCCAGCGCCACTTGCTGGCCTTGTGCATCGGGGGTGTTGGAGGCGGGGCGGTGCAGGCCCGTCAGGGCCAGGGTGGCTGCTGCCAAAGACTGGAGCCCCGCGTCGTGTAAGGCTGGGGAGGCTTGTACGCTGCCATCCGGCGAGTAGCGCAGTGCCGCAAAGGTGTTGTCTCGGTCGGGCAGCAGCATGGCCGCCGGTGAGATGTCCTTGGCGAGTTTGGTCGAGTTGCAATTGACGCAGGCCAGCAAAAAGTTGTCCCACCGCCCCTTTAACTTCGGATGCTTGCTCTTGGGGCGGATGTGTTCCACCGCCAGCAAGGTCGGGATACGGCGCTCGCAAAAACTGCAATACAGACCTAGTCGGGCCACCAGTTCCGGTTTGGCCTCTTGGTAATCGGCAAAGTCTTCGGCCTGCGGACTGGCACCGCGTTGCACGGGGCGCATGGCTTATGCCCCCAGGCGTGCAGCGCGGCGCATTTCCAAAAACGCCTGGAAAGCGGGGTTGTCGGCAAACGGGGCAATGGATGCGGCCAGCCGCTCACGGTAGTCGGCCAGTTGCTCTTGGGGGGCAAGGGCGGCCTGCTCCAGTGTTTCCAGGTACTGGCGGGCAGCGGCGCGCATCTGGTCGTAGCGCTGACCCACTTCGGGGTGGGCTATGCCCTGAATGGTGTGGGCAATGTCTTCAATGCCAAGCTGCCCCAGTTCGCCCGAAGGTTGCCCCTCCAGCATCATCAACTCTTCACTGCTGTGCAGCGCCTGAATCAAAAACGGCGAGTGCGTGGTGCAGATGAACTGGATCAGCGGAAAGGTGCGGCGCAAATCCTCAATCACCCGGCGTTGCCAACGCGGGTGCAGGTGCAAATCCAGCTCGTCGATCAGCACCACGCCGCGAGTCTGGCGCAGCACCCCGGCCCCCAGATGCGGGTTCAGGCGGGCGGCTTTTTGGGCGATGTCGCCCACCAAGGCCAACATGCAGCGCTGGCCGTCGCTCAGGTTGGAAAAAGGCTGCCTGCCCTGGGCCAAGCGCACCACGACTTCGCCGCTGACGGCATCGAAGTAGATGTCACTCGCTTCTTCCATGCAGCTCAGCAGTGCGGGCTGCACCGCCTTCCACGCAGGCGTGGGCTGGCCTTGCTGAAAAGCGATCCAGGCTTGGCGCGCAATCCAGCGGGTGAGCTGCCCCACCGACAAGCGCGGATCGACGCTGTTGGTGTAGCCCATCAGGCGCGATTGGTCTTCGCGGGCAGCGGCTTGCAGCGGATCGGTGACTTGGTATTTTTCGCGCGGCTCTTGCCACAGTCGGCCCGTGCCGTAGTACGAAATCAAGGGCAACTCAACCGACTGCCCCTGGCGCACAGCCGCATCGGCCAACGCGGCCAACTGCTTGATGGCACTGGCGGCTTGGGTGGTCGTGCGTCCATCGGGCGATTTGAGTGCGCGCTGCCAGTGCAAGCGCTGGCCTTGCACTTCACCACGGGCCTCCACCTCGCAGGGAAAGCGCCGCACCCATTCGCCTTTTTGAGGGCTGGCGAGCATCACGTCGCTGGGCCGAATGTGACGGCTGTCCTCCCCCAAAATACCCAGCAACCAACTGCCGATAGCCACCGCCAGCCCATCGAGCACACTGGTCTTGCCGGTGCCGTTGGTGCCCACGACGAGATTGAATTGGGGGTGGAACTGAAAAGTGCGCTCCTCAAAGCATTTGAAGTGGCGCAGGGTCAGGCGGTCAATACGCATGGGGTCAGACTCAATCGGTGTTTGGGGCATGAAATGCCTCATCAGCAGCCGCGAATCATGCCAGAGCACCTGCGCTGTGCGGGATGCGGCGCAGCAGCAAGCTATTCACCGCAAATTCTGCGGCGAATAAGGGGCTGATTCACCGCAGCAGTCCGGGCGGCAGCATGGAGCGCAGCACGCCGTCTTTCAAGATCACATGGTGGTAGATGGCGGCGATGGCGTGCAGACCGGCCAAGTACATCAGCACATCGCCCAGCAGGCCGTGTACTTCGCCCCAGTCGGCCCAGTGGGCGATGGCGGCTTGGGCGATCAGTGGCATCTCGTTGATGCGCAGGCCGCCCAACAGCGTCAGCGGGTGGCCTTCGCTGCCCAAGGCCAAGATGGCCGTCATCGGCAGCGCCAGCAGCAGCGCCCACAGGCCCAGGTGCGTCAGTTTGGAAGCTGCGTTCATCCAGCCGGTGAGCGCGAACGTCGGGGCCGCTGGCCGCAGCGCCACCCACAGCAGGCGCAGCAGCGTGAGCGTGAAGATCAGCACACCCAGCGACTCGTGCCAGACGATGTCGCTGCGCGTGGCGGGGTCGAGGCCGTCGCGCATCAAGCGGCCAAAGTGCTCTGGCCCCAGCACAAAAGCCACCACCACCGCGATGGCCGTGAGCCAGTGCAAGGCGCGGCTGAGCGGGTCGTAATGCGTGCGGGGCGAGGTCAAAGTGGTCATGGCATTGCCTGTGTGAAACAAAGTGGTGACGACCATTGTGGGGCGCGACGCTTGGCGCAGGCTTAACAGTGCCGGATCAGGCCGGATGGGCTTTGCGCCGTCCTTTGGTTTTGGCGGCGGGCGTGGCCGGGGCCAAGGGCGTGGCGAGGTGTTGGTAGCACTCGAACAAGAAGGCGACGCGCTCGGCTTCGTTGGCGAAGCTGTGGGCTTTGCGGCCATAGGCGGCATCAACGGCGGCGTCTAGCTTTTGGTGGGCTTTGAGCAGCGCGGGCGGCGTGACCAGCGGGTCGTACAGATCGGCCAGCGTGGAGTTGGGCGATTGCAGACGCGCGTCCAGAACAGCTTGGGCGGCGGTTTCGATGGCTTTGCGCTGGGCGGCGGTGGGGTTGGGCCAGGGGAAGTTGTTGTAGACGATGGCAGCGGAGTAGCGAAAGTCGCTTTTGAGTCGCCCGCAGACGGCGCGTACCCAGGCGTTGTGCAGGGTGGAGGTGAGGATGCCGAAGTGGTACAGCGTGGCATCGCCAATGACCTTGACCAGATTGCTGCCCAGGGTTTCGGGCGACTCAAACCCGACCGGAATGAAGTTGCGGCGCTCGGACGACACTTCAGGAATGCACAGCCAATTGCCCTTGGGAAAGTTCTCGACGTGAAAGCGCGTGGGCGTGTCGGCCAGCTTGCGGGTGGGTGGGCTTTTGCTGGCGGTGCGCACGGCTTGCACGGCCTGCACCCGTTTCATGACTTCCGGCATGGCGCGCAGTTCTGCGGGGCTGGCGGTGCCCAGCCACAGGCACCAGCGTTCCAGCCCGTTGATGAATTCTTCGGCCCCAATCCAGCGGCGGAAAAACTTGTCGGCCTTGGGCTCTTTCGCCAAGAAGGCGGCTTTTTCATCCGGTGTGAACAGGTAATGGCCGCCGTCGATGGGTTTGTTGCCAATACCAATACTCGGCACATCGCACATCGGCTTGCTGCGCCGGGGCAGCACCACGTCCACGGCATCGACCAAATACGGGTTGATGTTGCCCGCCGCCACGGCGTGCGGCTCGCCCTTGATGTCGTCGTACAGGTACAGCGTTTTGTCTGTCGGGTTGTTCAGCCCAAAGCCAACGATCACGCAATGCACCGCCGCCACGCCCTTGGCCTCGTTGCGCCACTGAAAGGTGCGGTGCGCAAAGTGGATGTGAACGCCCCGCGCCAGCAGCCAGCCCCACAGCACGCCGACTTGCTCGCCCTGGGTGATGCTGTTGGTCGAGACAAAAGCCACGCGGGGCGCGGTGTCTGCCGTTTGCCCGGCGCTCAGGCTGGCGCGCAGGTAGTGCGCGGCTTTGACGTACCACGCCGCCACCAAGTCCAGCAGCCCGCCGTTGTCCACGTCGGCAAACACGGCTTGCACGTCGGCGCGCTGGGCGTCGTCCAGGTACTTGGCCCCAACAAAGGGCGGGTTGCCCAGCACATAAGTGCAGCGCTCGGGCGGCAGCACTTGCGTCCAGTCCAATTGCAGCGCGTTGCCATGCACGATGTGCGGCGAGCTTTTGAGCGGGATGCGGGCAAAGTAGCGCCCGAATTCGTCGCCCACGCGCTGGTTCATCTGGTGGTCTATCAGCCACATCGCCACTTGGGCGATTTGGGCGGGGAACTCTTCAATCTCGATGCCGTGGAATTGATCCACGTCCACGGCCACCAGGGTTTGGATGTCTAGCTGCTGCTGGCCGTCGCCATAGGCGGCGCGCAGCACCGCCAGCTCCAGCAGCCGCAGCTCGCGGTAGGTGATGACCAAAAAGTTGCCGCAGCCGCAAGCCGGGTCAAAAAAGGTGAGCGAGCGCAGGCGGCGGTGGAACTCCATCAGCCGGTTGCGCTGGTGCTTGATCTTGTGGAATTCGGCCCACAGCGCATCCAAAAACAGCGGTTTGATGAGCTTTTGAATGTTTTCTTCGCTGGTGTAATGCGCGCCCAAGTTGCGGCGGGCCTTGCCGTCCATGATGCTTTGGAACATCGCACCAAAGATGGCGGGGCTGATGCTGCTCCAGTCCAGCGCGCAGCATTCCAGCAGTTGCTCGCGCATGGCGCTGTCGAGCATCGCCAGCGGCAGCGTCTCGGCAAACAGGCCGCCGTTGATGTACGGAAAGGCGCGCAACTGTTCGTCCAGCTTGGCGCTGCGTTTGGCCTCGGGCGTGTTGAGCACCTGAAACATCAGGCCCAGCTTGGGGCCAAGGTCTGCGCCGTCGGGGTCGGTGCGCTCTTCAACCCAGGCACGAAAGGCTTGCGCGGGCTCAAAGATGCCGGTGTCGTCGGCAAACAGGCAAAACAGCAGGCGCACCAGCAGCACTTCGAGGGCGTGGCCGTCGTAGCCGCTGGCTTTCAGGGCGTCGTGCAGCGCGCCCATTTTTTCGGCGGCGCGCTGGTTGACGGGGTCTTGCGGGCGGATGTCTTGCGCTTGGTAGCCCGCCACAAAGGCAAAGCGTTTGATGTGTTTAGGTAGATCGGCCAGCGCGAATTCGACCGGTTCGTCACTGCGCTCCAGGTCGTACAGCCGCAGCCGGGCAAAGTCGCTGACCAGCACGTAGCGCGGCAAGTCGCGTTCTTTGAGTCCCGCAAAGTAGTCCAACGCCTGCGTGTGCGCCCGCTCCAAACTTTTGCCGCGCGACTTGTGCTCCACCAGCAGCGTGCCGGGCCAAAACAGGTCGATGAAGCCTTGCTTGCCGCCGTACTTTTTAACCGCGTGTTCAAAGCTGGCGACACGCGGCTTGCGCACGCCAAAGATGTCAAAAAAGCCCAGCCAAAACTCCTGGGCCTGGGCGCGTTCATCGCTGGCATCGGCCCACGCTTGGGCAAAGGTGGCGGCGCGGGTCTTGATCTCATTCCAGCTCAAAGGCATGGTGGTGTTTCCCTGAAAAAGCGAATCTGGTGGAGGCTGTGCGCGGCGGCAAAGCGGCGCGGAACCTTACCAGAGCTGTATGCTGATTCCCTTTTTTTGATGAACCGGGACAAGCAATGGGAGCACAGCGTTACGCCGTCAATCAGTACATGATCGACAGTCTTTTGGCCAAGGTGCGGGAGGGCGAGATTGCCATTCCGGAAATCCAGCGGCCTTTTGTCTGGGATGCCTCGCAGGTGCGTGACTTGCTGGATTCGCTGTACAAGGGCTACCCGGTGGGCTACCTGATTGCGTGGCGCAACCCCGATGTCAAGCTCAAAAACGGCCAGACCGCGCAGGGCAAGATGATCTTGATCGACGGCCAGCAGCGGGTAACGGCGCTGACCGCTGCCGTTCTGGGTCAGCCAGTGGTCAACAAGGATTACCGCAAGGTGCAGATTCGCATCGCCTTCCACCCGATCAAACAGCGCTTTGAGGTGTGCAACACCGCCATCGAGCGCGACAGCGCCTGGGTGGCCGACATTGCCCCGGTGGTCAGCGGCAACATCCGGTTGATGAAGGCCATCAACGCCTACACCCAGGCCAACCCCGAAGCCGATGCCGATGTGGTGGAAGAAGCCTTGAGCCGCCTGATCGACATGGCGAAGATGCAGATCGGTTTGATCGAACTGAGCCACGACCTGGACATCGAGACCGTCACCGAAATCTTCATCCGCATCAACTCCAAGGGCACGGTGCTGTCGCAAGCGGATTTCGTCATGTCCAAGATCGCGGCAGATGCCCACTACGGCGGGCCGCTGCTGCGTAAAGCCATCGACTACTTTTGCCACTTGGCGATGGAGCCGGGTTTTTATGCCCAGCTCAAAGAAGTGGATGCCGAATTTGCCGCCAGCTACTACTTGGCGCGCATGAGCTGGCTGCGTAACGACAACGACAGCCTGTACGACCCCAGCTACACCGACGTGCTGCGCGTGGCCTTTGGCACCGAGTTTGGCCGGGGCAAGCTGGCCGATTTGGTCAGCTTGCTGTCGGGCCGCAACTTTGAAACCAAGCAGTACGAAGAGACGATTGCCGAGCAGTCCTTTGCCAAGCTGGCGACGGGCGTGGGGCGCTACATCAACGAGACGCACTTTCAGCGTTTTGTGATGCTCATCAAGTCCGCCGGGTTCATCACCAACGCGATGGTGCGCTCGCAAAACGCGCTGAACTTCAGCTACGCGCTGTACCTGGGCCTGCGGCGGCGCGGCGTGGACGAGGCGCGCATTGAGCGTTTTGTGCGGCGCTGGTTTGTGTTGTCCATCCTGACCGGGCGCTTCTCTGGTTCGGCAGAAACCCAGTTTGAACGCGACATCCGCCTGATCGACGAGCCCGACTTTGCGGCGGTGCTGGAGCGCATTGAGCAGGCCGAGTTGTCGGATGCGTTTTGGACGCTGGGGCTGGTGCAGGCGCTGGACGTGTCTTCGACCAACCACCCGCTGTTTTGGGTGTTCGTGGCGGCGCAGATCAAGGCCAACGACAAGGGCTTGCTGTCGCGTGACGTGACGGTGCGCGAGCTGGTCGGCCACTTGGGCGACATCCACCACATCTTCCCGCGCCAGTTGCTCAAGAACGCGGGCTTGGGCCGCACCGACTACAACCAGATCGCCAACTACGCCTTCACCCAAGACGCCATCAACATCAAGATCGGCAGCAAGTCGCCCCACGTTTACTTGGCCGATGTGCAGGCGCAGTGCCAGGGCCAAGCACTCAAGCTGGGCGGCATCGACCAGCTCGATGAGCTGCACGCCAACTTGGCCGCCAACAGCCTGCCCGAGTCGGTGCTGACCATGACCGTGGCCGACTACCCGCAGTTCCTGACCGAACGCCGCGCCTTGATGGCGGCCAAGATCAAGGCGTATTACTTTTCGCTGTGAGGGGGTGTGGGGCCATGTCGGTGAACAAGCTCGATTTATCTATTCACCGATCTATTCACGCCATGCCCGACGACTTCAGTTTGTCCCCTTTGCGTTTGACTGCTGGAGCGAGATTGCATGGTGTAACTCGTTGATCAGAAAGAAAAAATTTGTCATACCTTGCCTTGATCGTTGTCAGCAAGGTGCGGTGGGCTGATCAAGGTCTGGGCTGAACTATCTATTCACCGCGACTCGCGCGACCGCCGTCTATCCCCAGCAGCCCGCCCCCGCTTTCCTCATTTTCTGCACATTTGCCTGGCAGCATTGCGGCCATTGATATTGAGCTGGGGTGAATTCGTCATGTGGATATCTGATTTGTCTGGGCCGCTGGTGGCTCGCAGTGGGCTGCGGCTGGTGGTGGCGGCATCGGTGTTGGGTGCGTTGATGGCGTGTCAGCCCAGTTCGGGGCCAGCCGCGCCTGCATCTGCTGCCTCCGGGGCTGGCGGTGCGCCGGGTGCGCCCGGCGGGCGGGCGGGTGGCCCGCAAGTCGTGGGTGTGGTGGTGGTGCAGCCGCAAAAGGCCAGCTTTGCCACCGAACTGCCGGGGCGCGTGACGCCGCCGCTGGTGGCCGAGGTGCGGCCCCAGGTGCGCGGGTTGGTCAAGTCGCGCAACTTTGTCGAAGGCGCGTTCGTCAAGGCCGGGCAGGTGCTGTACCAGATCGACCCCGAGGGCTACCGCATCGCCCTAGCCGCTGCCCAAGCCACGCAGGCCAAGGCGCAAGCCACACTGGATGCGGCCAAGCTGACGGCGCAGCGGCGCGAGGGCTTGCTCAAGATCGAGGCCGTGAGCCAGCAGGATGTGCAAGACGCCCAAGTCGCCCTGAAGCAGGCCGAGGCCGACTTGGTCAGCGCCCGCGCCGCCGTGGATGCGGCGCAGCTCAACCTGACGCGCACCGCCGTCACCGCGCCGATTTCGGGCCGGGTGGATGTCAGCACCGTCACGCCGGGCGCGCTGGTCACCGCTGACCAGACCACGGCGCTGACCACGGTGCGCCAGACCGACCCGATCCAGGTGGATGTGAGTCAGTCCAGCGCCGAGCTGTTGCGCCTTAAACGCGACTGGGCCAGCGGCAAGTTCAAGCGCGTCAGCTCCGACGAGGCGCAGATCAAGCTCACGCTCGAAGACGGCAGCACCTACGCCAAGCCGGGCAAGCTGAGTTTTGGCGGCGTTTCGGTCAACACCAGCACCGGTGCGGTCACGCTGCGCGCCCAGTTCCCCAACCCCGAGGGGCTGCTGCTGCCCGGCATGTACGTGCGCGCCGTGCTGGAAACCGGCAGCGTGGACGAAGGGCTGGTGGTGCCGCAGCAAGCCTTGCTGCGCGATGCGCGCGGCGCGGCCAGCGTGCTGCTGGTGGGCGAGGGCAACAAGGTGCAAAAGCGCCCAGTGACGGTGGCCCGCGCCTTTGGCAGCGGCTGGCTGGTGAGCGAGGGCGTCAAACCCGGCGACAAGGTGGTGGTCGAAGGCTTGCAAAAGATCAAGCCCGGCGACGAGGTGCAAACCCGCGTGGTGGACTTGAACGCGCCTGCACCGGGGGCATCGGCAGCAGCGTCGGCATCCGCTTCGGCACCGGCCTCGGCCAACGCCAGCGCGGCCAGCCGCTAAACGGATAAAGGAATCAGGCTATGGCACGTTTCTTTATCGACAGGCCGGTGTTCGCCTGGGTGTTGGCGATTTTGGTGATGTTGGCCGGCTTGCTGGCGATTCGCACCTTGCCGCTGGAGCAGTACCCCGACATCGCGCCGCCGCGCGTCAGCATCAGCGCCAGCTACCCCGGCGCTTCGGCCAAGACCATTGAGGACTCGGTGACCCAGGTCATCGAGCAGCGCATGAAGGGGCTGGACGGGCTGATTGCCATGTCGTCCAACAGCTCGTCGTCGGGGCAGGCCAGCATCTCGCTGAGCTTTAAAGCGGGCACCAACCCCGATGTGTCCCAAATGCAGGTGCAAAACAAGCTGCAACAGGCCATGAGGCAACTGCCGCAGGCGGTGCAAGACCAGGGCGTGACGGTGACCAAAACCGGCACCGACTTCTTGATGATCGTGGCCTTTTACTCGGGCAACGCCAGCGCCAGCAACATCCAGATTGGCGACTACCTCAACTCCAACGTGGTGGACATCCTGAGCCGCTTGGACGGCGTGGGCGACATCCAACTGCTGGGCACCGGCCACGCCATGCGGATTTGGCTGGATCCGGCCAAGCTGGCCAGCTACTCGCTGATGCCCTCGGACGTGAACAGCGCCATCACCGCGCAAAACGCGCAGGTTTCCGCCGGGCAGGTGGGCGGCTTGCCCGCCGCGCCGGGGCAGCAGCTGAACGTGACCATCACCGCCCGCAGCAAGTTGCAGACGGTGGCTGAGTTCCGCAACATCGTCCTCAAAACCGGCAGCGATGGCAGCACGGTGCGGCTGAGCGACGTGGCCCGGGTCGAACTGGGCGGCGACAGCTACACCGTCAGCACCCGCTACAAGGGCCAGCCTTCGGCCTCGCTCGGCATTCGGCTGGCGCAGGGGGCCAACGCGCTGGCGGTGGCCGATGCGGTCAAGGCCAAGGTGGCCGAGCTGCAACCGGCTTTCCCCTACCAATTGCAAACCGCGCTGTCGCTGGACAGCAGCCCGTTTGTGCGGGTGTCGATTGAAGAGGTGGTCATCACCTTGCTCGAAGCCATCGCCCTGGTGGTGGTGGTGATGTATTTGTTCATGCAAAGCTGGCGCGCCACCTTGATCCCAGCCATCACCGTGCCGGTGGTGCTGCTGGGCACCTTTGGTGTGCTGGCGGCGGCGGGCTATTCGATCAACAGCTTGACCTTGTTCGGCGTGGTGCTGGCGATTGGGCTGCTGGTGGACGATGCCATCGTGGTGGTGGAAAACGTCGAGCGGGTGATGGGCGACGAGGGACTGAGCCCACGCGAGGCCACCCGCCGCTCGATGGGCGAAATCACCGGTGCGCTGGTCGGCATTGCGCTGGTGCTGTCGGCGGTGTTCATCCCGATGGCCTTCTTTGGCGGCTCGACCGGGGTGATTTACCGCCAGTTCTCCATCACCGTGGTGTCGGCCATGCTGCTGTCGGTGCTGGTGGCAATGAGCTTGACGCCCGCGCTGTGCGCCACCCTGCTCAAGCCGCTGCCGCCGGGCGAACATCACACGGCGCACCGGGGGCTGTTGGGGCGCTTTTTTGGCGGATTCAACCGAGGCTTTGAGCGCGGTAGCGATGGCCTGACCCGGCTGACCGGCACCTTGGTGGGCCGGGTCGGGCGGATGATGGCCGTCTACGCCCTGATCGTGGTCGGCACCGGGTTGCTGTACACGCAGCTGCCCACGTCCTTTTTGCCCGCCGAAGACCAAGGCACGCTGATGGCCGAGGTGCGCCTGCCCTCGGGCGCGACCAGCGAGCGGCTGATGAAGTCCACCCGCGCCTTTGAAAACTGGCTGAGTCAGCAGGCCGACATCGAGGGCTACACCCTGGTCACCGGCATCTCGGGCGACCAAGCCTCGGCCCGCTCGTTCATCCGCCTCAAGCCCTGGGACGAGCGCAAGAGCGAGGCGCAAAGCGCCGGGGCTATAGCCCGCCGCGCCAACAAAGAGTTGTCCAGCCTGCGCGATGCCCGCGTTTTTGTGATGCAGCCGCCCATCGTGCGCGGACTGGGTTCGGCAGGCGGCTTTACGCTGCAACTGCAAGACCGCATCGGTCTGGGCCACGAGGCGCTGCTGGCCGCACGCGAGCAACTCTTGCAAGCCGCCCGCAAGCGCCCCGAGCTGGCCCAGGTGCGCGCCAGCGGCTTGGACGACGCCACCCAGTTCGGCATCCAGATTGACGACCGCAAGGCTGGCGCTTTGGGCCTGTCGGCGGCAGATGTCAACAGCACCTTGTCCACGGCGCTGGGCGGCACCTACGTCAACGACTTTCTGGATCAAGGCCGCGTCAAAAAGGTCTACGTCCAAGGCGATGCACCCTACCGCATGGCCCCCGACGCCATCTTGCAGTGGCATGTGCGCAGCAGCGCCAGCGGCGCGATGGTGCCGTTCTCGGCTTTTGCCGCGACCAATTGGACGTTTGGCGCGCCGCGCCTGGAGCGCTTCAACGGCTTCTCGTCCTACGAAATCGTGGGCGACTCTGCCGCAGGCGTCAGCTCCGGCACCGCGATGGATGTGATGGAAGAGCTGATCGCGCAACTGCCCCCCGGCATCGGTTTTGAGTGGTCAGACCAGTCGTACCAAGAGCGCCTGTCGGGCTCGCAAGCCCCGGCGCTCTACGCCATTTCGGTGCTGTTCGTCTTCTTGTGTCTGGCCGCGCTGTACGAGAGTTGGTCGGT
>ERZ724525.1032-NODE-1032-length-16209-cov-5.219017_pt1 | contig 16209 bp, 13 predicted proteins | sample MGYA00376058_ERZ724525 | MGnify/ENA primary metagenome ERZ724525 (study PRJEB28724, sample SAMN07190888) | wastewater metagenome | isolation source: influent of sewage treatment plant in Hong Hong | place: USA: Christiansburg, Virginia | collected 2016-03-01 ... | reverse complement strand
ACCAGGCTACAGGTTTTGCCGCCGGGCCGCCCCAAGCTGAAACGTGGGGGCTATATCACTCCGCGCTGGCCCGTTGCAGTCGGTCGCGCACACCTTCCCACTCCAGCGCGTCGGGCGGGGTCTCCACCCAGATCAGCTTGACATGGGCGTCGTCAAAGCCGCGCAGCACGGCAAACAGCTGCTGGGCCGTCGCCGCCGCATCGTCGGGCATGCGCCGCAGCACGATGGACAGGGGCACCTTCTTCAGCGCCGATCGGGCATACACGGCGATCGTCGGTTTGGCGTCGGCACCGCCATGGACCATCACCTCGCCGAGCAGGTCCACCGCGGTTTGCAGCGCCTTGACATCCATCAGCCGCAGCCGGGCGTTGGGGGCGTAGTGCGACTCCAGCGTACCCGAGGCTCTGGGAGCCTGCTTGACCTCCAGCCCTCGTTGTTGCTGTTCCAATAGCTCTTCTTTTGATAGCAGTTTGCGACCACAGGCCTGCTCTACCTGCAGGCGGCTGATGGAGCCTGGACGCAGCAGCACCGGCGCGCCACGGGTGCAATCGATGATGGTGGACTCGATTCCCAGGTCGCAGGGTCCGCCATCCAGAATCAGCAGATCGGGGCCCAGCTCGCTGGCCACATGGGCGGCGGTCGTCGGGCTGACGCGGCCAAAGCGGTTGGCACTGGGCGCCGCCACGCCCCACACCCGCGCCTGGCCAGATGAGACATCGTGCAGCGCGCGCAACACGGCCTGCGCCGCCGGGTGCGCCGGGCAGCGCAGGCCGATCGAGTCCTGCCCGCCCGCTGCGGCGGCGCCGACACCGGCGCGCCGCGGCAGGATCAGGGTCAGCGGTCCGGGCCAGAAGGCCGACATCAGTTGCTGCGCGAAGGGCGGCACTTGGGCGGCAAAGTGCGCGGCACCGGACATGCCACCGTCCTGCGCCGACACGTGCACGATCAGCGGGTGGTCGGCCGGACGGCCCTTGGCGGCAAAAATCTTGGCCACGGCTACGTCGTTGTCGGCATCCGCCCCGAGGCCGTAGACCGTCTCGGTGGGTAAGCCAATCAGCTCACCCGCCCTCACGGCAGCTGCGCAGGCAGCTATGGATTCAGGGGCGGTGGCAGGCAGGATCATGGCGGGCTGAAGGAAAGCGAACGGCTGGAACGTGGTGGTGGCGGGGCTCAGAACGCCGCGATGCCCAGCAGGCCGGCGGCCTGCAAGGCAGTGGCGTGCACCTGCGCCGCGCTTGCGCCAGTCACCGTCAGGTGGCCCATCTTGCGGCCCTTGCTGGCCGTGGCCTTGCCGTACAGGTGCAGGTGCGTGCCCGGCAGGGCCAGCACCTGGGCCCAGGGCGGTGTGCCGCCGTCGGGCCAGATGTCGCCCAGCAGGTTGAGCATGATGGACGGGCTGTGCTGGCGCGGCTGGGTCAGCGGCAAGCCGGCCAGGGTGCGCACCTGCAGCTCGAACTGCGACACATCGCAGGCGTCCATGCTGTAGTGGCCGCTGTTGTGCGGGCGCGGCGCCATCTCGTTGACGACCAGGCCACCGAGCGTCCGGGCCGCCGCCGAGTCGGACTCCAGTACGAAAAACTCCACACACAGTACACCCACATACTGCACGCCATTTGCTATTGATTTTGCAGCAACAACTGCACGTTCCACGAGGGCCGGAGGCAGATTTCCCTCATAGACTTCGGTCACGGCGAGGATGCCGTCGCGGTGCAGGTTGCGCTGCACCGGCAGGTTGACGCAAGCGCCGTCGGCGCCACGCGCCACGATGACCGAGCACTCCAGCTGCAGCGGCAGCATTTTTTCCAGCACACAGGGCACGTGCTGCAGCTCCGCCCAGGCGGCCTCCAACGCGGCCCGATTGGCGACGCGCATCTGGCCCTTGCCGTCGTAGCCCATGCGAGCGGTTTTCAGAATGCCGGGCAGCAGGTCATCCGCTACGGCTGCCAACTGCACGGGTGTCTCAATGACGGCGTAGGGTGCCACCGGCACACCGCATTCCTCAAAATGCGCCTTTTCCCGCGCCCTGTCCTGCGCAATCGCGACGCCATTGGCACCCGGTGCCATCCGCACGGTGTGGGCCAGTGTGGCCAGTGCCTGGGCCGGCACGTTTTCAAATTCGGTGGTGATAGCCACGCAGCGCCCGGCCAGGGCCTGCAGGCCCGCCGGGTCGGTGTAGGCGGTCTGGATGTGGTGGTGGCTGACGCGCCCGGCCGGACTCAGGGGATCGGGGTCCAGCACGGCAGTGAAGTAGCCCATGCGCTGGGCGGCGTGCACAAACATGCGCCCCAGCTGGCCACCGCCCATCACACCAAGTGTGATTTCAGAGCTCATCCGACCTGCCGCCGGGCCGCCCCCAGGCAGGTCAGCCCCCTCGGGGGGCAGCGACCCGTGCAACGGTGGAGCGTGGGGGCTCATAAAGCGGGTGGCACGGTCATGCCACGGGCCACTTCGGTCTGGTGGGCACGGTATTCGTCAAGTTTGACGCGCAATGTGGGGTGGTCCGCCGCCAGCATGGCCACGGCAAACAAGGCCGCATTGGCCGCACCCGCCGCGCCGATGGCGAAGGTGGCTACCGGCACGCCCTTGGGCATTTGCACGATGCTGTGCAAAGAATCCACTCCCGACAAATGCTTGCTGGCCACCGGCACGCCCAAAATCGGCACCGTGGTCTTGGCCGCCAGCATGCCCGGCAGGTGGGCCGCACCGCCAGCGCCGGCGATGATGGCGCGCAGGCCGCGCCCGACGGCGGCTTCGGCGTAGGCAAACATGTCATCGGGCATGCGGTGGGCCGAAACCACCTTGGCCTCGTGGCTGATGCCAAACTGCTGGAGAATCTGTACTGCATGCTGCATGGTGTCCCAGTCGGAGCTGGAGCCCATGACGACGCCGATTTGAATGTTCATAAAATGTTGAGGACAGAGGTGAAGGGCAGAGCGGACGTCTGCCCCGCAATGTTTCAGGATTTTACTTTTTCGCCTTGAGCGACTCCAAATGATCAACGTCACCATAGAAAATTTCGAAACCGAAGTGGTTGCCGCCTCGGCACAAGTCCCCGTACTGGTGGACTTCTGGGCGCCGTGGTGCGGACCCTGCAAGGTCATAGGGCCTATCCTGGAAACACTGGAGGCCGAATACGAAGGCCGCTTCAAGCTGGTCAAGATCGACTCGGACGAGCAGCAGGAGCTGGCCCAGGCTTTTGGCATCCGCAGCATCCCCACCTGTGTACTGATGGTCGGTGGCAAGCCGGTAGACGGCTTCATGGGCGCCAAGCCGGCCAGCGAAGTCAAGGCCTTTCTGGACAAGCACGTGCCCGGTGAAAGCGCGCTGGACGCGGCATCCGACGCGGATGAGGCCCTGGCGCTGCTGGAGGCAGGCGACCCGCAGGCCGCGCTGGCCAAGCTGGCCGATGCGCTGGCCCTGGACCCCGGCAACGACGAAACCCGGTTTGAATACGTCAAGCTGCTGATCAGCCTGGGTGGACTGGAAGAAGCCGGTGCCCTGCTGGCCCCCAAGCTGGCCGAGGTTCCGCGCAAGCTGGCGTTTGACGCGCTGGCGCACTGGCTGGGCGCGATGGTCTTTTCGACCAAGCCGCCCTATGACACCTGGACGGTAGAGCAGTTTGACGCGCAGATCGCCCAGAACAAGCGAGACTTTGACACCCGTTTTGCCAAGGCCCGCCTGCTGATGGCCGCGGGCGAGTGGGTCGCCGCCATGGACGAGTTGCTGGAAATCATCATGCGCGACAAGAAGTGGGGGAACGAAGCCCCCCGCAAGACCATGGTCGCCATCCTGGAATTGCTGACGCCACCCCAGCCCAAGGCCGACCCGCTGGCCACCGGCAAGACCGCGGGTGGCATCGAGATCGCCGGCAAATCCGCTGCCGTGCTGGAGCCGCAGGCCCAGTTGGTTGCGACGTATCGGCGCAAGCTGAGCATGGCGCTGAACTAGCCAACCCACACCATCAAGCCACCATGACGCTGCCAAAGCTGCTGACTTGGCTGTTGGGCGTCATTGCGCTTGCGGGCCTGCTGGCACCCGCAGCGGTCGGGGCATCCGTGGGCGAACCTGCAACGTCCCTTAGCCAGTACAAGGTTGATGGCTGGCAAACGGAACAGGGTCTGCCCCTGAACACCGTGCAGTCGCTGTTCCAGACCCGTGACGGCTACCTGTGGGTGGGAACTGCGGGCGGGTTATCCCGCTTCGACGGGGTCCGCTTCACCACCTTCGACTCGATCCAGGCCCCGGACCTGGCTTCCCAGCCGATTTTTGGTTTCATGGAAGATGCGCAAGGCAACCTCTGGATTGGCAACACCAAAGGCGCAACCATTTATCGCAATGGAAGCTTTCAGGTGGCCATCCCCCCCGAGGTGACCGCCAGCCGGCGGGTCTGGGCCTTTGCCCAGGCAGCCGATGGTGCCGTGTGGGCGGCCACCGAAAACGGTCTGGTGCGCTGGGACAAAGGTGTCTCCAAGCTCTACCAGCAGGCGGATGGTTTGCCAACGAACCGCTTGCGCACGCTCGCGTTTGACCGGGAAGGGACCCTGTGGATCGGTACCTCGGGGGGTGGACTGGTTGCGTTCTCTGCAGGTCAGTTCAAGACCCTGAATCCGGCGAACGGGTTTCCCCATCTGGAGGTCCGCTCCGTACTGGCCGACCCGAAGGGCGGGGTCTGGGCGGCAACCGCGGGGGGTGGACTGGCCCACGTCGATCACGGGGTCATCAAGACGTACACCGTGGCAGACGGGCTTCCCACCGACCAGCTCACGATGCTCGCGCGCGACGCACAGGGCTCGCTGTGGATCGGCACCTGGGGCGCCGGTGTCAGCCGTTTCAGCGATGGCCGCTTCACGTCGATCTCCACCGCTGGGGGCCTTGCCGGCGAGCACATCTGGTCGCTGCAGGTCGACCGCGAGGGCAGCATCTGGATCGGCACCTGGGTGGGCGGACTGAACCGTCTGCGCGACCGGCCATTCACGGTGTTCGGTACGCCCGAGGGACTGTCCGGCGACAACACGCGTTCTGTGCTGCACGCGCGCAACGGCGTCACGTGGGTGGGCACGGCAGGGGGCGGGCTCAACCGCATAGAAGGCCATCAGACCACGAGCGTGCGAAAGAAAGACGGCTTACCGGCTGACGAAGTCTCCAGTCTGATGGAAGACCATGAAGAGTCACTTTGGGTCGGCACCTATACGGCGGGTGTTGCGCGGCTGCGCAAGGGAAAAATCGACACCTTTGGAATGGCCCAGGGACTGCCCCATGCAGAGATCCGTGTGCTTTTCCAGGACAGCAAGGGCGTGGTGTGGGCCGGAACCCGAGCCGGTCTGGCCCGATTCGATGGCAAGGCATTTGCTGCCGTGCGCGAGCCCGGTGCGCCGTTGGAGGGGGTGTCCAACATCCTGGAAGACCGCAGCGGGACCCTCTGGTTTGGAACCCCGGGTCAGGGTCTGTACCGCTTGCGTGATGGCGTCTTTGCCACGCTGACCACGGCCGATGGATTGGTATCGAACTGGATCATGTCGCTGTACCAGGACGCGGCCTCCAGCCTGTGGATAGGCACCAGCGGGCAGGGGCTGAACCGCCTGCGGGACGGTCAGCTGGCGGCCATTCGTCCCCTGGATGGGCTGTGGGATGGCAGCGCACTGACCATCCTGGAAGACGCTACGGGCCACCTCTGGATGACCTGCAATCGCGGGTTCTACCGGGTGTCTCGCGCAGAGCTGGACGCCTTTGCCGAAAAGCGCATCACCAAGGTCCATTCGACAGGGTATGGCTCGGGTGATGCGCTGCGCAGTACATCCTTTGCCGGCGGGCTGCAGCCGGCAGGGGGAATGGATGCGCGCGGCCACGTCTGGCTACCCTCGGCCAGCGGACTGGTGATTGTTGACCCCCTGCACCTGCCGGGCTCTGGCAAGCCGCCGGCGGTCAGCCTGGAAAGCGTGCGCGTGGACGGCGTGAACCAGGCCAACGGGACGGAAGTCATCCTTCCACCCGGCTCGGTGCCCTTGTCCATCCGGTATACGGCCATGACCCTGCTCAACGCGGACCGGGCGCGGTTTCGCTACCAGCTGGACGGCATCACGCGCGACTGGATGGATGCAGGGCGCAACCGTGAAGCCTCTTTCCCGGCATTGCCCCATGGCACTTACCACTTCCGGGTAGCGGCGTCCATTGACGGACAGCACTGGAGCGAATCCGACCACGCGCTGCCCGTCGTGGTGAAGCCGTACCTCTACCAAACAGCATGGTTCATGGTGTTGGCGCTGTTGGTGACCCTGGGCGCCATCGTTGCACTGTTCCGTCTGCGCACCCATAGTCTGAGGGCCCGGCATGCCGAGATGGAGCGACTGGTGGCGCAAAGGACGGAAGAGCTGCGGCTGGCCAATGAACACCTGTCCCGCATCTCGTTCATCGATGCCCTGACCGGTCTGGCGAACCGCCGCCGGCTCGACGAAGCAGTGGAACACGAATGGCGTCGCGCGTGCCGCTCCCACACCTCTCTCGCGGTGGTGATAGCGGACATTGACCATTTCAAGCAGTACAACGACACCTTGGGGCACCCGCAGGGAGACCGCTGTTTGGTGGCGGTGGCCGACGTCTTCCTGCAGTCCTTGGGTCGTGCGGGCGACCTTGCGGCACGCTACGGAGGCGAAGAGTTCGTGGTACTGATGCCAGGCGCAGACCACGCTGCAGCCACGGCCTTTGCCGAGAGCCTGCGCACAGCCTGTGAGGCGCGTGCCATTGCGCACCCGGCCTCCTCCGTGGGCCCTGTAGTGACCATCAGTTTGGGGGTTGCCTCCTGCATTCCTTTCGAAGATATGTCACCTTCCTACCTGTTCGCAGAAGCCGACGCGGCGCTGTACCGGGCGAAGCAGGCGGGCCGAAACCGCGTTTGCTAGGCGGTTGGCCGCGCCGCCCTCAGACAAACATCCCGCCCGAAACCTCAATGCGCTGGGCATTCACCCAACGGTTGCCGCTGCCCACCAGTGAAGCAATCATGGCGCCAATGTCATCGGCCTCGCCCACGCGCCCCAACGCCGTCTGGGACGCCACAAAGGCGTTGAGTGCTGCGTTGTCCCGCACGGCGCCGCCGCCAAAATCGGTGGCAATGGCACCGGGTGCCACGGTGTTGACCGCAATGCCGCGCGGCCCCAACTCCTTGGCCATGTAGCGGGTCATCACCTCCACCGCGCCTTTCATGGAAGCGTACGCGCTGTAACCCGGCAGCGCAAAACGCGTCAGCCCGGTCGACACATTGACGATACGCCCACTGTCGGCCAGCAGGGGCAACAGCTTTTGCGTCAAAAAGAAAACGCCCTTGAAGTGCACGTTCACCAGGTCATCAAACTGCGCTTCGGTGGTGTCCATCAGCGACGCATGGGTGCCGGTTCCGGCATTGTTGACCAGCACGTCAAAGCTGGTGCGCTTCCACTGCGTCTGCAGCGCGGTACGCACCTGCGCCGCAAAGTCGGCAAAGCGGCGGCTGTCGGCCACGTCCAATTGCAGCGCCACGGCCTTGCGGCCCAGGGCTTCGATCTGCGCCACGGTGGTCGCCGCCTGGGCCTGCTGGGTGTTGTAGGTCAGGATGATGTCGTGACCATGCTGAGCCAGGTGCAGGGCGGTGCTATGGCCCAGGCCGCGGCTGGCGCCGGTGACGAGGGCAATGGGAGTGGATGGGTTGGTCATGCTGAGGTCCTTTGGAGGGGGTTGGAGATGGACCGAAGTCTATTGACCGGAAATCAATAGATAAACAAGATAAAAATTATTTGTTTGTTCGCTAAAATCGAACAATGAGCCTGCTGAACCAGATGCGTATCTTCACCCGGGTGGCCGAACTGGCCAGCTTTACCGGCGCGGCCACCGACCTGGGTTTGCCCAAGGCCAGCGTGTCCACGGCCGTGCAGCAGTTGGAGCAAGCCCTTGGCACGCGGCTGCTGCACCGCACCACCCGCAGCGTGGTGCTGACGCAGGACGGCCAGGCGTTTTACGAGCGCGGCAAGGATGCGCTGGCCGACATGGACGAGCTGCAGACCATGTTCCAGCGACCTCTCTCGAACGCCCTGACCGGGCGCGTCCGCATCGACATGTCAACCATCCTGGCGCGCTGTGCGGTACTGCCGCGGCTGCATGAGTTGCTGGCGCAACACCCCCAACTGGAGATTGAACTGAGCAGCACCGAGCGCCGGGTTGATCTGGTCAGCGAGGGTTTTGACTGCGTGGTGCGCGCCGGCAAGGTGACAGACCCCGGACTGGTCGCCAGACTCCTCTGTGCCATGCCCATGGTGAACTGCGCCAGCCCGGACTACCTGGTGCGGCGCGGCACGCCACGATCGCTGGATGACCTGGCGGGCCACCAACTGGTGCACTACGCCGCCACGCTGGGCGCCAGGTCCAGCGGCTTTGAATACACCGACGGCGATACGGACTGCGCCCTGGCGATGCAGGGACCAGTCACCGTCAACAATGCCGAGGCCTACCAGGCCGCCTGCCTGGCGGGTTTGGGCCTGATCCAGGCCCCGTTGCCCGGCGCGCGTGACCTGTTGGAGCAGGGCCGCCTGGTGGAGGTGTTGCCGGAGTACACCGCCCGGCCCATGTTGCTGTCACTGGTGTACGCCAACCGGCGCAACCTGCCGGCCCGCGTGCGGGTGGTGATGGACTGGCTCAGCCAGGTGCTGGAAGACTATGTACGGCCGTTGGAGCCACGCACGCTCCTGACCTGATTGGCCGCAGCCAACACACTGCGAATGGCACGAACCACCAGGTCAGGACGGTCGCGGTGGATGTGGTGGCCGCTGCGATCACAGACCTTGATGCGACCTTTGGCCGACATGCCTGCCATGCTGCTTTGGCCATCAGCCCATGCACGAGAAACCCGACGCGACCAGTGAAATACCCGGCGGTGGTGGGTGAGTACTCTCAACGGAACATGAGGAAATGATCCCGTCGAACGCGCTTGGTGCGTGGTGGTTGGCGCAGCCTCCAGTTCACTGCGCATCGCCGAACGCCCCCACATGAACAGCGCCAGCGGTGGTTCGTAGAGCATGCGCGACAAACCCAATTTCTTACATCTCTGAACAAAATTCGCCTCTCTGGCATCGACTAGGACCACACCGGCCACTTCCTGCGGATACGTCCGGGCGAACAATTTGACGATGGTTCCCCCCAAAGAATGCCCCACCAGGATATAGGGCGATGGAATGTTTTCCGCCTGCAGCATCGCCCGCAGTTCTTCAACAATTTGTGCTCCGTCGCGGGCCAGTGTCGACTCCTCACTCTGCCCATACCCTGCCCGGTCGTAGGCCACAACACGGGCCTTTGCGCTCAGCGCGTTGAAAACCGGTGCCCACACCTCTTTGCCATTGCCCAAGCCGGACTCAAAAACCACGGTGTGCTTCCCTGCTCCCGCGGTGACGTACGAGCGAACACCAAACCGGGTGCGGCTGAGTCGGGCGGCAGGGAGATTCTCTATCTCTTGCCGAAATACACGCTCCTTATCAGTTCGTAGTATTTTGCGCAGTAAGGTGGGCAACCAATGCCGCACACCATTTTCCAGCAGTGTCATTATTTGAAACCCATTTCCCGACGATGCGAAGTATTCGACCTTGCTATGCAGGTCGCAACTCTATGTCAGGAACGGGTAGTTTTGCCGAATGACAACGGCACAAATGCGTAACAAACTGTTGGCCTCTGTTACGGTTTTTGCCACTTCAACAGAAGGGTGGAACGCGCGAACGAAGGTCGCGTGTCGTACTAGGCGACCATACTCTGCCGCACGCCTGGAGAGACCAATTCGAAAGGAGAGCGTGCCAACGGAACCGGGCCGCGCTCGGTAGCCAGCACGCGCTGGGCATTGAGACTGCCGATGGGAATGCTGGCGTCCTGGGGGATACCGCCCGACAACTGCAGCGCCAGGTAACGACCGCAGCAGACACGCAGGAACGAGGCGAAGTTGTCCACCTCGCCGCGCTCTTGCACCAGTTCGTCATACAGCTTGGTACACAACTGGGGTACACGCATGCCATCACGGCTGGCGATATCGGCCAGCACATTCCAGAACAGATTCTCCAACCGGATGCTGGTCGCCACCCCGTGCAGGCGCACGGAGCGCACGCGACAGTCGTACAGATGCGGATCGGCGCTGATAAAGACCTGGCACATGGGGGCTCTCCTGCTCGTTATCTGGGATTGCCATCATGCGGTGCCAGTAGCCGCACGTCAATCCGTGCAGACCGCAGGGTACGCCGGGTGCGTAGTGATCAGTGCGTGATCCTGGTGCCCAGAACCACCAGAAACTGGGCAATCCAGGCCGGGTGTGCAGGCCATGCCGGCGCGGTCACCAGGTTGCCATCGGTATGGGCAGCGTCAATCGCGATATCGGCATAGGTGCCCCCGGCGCGCTCCACCTCCACGCGACACGCCGGATAGGCGGAGCAGGTGCGCCCCCTGAGCACGTCGGCACCCGCCAGCAGTTGCGCTGCGTGGCAGATGGCGGCAACCGGCTTGTTGGTGTCAAAGAAGTGTTTGACCATGGCCACCACCGCGGGGTAGGTGCGCAGATACTCCGGGCCTCGGCCACCGGGCAGCAACAAGGCGTCATAGCTCTCCGCCTTGATGTCAGCGAAGGTGGCGTTCAGCGCAAAGTTGTGACCAGGCTTTTCGCTGTAGGTTTGCGCGCCTTCAAAATCGTGGATGGCGGTCTTGATCGCATCACCGGCTTTTTTGTCCGGGCAAACGGCGTGCACCGTATGGCCCACGGCCAGCAATGCCTGGAAGGGCACCATGGTTTCGTAGTCTTCACAGTAGTCACCACAAATCATCAGAATTCTTTTGGCTGCCATGTCAGTCTCCTCAGGGGTTGTTAACGAGGAGCCGATTCTTGAGCCGCGGCAACGGCTTGTGGTGGTACTGGGGTGTTACATGGTGGAAACCCCTAGTGGCAGGGTTAGTCGATCCAATTCACCATGCAAAACATCTTGGCTAACTGTCGAAAAAATTGACATCAAGCAAGAAAGTGCGCGCTATTCCTGCCTTCACAGTGTCTGCACATATCGGTACCCACCACTCTTAGGTTGGTTACAAATTTGACACGTTTACCTTGCCCGAATTTTTTGGCGCAAAAATTGCGTACACCTAAAACAGGATGCGACCCCGCAGCCGAAAAAATCTACAAAATGGAGTGCACTTTGAAACATTCGCTAATGAGTCGAGTTGTAGGAGCAATTTTTGTTGCTGGTTTCACCGTAGGTCTCGCGTCAAACGCGTCAGCCACTGTCGTGGACCGCGGCAACATTCAAGCCCTCATTACATCGGGTGCTCCGCCTGATTCACCATCCAATCGGGTGGATCCGAATACGCCCGCATCCGACTTCTCGGGCGTGGTCAGCATCAACATCCGCTATTCCGGTCTATCCTATATTTGCTCAGGCGCCTTGGTGGGCGCGCGGCAAGTCGTTTCGGCTGGGCATTGCGTGGATACGGACGGACAAGGGCATGTTGTGGACATTACGCAACCTGGTGCTGATGTACGGGTGATATTCAACAACTCCAACACGGGAACGCGCTTTAACCCTGCCAACCCAGGCGCCGGCGGCAATCCTGACCGCGCCATCATCACCGCATCCGCAGTCACTATCCACCCCGATTACCAGGGTTTTGGGAATTGCCCGGCGGGCGTGGCCGGTTTTTGCGTCAACGATGACATCTCGGTGATAACCCTCTCTGCAGATGCCCCGGCGAGCGCAAAAATCTACAAGAGTTGGGGCCCAAATATTGCTGCCGGGACCACCTTCACCATGGCCGGTTATGGCACTTCGGGTGATGGCATCAATGGTTTCAACGTAAGCCCGAGTTTTGGCGTCAAGCGTTCTGGCAAAAACGTGGTTGACCTGTTTGAGGGCGACGATGAGAACAGCACGGGGACGGACGCTTTCGGCTTTGTTCAAGGCGGCGCGAATGAAGTTTGGTACGCTGACTTTGATGGAGACAATGCTGCCGGCGGCAACGTTGATACGATTTGCACGTATTTCAATGTCTGCTCCGACCAATTAGGTAACCTGATTGAGGCTGCCATCGGTGGCGGCGATTCCGGTGGCCCATCGTTCATTTCAGTCTACGGAGAGTTGTATCTGGCCGCGAACAACACTTTCGGTTGGGGAGGATGGCCTGAAGAAGCCGCAGATGGCGCCTTTGGACACGTGTTTGGTGGTGTCCTGTTGTCAAGCTATGACGAATGGCTTATTCGTGCGACCGGTGGAGCTTTTCAAGTCGTGCCGGAACCTGGGTCTTTCGCATTGCTCGGTTTGGCACTTGCTGGCTTGACTTTGATCCGTCGTCGTCGGACCTGATACACGAGAACAAGCCGCATCAAACGAAAGGGAGCCATGCAAGGCTCCCTTTTTTATTGCTACTTTTTTGATAGCGCAATGACGTTATTTGATGAGGGCCATCGGTTGTTTTTTCTCAGTCATTGCTTGTCAAACGCACCGCCTCACGGGCGGCGACGAGGCCTTCGTCGGTGGGCACCACCCAGACTTCGACCGTGCTGTGGGGCAGGTGCACCGCCATTGCCACGTCACTTACCGCCTGGACATTGAGAGCCGGGTCGATGTGCACGCCGAGGTAACCCAGGCTGGCACAAACTTCGGCGCGCAACGCAACGTCATGCTCACCAATGCCACCGCTGAACGCCAGCACATCCAGCCCGCCCAGGCAGGCCGTCATGGCGCCGCTCTCGCGCACCACCCGGTGCGTGAACAGGGCAATCGCCTTGCGCGCCGCCGCCGAGCCATCGGCGCGCAGGCGGCGCATGTCGGCCGAAATACCGGACACCCCGAGCAAGCCACTTTGTCGGTACAGCAGAGTTTGCAGCCGTTCATGGTCCCAGCCCTGCTCCAGCAGGTACAGCAGCACGCCGGGGTCCAGGTTACCGGTGCGCGTGCCCATCACCAGCCCATCCAGCGCCGAGAAACCCATGGTGGTGGCGCAGCTCTTGCCGTCCAGCGCCGCACACAGGCTGGCGCCATTGCCCAGGTGGGCCATCAGCACGCGGCCATGGGCACGCGGGCTGCGCTCGGCCAGCGTGTCCATGATGAACTGGTAAGACAGGCCGTGGAAACCGTAGCGGCGCACGCCCGCGTCGGTCAATGCCTGAGGCAGTGCGAAGGCGTAGTCCACCTCGGCCAGCGTGGTGTGGAATGCGGTGTCAAAGCACGCAATCTGCGGCAAATCGGGAAAAGCCAGCTGAAAGGCGCGTATGCCTTCCAAGTTGTGCGGCTGGTGCAGCGGTGCCAGCGAGTTCAGTTGCGTGAGCCGCGCCAACACGTCGGCGGTAACGACAACGCTGGAAGAGAAATCCGCGCCACCATGCACCACACGGTGCGCCACCGCCTGAATAGCGGGCACACCGGGCACGGTGGCCAGCAGGGTGCGCAGGGCAGCAAGCGCGCGCGCGAACGGACTGCCCTCGCCCGTCGCCAGAGCCTGTTGGTGTGAAACACCGTTGAACGACCAGCCCACCTCGGGCGCGCCGCCTGGCTCCAGACCCTGGATGTTTCCGCTCAGCACACTGGCCAGCGCCTGATCGCCGCGGCGCGGGTGCAGGGAAAATTTAAGGGTGGATGACCCTGCGTTGACGGAGAGTATGGCCATGGGATTCCCCGTGCATCAGGTCTTTTTCTTCCACGCCTTGCGGGGATGGGTGCGGCGGGCATTGTGCGCCGCCAGCAGCGCCAGCAGCGCCGACGCGACGCGGTTGGTGGGGCCGTCGGCCCGGCTGGTCAGCGCGATCGGTATGCGCGCACCCAGCACCAGGCCAGCGCCCGATGCGCCCGCCAGGTATTCCAGCTGTTTGGCCAGCATATTGCCGCTTTCCAGGTCCGGCACTGCCAGGATATCGGCATGGCCCGCAACCAACGAGTCGATGTTCTTGATGTGCGCAGCCTCGCTGGAGATCGCATTGTCAAAGGCCAGCGGGCCATCGAGCAGGCCACCGGTGATCTGGCCCCGCTCGGCCATCTTGCACAGGGCTGCTGCGTCCAGCGTGGAGGGGATGCTGGGGTTGACCGTTTCCACGGCCGAGAGGATGGCAACCTTGGGGGTGTGAACACCCATGATGCGGGCAAAGTCAATGGCGTTCTGGATGATGTCCACCTTCTCCATCAGGGTCGGGCGAATGTTGAGCGCGGCATCGGTGATCAACAGTGGCTTGCTGTACAGCGGCACGTCAAACCGGAACACATGGGACATGCGCCGCCCGGTACGCAAGCCCGGATGCTTGAGCACCGCGTGAATCAGTTCGTCGGTGTGCAGGCTCCCCTTCATCAACACCTCGACATCGCCATTGGCAGCCATGTCGGCCGCCGCTTCGGCCGCCGCGTGGCTGTGCGTTGCGGAGATGATTTCGGCGCCCCGCAGGTCGATGCCACCTTCCTCCGCCAGATGGCGGATGCGCACCTCGGGGCCGACCAGCACCGGGATGATCAGGCCGTAGCGGGCAGCGTCCATGGCACCGCTGAGCGAGCCGATGTCACACGGGTGCACGACCGCACAGCGCACGGCCTCCAGGTCGCGGCCCATGGCCAACAGATCCTTGAACCTGGCCTCAGGGTCAAACAGCTGTATTTGAGGACCGCTGATTTTGGCCATGCGCACTTTCTTGGTCGGTGCCAACACGCGCGCCAAGCCATGCAGAACTCGATCACCCTTCTGATTGACCACCTGGCAGTCCATCTCCACGGACTTCTTGGTGTCATCCTTGGCCGTCACCGTAACCGTCACTGCCAGCGTGTCACCCACCCGCACCGGTTTGACGAAATGCAGAACCTGCTCCAGGTAGATCGTGCCCGCCCCGGGGAAACGGGTTCCGAGCAAGGCGGAGATTAGCGCGCCACCCCACATGCCGTGGGCAATCACGCCGTGGAACAGCGTGTCATTGGCGTATTCCGCATCCAGGTGTGCCGGGTTCGTGTCGCCCGATACCGCGGCAAAGGCCTGGATGTCGGCGACAGTCAAAGTTCTCAGAAGGCGCGCACTGCGCCCTATCGTCAGCTCATCGTAGGTAACGTTTTCAATGAATTCGTCACTGGGAATCATGTTCATGGCAGCGGTATCCGGTAAACAGCACTGCGGACCATTGTGCCAAAGAAATGCGGGTAAACCCTAGGTAACCTGGCTGAATCGGCCGCACGCCCAGTTTCTTGATTTAGATCAAGCGTTTATGCCCCTGTCAGCCGCTCCAGAGCCTCATGGTACTTGGCTGCCGTCCTGGCAATCACCTCATTGGGCACGCGCGGGGCCGGAGGCGTCTTGCTCCAGGGCTTGCCGTCCACCTGGGCCTGCTCCAGCCAGTCGCGTACAAACTGCTTGTCGTAGCTGGGCGGGTTGGTGCCGACCTGGTAGCTCTCCACCGGCCAGTAGCGTGACGAATCCGGTGTCAGCACCTCGTCCATCAGCGTCAGCGTGCCGTCGGCATCCAGACCAAACTCGAACTTGGTGTCGGCAATGATGATGCCCTTGGTCAGCGCAAATTCGGCCGCGGCCTTGTAGATGGCGATGCTGATGTCACGCACGCGGGTGGCCAGGTCCAGGCCAATGGTTTCCACGGTTTTCTCGAACGTGATGTTCTCGTCGTGGTCGCCCACTGCGGCCTTGGCCGCCGGTGTGTAGATGGGCTCGGGCAGCTTGGATGCGTTTTGCAGCCCCGCAGGCAGCTTGACGCCACAGACGGCGCTGTTCTCCTGGTACTCCTTCCAGCCGCTGCCGGCCAGATAGCCACGCACCACCGCTTCAATCGGCAGGGGCTTGAGACGCTTGACCAGCATGGAGCGGCCTTCGACCTGCGCCACCTCATCGGGCTGGACCACGCTCTCTGGGGCGTCGCCGGTCAGGTGGATAGGGCAGATGTTCAAACCCTTGGGACCCAGCTTGTCGAACCAGAACAGCGCCATTTGCGTCAGCAGCTTGCCCTTGCCGGGAATGGGCTCGCCCATGATGACGTCAAAAGCGCTCAAGCGGTCGCTGGCCACCATCAGGATGCGGTCATCACCAACGGCGTAGTTGTCGCGCACCTTGCCACGGGCAAGCAGGGGCAGGGAGTGCAGGGCGGAGGTGTGTACGGTTGAAGTCATGGTCGGGGAACAGGCAAAAGGCGTCGCACAATGGAAAAGGCCCGCTGAACAGTCAACGGGCCTGAAACTATTCCTGCCGATTATCGCA
>ERZ724525.1020-NODE-1020-length-16310-cov-19.332513_pt1 | contig 16310 bp, 15 predicted proteins | sample MGYA00376058_ERZ724525 | MGnify/ENA primary metagenome ERZ724525 (study PRJEB28724, sample SAMN07190888) | wastewater metagenome | isolation source: influent of sewage treatment plant in Hong Hong | place: USA: Christiansburg, Virginia | collected 2016-03-01 ... | reverse complement strand
GAGGACGACGAGATCGGCGAGCGCATGGACGCCGGCCGCAAGGCCTTGCTGGCGCGTGGCGACAACGAAGTGGGCCCCTACCAAAGCCCCATGGAAGACGGCATGCAGCACTTTCACGACTGGTACCGCGAAGCCATGGGTACGGTGACTCCAAAGGCCTGAATACAGCGCCCAAACGCACCCAATACGCCAGACAGCGCTCGTGCGCTCTTATTACAATAGCTGTCAACGCTTGCAAACAAAGCGCTGGCAGCTTTTTTACTTTCCGACCTAACTTATCCACCTGATCCCATGCAAGCCCTCTGGATGGTGCTGGCCGCGTTCCTGTTTGCAAGCATGGGCGTGTGCGTCAAAATCGCCTCGGCCCACTTCAACGCGGCCGAGTTGGTCTGCTATCGCGGCCTTATCGGCATCGTGATCCTGTGGCTGCTGGCGCGCTCGCAGCGCGTGACGCTGGCCACGCGCTACCCCGGCATGCACGCCTGGCGCAGCCTGGTGGGCGTGGCATCGCTGGGAGCCTGGTTCTACGCCATTGCCCACCTGCCCCTGGCCACAGCCATGACGCTCAACTACATGAGCAGCGTCTGGATCGCCGCCTTTCTGGTGGGCGGCACGCTGCTGGCCTGGCGCCCTTCGGCTGCATCGCCGCGTCCGGCGTTTCAGGGCCCGCTGGTGCTGACGGTGCTTACCGGGTTTGTCGGCGTGGTGATGATGCTGCGCCCCAGCCTCGACCAGAACCAGGCGTTTGCGGGCCTGATCGGGCTCATGTCGGGCATGACGGCGGCATTTGCCTACATGCAGGTGGTGGCCCTGTCGCGGCTGGGCGAGCCCGAGTCGCGCACGGTGTTCTATTTTGCGGTGGGCTCGGCCGTGGCCGGCGGTCTTGCCTTGTTGCTGACCGGCACCTCGGCCTGGCCGGGCTGGCCCGCGCTGTGGCTCCTTCCCATCGGGGTGCTGGCAGCGGGCGGGCAGCTGTGCATGACCCGCGCCTATGCCAGCGCCAAAACCCAGCGCGGCACGCTGGTGGTGGCCAATCTGCAGTATTCGGGCATTGTGTTTGCCGCCATTTACAGCGTGGCGCTGTTTGGCGACCAGATTCCGCCCATGGGCTGGGTCGGCATGGCGCTGATCGTGGGCAGCGGCATCGTGGCCACCGTGCTGCGCGCCCGCGCTGCGCCGGGAACTCCGGCCGAAGAACATTGACACAATAAAGGCCATCCTTTTGACCTTGCCGGTGCGTCTGCGCGCACCCGACCGCCCATGACCTACACCACACTGGTATCCGCCACCGAACTGCAATCCCTGGTCGCCAGCGGCGCACCACTGATGGTGTTTGACTGCAGTTTCGATCTCACCCAGCCTTCTGCGGGTGCGCAGCAATATGCCGATGCCCACATTCCCGGCGCCATCTACGCCAACCTCGACACCGACCTGAGCGCGCTGCACGGCGCGCCCGGCGCCACCGGCACCGTTACGGCACACGAGGCCGACGAACCCGCCTCGGGCGGGCGCCACCCGCTGCCCAGCCGCGAGCGCTTTGCCATCTGGCTGTCGAGCGTGGGCTTTGCCAATGGCATGCAGGCCGTGGTGTACGACCGCAACGGCGCCAACTACTGCGGCCGCCTGTGGTGGATGCTCAAGTGGGCCGGTCACGATGCAGTGGCTGTGCTCGACGGCGGCTTGCAAGCCTGGCAAGCAGGCGGTGGTGCCGTTGCCAGCGGTGCCGAACCCGCCCGGTTCCAGTCCAACTTTGAGTTGCGTCCCCCTCTGCGCCAGCTGGCCAGCGCGGCCGATGTGTTGGCCGCACTGCAGCAACCGGGCCAGACCCTGATCGATGCGCGGGGCGCGCCCCGGTACCGCGGCGAGGTCGAGCCACTGGACCCCGTGGCCGGGCATATTCCGGGCGCCCTCAATCGCCCGTTTGGCGACAACATCGGTGCCGATGGCCGCTTCAAGCCTGCTGACGTGCTGCGCGCCGAATTCGAAGCCCTGCTGGCGGGCCGCAACGCATCCACCGTGGTCCACCAGTGCGGCAGCGGCGTGAGCGCACTGCCCAACATGCTGGCCATGGAAGTGGCCGGACTCGGAAAAACCACGCTTTTTGCAGGCAGCTGGAGCGAATGGTGCAGCGACCCTTCGCGCCCGGTGGAGCGCGGCTAGCGCCTGCAAGCGGGTTGTCCACAGCAGGCCGCTGGCCTGCCAGGAGGGGTTGCGGGGCTGCGGCGCTTGTAAGGCAAATTCCTACAAGCCCCACCCCGAAACCAGACACGCGGCACATCCAAACCCCGACTTAATTTTTGATTGGGGCAGTTTCACAATCCATTTCACCGGATCACGCAAAACCTGCAGTCAGCAGGCAACGCCAGAACCGGCCAAGAAAAGGAAAGCTGCCATGACCAACGAACAACTGCTCGCCGAAATTCGCGAAGCCAATCTCACCTACCTGATGCTGGCGCAAAACCTGATTCGCCACGACAAGGCAGAAGCAGTGTTTCGTCTGGGCATGAACGAAGACGCTGCCGATATTCTGGCATCGCTGTCGGCAGCGCAAGTGCTCAAACTGGCCTCCCGCAACACCCTTCTTTGCAGCTTCCGGGTGGACGACAACCTGGTGTGGAGCTTGCTGACCAACCACTCGGCCAAGAAGGTGGGCAACGAAGCCACCAACACGCTGCACGCCAACATCCTGATGGCCAGCCGCGTGTCCGAAGTGCTCTGATCCTGCACTGCACTTCCCGCTTCCCGCACCCCGCCCTCTGCCACCGAAAGCCACCATGTCCGTCACGCCCGCCACCCCCAAAGCACCCGCCAAAAGCGTTCTGAACGAATCCAAGCAGATTGCACGCGCTGCGATGCTGATCGAGATGGGTGCCCGCATGCAGGTGCTGGAGTCGGAGACCACGCTGTCGTACGAACGCCTGATCCGGCTTTACAAGGAGATCGCTGGCAAGTCCCCATCCAAGGGCCAGCTGCCGTTCTCCACCGACTGGTTTCTGACCTGGCAAGAGAACATCCACAGCTCATTGTTTTTGAATATCTACGAATACCTGTCCAAGGGCGTGGACCTGGACTCGGTAGAGCTGCTGACCAAGGCCTACCGCCTCTACAACGAACAAGTGGCTACGGCCGAGATCGAGCCCCTGCTGTCGTTCACCCGCGCCTGGCGCCTGGTGAAGTTTGTGGATGCCGGCATGCTCACGCGCACCAAATGCGCCGAATGCAGCGGCCAGTTCGTGACCGAGCTGTATGAAAACCGCCACTTCACCTGTGGCCTGTGCAACCCACCCGCACGGGCCGGCAAGAGCAAGACCGCTGGCGCGCTGATGCTGCACTGAAATTTGAACCAAATTGGCCTCTAGCGCTTATGCAGCAAGCGCTAGCTGCTATCAATTAGTGAGCTACCTTTTACCTGTGCAAGGCGCAGCACAGTTTTTATTCGCTGCCCGGCCGATTCACCGCCCCCTCAGCAACGTGCGCACATCGTCGTCCACTGGCACCACATAGTCATGCGCAGCCACCACGGCGTTGCCCGCTGGGCTGACCAGCTTCAGGCTGATATACAGCTGGCGGGCTGACACGGCATAGGTTCCCACCACAACGGCCTGCGCGTCATGGGCCTGGCCCACTTCATGCCACTCGCGCGGCACCAGCAGTTCGCCGGGATGGCGCTGCTGCACGGCCAGCGGTTCTTGCCACTTCAGTGCGGTGACGCGCACCCCGCGCTGCACCAGGCGACCGGCAATCTGCTCGGCCACGATAAGCCCCAGCTGCGATGGCTCAGAACGCTGATCCACATTCACCAGCGTGGTGACCAGCACGGGCCGTTGCGGCTCCAGGGCCACGGTCTTCAACAAGTTGTCGGTTGCGCGATGGCTGGCCTCCAACAGGTTGTCGCGCAGCATGTTGTCCACCGTGGAGCCCAGCGTGGGGCCGTATTTTTCACCGTAGTAGTAGCCCGCGCAGCCGGGCAAGGCGGCAGCGCCCAGCACGCAGGCGGCCACCAGCATCCAGCGCTTCGTGGTGTGCTCATGGTGGCCATGGGCTATGCCTGAAACTGCATGGGCTGCGGCGGTGGCCTCGGTCACTGGCGCAGCGCTGCGCCGCCGCCCCCAAGGGCGCCCCATGACCGTGCCATCCAGGAAGTTCACGCGGGTGCGCATGGGGCGTCTTGTGTCAGCTTGCATCGCGCAATGCTAGCGGCAAGGCCTCACGACAAACCGGCAAACAACACGGGTTTTGGAGTGCACTTTGACACCACCCGCCTACAGGCGATGGCCGCCTACATGACAGGGGTGGCAGCTGCCGCACAATCCGCGCATGACCGAGCCCACAGAGCCCATCCAGCCCCCATCTCCGACCTCCCCGGCCTCACCGGCCTCCTCGGCCCCCGCCGATGCGCCACCCGCCGCCGCCGATGGGCCAGCCGCCACCCCGACGGCTCCCGCACAGCCCGCCGCCCATGCACCACGCCAGCGGGCGCCGGTGATGCTGCACATGCCGGTGGATGTGCGCAATGTGTCGCTGGCGTTGCTGGCGCTGTTTGCCAGCGTGGCGCTGCTGCACTGGGCCAGCGCAGTGTTCATTCCCATCATGCTGAGCCTGCTGCTGACCACTGCGCTCAGGCCCACGGTGGAAGCCCTGTGGCGCTGGCATGTGCCGCGCTGGCTGGGGGCGGGTTTGCTGCTGGTGGCCATTGTCTCGGGCCTGGCAACCACCGCCTGGTCGCTCAGCGACGGCGCGGCACAGCTGGTGGACTCGCTCCCCATTGCCGCCAAGAAAGTGCGCGACAACCTCAAGAACCGCACCGGTGCCAGCAGCCCGCTGGACAACATGCAAAAGGCAGCAACGCAGATCGAGCAGGCCGCCAACGACAATGGCGCCAGCACCCCGCCGCGCCGCGGCGTGCAACGGGTCATCATCGAACGCCCGCAGTTCAATATCCGCGACTACCTCTGGAGCGGAACCATGGGGCTCATGTCGGCGCTGGGTCAGCTCATGGTGGTGATTTTTCTCACCTACTTTGCGCTGGCCTCGGGCAACCTGTTTCGCGACAAGCTGGTGCGCATCGCCGGCACCACCCTGGAGCGGCGCAAGATCACCATCCATGTGCTCGGCGACATCACCGGCCAGATCCAGCGCTACCTGCTGGTCCAGGTCTTCACCAGTGTGCTGGTGGGGCTGGCGACCGGCACGGCCTACTGGGCGCTGGGCCTCGAAAACGCGGCGGTGTGGGGCGTGGTGGCTGCAGTGCTCAACCTGGCACCCTACATCGGCTCGGCGCTGGTGACGGGGGCCTCGGCGCTGGTGGCTTTTTTGCAGTTCGGCACGCTCGACATGGCCCTCGCCATTGGCGGCGCATCGCTGGTCATCCACACCATCATCGGCAACCTGCTCACCCCCTGGCTCACCAGCCGCGCCAGCAGCATGAGCCCCGTGGCGGTGTTCGTGAGCGTGCTGGCCTGGGGCTGGCTGTGGGGCCTGTGGGGGCTGCTGCTGGGCATCCCGGTAATGATGGCCGTGAAGGCAGTGTGCGACCGGGTGGAAGACCTCAAGGCCATTGGAGAACTGCTGGGCGACTGACCGGCCCCATCCCGTCTGAATAGAACGGGCGGGGCGGGGCCAGCCCGGTTCAGCCGGTGTTGCGCAGGCCCGCCGCAATCCCGTTGATCGAGATGTGGATACCCGTCTGCACGCGCTCGTCGCCCTGCCCCGCGCGCCAGCGGCGCACCAGCTCCACCTGCAGGTGGTGCAGCGGGTCGATGTAGGGAAAGCGATGGCGGATGGACCGGGCCAGCGCGGTGTTGTGCGTGAGGCGCTGCTTGTCGCCGGTGATGCGGGTCAGCGCGTCGGCCGTGCGGTGCCATTCGGCCTCGATGGTGCTGAACACCCTCTTGCGCAAGCGGGCATCGGTCACGAGTTCGCTGTAGCGCGAGGCCAGGGCCAGGTCGCTCTTGGCCAGCACCATGTCCATGTTGGAAAGCAGCGTGCGAAAGAACGGCCACTGGCGGTACATCTTTTGCAACAAGGCCATCTGGGTCTTGGGGTCCTTGCCTTCCAGGTTGACAAACGCCTCCACGGCAGCGCCAAAGCCATACCAGCCCGGCAGCGTGAGGCGGCACTGCCCCCAGCTGAAGCCCCAGGGAATGGCGCGCAAATCCTCGATCTTCTGGCTGGCTTTGCGCGATGCCGGGCGCGAGCCAATGTTGAGCTCGGCGATTTCGCGGATAGGGGTGGAGTTGAAGAAATAGTCGGTGAAGCCCGGTGTTTCGTACACCAGCGCGCGGTAGGCGCCCATGCTGGCCTGCGAAAGCTGCGCGGCAGCGTCCAGAAACGCCTTGGTGGCCGATTTGGTGGGCTGCAGCAGCGTTGCCTCCAGGGTGGCCGCGACCAGGGTTTCGAGATTGCGGCGCCCGATCTCGGGATTGGCGTATTTGGAGGCGATGACTTCGCCCTGCTCGGTCAGCCGGATCTGGCCGCGCACCGTGCCCGGCGGCTGCGCCAGGATGGCCTGGTAGCTGGGGCCGCCGCCCCGTCCCACAGTGCCGCCGCGGCCATGGAACATGCGCAGCTGGATGCCATGGCTGGTATCGAGTTCGTCAAACAGCTCCACCAACGCGATCTCGGCGCGGTACAGCTCCCAGTTGCTGGTGAAGATGCCACCGTCCTTGTTGCTGTCGGAGTAGCCCAGCATGATGTCCTGCTCGCCGCCGCTGCGCTGCACCAGCGCCGCCACGCCCGGCAGGGCATAGAACTCGCGCATGATGGGCGCGGCATTGCGCAGGTCTTCGATGGTCTCGAACAGCGGCACCACGATGAGGTCGTTGCGGGCGCCGGGCCGAGCGCCGGGCCGCCCCAATCCGGCCCGAGCCCCACGCACCGGCGAAGCATGGGCCCCTTCCCCTGCTTGGGGCAGCGAGGACACGCCAGTGCCAAGCGTGGGGGTACCATCTTCATCCAGCGTGCCACGCATCAGGCCCACTTCCTTTTGCAGCAGCAGCACTTCGAGCAGGTCGCTCACGGTTTCAGTGTGGCTGATGATGTAGTGGCGAATCGCCTCGTGGCCAAAGCGCTCGCGCAGCACGCGGGCGGTTTCAAAAATGGCCAGCTCACCCAGGGTGTGGTCGCCGTAGGTGGCGCCCACTACGCGCAGCGGCCGGGCATCGTTCAACAGCTTGATGAGCAGAGCGCGCTTGGCGGCCTCTTGCAGGCTGCTGTAGTCGGGTTCGATGCGGGCGGTGGCCAGCAGTTCGGCCACCACTTCTTCATGCTTGTCAGAGCTTTGGCGCAGGTCCACGGTGGCCAGGTGAAAGCCAAACACCTGCACGGCGCGAATCAGCGGGTGCAGGCGTTCGGCCGCCAGCGCCTTGCCATGGTGCGATTGAAGCGATGCCTCGATCACGCGCAGGTCGGCCAAAAATTCTTCGGCACCGGCATAGGCGTTCTGGGGTGCCACCGCATGGCGGGCTGCGTCGCCCCCTGTCAGCTCCTTGAGCGTGGCCGCCAGGCGCGCGTAGATGCCGGTCAGGGCGCGGCGATAGGGCTCGTCCTGCCGGTGCTCGCTGGTGTCGGGCGAGCGCTGGGCCAGCGCCTGCATCTCGGGCGACACCGTGACCAGGCGCGCCGACAGCGACAGCTCGCCGCCCAGAAAATGCACTTCAGTGAGGTAGTGCCGCAGCGCCATCTCGGCCTGGCTGCGCAAGGCGTATTGCAGGGTTTGCGCCGTCACGTTGGGGTTGCCGTCACGGTCGCCACCAATCCACTGGCCCATGCGCAAAAAGCTGTGCACGGGGTACTGGCCCAGCTCCCGCTCCAGATCGGCATAGATCTTGGGAATCTCGCGCAAAAAGGTGGATTCGTAATACGACAGCGCGTTTTCGATTTCATCGGCCACCGTGAGCTTGCTGTAGCGCAGCAGGCGCGTTTGCCACAGCTGGGCCACGCGGGCGCGCAGCAGGGCTTCGTTGGCGGCCAGCTCGCGCGGGGTGAGCGCGTCCTTGGCGCTGTTGTAGAGCTGTGCGCGCACCTGGATGTCGTCGCGCACCGCCAGCAGCTGGGCGATATCGCGCTCGGCGTCCAGAATGCTCTTGCGCTGGACCTCGGTAGGGTGGGCAGTGAGCACCGGGGCCACATAGCTGCTGGCCAGGGTCTGGGCAATGGTCTTGGGCGCAATGCCGGCCCAGCGCAGGCGCGACAGGGCCACCTCGATGCTGCCCTCTTGCGTGTCGCCCGCGCGCTCGTGCACGGCGCGGCGGCGGATGTGGTGGCGGTCTTCGGCCAGGTTGGCCAGGTGGCTGAAATAGGTGAAGGCCCGGATCACGCTCACCGTCTGGTCGCCCGACAGCGACTTGAGCAGCTTCTTGAGGGCGCGGTCGGCCTCCTGGTCGGCATCGCGGCGAAAAGCCACTGAGAGCTTGCGCACCTGCTCGACCAGTTCGTAGGCCTCCACGCCCTCCTGTTCGCGGATCACGTCGCCCAGAATGCGCCCCAACAGGCGGATGTCGTCGATCAGGGGCTGGTCCTTGTCGGATCGTTTCATGCGGGTGTCTCCGGATTGAGGGGGCAGCCGGCCGCTGCCAGCCTGCTGTGCAAGCCTGTGCGGACACCAGCCACCGGTGCGGCGCGATGCTAGCATCGCAGCTTGCCCAATGATTACAAATAGGTTACGAACTTGAGCCCGACACAACCCCTTACCCTGGTGATCGCCACGCGCGAAAGCCGCCTGGCCCTGTGGCAAGCAGAACACGTGCAGGCCCTGCTGCGCGCACGCGGCCACACCGTTTCGCTACTGGGCATGACCACCCAGGGCGACCAGATTCTTGACCGCAGTCTCTCCAAGGTGGGCGGCAAGGGCCTGTTCGTGAAAGAGCTGGAAGTAGCGCTCGAAGAAGGCCGTGCCCACATCGCCGTGCACTCGCTCAAAGACGTGCCCATGGAGCTGCCCGAAGGCTTTGCCCTGGCCTGCGTGATGGAGCGCGAAGACCCGCGCGATGCCTTTGTGTCGCCCCGTTATGCATCGCTCGATGCCCTGCCCCAGGGCGCGGTGGTCGGCACCTCCAGCCTGCGCCGCCAGGTGCTGCTGCAGGCGCTGCGGCCCGATCTGCGCATCGAGCCGCTGCGCGGCAATCTCGACACGCGCCTGCGCAAGCTCGACGAAGGCAACTACGACGCCATTGTGCTGGCGGCAGCGGGCCTCAAGCGCCTGGGCCTGCAAGAACGCATCCGCACCGAATTCGCCACCACCGACATGCTGCCGGCAGCAGGCCAGGGTGCCCTGGGCATCGAGATTCGCAGCGACCGGCAAGATTTGATGGATGCGCTGGCGCCGCTGGCCCACCAGGACACCTGGCTCACCGTGACCGCCGAGCGCGCCGTCAGCCGCGCCATGGGCGGCAGCTGCTCGATGCCGCTGGCCGCGCATGGCCGACTGGTGCAGGGCACCCTGCATCTGGATGCCGCCTGGGGCGACCCCGACGCTCGCGTGCCGCTGGTTCGCGCCAGCGCCAGCGCCCCTGTGGCCACGCTGGAGGCCGCCGATGCCCTGGGCATCGCCATTGCAGCACAACTGCGCGCCGGCGGTGCCCGGGGCGTTGACCCCGTTGCCGGCTGAACCTGCAGTGACCACCAACCGGGTGATCGTGACCAGACCCGCGCGCGAAGCGGCGCACTGGGTGGAGCAGCTGGCTGCGCGGGGCCATGCCGCCACGGCGCTGCCCCTGATTGCCATTGGCGCCTGCACCGACCCCGGTGCGCGCGCCGCCATCGCCCGGGCCCGGGCCCAGCTCGACAGCTACCGTGCCGCCATGTTTGTCAGCGGCAACGCAGTGGACTACTTTTTTGAACAAAAAGAGCCTCTAGCGCTTACGGAACCTGCGCCATCAGCTATTAAAACAAGAGCATGGGCACCTGGCCCCGGAACCCTGCGTGCACTGTTGCGCGCGGGGGTTCCGCTCGACTGCATCGACAGCCCGGCGCCCGATGCAACGCAGTTCGACTCGGAATCCCTGTGGCAGCAGGTGGCGACACAGGTGCGCGCAGGCGACCGCATTCTCATCGTGCGCGGCTGCTCCGAGGGGGCCGAGCCAGGCCCCGGCATCGGGCGCGACTGGCTGGCCCGCCAGATCGAGCAGGCGGGCGCCACGGTGGAGTTTGTGGTGGCCTACACACGGGGTGCGCCGCGCCTCACCGCCGAACAGACCACGCTGGCCCATGCAGCGGCAGGCGACGGTTCGTGGTGGCTGCTCAGCAGCTCGGAAGCGCTTGCGCACCTGGCCAGCGCCGCACCTGGCCTGGCACTGCACACAGCGCGCGCGCTGGCCACGCACCCACGCATTGCACAGGCAGCGCGTGCCGCCGGGTTTGGCCGCGTGCACGAATGCCGGCCCGCACTGGATGACGTGGTGGCCTCGATAGAATCGGCGGCATGAGCCTCGTGCCCCCCACCGATTCTTCTGCTCCAGCCGCTCCAGGCAACCCGGTGACCGCTGCTCCGCCCGGCGCTGGCCCGGCGGTGGGCGTCGCACCCACCGCATCGCTGCGGCACACCGGCACCTATCTTCTGGGCGCGGTGGCCATTGCCGCCCTGGTCAGCAGCGGCCTGCTCTGGCAGAAGCTCAACACCATCCAGGAGCAACTTGCTCGCCAGTCGGCTGATGCGGGAGCCCAGGCCATCGAGGCCCGCGCCATGGCGCGCCAGGCCCAAGAACTGGTGCGCGACACAGCCGCCCGCCTCTCGGTCACGGAAGCCCGGGTGGGCGAGGTGGCGCTGCAACGCAGCCAGCTCGAAGAACTGATGCAAAGCCTGTCGCGTTCGCGCGACGAAAACCTGGTGGTGGACATCGAATCGGCCATCCGCATGGCACAGCAGCAGGCCCAGCTTACCGGCAGCCTGGAGCCCCTGGTCGCCGCCCTCAAAAGCGCGAACCAGCGCATTGAGCGCGCCGCCCAGCCCCGCCTGACTCCCGTGCAGCGCGCCATCGGCCGCGACCTGGATCGCATGACCCGCGCCACCGTCACCGACACCGCCGGCCTGCTGGCCCGCCTCGATGACCTGGTGCGCCAGGTGGACGACCTGCCCGTGCAAAACGCTGTGGCGCAGGCCGCCGCAACGCGCCGCCTGGCCGCCGCTCCCAGCAACAGTGCACCGGACGCAGCCGCGCAAAGCGAGCAGGCCTGGTGGCTGGCCACGCTGCAACGCAGCTGGGAAGTGGTGCGCGACGAGGCCCGCAACCTGGTGCGCGTGAGCCGCATCGACCAGCCCGAAGCCATTTTGCTGGCACCCGAGCAAACCTTCTTCCTGCGCGAAAACCTCAAGCTCAAGCTGCTCAATGCGCGCCTTGGCGTGCTGGCCCGCCAGTTTGATTCGGCCCGGGCCGACCTGGCGGCCGCCACGGCGGCACTGAACAAGTATTTCGACCCCGCATCGCGCCGCACGCAGGCGGCAGCTGCCGTGCTGCAGACCGCCCAGGCCAGCATGAAGGCTGCCGAACTGCCCCGCCTGGACGAAACCCTGTCCGCGCTGGCAACAGCCGCTGCGGGAAGATGACATGACCCCTCCTGAGTCGCTTCGCGCCTTCCCCCCAAGGGGGACGACGCCCTCACTGCGGGGCGGCCCTTGCTCGGCGTCCCTGGCCTGTGGTGCGCCAGTTTCGAAGATCGCGAACGCGCGCGAAGCATTGGACTACTGATATGCGCGCTGCACTCTGGCTTCTGGCGTTGTTTGGCGTGGCCGTGGCTGCGGCCCTGTTTGCGGGCAACAACCAGGGCACCATCACGCTTTACTGGCCCCCCTACCGCATCGACTTTTCCCTGAACATGGTCGTGCTGCTGCTGGTGACCAGCTTTGTCACGGTGTATGCCGCGCTGCGTGCGCTGGCGGCCCTGCTGGAGTTGCCCCACCAGGCACGCCGGTGGCGCGTGCAGCAAAAAGAGCGCGCCATGCACAGTGCGATGCTGGATGCCCTCACCCACATGCTCGCCGGTCGCTTCATCCGCTCACGCAAGGCGGCGCTGTCCGCCCTCGTCAAAGAAGAAACGCTGGCCGCAGCGGGCGAAAAAGTGCCCCACGGCCTGCACCTGAAGGCACTGGCGCACATGGTGGCGGCCGAGAGTTCCCATGCGCTGCAGGACCGCGCCACACGCGAAAGCCAATTGCAGCTGGCCCTGGGCCTGGCCCCGGCCGGTGGCTCCGCCCACGAGCAGGAACTTCGTGAAGGCGTGCAGATGCGTGGTGCGCGCTGGGCGCTGGACGACCGAGACGCCGGCGCGGCCCTCCAACGACTTGCCGCTCTGCCGCATGGCGCCGCCCGGCGCACGCTGGCACTGCGCATCAAGCTCAAGGCCACCCGCCTGGCGCGCCAGACGCAGGAAGCCCTGGACACGGCACGCCTGCTGGGCAAGCACCGTGCTTTCTCGGCCGACGCAGCGCAAAGCATTGTGCGCGGCCTGGCCATCGAACTCATCAACAGCGCGCACGACACGTCCCAGTTGCAGCAGACCTGGCAGCAACTGGAGCAGCTCGAGCGCAACATGCCAGAGCTGGCCATCCACGCCGCCCAGCGCTTGGTGAACCTTGGGGGCGAGCCCGCACAGGCGAGGACCTGGCTGCTTCCGGTGTGGGAACGCATGGTGCAGCTGCCCAATGCCCTGCCCGATCACCATGCACTCAAGCTGGTGCGGGCCCTCGAATCGGGTCTGGACACGCTGGATGCAGCCTGGCTTGCACGCATCGAATCCGCGCAACTGGCCAACCCCCGCGATGCCCGTTTGCAATATCTGGCCGGCGTGGCATGCCTCAAACGCCAGCTGTGGGGCAAGGCACAGCAACTGCTGACCCAGGCCATCCCCCATTTGACGGATGCGGGCTTGCGCGCCAGCGCCTGGCGCCATCTGGCCGCACTGGCAGAGCGGCGCAACGACGGCGAAGCCGCCGCCGAAGCCTGGAAAAAAGCCGCGCTCGCGCATTAAAGCGGCGCAGAGGGGCTCCACCGCGCTGGCGGTGTGCGCTTGCTGGTCTTTCTGTGGGGCGCCAGCCAATGCACAGCATTGGGGAACTTTGATCACAGACGGTCGATCAATTCAGTTTTTTTGAATCAAGCCGTCAATTCATCTGAAACCCACAAGACCTGTGGCTTCATAGACTTGGTTCTTTGATACACGGCGCCCCCGAACCAAGGTTGCGCAACCCCCGCAACTTAGCGCCACAGGCACCCATCACCGCCTTCGCACACATGCACACCACACATCAGAGTCAGGCCTTTGCCACCCCGCGCTACACCCGCACCGCCATGATGCTGCACTGGCTGCTGGGCGTGGCGCTGGTCATCCTGTTTGGTGTGGGCCTGTACATGGCCGATCTGCCGTTTTCTCCCCAGCGCCTGAAGCTCTACAACTGGCACAAATGGGCAGGGGTCAGCATTCTGGCGCTGTCGGTGCTGCGCCTCTTGTGGCGCCTGACGCACCGCCCGCCACAACTGCCCGCCAGCGTGGAACAAGCCATGCCGCGATGGCAGCAACGGGCGCACCACGGCGCGCACCACCTGCTGTATCTGCTGTTTTTTGCCGTGCCTTTGCTGGGCTGGGCCTATAGCTCGGCGGCGGGCTTTCCCATTGTGTTTCTGGGGCTGTGGCAACTGCCCGACTTCGTCGCTGCCAGCCCTGATCTGGCCGACGCCCTCAAGCCGCTGCACAAGCTCAGTGCGTATGCCATGGCAGCCCTCGTGCTGGTGCATGTGGCCGCCGCACTGAAGCACCAGTTTTTTGACCGCGACGGGCTGATGCTGCGCATGCTGCCCGGTCGCCGCTGATCCTGTCACCCGATTCTTCAGGAGTTCCCCATGCAGATGTCTTCGTTCTTTTCCGCACTGGCCCTGGGCAGCGCAGCCTTGCTGGCGGCCCAGCCTGCGGTCGCTCAGCAAAAGCTGGTGCCCGCGCAAAGCGAGGTGCAATTCACCGCGCGCCAAATGGGTGTGCCGCTGGAAGGCCACTTCAAGAAGTTTGACGCACAGGTCAGCTTTGACCCTGCCAAGCTGGCCACGAGCAAGATCGTCTTCACAGTGGATACCGGCAGCGCTACCATGGGTTCGCGCGAGACCGATGCCGAACTGCCCAAGGCCACCTGGTTCAATGTGCCGCAGTTCCCGCAGGCCACGTTCCAGTCCAGCGCCATCAAGGCCCTGGGTGCAGGCAAATTCGAGGTCACCGGCAAACTCAGCATCAAAGGCATGGCACGCGATGTAGTGGTGCCCGTCACACTGGTGCAAAACGGCGCTACCACCATGGCCACCGGCGCGCTGCCGCTCAAGCGTCTGGCGTTCAAGATCGGCGAGAACGAGTGGGCCGACACCTCGATGGTGGCAGACGATGTGCAGGTGAAATTCAAGCTCGCGCTGACCGGCGTGGGCAAGCTCTGACCAATTTTTCCCGTCCCCTTGGCTTTTTCTACGACTTTCAGGAGAACCTTTCCATGCGCAAATCCCTCTTCGCTCTGGCCGCAGCCGCAACGCTGACCGCAGGTGTTGCCCACGCAGCCCCGGCCACCTACGCCATCGACCCCGCCCACACGTTCGTGACCTTCGAAATCAGCCACTTTGGCGCCTCCGTCAACCGCGGCCGCTTCGACAAGAAAGAGGGCAGCGTGCAATTCGACCGTGCCGGCAAGGCTGGCAAGGTGGAAATCAGTTTCGATGCCACCTCGGTGAACACCGGCACGGCAGCATTCGACAAGCACCTGCAGGGCCCGGACTTTTTTGACGCGGCCAAGCACCCCACCATCAAGTTCACGTCGGACAAGTTCAGCTTCAACGGCGACAACGTCAGCGAAGTCACCGGCCAGTTGACGCTGCTGGGCAAGACGGCGCCCGTGACGCTGAAGGCCAACCAGTTCACCTGCTACCAAAGCCCCATGCTCAAGCGCGAAGTTTGCGGTGGCGACTTTGAAACCATCATCGACCGCTCGGTATTTGGCATGAACTACGGCATCGAATGGGGCTTCCCCAAGAATGTGCGCCTGCTGGTGCAGGTCGAGGCCGTCAAGCAATAAACGGGTTTTCCCCCTGTAAAGCCGCCTGCCGGGTATTCGGCGGGCGGCTTTTTTTTCATGCAACGGCCCTGCGGCGGGCCTGCCCCCCGGCGCCTCACCTGCACGCATCGCGCCGGGTGCCGCACCGCCTACAATTATTTTTAAGTAAATCAATTACGAATAGTAGAATTTGCAGGATTGATTCGAGGAGCCTCTCCATGACCGCTGCCCCCCGGCCCGACCCCGCCACCCTGCCCGCCCCGGCTGCCATTCAGCAGTTGCACCACTACGCCTACAAGGCGCGCGATGCCGAGGAGACGCGGCATTTCTACGAAGACATCCTGGGCCTGCCGCTCTACCACATCATCCAGAGCGACTATGTGCCCAGCACGGGCGAATATTGCCCTTACACGCATTTCTTCTTTCGGCTGCAAGATGGCTCGTTCATCGCGTTCTTTGACCTGGGCGACGACGTCAAGCCACTGCCTTCGCCCAACACGCCACTGTGGGTGAACCACATCTCGTTTCGCGTGAACACGGTGCAAGACCTCGAAAACACCAAAACCCGCCTGCAGGCCCACGGCATCGAGGTGCTGGGCGTAACCGATCACCACATCTTCAAAAGCATCTATTTCTTCGACCCCAACGGCATCCGGCTGGAGCTCACCGCCCAGCTGGCCGATGCGGCCCAGATGCACAAAGACAGCACCGTCGCCCACCAGCGGCTGAGCGACTGGACGGCCCGCAAGGAGCAGTGGCGCAAAGAGCGTGCGGCGGGCAACGCCGCCCATGCGCTCAAGCCGCCCACCAACGACCGGCCGGAGTTTGCGCCGGGCAAGGCATGAATGCTATATTTAGCATAGCTACCAGCGCTTGATGAATAAGCGCCAGAGGCCAAAAACACTCATAATTTCAGGGCGTGGGCGCGCCATCCGGGCGCGCCGGTAAAATCAGTACATCCCGCCCCCAGTCAACCTGACGGCATCCTCAGAACGTGTTTACGATTTAGCAGGCATCGCTAAATCGTAAACGCGCTCTTAGGGGATGCCGTTTTCAATTGCGATCCCGCCATGAGCGACACCACTGCACAACCCGGCCTCGACAGCCTCTCCAAGTCCTTCGAACCCGCCGCCCTGGAAGCCCACTGGGGCCCCGAGTGGGAGCGCCGTGGCTACGGCGCGGCGGGTTTTCGGGGCACCGGCGCGCCCCAGGCGGGCGAGCCCGCGTTTTCCATCCAGCTGCCGCCGCCCAACGTCACGGGCACGCTGCACATGGGCCATGCGTTCAACCAGAC
>ERZ724525.1016-NODE-1016-length-16350-cov-10.657564_pt1 | contig 16350 bp, 17 predicted proteins | sample MGYA00376058_ERZ724525 | MGnify/ENA primary metagenome ERZ724525 (study PRJEB28724, sample SAMN07190888) | wastewater metagenome | isolation source: influent of sewage treatment plant in Hong Hong | place: USA: Christiansburg, Virginia | collected 2016-03-01 ... | reverse complement strand
TGGCGGCTGCGCGCAACGCGCCTATCGAAGACACGAAGTTCGGCCTGTTTCGGATGTAAGTGCGATTGCATTCGCCATGGACGCCGTTACCCACTTCACCCAACTCGCACGCTACAACGTGTGGGCCACGGCGCGTGTACTGGAGTCGGTGGCGGCCGTGCCCGATGACGCCTACCGGCGCGACGTGGGCCTGTTCTTCAAAAGCATCCACGGCACGCTGAACCACTTGCTGGTGGGCGAACACCTGCTGTGGTTCCGCCGCTTTGACGAGGGAATTTCACCAAAGTTGGCGCTGGACGCCGAAGTGGAGGTTGATCGCATCGTGCTGGCGGAACGCTTGCAGGCGGGCGCAGCCTGCTGGGCGCCGCTGATTGCCAGTTGGCCCGAGCAGCGCTTTGCCGGCATGCTCGACTACACCACCATGCGCGGCACGGCAGCGTCGCTGCCCTTTGCCGCTACGCTGGCGCACGTGTTCAACCACGGCACGCACCACCGCGGCCAGATCACCGCGGCGCTGACGGCGCTGGGCGAGCCTTGCCCTGAACTTGATCTGGTTTATTTCCTGCAAACCGAAGCCACCGCACCATGAGCCACCTGCAGACCACCTACGAGGGCGCTATTGCCCGCATCACGCTCACCCAGCCCGAGGTGCGCAATGCCTTCAGCGACGAAGTGATTGCCGACATCACCGCTGCCTTCACCGAGGTGGGCCGCCGCGCCGAGGTGCGCGCCGTGGTGCTGGCCGCCGAGGGCCCGGCGTTTTGCGCCGGCGCCAATCTGAACTGGATGCGGCGCATGGCCGACTACACCCGCGCCGAGAATGTGGCAGACGCTGCCAAGCTGGCCGAGATGCTGCGCGTCATTTACGAATGCCCCAAGCCGACCATCGCCCGCGTGCAGGGCGATGTGGTTGCCGGTGGCATGGGCCTGGTGGCCGCGTGCGACATGGCCGTCTGCGTGGATACGGCGGGCTTTTGCCTGAGCGAAGTCAAGCTCGGCCTGATCCCCGCCACCATCAGCCCCTACGTGATCCGCGCCATGGGGGCGCGGGCGGCGCACCGCTACTTTCTGACGGCAGAACGCTTTGGCGCAGCGGAGGCACTGCGCATCGGTTTTGTGCACGAGGTGGTGGTTGCCGATCAGCTTGACGCCAAGGTCGGCGAATGGCTCAAGGCGCTCACCAGCGCCAGCCCGAACGCCTTGCGCGCCTGCAAGCGTCTGGTGCTGGATGTCGCCGAACGTGAAATCAATGCGCAGCTCATTGCGGCCACGGTGGAGGGTATCGCCGACATCCGTGCGAGCAGCGAGGGAAAAGAAGGCGTGCAATCCTTTCTGCAAAAGCGCAAGCCGGCCTGGTTGGTATGAAACACCCCCTGAGTCGCTGCGCGCCTTCCCCCTCTCTCGCTTCGCGGGAGGGGGACGACGCCCTTGCTGCGGGGCGGCCCTTGCTCGGCGTCCCTGACTTTGCACCGCGCCAGTTTCATAGGTTGTGGTTGGTGCACAGCGCTATGGAGAACTGACATGGATGCCCTCTGGCTGCACATTGTTCAGTGGCTGCACACCGTGGGCCTGCACGTCGATGCTGGCACTGCGCGCGAGGTGGCGGGCGGTATGGCGCAGGCCACACAGAAGCTCGATATGCCCAGTCTGATCGCGCTGGCGGCGGCGCTGGGTTGGGCCAGCGGCTTTCGTCTGTACGCAGTGGTATTCCTTGTCGGCCTGATGGGATCCACCGGACTGCTCGCACTGCCCGCCGGCCTCCATGTGCTGGAGAACCCGCTGGTGCTGGCCTTGGCCGGCAGCCTGATGCTGGTGGAGTTTTTTGCCGACAAGGTGCCGTGGATCGACAGCGCCTGGGACGCCATCCACACCGTCATCCGCGTGCCCGGCGGCGCCCTGCTGGCGGCGGGCGTGTTTGGCGCCGACAACGCCACAATGGGCCTCGTTGCCGGTCTGCTGGGCGGTTCGCTCGCCGCCACCTCCATGGCCACCAAGATGGCCACGCGCGCCGCGGTCAACACCTCGCCCGAGCCGTTTTCGAATGGCATAGTCTCGCTGTTTGAAGACGGTTTGGTAGTGGGCGTCGTCTGGTTGGCCACGCAGTACCCCGTTGCTTTTGGCTTCGTCCTGGTGGTGATGGTGCTGCTGTCCATCGTGCTGCTGGTGGTGCTTTTCAAGTTCCTGCGCGCCGTGCTGCGGCGTTTGAGCGGCGGCGTGCGCTTCAGGCGGGAGACGCCCGCGTGAGAGCCATGGCCATCGGCTCGGTGCCCCAGTTGGAAGACGCGTCCTTTCCACATGCTTTTTTTGCCTCCGGCGAGCAAAATTCGGAAGCATCACTTTGTCTGATGTTTTTCACGACAGGAGCATGAATCATGGTTTTTTGCATGTTTCGCCCTTTGACCGCCGGCTTGCTGGCGCTCGGCATTAGCGCCGCGGCACTCGCCCAAAACGTCACCCCTTTGACAGATTTCAGCAGTGCTCCGGGCAATGGGGTTTACAGCTATGCGTCGAGCACGCCAGCGACGGTCATGGACCTGATCCAGCGCAACCGATCCAGACCCTCGGCGACTGCGCAAGGGGAGCTCGTCCTGCCGGCCAACGCAGCAGCCGACGCCAAACTGCCCGCGGTGGTACTGGTACATGGCTCCGGCGGTGTCTACCCCGAGGAAATAACTTATTGGGCCAAGCTGTTGAACGAACACGGCATTGCCGTTTTTGTGATTGATATTTTCAGTCCGCGTGGTGTCAAGTCCACCGGCGAAGACCAAAGCCAGGTGCCGTTTGCAGCCGACACTGCCGATGCTTTCGCCGCGCTGGGCATGTTGGGCAGCCATCCGCGCATCGACCCCAATCGCATCGCCGTGATGGGTTTCTCGCGCGGAGGCATCACCGCCGTTCGTAGCGGGGTTGTGCGCATCATCGATGGCGCGGCCCCGTCCGGCTTGCGCTTTGCCGCGCACGTGGCCCTGTACAGCGGCGGTTGCGCCGGCACGATTGCCATGACCGCCAAGCCGGGCGTGTTCAGCCCCGAGCCCATGCTGTTCGTGCACGGCGACGCCGATGACTACGCCTACATCAGCGACTGCCGCAGCTACGCACAGCGCATTGCCGCCGCCGGTACACCGACCGAGTTTGTGGTCGTGCCCGGTGCCCGCCACAAGTTCGATGTGGACAGCGGCCGGCGGATCAACCTGCCTTCGAACTCCAAGACCAAGGAAGGCTGTCCGCTTGAGTTCGACATTGTTGACCTGAAGTACCGCGACCGCCGCAGCGGCGAGGTGCTGCCGCAGGACAAGGTCCAGGCGCTTGGCCGTGAGCTCTGCACGGACAAGGGGGCGACGATGGAAGGTGACCGCAAGGCGCGCGAGACGGCGGGCAAGGCGGTAATTGAGTTCCTGAGCAAAGTGTTCAAGGTATGACAACGAGAGTCCCGAATGTTTAAAAAAATCCTGATTGCCAGCCGCGGTGACCAGCCGCAAAGCGGCGCAGCGGCGAAGCCAAATTGCGTGGCACGCGCAGCGTGCGCAGGCGATTGCACCGCGGAGAACGACCATGTTTAAAAAAATACTGATTGCAAACCGCGGTGAAATCGCGTGCCGGGTGGCGGCAACCGCCAAGCGCATGGGCGTGAAAACCGTTGCCGTCTATTCGGACGCCGATGCCAATGCCAAGCATGTGGCGGTCTGCGAAGAAGCGGTGCACATCGGCGGCAGCGCGCCCAAGGACAGTTACCTGCGTTGGGAGCGCATCATTGAGGCGGCCCAGGCCACGGGCGCGCAGGCCATTCACCCCGGGTACGGTTTCCTCTCCGAGAACGAAGAGTTTGCCCAGGCCTGCGCCAAGGCCGGCCTGGTCTTCATCGGCCCGCCAGCGTCCGCCATCAAGGCCATGGGCCTCAAGGCCGAATCCAAACAGTTGATGGAAAAGGCCGGTGTGCCGCTGGTGCCCGGCTACCACGGTGCCGACCAGGACCCCGGCTTGCTGCAGCGCGAGGCCGACCGCATTGGCTACCCGGTGCTCATCAAGGCCAGCGCCGGAGGCGGCGGCAAGGGCATGCGGGTGGTGGAGAAGTCCGAAGACTTTGCCGCCGCCCTGGCCAGTTGCCAGCGCGAGGCGATCAACAGCTTTGGCATGGACGCGGTGCTCATTGAGAAATACGTGCAGCGCCCGCGCCATATCGAAATCCAGGTGTTTGGCGACACGCTGGGCAACTATGTGTACCTGTTCGAGCGCGATTGCTCGGTGCAGCGCCGCCACCAGAAGGTGCTGGAAGAAGCTCCCGCTCCTGGCATGACGCCCGAGCTGCGCGCACGCATGGGCGAGGCCGCGGTGGCCGCTGCGCGCGCAGTGAATTATGTGGGTGCGGGCACGGTGGAATTCATCGTCGAGCAGCCCGGCGGTTATGCGCACCCCGAGCAGATGAAGTTCTTCTTCATGGAGATGAACACGCGCCTGCAGGTGGAGCACCCGGTGACTGAAGCCATCACCGGCCAGGATCTGGTGGAGTGGCAATTGCGCGTGGCCTCGGGCGAAGCGCTGCCGTGCACGCAGGGTGAGCTCAAGATTACCGGCCACGCGATCGAGGCGCGCATTTGCGCCGAGAACCCCGACAACAACTTTCTGCCCGCCACGGGCGCGCTCCATGTGTACGGTCTGCCCGAGTGCGTGACCTTTGAAAGAGGCGCGGTACGGGTCGATTCCGGTGTGCGGCGCGGCGACGCCATCAGTCCCTTTTATGACTCCATGGTGGCCAAGCTCATCGTGCATGGCGAAACGCGCGCGCAGGCGCTGGCGCGGCTCGACGAAGCGCTGGCGCAGACCCACATCGTCGGTCTGGCCACCAACGTGCAGTTCTTGCGCAGGGTGGCCCGCACCGACTCGTTTGCCAAGGCCAACCTGGACACCGCCCTGATCCCGCGCGAGGAGACCGTGCTGTTCAAGCAGGAGAGCGTGGGCCTGCCCCTGGCCGCCGCTGCTGCCGTGGCGCAAACCCTGCTGCGCGAACGCGCCAGCGAAGGCGCAGACCCGTTCAGCCGCCGCGACGGCTGGCGCTCGCATGGTCTGGTGGAACGCCGTTTCGAGTTCGATTTTGATGGCGTACAGGCCAAGGCCAGCCTGGCCTATCTGCACGACGGCGCCCTGCGCCTGACCGTGGGGGAGGGCGCTGAGGCCGTCGCTGGCCTGCTGGTGTTCGCGCCCGCCGGTCGCGGCATCGACCTGCAGTACGCGGGCCAGCGCACCCTGGCCACCGTGTACGCCCTGGGCGAGACGGACCACGTTTTCACCCCGCAAGGCGCGACGCAGATCGTCGCCATCGACCTGCTCGCCCATGCCGGCGAAGCCCAGGACGAGGGCGGGCGCCTGACGGCCCCCATGCCGGGCAAGGTGGTGTCGTTTGCCGTGCAGGCCGGCGACAAAGTGAGCAAGGGCCAGGCCCTGGCCGTGATGGAAGCCATGAAAATGGAGCACACCATTGCCGCCCCCGCCGACGGCGTGGTGGCTGAGTTGCTCTATGAGCCGGGCGACCAGGTGGCGGAAGGCGCCGAGCTGCTCAAGCTGACGGCTGCGTGACAGCCGGGGGAATGGCGTTGCGGTACGGTCTGCCGCCATGAACATCACCTTCTGCTGCACCGATACCAAGGCCGAGCCCTGGCTGCAGGGCCTGCAGGCCGCACTGCCGGGAGCGGCCGTGAGCGTCTGGCAGCCCGGCGCGCCCGCTGCCGACTACGCCGTGGTCTGGGCGCCGCCCCAGCAGTTTCTTGACGAGCAGACCAGGGTGAAGGCCTTGTTCAATATTGGCGCAGGTGTGGATGCGCTGCTCAAGTTGCGCTTGCCGCCGACGGCCTTGGTGGTGCGCCTGGACGATGCGGGCATGGCCGTGCAAATGGCCGAATATGTCTGCCATGCGGTCATCCGCCATTTCCGCGAATTCGATGACTATGAGAAGGCGATGCGCGCAGGCCAATGGGCCTTTCGCAAGCCGCGACTGCGCCAGGATTTTCCTGTCGGTGTACTGGGCCTGGGCGTGCTGGGCGAGCGCGTGGCCCGGGCGCTGGCGCAGTTCGATTTCCCGGTCAATGGCTGGAGCCGCACGCCCAAGGCCATCGACGGTGTGCGCACCTTTAGTGGAGCCGAAGGCATGAACGATTTCCTGGCCGCCAGCCGCGTGCTGGTGAACCTGCTGCCGCTCACGCCCGAGACGGAAAACATCCTGAACCGTGCAACCTTGTCGCGTCTGCAGGCAGGCGGCTATGTCATCAACGTGGCGCGCGGCGCGCATCTGGTGGATGGCGATCTGATCGCGTTGCTGGACAGCGGCCATTTGGCAGGCGCTACGCTGGATGTGTTTCGCACCGAACCGCTGCCTGCTGACCACCCGTTCTGGAGCCACCCGCGGATCACGCTGACGCCACACACTTCGGCACGTACGCTGCGCGATGAGAGCATCACCCAGATGGTGGGCAAGATCGTCGCACTGGAACGGGGCGAGGCAATTGCCGGTATCGTGGACCCTGTGCGGGGGTATTGAACCTCCTGTATTTTTAAGTTGAGAGTTTTGTGATGACTATTCCCACCCGCGTCCACCTCATCGATGTCGGCCCGCGCGACGGCCTGCAGAACGAGAAATCCCCCGTGCCGGCCGAGGTCAAGATCGAGCTGGTACACCGCCTGCAAGCGGCTGGCCTGAAAGAGATCGAAGTCACCAGCTACGTCTCGCCCAAATGGGTGCCGCAAATGGCGGACAACCATGCGGTGATGCAGGGCATCCAACGACAAAGTGGCGTGCGCTACTCGGTGCTCACCCCCAATCTCAAAGGGTTTGAAGCCGCGCTGCTCGACAAGCCCGATGAAATCGTCGTCTTCGGCTCGGCCAGCGAGGCCTTCAGCCAGAAGAACATCAATTGCAGCATTGCCGAGAGCATCGAGCGCTTTGCGCCGGTGGTCGAGGCTGCGCTGGCGGCCGGCATTGCGGTGCGCGGTGCCATGAGCTGCACCGTGGGCTGCCCGTACGAGGGCGAGATTGCGCCCGGGCGCGTGGCCTACCTGGCGGGGCTGCTCAAAGGCATTGGCGTGCAGCGCGTGGATGTGGCCGACACCATTGGCGTGGGCACGCCGAGCAAGGTGCAGCGCGCCATCGAGGCGGCGCTCGCGCACTACGCGATCGACGAGGTTTCGGGCCACTTTCACGACACCTACGGCCAGGCGCTGGCCAACACGCTGGCGGCGCTGGAGCTGGGGGTGTGGAACTTCCAGTCTTCCGTGGCGGGTCTGGGCGGTTGCCCTTACGCCAAGGGCGCGACGGGCAATGTGGCCACGGAAGATGTGGTGTACCTGCTGCATGGCATGGGGATTGAGACGGGGATCGATCTGGACAAATTGATCGACGCGGGCGTGTTCATCAGCGACTTTCTGGGGCGCAAGCCCAATTCGCGCGCGGCTACGGCCCTGCTCAACAAGCGGGCCGGGTGAATCGCATGTGTGGAGCTGAACTGAAGGCGCTTCCGGGTGGCGTACAGCGTGTGGCTGCGGCCTTGCAGCAGGCCGGCCACCTGCATGCGCCGCGCATGCTGGACGACGCCTGCCGCACCGCGCAGCAAGCGGCGGATGCGCTGGGCATTGCCGTGGGCCAGGTGGCCAAGAGCATCATTTTCCGGCGCATGTCGGACGACGCGGTGGTGCTGGTCATCACCTCGGGCGACCGGCGCGTGGATGCGGCCAAGGTCGAAGCGCTGGTGGGGGCGCTGGGCCGGGCCGACGCCGCCTTCGTCAAGGCGCGCACCGGTTTTTCCATTGGCGGCGTGGCGCCCATTGCCCACGCGGAGCCGGGCGTGACCTTGATTGACCGCGAACTGCTGCGTTTTGACACCCTGTGGGCGGCAGCGGGCCATCCACATGCCGTGTTTGCGCTGTCGCCGCACGATCTTGAGCGCCTGACGGGCGCGCCACTGGCCGATGTCACAGAGGCCCCGGGGCGCGCATGAATGCTATTAAAACAATAGCTGCTCGCGCACGCACATTAAGCGCTGCGGGCTATTTTGACCATGATTCCGATGAAGTGGTGCCGTCGCCCTGCGTATCGGTGTGCCGCATGTCGGCCGACGGCAGCCTGTGCGAGGGGTGTTTTCGCAGCATCGCCGAAATTCGCGCTTGGTCCATGGCCGACGATGCCACCCGCCGCGCCATCTGGGTGCGGCTGCTGGAGCGGGCTGGCGCGCCCGTGCCAGCCAGCCTGCAAAGCACGGAGCGGCCATGAAACGCATCACCTTCTACCTCGACTTCATCTCGCCCTACGCCTGGCTGGCCTTCGAGCGCCTGCCCGAGGTGCTGGAGGGCCTGAGCTACAGCGTCGAGTACCGGCCGGTGCTGCTGGGCGCGCTGCTGCAACAGCAAGGCAACCCGGGGCCGGCCGGCATTCCCCCGAAGCGCGACTGGACCTACCGGCATGTGAGCTGGCTCGGCCACTCGCTGGGCATCCCGTTGCAGATGCCGGCGCGCCATCCCTTCAACCCCTTGCCCTTGCTGCGGCGCGCGCTGGCCTGTTCAACCGACGGCAGCATCAACCGCTTTGTGGCGGGCACGGTGCTGCGCCACGTGTGGGTGGGGGGCCACGACGCACTCGACCCGGCTCGGCTCGATGCGCTGGCGCAAGTGCTGGCGCCACAGCTCAAACCTGGCATGGAGCCGCAAGACGCCGCCGTGAAAACCCTGCTGCGCAGCAATACCGATGCGGCGGCCGCACGCGGCGTGTTTGGTGTGCCGGCGTTTGGTGTGGACGACAAGCTCTTCTGGGGGCTTGATGCTCTGCCGATGCTGCGCGCCTGGTTGGAAGGCGATGCCTGGTTTGGCGCTGGCTGGGAGGCGTCGGCCCAGGTGGCAAGCGGTTTGCCCGGCTGATCCGGACATAAAAAAACCGGGCGCAAGGCCCGGCAAAAATGGCGCGGGTTTCTGGGCCGCGCCTGCGGGCGATGTGCCCGCGGAATGTCTTGCGCGCTCAGTGCCCGGAGGCTCCCGAGGCACCCAGGCCGGTTTCCGAACGCACCTGCTGCGCCGGGAAGGCGGCACGCTCGCGGGCGGCGTTGGCGCTCTTGTCGGTGATCGAGAACAACCAGATGCCGACGAAGCCGATGGTCATCGAGAACAACGCGGGCGAGGTGTAGGGGAACCAGGCCGAGCCAGCGGGGTGGCCCAGCGTGGCTTCCCAGACCGAAGGCGAGACGATGGTCAGGCCCACCGAAGAGATCAGCCCCAGGAAACCGCCCACCACCGCGCCGCGCGTGGTGCAGTTCTTCCATAGTACCGACAGGAACAGCACCGGGAAGTTGGCCGAGGCCGCAACGGCAAAGGCCAGCGAGACCATGAAGGCGATGTTCTGCTTCTCGAAGGCGATGCCCAGTACCACGGCCACGACACCCAGGCACACGGTGGTGATGCGCGAAACACGCAGCTCGGAGGCGCTGTCGGCCTTGCCCTTCTTGACCAGCGTGGCATACAGGTCGTGCGACACGGCCGAAGCGCCCGAGAGCGTCAGGCCCGCCACCACAGCCAGGATGGTGGCAAATGCCACAGCCGAGATGAAGCCGTAGAACACGTTGCCGCCCACCGTCTTGGCCACCAGCACCGCTGCCATGTTGGCCGTGCCGGCGCCGCCGTGGATGATGCCCTTGGCCACGTCTGCCATTTCAGGGTTGGTCAGCACCAGGGTGATGGCGCCAAAGCCGATGATGAAGATCAGCACGTAGAAGTAGCCAATCCAGGTAGTCGCCCACAGCACCGACTTGCGCGCCTGCTTGGCATCGGGCACGGTGAAGAAGCGCATCAGGATGTGCGGCAGGCCGGCCGTGCCGAACATCAGTGCCATACCGAACGAGATGGCCGAGATCGGATCTTTGATGAAGCCGCCCGGGCCCATGATGGCCAAGCCTGCCTTCGCAGCCTCTTCAGGTGTTTTGCCGGTGTTGGCGGCGATGGCCGCACGCACTTGCACGCCCTTGGCAAACAAGGCTTCGGGGCTGAAGCCAAACTGCGCCAGCACCATGTAGGCCATGAAGGTCACGCCAGCCAGCAGCAAGACGGCCTTGATGATCTGCACCCAGGTGGTGGCTGTCATGCCGCCAAACAGCACATACACCATCATCAGCGCGCCGACGATGGCCACGGCCATCCAGTATTCCAGGCCAAACAGCAGCTTGATGAGCTGGCCCGCGCCAACCATCTGCGCGATCAGGTAGAAGGCCACGACGACCAGCGTGCCCGAAGCCGCGAAGGCGCGGATGGGGCCTTGCTGGAAGCGGTAGCCGGCCACGTCGGCAAAGGTGAACTTGCCAAGGTTGCGCAGGCGCTCGGCCATCAGGAAGGTGATGATGGGCCAACCCACCAGGAAGCCGATGGAGTAGATCAAACCGTCGTAGCCCGACGCCATCACGGCGGCGGAAATGCCCAGGAACGAGGCCGCCGACATGTAGTCGCCGGCAATCGCCAGGCCGTTCTGGAAGCCCGTGATACCGCCGCCAGCGGTATAGAAGTCGGACGCCGACTTGGTTTTGGCAGCGGCCCACTTGGTGATCCACAGGGTGAGGAGCACGAAACCGCCGAACATGCTGATCGCCGTCCAGTTCGTGGCCTGCTTGGCCGCCTGGCCAAGATCGGCGCCAGCGGCTTGTGCAGCGCCTGTGGTACAGACGGCAAGCAGCGCCAGCAGCGCTGCGCGTGACATGGTGCGGGCGTTCATTTCGTGGCGTCCTTCAGGATTTCCTTGGTCAACGTGTCGAACTCGCCGTTGGCGCGTCGCACATAGATGCCGGTGATGACAATGGTGAAGATGATCACCGCCAGTCCGATCGGAATGCCGAGTGAGGTGACCCCTTCGCCGATGGGCTGCGCGAGAAAGGATTTGTCAAACGCGATCAGCGCGATGTAGCCGTAGTAAACGACCAACATCAATATGGTGAGCGTGACGCCCAGCCGGTTGCGTTTGTGCTTGAGTAGCGCGTACTTGGGATTGCGCTGGATCTTGTCTGCGACGGGATCGGTCATGTGTTTTCCTGCTGTTGCTGCGCCGCACACCCGAAAGAGCGGGAGGGCGGCGGATTGTCAACAGACGGCCTGACCAAGTTCTTACGCGCAGAAACTCGCCACCAGTCGCATTGCTGCGATGCACCAAAGCAGTGCCTTCGGAACGGCGCGCGTTTCGCATGGTGGCGCCGAAACCTAGGGTTTGCCCGCGAATCGTCAGCGTCGCATCAGCGCCGCGCAAGCTCCTGTAAGGCTCGCATCAGTGCGGCGTCAGGCAAGTAAAAAACCGTGCGAAAAAATTTCTTTTGTAAAGATGGCGCTGGCGCTCAGCGCCGGAAATAGCCATCCGGTCCGATGATGGACAGATCGGAAAAATCCAGACCAGAGTGGTCTTCCGCGGTGTAGCTGAGCGTGAGACCGCCCAGGTCAAACTTTTTGAAAGTCTCCAGCGCGTTGTGCAGGCTGGCGCGCGTGGGGTTGGGCCCCGCGCGGCGCAGGCCCTCTACCAGCACCTTGGCGTTGGTATAGCCCTCGACCATGGCGGGCGTCAGTTCCACCTTGGCTTGCTGCGCCAAGGCCGTCGCCTCGCGCACCAGCGGAAAGGTGACGGCGCGCTCCGACGGGAAGACCTGCGTGACCACCACGCCGCGCGACGCGCTCCCCAGGGCCTTGACGAAGCCGCCGGAGGCGTTGTTGGACAAGGTGACGATCTGCCCGGTGACACCGGCGGCGCGCATGGCCTTGATGCCGTCCACCACGGCCGAGCCGGTACCGAAAATCAGCACGGCCTGCGGGTTCTGCTTGGCGACACTCGGCGCCAGGGTGCTGAAATCGGGTTGGGCGCGGTCAAATTTTTCAACGAACAAGGCGTCGAGCTTGTTGTCCTTGAAGCCCGCGAGTGCACCGGCCAGGGCGTCGGCGCCAAAGGTGTCGTCCACGTGGACCACCCCAATGCGCTGTACCCCAAGCGTGGCCAGATGGGTAATGGCTTTTTTCACCTCGCGCTGGTAGGGCGCACGGACATTGAAGATGTTTCTCTTCACGGGCTCGTGCAGCACCATGGCGCCGGTGGACGGACCCACGAGTGGCACGCCGAATTCGTCCAGCAGTGGAATGATGCCCACGGTGTGCGGCGTGCCGCGCGTCATGAACAGCGCCAGAACGCCTTTGTCGACGATCAGCGTGCGTGCGTTGGAAAGCGTGAGTTGGGGATCGAATTTGTCGTCCAGGGTCAGCAATTCGATCTTCTGGCCATTGACGCCGCCGCGCGCATTCACGGCGTCGAAGTAGAGCTGCGCCCCGCCCATCGATTCCTTGACGGTGGCCGCGGCCGAGCCGCTCACGCCCACCGTCTGCCCAATGAGCAACTGGGCGTGCGCCCCAGGCAAGAGGCCGGCGAGCAAGACGCTTGCCGCGATAAGAAATTTCCATGCATTCATGTCGGATCCTTGGCTGAGAAAGATGCAGTGGGCGGCAGTCCCATAAGGCAGCGGCCAAAACCGTAGGCATTGTGAAAGTTTGCCGTAAACTTTTGTAAAAAGCATGTCAGACTAATGTCAGTAGCGCGTTCGATAGTACGTGTACAGGCGGGGCTTAACATGCCTGTTGTTCAAAAACCAGGAGGAGACAATTCATGGCAACCCAACATCCCGCCGCGAGGCCGATGAGCGCCGAACAGAGGAAAGTGATCTTCGCTTCCTCGCTCGGCACCGTTTTCGAGTGGTACGACTTCTATCTGTACGGATCGCTTGCCGCGATCATTGCCAAGCAATTCTTTAGCGGGCTTGATCCGAGCTCGGCCTTCATTTTCGCGCTGCTGGCTTTTGCCGCCGGCTTCATCGTGCGGCCTTTTGGGGCGCTGGTGTTTGGCCGCCTGGGCGACATGATAGGACGCAAATACACCTTTCTGATCACCATCCTGATCATGGGCGCCTCGACCTTCATCGTCGGCATCCTGCCCAACTACGCCAGCATCGGCGTGGCCGCCCCGGTCATCCTGATCGGCCTGCGCATGCTGCAAGGCCTGGCGCTTGGCGGTGAATATGGCGGCGCGGCCACCTACGTGGCCGAGCACGCGCCGCAGGGCAAACGCGGTGCCTACACCTCGTGGATCCAGACCACCGCCACGCTGGGCCTGTTCCTGTCGCTGTTGGTGATTCTGGGCACGCGCACGGCGATGGGAGAGCCCGCCTTCAATGATTGGGGCTGGCGCATTCCCTTCCTGGTGTCCATCCTGCTGCTCGCCGTTTCGGTGTGGATCCGCCTCTCGCTGTCCGAATCGCCCGCGTTCCAGAAAATGAAGTCCGAGGGCAGGACCTCCAAGGCCCCGCTGACGGAATCTTTCGGCCAGTGGAAGAACCTCAAGATCGTGATCCTGGCACTGATTGGCCTCACCGCCGGCCAGGCCGTGGTCTGGTACACCGGCCAGTTCTACGCGCTGTTCTTCCTCACGCAGCAGCTCAAGGTCGATCCCATCACCGCCAACCTGATGATCGCCGCTTCGCTGCTGATCGGCACGCCCTTCTTCGTGGTCTTCGGCACGCTGTCCGACAAGATCGGCCGCAAGCCCATCATTCTGGCCGGTTGCTTTCTGGCTGCCGTGACCTACTTTCCGGTGTTCAAGGCGCTGACCGAAGCGGCCAACCCCGACCTGGCCCGCGCCCAAGCCGCCAACAAGGTGGTGGTGATCGCCGACCCGGCCGAGTGCTCCTTCCAGTTCAACCCCACGGGCACGGCGAAGTTCACCAGTTCCTGCGACATCGCCAAGCAGGTGCTGGCCGCTGGCTCGGTGAGCTATGACTCGCAGGATGCTCCTGCCGGAACGCCTGCGGTCATCACCATCGGCAGCGAAACCATCCCCAGCTACAGCTCCAGGGGCCTGCCGGCCGACGAGGCCAAGACCAAGGACGCAGCGTTCAAGAAGGCAGTGGCGGACACGCTCAAGAAGGACGGGTACCCGACCAAGGCCGATCCGGCCAAGATGGACAAGGTGATGATCATCGCCATCCTGTCCTATCTGGTGCTCCTGGTGACCATGGTCTACGGTCCGATTGCCGCCATGCTGGTGGAACTGTTCCCCACGCGCATCCGCTACACCTCCATGAGCTTGCCGTACCACATCGGCAACGGCTGGTTCGGCGGCCTGCTGCCGACCACGGCTTTTGCCATCGTGGCGCAGACCGGTAACATGTACAACGGGCTGTGGTACCCGATTGTCATCGCCGCTGCCACGGTGGTCATTGGCGGCCTGTTCATCAGGGAAACCAAGGACGTGGACATTTACGCCAACGACTGATCCCGCTGCGGCGCGCACGGCCTGCTGCTCCTTGGGGCGGCAGGCCCGCAACAGGCCCCGCAAGGGGCCTTTTTCTTTCAAGGACAAGGCCTGGTGTGTGCAGTCCCACTGATACGTGAGCAACCACGTCGCGCAGCTTGTCCACGAAGAACGGATCATTGGACAGCTTGAAGCCCTCGGTGCGATGTGGCTGCAGGCCAAAGAGCTGGAAGTAGCGCTGCACGCTGGTCTTGGAGATACCCGTCTCTGCGGCAACGCCGCGTACGCTCCAGTGCGTCGAGCCATTTGCCGGCTTGGTGTGCAGCGTCGTGTCAAACAACTGCGCGATCCGCTCATCGTCAATAGTGCGCGGCGCGCCGGGGCGAATGCCATCGCAGAGACCGGCGATGCGCCGCTCGATGAAACGCGAGCGCCACTTGCCCACCGTGGCCTTGGTCAGCTTCAGTCGCGCGGCGATCGCACTATTGAGCTCGCCATCGGCGCTGCAAAGAACAATGCGCGCCCGGCTGCTCAATGCCGCTGGCAACGAGCGGTTGCGCGCCAACGACTGCAACTGGGATCGCTCCTCGTCGCTCAACGCCAATTGAGCTTTTGGTCTGCCTGTTCTCATCAAGGTATCTTCATTCCAAAGATACCGCATTGGCATGCAAAACCAATGCCAGCTATCTGTGGAACAGGACACCAGATGGGTGATCGCGCCTGGGCCGAACGGATGATTTTTGTCTTGCGCAAGGGCGGCGGCATGGGCCCGCGCCGCAGCCGCCGCGGCGGCTAGCCGGTAGAGCTGCCGGGCAAGCCCTAATAGGTCCAGGACGTAAATGGATGTAATGTGAATGGCATGAAATCTGATCGGGCCCACGCATGAAGTACACCAAAACCGAGCTGGGGCAGCAAGCGTTCAAACAGCGCTCCACCTCCATCACGGCGCGGCAGCGTTCCCTGTTCATCCTGTTCGACGGGCAGAAGACGGCGGACCAGGTGCTGGCGGCGACGGCGGGCCTGGGCGCCACGCTGGCCGATGTGCACGCGCTGGTGGACCTGGGTTATCTGGCCCCGGTGGCGCAGGTGCCCCGCACGCCTGCAACCGATGGGCAAGCCGCCACGGGCGTCGCCCCGGCGCTGAGCGGACACAGCGACCAACAGCGCTACCTGGAAGGCAAGGCGCTGGCCACGCAGATCACGGCTCAGCTGGGTTTGCGCGGCTTTCGGCTCAATCTCTCGATTGAATCCGCCGCCAACCTCAAGGAGCTGATCGAGCTATTGCCCAAGATCCAGGCCGCTGCCGGGGCCGACCACTGCAAGGAACTAGAAGCCGCCCTGCGCGGCTGAGCGCGCAGCCACGGGGCGGCGCAACGGCGCAGACCGAAGGCGCATGGGCCAACAGGGGCATGTTTCCCCGGCCGGTGCGGCCCAGCCGATATTTCTAGAATGTGGGGCCCTCATTTCCTGATTGCTCTACATGACCCAGGGACAGATCCGCATCCGCGGCGCGCGCCAGCACAACCTCCGGAATCTGGACCTGGACATCAACACTGGCGAGCTCACCGTCGTCACCGGCCCCAGCGGCTCGGGCAAATCCAGCCTCGTGTTCGACACGCTCTATGCCGAAGGGCAGCGGCGCTATGTGGAAACCTTCAGCGCCTACGCGCGCCAGTTTCTCGACCGGATGGACAAACCGGCGGTGGACAAGGTGGAGGGCGTGCCCCCCGCAATCGCCATCGACCAGACCAACCCGGTGCGCAGCTCGCGCTCCACCGTGGGCACGATGACCGAGCTGAACGACCACCTCAAACTCCTGTTCGCCCGCGCTGGCCAGTTGTTTGACCGCGAGACGGCGCAGCCTGTGCGCCACGATTCGCCTGAAACCATCTATGCGGAACTGCTGGCGCGAAGCGGTGGGACCGAGCCAGCGCCGGGCCGCCCCAAGCTGGCGAGCGCCCCCTTGGGGGGCAGCGAGGACACGCCAGTGCCGAGTGTGGGGGCCACTGAGCCAGCGCCGGGCCGCCCCAAGCTGGCGAGCGCCCCCTTGGGGGGCAGCGAGG
>ERZ724525.1012-NODE-1012-length-16361-cov-4.801545_pt1 | contig 16361 bp, 10 predicted proteins | sample MGYA00376058_ERZ724525 | MGnify/ENA primary metagenome ERZ724525 (study PRJEB28724, sample SAMN07190888) | wastewater metagenome | isolation source: influent of sewage treatment plant in Hong Hong | place: USA: Christiansburg, Virginia | collected 2016-03-01 ... | reverse complement strand
ATCCACCTTGAAGGCGCGATGGACGGCATTGAGGCCGCCATCCAGATTCGCACCAAGCATCAGATTCCCGTCATCTTTCTGACCGCTTTTGCCGAGGACGACACCCTGCGCCGGGCGCTCGACAGTCGTCCCTTTGGTTATCTGATCAAACCCTGTGAAGGACGCGAGCTACACGCCACCATCCAGATGGCCATGGCCCGCCGTGAAGACGAGATGGCCGTCGAACAAAGCGAAGAACGCCTGCAACTGGCCCTCAATGCGGGCGCACTCGGCGTACTTGAATGGAGCCCGGTGGCAAACCGCATGCAAGGTGACTCTCGCCTCGGCAAACTCTTCGGCAATCAACTCGTGCCGCTTGATGAACCTTGGGAAACCTTCATCGCTCGCGTCGACACAGCGGATCGCGAACGCGTGCATTTGGCGCTGAATCCGACGCTTTATAGCGCCGAAGCGATACAAGTCGAATTTCGCACGGTCGGCAATCATTCCCCACCGCGCCAGATGGAGGCGCATGCCAAGGCCTACGGCAACGCCGGAAGCGTCAGTCGCGTCGTCGGCATCTTGCGCGATGTGACCCAACGGCACAAGGATGACGAGCAACTCCGGCAGTCCAGCGTGGTCTTCCATGCAACCGCCGAAGCCATCGTGATCACTGATGCCGAACGGCGAATTGTTGCGGTCAACACCGCATTTTCACGAATTATTGGCTATAGCGAAACCGAAGTCATTGGCCTCGACCCTGAGATTCTTTTGCGCGTCAGCCCCGGCCCGGAGCGCTATGCTGCCAGCCTGAAGCTTGATGCACCTGGTTTCTGGCATGGCGAAGTGAATTGCCAGCGCCGGAATGAGGAAGTATTCCCTGCCTGGCAGAGCATCAGCACCGTCTGTAACGTGGCCGGCCAAATCACCCATTTTGTAATCGCCTTTTCCGACGTCACCGCCATTTACAAGGCACAACAACAGTTGCACCACCTGGCACACCACGACCCCCTGACCGGCTTGCCTAACCGCCTGCTATTCAATGATCGGCTGGCGAACGCCATTGAAGTGGCGGCGCGCAACGAACAACGCTGCCTGCTGCTTTTCCTCGACCTTGATGGTTTCAAGGTCATCAACGATACGCTCGGACATGCCATCGGCGATGAGTTGCTGCGTACCGTTGGCGAGCGCCTGAAGCACGTCTTGCGCAGTAGCGACACCATTGCCCGCCTCGGCGGTGACGAGTTCATCATCCTTGCCGGCAGTACCAATCCAGATTACGCGGCGCAACTGGCACAAAAAATTCTTGAGCAACTGCGCCTGCCTATACTGGTGGGGGCCCAGTCAATTTCAATTTCCGGCAGCCTTGGCATCGCCGTCTATCCTGACAATGGGGCCGACCCCCAGCAATTGATGCGGGCGGCCGACATGGCGATGTACACCGCCAAGGCCGCAGGGCGTAATCGTTACCACTTCTATGCCGAGAATATGTCAACGTGGGCTGCCGAGCGCCTGGATGTCGAACAAGGTCTGCGCCGGGCGATGGCAACCGACGAACTGCTCGTCCACTACCAACCGCGCGTCAATCTCGCCGAGGGCCGGATCGTCGGCGTCGAGGCTCTGGTACGCTGGCAGCATCCAGAGCGCGGCCTTGTGTTACCGGGAAGCTTCATTGCCATCGCCGAAGAAAGTGATCTGATTGAAGACCTGGGGAGATGGATATTGCACCGCGCCTGCCGCGAGATGCTGGATTTTGTCTTGGCGAAATCCAGCGGTGACAATTTTCATCTGGCCGTCAATGTCTCGGCACGCCAGTTTCACAGCACGGATTTTGTTGCCATCGTCGAAGCGGTACTCGCTGAAACCGGTTTCCCGGCCACTGCGCTGGAACTGGAAATAACCGAAAGCACGCTGCAGGTGACTGAACGCAGCCTGCACATCCTCAAAGCTCTTGAAACACTTGGTGTCGCCATCAGCATTGACGACTTTGGTACCGGCTATTCGTCGCTCAGCGTCCTGCGCGATCTGCCGATCAAGCGCATCAAGATTGATCGCTCATTCATCGTGAATCTGCCGGCAAGTGAAAACCAGCGGGTGGTTGTTGAAGCCATCATTGCGCTCAGTCGGGCCATGCACATGGCAATCACCGTCGAAGGTATCGAGCGGCAGGAACAGGCCGATTTGTTGCAACAAATGGGCTGCGAGGAAGGCCAGGGCTTTCTTTTTGCCCAGCCACTACCGTTTGATGAGTTGATCAGCCTGATTGGTCCCCCGGCTAGCCATTAACGACCGAACTAGCAGCTTGCTGCTAGCGCCCGGACGGCCACAAAAGGCATCACGGCAACTTGATCATAAGCCGCCGTAGCCAGGCTTTGCGTGCCTCCTCAACGATCCACATGACGCTGGCACCGGCCAGCGCCATCAGCCAGACTTCGGAACCAAGGGGTGCCGTACCGAACAGCCAGTTGCCGGCCGTGGTATAGATGATGGCCAGGATCACGCCCAGCTCTGCGGCCAGACCAATCAGGATATAAGGATTGCCAAAGAAACTGAACGACAGCGACGACTTGAACGGATGGCGACAGAGGAAAACATTCATCATCTGCATCACCACAATCGTTGCCAGGCAAGCCGAGGTCGCCTGCAAATAGAGTGGATCGAGCCGATCCAGCTCCACGCCGTACTGCCAGCCTGCCGCTTTGAGCACGAAGAAAAACACCGTCATTGCCGCCGCCGCTTCGAGCACCCCGAGGAACAGGTAGGCACGGGCAATAACGCCCCAGGTTAGCAGGCGCTCGTCACGCGCTCGCGGCGGGCGCTTCATTACTGCGGGGTCAGGCTTCTCGGCGCCAAGCGCGAGGGCCGGCAGCATGTCGGTACCGAGATCAACTGCCAGTATCTGGATGATGGTCAGCGGCAGCGGAATGCGGAACAGCACAAAGGCCAAATAAGGCACCAGTTCAGGAATGTTCGAGCTGAGGATGTAGGTCAGGAACTTGCGGATATTCTCGAACACCGCCCGCCCCTCCTCAATCGCCGCAACGATACTGGCGAAATTATCATCGAGCAGAATCAAATCCGCCGCGCCTTTGGCGACATCGGTGCCGGCAATGCCCATGGCAATACCGATATCAGCAGTTTTAAGCGCTGGCGCGTCGTTGACCCCATCACCCGTCACCGCAACGATTTCACCCTTTAGTTTGAGCGCCTGGACGATCAGCATTTTCTGCTCTGCCGCAACGCGGGCAAAAATGATTTCCTTGGCGTCGAGCGACAGTTGCAGTTGCACCGGCGAAATGCCGCGCAGTTGGTCACCGCTGATCACCAGCGCGTTATCGGTTTTGACCAGCCCGATCTGCCGGGCAATGGCCAACGCTGTTTGCGGATGGTCGCCGGTGACCATGATGATGCGGATACCAGCCTCGGCGCAGCGGGCAATGGCCTCCGGCACCTCGGCGCGGGGCGGGTCTTCGAGGCCGACCAGTCCACTCAGGGTCATGCCGCGCTCTTCATTCGGCATGCCGCCTTCTACGGTGCAATGGGCAAAGGCCAGCACGCGCAGGCCAGCCTCGGTCATCTGCTGCTGCGCCGCCAGCAGGCGCGTTTTGGCGGCAGGGTCGAGCGGCACAACACCCGCGTCGAGTTGGACCAAATCACACGTGCTCAGCACCGTTTCCGGTGCGCCCTTGCAATACAACATCTGCCCCTGCGGGCCGGCAGCCAGCACCGACATACGCTTGCGCTCGGTATCGAATGGAATTTCATCAATCAACTTGTAGCCGGCAAATTCACTTGCCACCTGACGCCCCATCACGGCCAGGGCCACCTCCATCGGGTCGCCAACAAACTGGTGCTGACCGTTTTCGCCAACCTCGCGCAAGCTGTGGCAGAGCGCGGCATTGATGAAGAGCTGGCGGTTATCTGCGGTCAACCGGGGATTCGCGGCAAAATCAGCAGGCTCCAAAAATCCGCCACCCAGCCACAGGCGCTGGACTGACATCCGGTTCTGGGTCAGCGTGCCGGTCTTGTCGCAGCAAATTGTCGTGGTCGAACCCAGCGTTTCAACCGCCGGCAAATGACGCACCAGGGCATTACGTTTAGCCATGCGCTGGGTGGCCATGGCCAGTGACAAAGTGACGGTTGGCAGCAAACCTTCCGGCACATTGGCAACAATGATGCCGATTGCAAAAAGCAGGTTCTCCCAGGTCGGCAAGCCCATCGCCTGACCGACCAGAAACAGCGCGACACCCATGCCGGTCGCCAGCATCGCCACAATGCGTGACAGGCGGGCTATTTCGATCTGCAGCGGGGAAACCGATTTGCCAGCCGTCTGGGTCAGATGCGCAATCCGCCCAAACTCGGTGTGCATGCCGGTCGCGTATACCACCCCGCGCGCCTGACCGGAAACCACGGAGGTGCCGGCCAGCACAACATTCTTGGCATAGAGTGGCGACTGTTCGTCACTGGCTTCGGTATCACGCGCCATCGGAAGCGATTCACCAGTGACCGTCGCCGTATTGACGCGCAAACCGAAAGCCTCAATCAAGCGGCAATCAGCCGGCACGAAATTGCCCTCTTCGAGCAACACAATGTCGCCCGGCACCAGCTCGCTGGCGAGCAATTGGACAATTTCACCGCCGCGCAAGGCCTGCACCTTTTGCGGCAATAATTGACGCAAGGCGGCCACCGCTTGCTCGGCGCGATATTCCTGCCAGAAGGAAAAGATGCCGTTGACAATGATCACGCCAACAATTGCCACGCCAAGACGCGCCATCCCTTGGCCGGGGTCAAAACTATCGGCCAGAAAGGCCAACAGCGCACCTATCCACAAAATAATGGCGAAAAAATGGGTGAATTCGCGGGCAAATGTCAGCAGCAGTGACTCGCGGCCAACCTCCTCAACGTGATTCGGGCCAAATTCTTTCTGGCGGCGCATGGCTTCGTCTGCGGCAAGCCCTGCCGTCGTTGTCTTCTGACTGGCGAGTGATTGCTCGACGTTTAGATTATGTATCGACATACAACACCGGGATCATTGATGAGATTTCAATCTCTTGCGGTCAACCCATAAAAACTGCATATTTTTTTAATCGGAAGATAGCACTGCCTTCATAACTTGATTGTGTGACAGCGCACAGAGTCTGGCAACGTAAGGGGACATCGTGTATCCATATAGTCAAACCGAATCTCTCACAACGAATAGCCAAAATGACACCTCCTGGAAAACCTAAACCCTTCTCGATGATTCGTGAATTTCATCTCGCCGACTGGTTCACCCTCGGTAACGCCGTCAGCGGTATTGGCGCGCTGTTTTCGACCATGACCTACCTGCAGTCCGGCGATCTCAAACACATCTGTTTCGCCTGCGCACTACTCGTTGTAGCACTAATCTTTGACGTTTTTGATGGTCGTGTTGCCCGCTGGCGTCAAAAGACATCGGCAATGGGTCGGGAACTGGATTCGCTTGCCGATATCATCTCCTTTGGCGTGGCGCCTGCGGTAATAGCTTTCGCCTTGGGGATGAACGGCCTTTTTGACCGTATCGTGCTGGCCTATTTTGTTGCCTGCGGCGTCTCCCGCCTGGCCCGCTACAACGTGACGGCAGAAGAACTCTCTGAGGGCGGTGACAAGGTGAAATATTTTGAAGGCACGCCCATACCAACCTCGCTCCTGATCGTCGGTATCCTCTATTTGGCGGCCTACATGGGTGCGGTTAACAACAATCTCTGGTTTGGTGAATGGACGCTGGTTGGCTTCAAGTTTCATCCACTAGTTTTGATCTTCGCCCTCTCCGGCTCACTGATGATCAGCCGGATCAGGATTCCCAAGCTGTGAAGCAACTATGCCGCTTTCGGGGAAATGGCCGAATGCGAACCGCGATACCACCGATAAAATCCTTTCTTGGCCAGCTCAACAATCAATAGATAGGCCAGCGCCATCCCTGCCAGAATCACATAAAACTCGGCGGGTGGCTGAACGAAACCAAAATAGCTGCCCAATGGGGTAAACGGTAATACCGCACCAAGCAAAGCTACGCCTAGTGAAGTCGCCATCAACACCGGATGTGGACGACTCTTGAAGGGATTGCCGCGGGTGCGGATGACAAAAATCACCAGCACCTGGGTGCATAGCGACTCAACGAACCAGCCCGTTTGAAAGAGTTTTTCATCCGCATGCAAAATATTGAGCATGACGTAAAACGTCAGGAAGTCGAAAGCCGAACTGATCGGGCCGATGACCAGCATGAAATTTCGGATGAAATCCATGTCCATGACACGAGGTTTTTCCAGCTCTTCGGGATCAACCTGATCAAGCGGGATCGGCACCTCGGAAATGTCATATAGCACATTGTTGAGCAGGATCTGGGTCGGCAACATCGGCAGGAAAGGCAAAAACAAAGCGGCACCGGCCATGCTGAACATGTTTCCAAAATTGGAGCTGGTCCCCATCATGATGTATTTCATGATGTTGCCAAAGGTGCGGCGGCCTTCCAGAACCCCATCGTGCAGCACATGCAGGTCATGATCGAGCAGAATCATGTCAGCCGCTTCCTTCGCCACATCGACGGCGGTATCGACCGACAAGCCGACATCGGCAGCGTGCAGCGAGGGCGCATCGTTGATGCCGTCACCGAGATAGCCGACGACATGACCACGCGCCTTGAGCGCCAGGATGACCCGCTCTTTTTGCGCCGGATTGACCCGGCAGAACAGGTTGGTCTTTTCAACCATGACGCGCAGGGCTGCGTCATCGAGCGTTGCGATGTCTTTCCCGGTCAACACCCCAAGCACCGGAATATTTAATTGACCGCAAACATGCTGCGTCACCAATTCGCTGTCGCCGGTGACGATCTTGACGCTGATGCCACGCTCTTTGAGCGCCGCCAGCGCACTGCCGGCACTTGCCTTGGGCGGGTCAAGAAACGCCGCAAAGCCAGCGAAGACCAGTTCCGCTTCATCGCCAATCACGGCATGCGGATGGTCGGCAGGCACTTCGCGCCAGGCGATGCCAAGCACGCGAAAGCCTTCCTTTTCAAGATTGACATGGACTGCATGAATTTGCTCACGAGCCGCCTTGTCGAGCGGAATGCGTGCCACGTCCCCCTGCTCTTCATAGCTGGTACAGAGACCGACAATCTCTTCCGAGGCGCCCTTGACCACCAGCAAGCGGCCATTGCCTTTGTCGAGCAACACCGAAACGCGGCGCCGCTCAAAATCGAAAGGCACTTCATCAATTTTCTGCCAGGCACTGACATCAATGTTCTGGTGGGCCAGGATCGCCTCGTCGAGCGGACTCTTCAGACCGGTTTCAAAGAAGCTGTTGAGGTAGGCCAGTTCCAGCACGCGGTCGCTCGGCTTGCCTTGCGGATCGGTATGTTGCTCCAGTCTGATCTTGGCTTCGGTCAGCGTGCCGGTTTTATCCGTACATAAAACGTCCATCGAGCCCAAATTCTGAATCGCCGCCAGGCGTTTGACGATCACCTTTTTCTTGGCCATGACCCCGGCGCCACGCGCCAAAGTAACCGATACCACCATCGGCAGCAGTTCCGGCGTCAAACCCACCGCCAGTGCAACGGCAAACAGGAATGAATCCAGCCAGGGCTTGTCCATGAAGGCGTTGACCAGCAAGACAAAGAGCACCAGCAGGATGGTCAGACGCATGATCAGCATGCCGAAACGATGCGTGCCGATCTCGAAAGCAGTCGGCGGTGGTGTCCGCGTCAGGGTGTCGGCGATGGCGCCAATCGCCGTACCGGCACCGGTATTGACCACCAGTATCGTCGCACTGCCACTGATCACGGTGGTGCCCATGAACACCGCGTTGGCGGCATCCTGGATGTCGCTTGCACTATCGGCTAGCATCCCAGGACGCTTTTCAACCGGATATGCTTCGCCGGTCAACAAAGCCTGTTTGACGAAAAAGTCATTCGCCATCAGGACCCGGCCATCGGCCGGAATCATGCTACCCGCTGAAAGGACGACCAGGTCGCCAGGCACGACTTCAGTCACTGGCACTTCAATTTGCTGGCGATCACGAATCACCGTAGCGCGTACCGCAACCGATTGCCGCAAGCTGGCCGCGGCTTTGCCTGCGCGATGTTCCTGAATGAAATCGAGGGTAACGCTGAATATCACCATCACAGAAATGATGAAAAAACTGGTCAACTCGCCGGTCATCGCCGAGATTGCACTGGCAACCAACAGCAGGATGATCAGCGGATTCTTGAAGCGGGCCAAAAATTGCCGCCAGAGCGGATTTTCCTGATGATCCTGGAATAGATTGGGGCCAAATTTGGCCAGGCGTGCTTTTGCTTCGGCCCCCGACAGACCGTTAGTTGCAGAATCAGTTTTTGCTGCTACTTCCGGAAGTGGATCAAGCCACCAGGGGCGCGCTGGAGAATTTGTTGTCAATTGAATCGCTCCCTTATTTTTACCCAAAATGACTTGGGGTTCGTGCTTTCAAGATAGATGATTCTGCAGCCATTGCCATCAATTTAACTTGGAAGCTGTTCGCGATTTATCGCTTGTCATCCCACCCCCTCCCCAGCCCTCCCCTTATCAGGGGAGGGAGCTAGTCCGCGCGATTTGGGTTGCTCCTCCCCTGGTAAGGGGAGGTCGGGAGGGGTTTTACAGACTCAGTCAAAACCGCAGCCCGGCTTCATGACTTTCAAAAGATCATCAACAAACTATTAGCGAGCACCCTTGTGATCCTTCGGGCCATCATTCTTGTGTCGCCCGGCAATCTCGCGCTGTTCCGCCTTCTGTTTTTGTTTGATCACTTCCTCTGACAACGATGGGGGTTTCTGGCCTGATTTATGGTGTGGGTCTTTGGGCTGCTGATTCATGAAGGCCTCCTGATGAGTGAATCGTCGGACAAATTGGCGACGTATCAACACAATGGACCTGACTAAGCCCTCCCACTGTGCGCCAGAACACATAACACTGGCGGGCAGGAATGAGCTGGATAAATTGACGAATTTTCTTCAAAAAACAGCGGAAATTTCCTGTTGACCGCACCCTGCAAAATGCTCTTTTGGGCTGTAACAGTCCGTTTTCCAATGTACGCCAACTAACAGACGCGCCCCGCTAAGTGGATCAAGCTGAGTCATGCGGTCATTCTGCCGCGTATGACAAAAGAGGAACGCCATGAATAATTCACTCAGCGCAATTTTGTTGGTTACCGCCCTCGGTTTGGGCGCCTGTACCGGACCCGCCGGTCCGCAAGGCGAACGAGGCGCCACCGGTACGACGGGTAACACGGGCAATACCGGCTACACAGGTGCCAAAGGTTCAACTGGCAATCAAGGCAACACCGGTGCAGTCGGCGATACCGGGGCGACAGGCAATACCGGCAACACCGGTGCAACGGGCGCCAAAGGAAAAACAGGTACCGGCGTAACCAGCGGCAGCACCGTTATCGTTGTTCCGCCGACCCGCTAATACCAAATGCGGCAGAGCACCACTCTGCCGCGACTGTGTTCAACCGTACTTGCCATCAGAGGTCACCATGAAAAAATCATCCACAATGCCTATGCTGTGTGCCAACCAGACGACCGGCAAGTACCGTTTTCGTAACACCTTGATTATCACCATGAGTGCCACCAGTCTTGGCTTGGCTAGTGCGTCAGCAGAAACTGCAACAACGGCCACAGAGAATAAACAAGCCGTCGCCGAAACCAGGCAAGTGCTATCTGATGGCTGGATCACGACCAAAGTTAAATCAGAGATTCTCGCCGACAGCGCCAGCAAGGGCTACACCGTGCAAGTCGAAACGACGCAGGGCGCAGTAGTGCTGAAGGGCACGCTGGCCAACGAGACTGCCGTTGCCCAGATCAAGGCAATCGCCGAGAAAGTTGAAGGGGTCAGAAGTGTAGACACAACAGCACTCAAGCTTGGGAGGGCAAACAAATGAACACGCACCCACTGCTTGTCGCCATGTTGCTATTGCTTGGCCCGGCAAATTCGGCTCAAGCCCAGGTCAGTTTTGATATCGGTTTTTCCAATGGCAACATCGGCTTCAATATCGGCAATTATCCCCAACTCGTCCTCATACCCGGCTCACCGGTTTATTACGCACCGCGCCAGAACGCAAACTTCTTCTTTTACGATGGCCTGTATTGGGTCTACCGTGATGACGACTGGTTTTCGAGTAGCTGGTACAACGGGCCATGGGAATATGTCGGCCCACAGTACGTGCCTTTGTATGTACTGCGCGTGCCGGTCCGCTACTACCGCCAGCCCCCGCAATATTTCCGTGGCTGGCGTGCCGATGCACCGCCGCGCTGGGGGCAATACTGGGGGCGCGACTGGGAAACGCAACGGAGCGGATGGAACCATTGGGATCGTCGTTCAGTACCGGCTGCCGCGCCTCTACCAACCTATCAGCGCCAGTACCGGGGAAATGACTATCCCCGCAGCCCCGAACAGCAGCATTCGATTCGCACTGAACAATACCGATACCAGCCGCGTGAGAACGTAAGTCGGGAATATGAGGAGAATCGTCGCCATCCGGATATCGATCGCCCGGTGCAGCAACGCGATGTGCCAAATGTTCAGCAGCCGCCTCGCCAGCAAACGCTCCCCACACCAAGGGCTAATCCGCCCAATCGGGGCAATGATGCACCACAGGGTTCGCAAGGGCAAAACGATAATCGACGTGACAACCTGACCCGTGAACCCGCGTCACCACGTGGCCGCCCGGAAAATCCTCGCCCGGATCAACGGCGCGATGCGCCCGATGTTCAGCCGCAGCCCCGCCAGCAAACGGCACCCAATCCGCCACAGCAAAAGCCCCCGGCACAGCAGCGATTTGGTCCGCCGACAGATGCCCGGGATAACGCACAAGGTTCGCGTGGGTCAGCCGACCAGTCGGATAACAAAGGCAAAGAAAACCGTGGAAACGATCAAGGTCGTGATCGACATTGATTGCCCTATTGACTGTTCAAAAGGAACTGACATGAAAAAACTTGCCGTTTTACTGATTGCCATCAGCAGCCTGCTATCCGGTTGTGTTGTTTATGACGATGCTTACCGGGGTGGCAATGATCGCTCGAGAGGCCGTGATGGCGGATCTGAACGCGGAGGGCATGACCGCGACCGGGATGGCGTGCCCGATCGACACGACAATCGGCCGAACAATCCCAACCGTTATTGACCAGTCGGCCATTTCGGGCGATTTCAGCTCACTGTGTATGACACCGAACATACAAGGCGAAACGCGGCCACTAAACTATTTTTCAAACTCAATCACTGAAAAATCCCAGGGATAATTTATGCCCGCCAGATCAATGGAACCCGGCAAGCTACGCCGTGCAGCCGAAGCACGTCTCGCAATCAACAAGGCAATCGAAAGCAGCCAGGATCAGGTCCGCCTGGTGCATGAACTGCAAGTCCATCAAATTGAACTGGAGATGCAAAACGAGGCTTTGCATCAGGCACATGCAGCGCTTGAGGCCTCGCATGATCGCTACCTTGATCTCTACGAACTGTCGCCGGTGGGGTTTCTGACGCTCACGCCGGAAGAGCAGATTATTGAAATCAACCTGACCGGAGCCATGCTATTTGGCCTGGTCCACAGTCAGTTGATCGAATGCAGGCTCTCCACCCTGCTCCACCCGGATGACATTGAACGTTGGGAACAGTTTTTTCAGACAATGATCAAATACGGCGGCAATCAAAATGCAGAATTTCGCCTGGCAGGTGATGCTGCCAGTAGCAAGCATGTCCGCCTTGATTGCCAGTTGGTACGCAGAGAAACCGATCAGATCGTCCTGCATGTTGCGATGACCGATATCAGCGCAACAAAACAGGCAGAAAATCGCCTGCACGAACAGGATCAACTGTTCCGCTTGATTGCCGAACGGCTCGACGGCTACATTGCCGTGCTCGACACGGAAGGCCGGCGGGTTTACAACAGCCCTTCCTATCATGGCCTGCTCGGCTCGCGGGATATTGCCGGCACGGATTCCTTCATGGAGGTCCATCCGGATGATCGCGAACAGGTCACGCAAGCCTTTCACCAGACAGTCGCCTCAGGCATTGGCCAGCATCTCGAATATCGTTTTTTGGTGCCAGACGGCAGTATCCGCACCATGGAATCGCGCGGCGGCGTCGCCCGCGACAGCGAAGGGGCGATCAAATATGTCGTTGTGGTGTCGCATGACATTACGCAGCGCAAAATGAATGAGCAAAAAATTCATCACCTCGCCTTTTACGACGCGCTGACCCAACTGCCCAATCGCCTGACACTCAATGACCGCTTGCAGCAAGCCATGTCGGCGAGCAAGCGTAGCGGTCAATATGGCGCACTGATGTTTCTCGATCTTGATCACTTCAAGCCGCTCAACGATACGCACGGCCACAGAATGGGCGATCAACTGCTGATTCAGGCAGGGCAGCGCATTACCGCTTGCGTGCGCGAAATCGATACCGTTGCTCGCTTTGGTGGTGACGAATTCGTCGTCGTCCTGGGCGAACTTGACGTTGATTTGGTCAAATCGGTAACCGATACCGAGATCATTGCCGAAAAAATTCGAGCTGCAATAGCCGAGCCCTATCAATTAACCAACACAAGCACTCCCAATACATCCTCAATCATTACCCACCACTGCACAGCAAGTATTGGCGTCATCCTGTTCATGAATCATGACAAAAGTGAAGAAGAGGTGCTCAAGCTGGCCGATATTGCGATGTACCGCGCCAAGGCAGCGGGACGCGATACGATCTACTTTTATGGTGCGGCAGAGCAAATGCCTGAATAAGCAATCCCGCCAAACCGTTATGTTCGATACCGCACATTCAGGAATGTTATTCGGCGTTAGGCTGTCCAAAATGCGTATCGCGTTTCGCCTTGAAATTCGATGCTTCAAACAGTTTTCGGAAGTGAGCCATATTGGAAACACCTGCAAGCCCTAACCCAAAACAGAATCGAATCCTGGCTGGCCTGGCTACCAATGAGTATGCCCGCCTGCAGGATGACCTTGAACTGGTTACCCTGAAACTTGGTGCAGAGCTTTGCGATGCTGGCGATACGATGGATTACGTCTATTTCCCGATTTCCTGCATCGTTTCACTGACCTTCACCACCCGTACCGGGGCGTCGGTAGAACTGGCCATGATCGGCAACGAAGGTCTGGTCGGCATTCCGCTGGTGCTCGGCGGGGCCACCACCAATCACCGCGCTGTTGTACAGAGCCCCGGCGTGGCCTATCGTTTGAAAGTTGAAATCATCCGCTGGGAACTCGACCAAGGCGGTAGCCTGCAACATCTGGCATTACGCCATGCGCAGGCGCTGATGACGCAGATGGCGCAAAGTGTGGTTTGCAACCGGCACCACGCCATCGATCAGCAGCTTTGCCGCTGGCTGTTGCTCAGTCTGGACAGACTACCGAGCCTGCAGATTCACATGACTCAGGAACTGATCGCCAGTTTCCTCGGCGTGCGGCGCGAAGCGATCACCGAAGCCGCCGGCAAGCTGCAACTTGCCGGCTTGATCCAGTACAGCCGGGGTTACATCAACATTACTGACCGCGCCGGCCTCGAAGCCCGCGCTTGTGAATGTTATGGCGTGGTCAAGGCCGAATATGACCGGCTATTTCAGATCGCCCCGGAAACTCGCCTGCGCGGCCGCGCCCGGCCCAATCCAGAAAATGTCCGCAGCCGGGCGGAAGCGCGCTGGAAACAAGCGCCGCCGGAAGTCGCCAAAACAGCGTGGGATAACGCCCAACTGGTGCATGAGCTTCAGGTGCACCAGATTGAACTGGAAATGCACAACGAAGCGCTGCGCCATGCCTATGATGAGGCAGATGCCCTGCGCGACCGTTATGCAGACATTTACGACTTTGCTCCGGTCAGCTACATAACGCTCAATCGCGAAGGCATCATTCTTGACCTGAATTTGAGCGGCGCCATCCTGCTTGGCATCAAGGGCTCACAAAAAAGCCGCCATCGCTTTGCCGCCTTTGTCAGCCCCGACAGCCTGAATGCCTTTAATCAATTTCTTGAAGAAGTTCTGCCGGCAACGCAAAAGACAACCTGCGAAGTCGTATTGAGCAGCAACCCCCAACGGCCGGAGGCAACGGTCAGGATTGAAGCGATTCCCAACGAAGCGGGCGATGAATGCCGCATGGTGGTTATCGACATTACTTCAGAACGATCGGCGCAGCAGGCGTTGACGGTACGCGAACAGTATCTGCGCGCGATCCTCGACAATTTCCCGTTCATGGTCTGGCTCAAGGACGAGCAAAGTCAATTCATTGCGGTCAACGCACAATTAGCCTCAAATTTTGGCTGGCCTTCAACGGAGTCGCTGGTTGGCAGGAACGATTTCGACATTGCCACACCGGATGTCGCCACCGCGTTTCAGGCCGAAGATCGGGCCGTCTTGTTATCCGGTGAAAGAAGAACGGTTGAAGAATTATTGAAATTTGACGATGAGCAACGCTGGTTCGAAATTTACAAGTCACCGATCATCCTGGACGACAAAACGATTGGCACGGTCGGTTTTGCGCGGGACATCAACCTGCGCCATCAAACGCAGCAGGCCTTAAAGGACGCAGAAGAACGCTACCGCAGCCTGATCGAACAAATGCCGCTGAGTGTGGCGATTATTCAGGAAGGGTTGATCCGTTATATCAACCCGAAATGCGAAGCCTTGATCGGCTATGCACTGATCGATTGCATCAATCAATCATTTTTACCCTTGGTCTATGAAGCGGATCAAGCAAAAGCATTTGAGATAAATGAATCGTACTCGCGTGGCGAAGTGCTCCCGCCCAATTTTGATATGCGCTTGCTTGGCAAATCTGGTCAGATGATCGACTGTCGGCTCCATATAAGTACGGTGCAATGGGCGGGAGAAAATGCGGCGCTGGCCGTCTTTGAAGATGTTACTGCCGAGAAAGCGATGCATGCAGAATTGCACCGTTTGGCGAGAATTGACCCACTCACAGCCTTGGCCAGCCCGTCACATTTTATTGAACACATGACACGAGCGCTGTCGCGGCTCAAGCGCGATGAAAACCGCCAAGTCACCGTGCTGGTACTCGACCTGGATCACTTTGCAGCGATCAACAAAGCGCTGGGACAACTGGCCGGCGATGCCATCCTGCGCCTTTTTTCCGCACTGCTCTGCGAGCAACTGCGCAACGTGGATTTTGCCGGGCGCATTGGTGGTGAAAAATTTGCTGTAATGCTGGAAGAAACCGATCTGCCAGCTGCCGCCATATTCGGTGAGCGCCTGCGCCTTAAAACGGCGGCAACTTCAGTGAGTATTGGCGAGCAACGCGTGTCAATCACGGTTAGTATCGGCATCGCGGCAATGAGTGGCGCCGACGATACGGTAGAACAGGTCATGCAGCGTGCCGAGCTGGCGCTTTTTCGAGCCAAGAGTGGCGGACGCAACAGCATTCAGACAGCAGACAGCAGACAGCAGACAGCAGACAGCAAAAATACCGCTCCGGCTTCATCAGGAAAAAATAAATAGAAAATAAACGGCCATGCCAAACCCAAAAAAGCAGACCAGCGCCGCCCAATCCACACTCATTAAATCCCCAGCCACTTCTGCCCCGCGCCCCTTCCCGATTGTCGGCATCGGCGCCTCGGCGGGTGGACTTGAAGCGATGGGACAGTTTTTTGCCCACGTAGTGCCAGCCAGTGGCATGGCCTTTGTCGTTATCCAGCATCTTGACCCGACGCAACCCGGCATGCTGCCCGAACTGCTGCAACGAGCAACAGCCATGCCCGTATTGCAAGCCAAGAACCGCATGAAGGTAAAGCCGGATCACGTTTATGTGATTCCACCCAACCGCGATCTGTCGATTCTCCATGATCGCCTTTGCCTGCTTGAACCCGTTGCTCCACGCGGACTACGCCTGCCGATTGATCTTTTCTTCCGGGCGTTGGCAGAAGACCGGCGCGAACATGCGGTTGGCGTCATTCTCTCCGGCATGGGTTCGGATGGCACGCTGGGGGTACGCGCGATCAAGGAGTTTGGCGGCCTGGTTTTGGCACAGGAACCAAGTAATGCCAAATTTGACAGCATGCCGAAGAGCGTCATCGATGCCGGTTTGGCCGACATTGTGGCGAGTACCGACCTGTTGCCGCTACGCATTATTGATACTTTGCAACATTTACCGCATGCACATAGCCTGCCGACCCTGAGTGAGATCGAATCCGTCGCCCAGAAAAGCGCCTTCGAAAAAATATGCATACTGCTGCGTGCGCACACAAGTCACGATTTTTCGTTCTACAAAAAAACCACCGTTTATCGCCGCATTGAGCGCCGCATGGCGATCCATCAGATGGACAAAATCGGTGCTTACGCGCGTTATCTGCGCGAAAACCCGCAGGAAGTCGACCTGCTGTTCAAGGAACTCCTGATCGGTG
>ERZ724525.1010-NODE-1010-length-16366-cov-5.390902_pt1 | contig 16366 bp, 16 predicted proteins | sample MGYA00376058_ERZ724525 | MGnify/ENA primary metagenome ERZ724525 (study PRJEB28724, sample SAMN07190888) | wastewater metagenome | isolation source: influent of sewage treatment plant in Hong Hong | place: USA: Christiansburg, Virginia | collected 2016-03-01 ... | reverse complement strand
AGCCACGCTTGACCGCGCACGCGTAGGTTTGCGGGCTCCAGGCATACGCCGGGCTGCGGTAGCGGCCGGGGTTCTGCACCATCAGGTACTTGACCGAGGACTGGTCGGTGGCGGCAGCATCGGCACGGCGCACGCGCGTACCCTCGCTCGACGCATCGCCGGGTCGACCGTCACTGCCGTCTACGACGCCAACCACCCCCGCGCCCTGACGATCGCCGCGGAGCTGGGGGCCACAGCCACCGAGTCAGCCGAGGCGCTCATTCACGATGACCGGGTCGATGCGGTGGTCATCGCATCACCGGACGACCTGCATGCCGCTCAGGCACTGGCCTGCATCTCGGCGGGCAAGCCGACGCTCTGCGAGAAGCCGCTCGCGCCGCAGCTCGACGACGCCCTGGCGGTGGTGGCTGCCGAGGTGACGCTCGGCCGGCGCCTGGTGACCCTGGGCTTCATGCGGCGGTTCGACCCGGGGTACGCCGAGCTCAAGGCACGGCTCGACCGGGGCGAGGTGGGCGCGCCGCTGCTGGTCCACTGCATCCATCGCAACCGGCGGGTGGGGCGCGACCACACGAGCGCGATGTCACTGACCAACTCCGTCGTGCACGAGATCGATGTCAACAGATGGCTGCTCGGCGAGGAGTACGCGTCCGTGCAGGTCATCGCAGGACGGACGACGCCGCACGCCGGGGACGGGCTGCGGGACCCGCTGCTGGTCGTCCTGCGCACGTCTAGCGGCGTCATCGTGGAGGTCGAGTCATTCGGCAACGCTCAGTACGGCTACGAGGTGCGCTGCGAGGTGGTGGCCTCGGAGGGGACCCTCGAGCTGGGCGATGGCTCGTTCGTCGCGTCGGGCAGGTCGGGCCTGCATGGACGGACGGTTCCCGTTGAGTGGCTGGGCCGGTTCGAGGATGCCTATCGGATCGAGCTCCAGGCCTGGGTCGACTCGATCGTGGCTGGCGCGACCGCCGGCCCGTCGGCGTGGGACGGCTACGTGGCGACGGCCGTTGCCGGTGCCTGCGTCGAGGCGCTCGCGACCGACGGATGGGTCCCGGTCGCCCGGGCCGATCGACCCGCGCTGTACCTGCTCTCGACGTGACGGGTGGCGCGAGGCTCACTGAGACCGGGAGCGGGGGGTGAGCTCTCCTGCCTACTGCGGAAGAGCGACCCTCCAGGCGCGTGACGCATCGCGCGCCACGACGTGACGGAGCTGTGCGCTGGCGACGCGGCCTCGCGGCAGGGCGACCACGGCGACAAAGTCGTCGCCCTTCCTGGCGAGTTTGCTGAGCGTCCGCCACTCGCGAGCGAGGAAATCGCCAGCGGCGGCCGATCCGAACTCCTCCAGTCCGGCGATGAGGAACCACCGGCGGTTGGGCCGGCCATGTCGATCCGGGTGGTATCGAACGATGATCGCGTACTCAGTCGTCCGGTCGTTCTCGACATGGAGGCCGTCGAGGAGACGCACCGTCGGAAGACCGTCGTTCGAGCCGATGGCGAAAAGGCTGGGTTGGTCGGCCAGGCGGTACAGCTCGGTGCAGTGGTTGTCGGTCAGACCGGATGCCACGAAGCTGCAGTCCCCATGGGTGGCCCACACCTCGCCGTCCTGGACGAGCATCGGGACCTTCTTCTGCCGGCCGCCCAGCATGGCCGCGACAGACATCAGCCCTTGGATGTCACTCAGGCACATTGACCGGTCGAACAGAATGGGCTCGGTGTGCAGCGGGGCACCTTCCAGGTGGGGCCGCTGATAGTGGATCCGGAGTTGGCTCTGCTCGAGCACGGCTCGTGCATCGTCGTGCAGCTCGAAGTCGGCGCAGGTCAACAGCAGCTGATCTCGCGTCAGCTCCGTTCCGAAGAAGGCGCGCAGCCGTCCCTCGCGGACGATCACATCTATGGCCAGAAGCAGATCGAACACGACGAAGAAGACGAATGACGTCGCCATACCAAGGACCAAGTCCCGTGTCGGCGACTCGAACCGGTGCGCAACGAGGAACAGCAGGCCGCCGAGCGCCGCCGCCAGCGCCATCAGCGTGGGATTGAGCAGACGCTGTCGATTCTCCATCCTGCCCCCCGTGTGCGCTGCTCGCGTGCAGCGCGGTCGGACCCTACCGCAGGCACGGCCGCTGCCCACCGGGTGACGAGCGCTTCGCTAGTCGTGGATCTGCGGGAACTCTCCTGGCGTGACGGCGACGCCCGACCGCCGCGAGGTCTCCGCCACGACCACCCCGGTCAGCACGACGAGCCCCCCGATCCCCTGGGCCACGGAGAAGGTCTCGCCGAGCAGGGCCAGCGCGATGAGGCCCGCCCACAGCGGCTCCGTGGTGCCGACGATGCCGGCACGCTGCGCGCCGATGCGTCTCAACGAGCCGAGGACGAGGAGGAAGGGGGCGATGGTCCCGAGGAGCACCCCCCAGAGCATGAGCGCCCAGCCCGGCAGTGCAGGGGCGCCGTCGAGCAGGGGCTCGGTCGGGTAGGCGAGGACGTACCACGGGAAGGTCCACCACGGCGCGATGACCGACCACGTGATGGTCGCGAAGACGAACCCCCACATGGTGAGCGATACGGCGTCGCGCCGCTCCTGGCCGGACTCCCCGAGCAGCCAGTAGGCCGCGAGCGCGAGAGCGAGCAGCAGCCCGGCGGCCACGCCGAGCGCGTCAAGCGTGAAGCCGCTCCACACCTGGGCGACCAGGGCCAGGCCGAGAAGCGTGAGGGCGATTGCGAGCCAGATGCGGTTGCCCACGGGCTGCTTGCGCACGAAGCGCATCCACAGTGCGACGACCACTGGCGCGAGGAACGCCAGGAGCGTGCCGATGCCCACGGGCAGTCGGGAGATGGTGAGGAAGTACAGGAACTGCACCAGCGTGAATGCGATGACGCCGTAGGAGATGAGGAAGGGCAGCTCGCTGCGGGTCAGCCGCAGGTGCCCGGGGTGCCGGATCGCGACGTACGCCACCAGCACCACCATGGCTCCCCCGTTGCGCAGCTCGGTGAGGTGCATCGGGTCGAGCCCGGCGTTGAGGGCGTTCTTCGCGAAGACGCCGTTGAGGGCGAAAAGCAGGGCCGCGACGAGGTACATCGCGACGCCGACGGCCTGCGTGCGACGCAGCTCGGCATCGGCGGCCGACCCGGGCGTCATCAGTCGATCAGCAGCTGCCACACCCGGGCCCCCCCGACGAGGGCGGCCGAGTTGGGGACGATGACGACGTCGTCACCGATCCGTGCAAGCACGGTGGGCGTGATGTGGCGGGAGTTGCCACCGCCGAGGTAGAGCCGGTCCCAGAGGAACACCGGCCGCAGCCCCTCGACGACCCGGCCGACCCGCCGCGACCAGAGCGCGTCGCCGAGCCGGCGTCGCTCGTGCTCGCCGATGTAGGTGTCGTACGACAGTCCCCAGCGGATGGGCGCCTGGGACATCTCGAGGTGCGGGGCGAGCCGTCCGCCGTCGAAGATGGCGCACCCCAGGCCCGTGCCCAGGGTGAGGACGAGCTCGAGGCCCTGCCCCGCGATCACGCCGGCGCCGTGGATCTCCGCGTCGTTGAGGACCCGGACCGGGATGCCCATCGCGTTGGCCACGGCGGTCTGGGCATCGAAGCCCTCCCACTCCTCCACCAGCTCGGGCAGCACCCGGCTGCGGGGTCCGGACTTGGTCACATAGTGGGGGGTGGTGACGACGACCCCGTGCCGGATCATGCCGGGCAGGCCCACGGTCGCCCGCTCGGCGGGTGGCAGCCGCGCCGCCAGGTCGACGAGGGTCTGGACGAACAGTGCGGTCGGCAGCGGGTAGGGAGTGGGGACCCTGATGGGGTGAGCGCGCATGGTGCCGCTCTCGTCGAGCACGGAGCCCTTGATCCCGCCGCCGCCGCAGTCGATCGCCAGAGTCGTCATGCGGCGCATTCTGCCGCGCCCACGCCGCCGGCGCGCGCATGGTCCGGGCAGGAGCGGGTCCGGCAGAGGAGCGGAGGCCCTGCTGCCACCGTGTGGCTGGGCTCGGGGCGGCGTTCGCTAGTCTGTGCGGGCTGCTGGGTCTCCTCGCAGCGGGGAGGCGTCGCCTAGTCCGGTCTATGGCGCCGCACTGCTAATGCGGTTTGGGACTTCAATCCCATCGAGGGTTCAAATCCCTCCGCCTCCGCCAGTGAGAGCAGGTCAGCTCGTGGAGTCGCCCAGCATCGCCTCGATCTCCGGCACCATCTCCGCCGGGGGCGTCCTCGGCGCGTAGCGGGTGACCGTGGCGCGGTCGGCGGACACGAGGAACTTGTTGAAGTTCCACTCGATGTCGGGACCGCTCTCCGCCGGCGCCGCTTCCTTGAGCACGGCGAAGATGGGATCGGTGCCGGGGCCGTTCACCTCAACCTTGGTCGACAGCGTGAACGTGACGCCGTAGTTGACCTTGCAGAACTCCTCGATCTCGGCGTCCGTGCCTGGCTCCTGGTTGAGGAACTGGTCGCACGGGAACCCGAGGATCACCAGGCCCCGCCCGGCGTAGCCCTCCTGGATCTCCTGCAGCGCCTCGTACTGCGGAGTGAGGCCGCACCTGCTCGCGGTGTTCACGATCAGGAGGGGGTGCCCGGCGAAGTCGGACAGCGGAACCGTGTCGCCGCGGTTGCTGGTGAAGGACAGGTCATCGAGGGATGCAGTGGTGGGCATGGGCCGATCGTACGCACTGCATGCGGCGGTCAGCCGACAGTCAGCACCTTGCCGTTGAAGGAGGACCGCACGCTCGTCAGGTCGCGCCCCGCAGGGCCGGCGACGAAAGTGCCGTCGGCGGTGAACTGAGAGCCGTGGACGGGACACCCCCACAGCTCACCTGGCGTCTCCACCTGGACCCCTTGGTGGGTGCAGGCGAGGCTGATGGCGCGATAGGCCCCGTTGCCCAGGCTGACGACTCCGACGGGAACGCTCCTGACCTTGCCGAGATAGACGACTCCGCCCGCTGCCGCCAGCGCGGGGATCCTGGCCACGGTGACGGCGACCTGGCCGTTGGGCTTGCGCACGATGCCATCGGCGGCCGCGGCCTCGTCCGCCAGCAGGGCCGATCCCAGGGCGACGGCGCTCACGCCGCAGATGCCCTTCAGGAAGTCGCGTCGACTCGGCATGGCTCCTCCTCGGTCCGGACCTGCAGGATACGTCGCAGGTGCGGGTTTCAGGCCAGAACGACCGGCCGCTAGACTTCCCGTCGGCCCTCGCGGCCATGCGCCCGTAGCTCAACGGATAGAGCATCTGACTACGGATCAGAAGGTTAGGGGTTCGAATCCCTTCGGGCGCGCTCTGTGTTGAGACAGACGGACAGGCCCTGACGAGCGGAGACGCCGGTCAGGGCCTGACTCGTTTCGCGGACCTCTGTGCCGCCCGTATGCCGCGTCGCCTCGCCTTTGCAGAACGGGCAGCTCTGGCGCGGTGGGCGGCATACCGAATGCCGTCGGTCGCCACCCCCTCGCCCACTCACGCTCAGGTATGCCGTCCGCCACCCACCAATGGCATCCCGTGTGCTGTCGTCCTGCCCGATGGCCTAGGGGCGGCACTCTGCCGCATGCGCGGCCCTGGCCCGGCGAACCCCAACCCGTGTAGACGGAATTGTCTACACGACGTACCGTTGGTTCTATGGCTGACAGCACGACGATACGGATCAGCAGGGACACGCATGCGCGGGTGACCCGGTTGGCGGCCCAGCGGCACGAAACGATCGATGAGACCGTGCGCAGCGCCATCCGCGCGCTCCGCCAGGATGCGATGGCGCGCGACCTCGCCGATGGCCTCACTGAAGAAGAGACGGCATGGCTCGATGCTGACGCCGGGTGACGTGGTCGAGCTCGACCTAGGTATGCCGGCTGGCAGCGAGGCGGGATCACGTCGCCCCGCCATCGTGGTGACCGCGGCGCGGGTGCTGAACGGGGGACCCAACGTCGTGCAGGTCGTGCCCCTGACCCGCACGATCCGCACGAGCGGCGCTGAAGTGGTCATCGATCCCGACGAGGACAACCGGCTGTCAGCGCGGTCGTCGGCGCAGTGTCAGCTCGTGCGTTCCGTGGCCACGGCGCGCATTCGCGAGCGCACCGGCAATGTCGGCCCAGTCGCTCTCGGCGAGGTTCGCGAAACGCTCGCGCTGCTGCTGGACCTCTGACGCCAGACGACGGCACCGAAGGGCTCGCGTTGGACACCTCCAGGTGTCGGTAACGCTCCGCAGACCCCGCCACTCCTGCGACGGAAGCCGTCCGAAGGGGCATCGTCGGCGCGGCGCGCGGCATACCGAATGCCGTTGGTGGCCACCCGCGCGCACTCGCACGCTCAGGTATGCCGCCCGCGGCCGACCAATGGCATTCCTTGTGCTCAGCCCGCCCTCGCTGCCACGCCCACTAGCCTGAGCGCGTGAGCGACCCCCGGCCCCATTCCGTCCTGCTGCTCGACGTGGACGGCACGCTGCTCGACTACCAAGCCCAGCTCCCCGAGAGCGCCGGCGCCGCCGTGCGCGAGGCGAGGTCGCGGGGGCATCGGGTCTACCTGTGCACGGGGCGCAGCCGCGCCGAGATCTATCCGTCGCTGTGGGACCTCGGCCTGGACGGGCTGATCGGCGGCAACGGCAGCTACGTCGAGTCCGACGGCGAGGTGGTCTGGCACCAGGTGCTGCCCCGCGACGTCGTGGAGCGCGCGGTGGCCTGGATGGAGGAGCACGGCCTGGCGTTCTATCTGGAGTCGAACACCGGGCTCTTCGGCACCGAACACCTGCCCGAGCGGACCGCCGTCCTGCTGGGCGGGGCCACCGAGGAGAACATCGCGCAGGTCCGCCAGGGCTTCCCCCACATGATCTACGACCCCACCCAGGGCCGCGACGAGGTCAACAAGATCAGCTTCGTGCTCGAACCCGGGCTCGACCTGGCGGCCCTCGCCGAGTCCTTCGCGGGGGAGGCCGGCATAGACACCTGGTCGCTGACGGGACGCGGCCCCGAATTCGGCGAGTTCGGGCAACTGGGCGTCCACAAGGGCGCGGCCGTGCGTCGCCTGGCTGAGCACCTCGGCATGCCCGTGTCGTCCCTGATCGGCTTCGGCGACGCCCGCAGCGACGTCGAGCTCCTGACCGCGTGCGGCACCGGGGTGGCGATGGGCAACGCCCCCGACGAGTTGCTCGCGGTGGCCGACGTGGTCACTGACCGCGCGGACGAGGACGGTCTGGTCAAGGCCTTCGTCCGGCTCGGCCTCATCGACGGCTGATCGACGGCCGACCGCTCGCACCAGCGTGCGGAGGGTATGCCGCGTGCGGGCCGGCGCGGACGGCATACCGAATGCCGTTGGTCGCCAGAGGCTTGTCATCCCACGCGCGGGTTCCCGCTACGCACCTTCCGCTACAGCCGGTGTGGGCGCCTTGGGGTTGAATCGGGTCGGTGATCGCACTCCCGGGGTCACCGACCGCGCGACAGGCCTTGCGCAGGCCAGGGGAGATGAACGGGTGACGCCCGAGATCGAGGCCAAGGTGCGCGCGGTCTCCGATCTGCACGTGCAGGCGATCGCCCGGGCGCACGCGGCCGGAGTGAAGATTGCGATGGGCACCGACAGCGGCGTCTTCGCCCATGGCATCAACCACAAGGAACTCGCCTGGATGGTTCGCGCCGGGCTGTCCCCGCAGCAGTCGCTCATGGCCGCCACCGGGTCGGCTGCCGAGCTTCTCGAGCGTTCCGACATCGGTGGGGTTGCGCCCGGCAAGCTCGCGGATCTCGTTGTCGTGGGCGGCGATCCGTGGAACTTCGACCGGTTCGACCAGAACCTCCAGCTCGTCATGAAGGGCGGCCAGGTCGTCCGCGACGCGCGCTAACGCTCACCGCCACGACCCAGCCAGCACACGGCATACCAATGGTCGCCGCTCGCTCGCCTTCCCACGCTCAGGTATGCCGCGGGCGCCAGACCATTGGTATGTCCTGTGCGCGGGCCACCCCGAGAGGGAAGGTCACGGACGGATTATGGCCTTGAGCACCTCGCGCGCGTCCATCGCGGCATACGCCGCCGGGATGTCCTCCAGATCGAAGGTGCGGTCGAAGACGCGACCGGGGTTGACGGTGCCGTCGAGCACCCCCGGCAGCAGGGTCTCAAGATAGGCCCGCACCGGGGCCGGGCCGCCGGTGAGGGTGATGTTGGGGCCGAACAGGGTGCCGAAACCGACTGGGGCCTGGTCATATTGGGGGACCCCGACGCGACTGATGACGCCGCCGGGGCGGACGATGCCGATCGCCTGCTCGTAGGCGGGGTAGTGGCCGACCGCCTCAAGCACGATCTGGCTCCCGCCGCCCGTCAGGTCGCGGACCGCTGCGATCCCCTCATCACCACGCTCCGCCACGACCGCCGTCGCGCCGAACTCGACACCGAGGTCGGTGCGGGCGCGGTGCCGGCCCATGAGAACGATCTGTTCGGCGCCGAGCAACTGGGCCGACAGGACGGCCATCAGCCCGACGGCTCCGTCACCGATGACCGTGACCGTGCTGCCGGGCGCCACCTGGCCCCGCACCGCCGCATGCCAGCCCGTGCCATAGACATCCGAGAGGGTGAGCAGCGAGGCGAGCAGCGACTCATCGGTCGACTCCTCGACGCCGGGAGCCACGACCAGCGTGCCGTCGGCGAGCGGAACCCGCACCGCCTGGGCCTGACCGCCGGCCGTCCCCAGCCGGGCGTCGCTCCAGAAGCCGCCGTTGCTGCACGACGTCTGCAGCCCGGCGCGGCAGAACTCGCACGTCCCGCACGAGACCGCGAACGGGGCGATAACGAAGTCCCCGACAGAAAGCGTGCGGACCTCGGAGCCGACCGCCTCGACGACGCCGATGAACTCGTGCCCGATCGAGCGACCGCCGGGCGCCGGCGGCATCGCGTGGTAGGGGTGCAGATCGCTCCCGCAGACACACGCGCGGACCACGCGGACGACGGCATCGGCGGGGTGAACGATGACCGGGTCGGGTGCGTCGGCGACCCGGATGTCTCCCGCGCCGTGGATGAAGGTTGCTCTCATGGTCTTCACCCAACCTCACCGCAGCGGGTGCCGGGAGTCCCGCTTGTTCCTGGTACCAGCAGGGCCTCCCACCGGCCCGCCCGCCCTGCCTACATTGAAGCCATGACGTCCATCGACCTGCGCGCCCAGATCCGGGAGTTCTTGCGCACCCGGCGGGCTCGGATCACCCCTGCGGAAGCCGGGCTCACGGCATACGGAGGCAATCGCCGAGTCTCCGGACTGCGACGTGAGGAGGTCGCGATGCTGGCCGGCGTGTCGGTCGACTACTACGTGCGGATGGAGCGCGGCAGTCTCGCCGGGGTGTCCGAGAGCGTCCTCGCGTCGCTCGCCGACGCGCTGCGACTGGACGACGCCGAGCGCGACCACCTCGAGGCACTCGCTCGCGAGTCGGGGGCGTCGAGCACGCGGGCCGCGAGCAACCGTCGCGCCAAGGCGGCGACTCCGGTCGTGCGGCCAGCCATCCGCCAGGTTCTTGACGCGATCACCGACGCCCCGGCGTGGGTCCGCAACGGCCGTCACGACATCCTCGCGATGAACCCGCTGGCTCGTGCGCTTTATGCGCCGGTGCTCGCCGACCCGCGTCGCCCGGCCAACACGACCCGGTTCATCTACCTGCAGCCCGAGGCGGCGCGCGAGCTGTTCGTCGACTACGACCAGGTCGCCAAGGATGGTGCTGCGATGCTCCGGCTGGAGGCCGGGCGCAACCCGCACGACAAGGACCTCATCCAGCTTGTCGGCGAATTGTCCACCAGGAGTGAGCTTTTCCGGCAACGGTGGGCTTCGCAGGACGTGCGTTACCACCGGTCCGGGCGTAAGCGGCTCCGGCACCCCGTGGTCGGTCAGCTCGACCTGGACTACGAGGCGATGGAGTTGTTGAGCGATCCTGGGCTGGTCCTCAACATGTACACCGCGGCGGCCGGCACGCCGACGTCGGACGCCCTCAAGATCCTCGCGTCGTGGGTCGCCGGACAGGAGCAACTCGTCACCGAGCTCGCGCCGAGCAACGGGTGAGCCGACGCCCGAACCTCGGCTAAGGTCGACCGACGTGACGGACACCGAGACCCCCAGCCCACGTCGCCGCGCCGTCTTCCTCGACGTCGACGGGACGTATGCCGTCTTCGGCGCCGCGCCCGCTGGACACGTGGCTGCGGTGCGCGCCGCCCGGGACGCCGGTCACCTTGTCTTCCTCTGCACCGGGCGCCCGATGTCGATGGTGCCCGCGCACTTGCTGGCCGCCGGGTTCGACGGGGTGGTCGCCGCTGGTGGTGCGTATGCCGTGCTCGGCGACGAGGTCCTGCTCGACATCAGGTTCCCCGCTGACCTCGCCGCGCGGACCGTCGAGGTCATGGACAGTTACGGCGTGACCTATCTGTTGGAGGCCCCCGAGGCGGTCTACACGGCGTCCGGAACGGTGGAGCAGTTGCGCCAGGCCTACCGTGCCCACCTCGCCGATGCGCCGTCCGCCACGACCGTCGTGTCCGACATCCTCGCGTCGGTGCGACCGGTGCCGGCCGCCGGCGCGGTGTCGTTCGCCAAGGTCTCCGTCGTCGTGTCGTCCGTCCCGGTCGAGAAGTTGGGCGCCGAGGTCGGCGAACAACTCGCGGTGCTCCCCAGCTCGGTCCCGGCCCTCGGCGAGGAGGCGGGTGAGATCTTCCTCGCCGGTGTCCACAAGGCGGTCGGGATGGAGGCCATCGTGCGGCGCCTGGGGCTCGCGCGCGGGGACGTCATCGGCTTCGGCGACGGGCTCAACGACCTCGAGATGCTCGAGTATGCCGGTGTCGGCGTCGCGATCGAGGGTTCGCACGAGCGCCTGCTCGCGGTCGCCGACCGCACCGCCGCCGGCCCCGAGGTGGAAGGCCTGGTCCAGGCGTTCGCTGAGCTCGGCCTGCGCTGACCTGCTGCGCGTCCGGATGGCGGCGGGATCCTTTACAGCCGTCGGTCGGGGCGCTACCGTTGCCAGCGGACGCCCTGCGGTGTCTACGCAGTTGGGCTTGTGGAAGTTTGGGATTGTTACTGCGCGGCAGGCAAAACCCAAGTCGGACCAGCAGCGACTCTGATGGGTCGCGTGCAGTCGTGGCTTGGGTTTTTTATGTTCCGTGAACATGCCTGCGGTGATGTGAGTGGGCCCCGGCCTGGGAAGCGGTGGCCGGGCCCTGCTCGTCGGACGACGCGCGCTGTGCGCTGCGCGTCGGTCGACCCAGGGATATGCCGCGTGAGCTGTGAGGGGCTTCCGGCTCACGCGGCATACCCTTGTCTGGGAGCCTGAATCGAGATCCTTTACAGCAGTGGGCGGTTGCCGCTACCTTTGGTGGCGGACGCCGTGTGGCGTCCCGGAAGTCTGGGATTGTTACTGCGCGGCAGGCAAAACCCAAGTCGGGCCAGAGGTCGACTCTCACGAGTCGAAGGCGGTCAGGACTTGGGTTTTTTTGTGCCCGAGGCATGCCCCACGTACCCGTTCAGGGGTTGGATTCGAGGAGGAATCACGTGGCAAGTCCCACTAAGTACGACCTGCTCGCGGCGGAGGTCATCCGCGGGGTCGGCGGCGCCGACAACGTCGCATCAGTAACGCACTGCGCAACCCGACTGCGGTTCGCGCTCAAGGACCGCGACAAGGCCGACAAGGCCGCTGTCGAAGCGACGCGCGGTGTCATCACCGTCGTCGAGTCGGGCGGTCAGTTCCAGGTCGTCATCGGCAACACGGTCAACAACGTCTACGAGGCGATTGTCGCCAAGGGCGACGTCAAGTCCGGAGGTGAGGTGGCCGCGGGAGGCTTCCTGGCCAAGGCGATCGACCTTGTCACCAGCATCTTCACCCCGTTCCTGTGGGTGCTCGCGGGCACCGGCCTCATCAAGGCCTTCCTTGCCCTCGCCGGCAAGCTCTCCCCGGACTTCGCGACGTCTTCGACCTACGCGATCCTCTTCGCCGCGGGCGACGCGCTCTTCCAGTTCCTGCCGATGCTGCTGGCGGTGACGGCCGCCAAGAAGTTCAAGGCGAACGTCTACACCTCGCTGGCCATCGCGGCTGCGCTCATCTACTCCGCGACCATCCCGGTGATCGCGGACGCCAAGGGCGTGTCGATGACCCTCGGCGCCTTCGACGCCGCCAGTAACCTCACCTTCCTCGGTATCCCGGTCGTCATGGTGAGCTACCTGTCTGCCGTCGTCCCGACGATCCTGGCCATCTACGCCCAGGCCAAGCTTGAGCACTGGCTGGAGCGCGTCATCCCCGAGACGGTCCGCAACTTCGTCGTTCCGCTGGTCGCCGTCGCCGTTGTTGTTCCGCTGACCTTCCTGGCTATCGGCCCGGTCGCCGACCTCATCGGCAAGGGTGTGTCCGGCGGCGTCAACGCGCTGTGGAGCCTCAGCCCCGTCATCGGTGGCGCAGTCATGGGCGCTCTGTGGCAGGTTTTCGTCATCTTCGGCGTGCACTGGGGCTTCGTCCCCGTCATGATCCAGGACCTCACGACGCAGGGTTACTCGCTGCTGACCGGTCCGCTCTTCGCGGCCGTCCTGGCCCAGGGTGCCGCCGCGACCGCCGTCATGATCAAGACCCGCAACAAGGAGCTCAAGGAGATTGCCGGCCCGGCCGCCCTCTCCGCGGTCCTCGCCGGCATCACCGAGCCCGCCATCTACGGTGTCACCCTGCGTCTGAAGAAGCCGTTCATCTACGGCTGCATCGGTGGCGCCATCGGTGGCGGCATCGCTGCTGCAGGTGGCTCGGCCGCCAAGGGCTTCGTCATCCCCGGTCTCATCACCATGAGCGCGGCCGTCGACGTGGGCAACTTCGGGCTGCAGGTCGCCGGCACGGTCATCGCCATGGCCATCGCCTTCGGCTTGACCATGGTGCTGGGCTTCCAGGACATCCCGGCCAAGGCCGCCCTTGACGATGCCGCTGCCACCGGCGAGGTGGCCTCCGAGGCCGTCTCGGTTGCTGCCCCGGCCATCGGTGAGGTCGTCTCCCTCGAGTCGGTCCCGGACAAGGTCTTCGCCTCGGGTGCGCTCGGTGCCGGCCTGGCGGTTGTTCCGGCCGTCGGCGAGGCCTTCGCGCCGGTGTCGGGCACGCTCATCACCGCGACCTCGCACGCCTACGGCATCAAGACCGACAACGGCCTGGAGGTGCTCGTCCACATCGGCATCGACACGGTGAAGCTGGGCGGAAAGCACTTCTCGCCCAAGGTTGTTCAGGGCCAGCGGGTCACTGCCGGACAGACGCTCGCCGAGTTCGACATCGCCGCGATCGAGAAGGCCGGCTACAACCCGGTCGTCGTCATGATCGTGACGAACAACGGACCGTTCTCGGCCGCGGTGCCCGTCGCCTCCGGCTCCATCCGGATGGGCGAGACCGCGCTCGATCTCGTCGGCTGACCCGGACCGGCCGGGGCGGCATACCTGTTGCCCCGGCCGGACCACCCGCGGGTCCCGCGTCTGACCCGCCCCTTGATGCTGCCCCTCTTACGGGAGGGAAGCCCCCACTTCACGAAGGATTTTGTCCCGATGACGAGCACCCCTCAGACCTACTTCCCCGACGGCTTCCTCTGGGGCGGCGCGACTGCCGCGAACCAGATCGAAGGCGCCTACACCGAGGCCGGCAAGGGGCTGTCCATCCAGGACGTCATGCCCAAGGGCATCTTCGGCGCCTTCACCGAGGCACCGACCGCGGACAACCTCAAGCTCGAGGGCATCGACTTCTATCACCGGTATGCCGAGGACATCGCGCTGTTCGCAGAGATGGGCTTCTCGGTGTTCCGGTTCTCGATCGCGTGGAGCCGGATCTTCCCGCTCGGCGACGAGACCGAGCCCAACGAGGAGGGGCTGGCGTTCTACGACCGGGTCCTGGACGAGTTGGAGCGGCATGGGATCCAGCCGCTCGTGACGATCTCCCACTACGAAACGCCGCTGCACCTCGCGCGCACCTACGGCGGTTGGGTCAACCGCGACCTGATCGGCTTCTACGAGCGGTACGTGCGGGTGTTGTTCAACCGCTACGGCCACCGGGTGAAGTACTGGCTGACCTTCAACGAGATCAACTCGGTCATTCATGCGCCGTTCATGTCCGGCGGGATCCCGACGCCGCTGGAGGAACTCACCAAGAGCGACCTCTACCAGGCCGTCCACCACGAGCTCGTCGCCAGCGCGCTGGCCACCAAGATCGGCCACGAGACCAACCCTCGGATCCAGGTGGGGTGCATGGTTCTGGCGATGCCGATCTACCCCTTGACTCCGAGCCCGGACGACGCCATCGCGGTCCTGAACGCCGATCACGGCAACCTCATGTTCTCCGACGTGCACACCCGCGGTGTCTACCCGGGGTATGCCCTGCGGATGTTCCGCGAGCACGGCATCGAGTTGGACATCACTGATGAAGACCGCGAATTGCTCACGAACACCGTCGATTTCGTGTCGTTTAGCTACTACATGAGCATCTGCGAGACCGCCGACCCGGCCCAGAAGACCGCCGGCCAGGGCAACATCATGGGCGGCGTCCCGAACCCGCACCTGCCGGCGTCCCAGTGGGGCTGGCAGATCGACCCCCAGGGTCTTCGCGTGGTGCTCAACCAGTTCTGGGACCGGTGGCAGAAGCCGCTGTTCATCGTCGAGAACGGCCTCGGGGCACGCGACGAGCTCGTCGAGGTGGACGGCATACCCACTGTTGTTGACGACGCGCGCATCGCCTACCTCAACGACCACCTCGTGCAGGTTGGTGAGGCGATCGCCGATGGCGTCAACCTCCTGGGCTACACGACGTGGGGGCCGATCGACCTGGTGAGCGCGAGCACGGCTCAGCTGTCGAAGCGATACGGCTTCATCTATGTCGACCGGAACGACGACGGAAGTGGGACGCTGGCGCGATACCGCAAGAAGTCGTTCGCGTGGTACGCCGAGGTGATCCGCACTAACGGGGCGAGTCTGGTCCGCGGCTGATTCCTCCGGCACTCTGGAGGCGGGAAGGAGGAGCAGATGCAGGTCGTCAAAGTTTTCAATAACAACGTCGTGCTCGGGGCCGATGGCCATGGCGGCGAGTTCGTTCTGCTCGGCCGCGGTCTCGGCTTCAGAGTGTCACCGGGGATGGACATCGACGCGACCCGAGTCGAGCGCACGTTCGTGCCGAGCGGGGTCACCACCGCCGACCGGTTGGCCGCGTTGGTCGGTGAGATGCCGCTGGCCGACATCGAGCTGACCGAGCGGATCGTTGCGATGGCTCGGTCGTCGTTGGGCTCCTACGTCACCGATCTCGTCGTCGTCCCGATGGCCGACCACATCGGCTTCGCCCTGCGTCGGTTGGCCGAGGGGGCGCCCGAGATCGAGTACCCGCTGCGGTGGGAGGTTCACTACCTCTACCCGGCGGAGGTCGCGGTGGCCCGCCAGGCGCTGGACCTCATCGAGCTCGAACGTGGCGTCCGGCTGCCGGACATCGAGGCGGTGCCGCTGGCCCTGCACTTCGTCAACGCGCAGTTCGGGGCCGGCGACATCAACGCGACGCTGCAGATGACCGAGTTGCTGCAGCGGATCCTCGCGATCATCGGGGAGGAGTACAACGTCGTCATCGACGAGGGGGCCGTCGCGGTGGCCCGGTTCGTCACGCACCTGCGCTACCTCTTCCACCGGGAGCAACAGGGCAAGAAGCTCCAGCAGACGCCGGCGGAGTTGCACGAGGCGTTGCGGGCGGCCCGGCCTCGCGAATATGCCTCGGCCGGGCGGATCGGTGAGCTCCTGCGCGCCCGGTTCGGTTGGGAGATCACCAACGACGAGATCCTCTACCTCGCGTTGCACGTCAGCCGTCTGATCGACGACGGCTCCACCCCTGTCCCCGCGGAGGCCACATGACCACGGCTGAGCAGATCCTGACCGCGGTCGGCGGCCCGGACAACGTCGCGAGTCTCACCCGGTGTTGGGCGAGGCTGCGTTTCGAGTTGCACGACGCTGCCGTGGTCGACGAGGCCGCCATCGGCGCGCTGCCCGAGGTCGCTCTGGTCGTCACACAGCATGGCCAGTTCCAGGTCGCCATGCGCACCGGGCTGTTGGAGGTCTTCGACGAGTTGGTGGCGCTTCTGGAGCGTTGACCGACCTGCGACTCGTTGTCCCTGTCCGCCTCGACTGCTCCCTCAATCGATCGTCTTGTCACGTTTCGAACGCCAATCCACGTCCCAAGGAGAACCCATGGCCACCCGTTCCGTCATCATCGCGTCCAGCGTCGGCCTGCACGCCCGCCCCGCCTCCATCTTCGTCCAGGCAGCCAACGCCACCGGCCTCGACGTCGAGATCGGCCGTCCCGGTGAGGAGCCCGTCGACGCCACGAGCATCCTCGGGGTCATGTCCCTGGGCGCTGGCCACGGGGACGAGGTCGTGCTCACCGCCGAGGGCGACGGCGCCGACGCGGCCCTCGAC
>ERZ724525.1002-NODE-1002-length-16447-cov-4.625305_pt1 | contig 16447 bp, 24 predicted proteins | sample MGYA00376058_ERZ724525 | MGnify/ENA primary metagenome ERZ724525 (study PRJEB28724, sample SAMN07190888) | wastewater metagenome | isolation source: influent of sewage treatment plant in Hong Hong | place: USA: Christiansburg, Virginia | collected 2016-03-01 ... | reverse complement strand
CAGGCGCGGCGCCGTACTTCAGACAGCGCCAGCGGCAGAGTTTTGAACACCATCCATAGCGATTGCCGCGCCCACCGGGTTGTAGCCCCGGTGAGGTAGTTTGCGTGTTTGGTAGAACTTGGGCATGGCAGTCTCAGGCGGCTACTGCCAGCGCGTTGTTGGGTACGTTGAAGAACTGCAGCTTGCCCTTCCAGGGGTGGAAGTCGATAGGCGTGCTGTCACGCAGAACAAAGCCCCAGGTGCCTTCCTGCTTCCATTTCGAGCTGGACTCTTGCATGCAGCCGACCACATGCGTCCAGCCCACAAAGCCGCCGCGTGGCAGATTCTCGTAGGCGGGCAGATCGGCGGGTAGCAGGCCCATGCCGTCCAGTTCCTGCACGACCTGGTCGTAATACTTGCGGGTCATAGTCAGGCCTGCATGGATCAGCAGACGCCCCCGATAGTTGGTGGGCCAGTCGCGGTTTTCAATGTCCTTGTGGCCGTTGACGATGAGCCAGGCCCACGGCTGGCGAATGCTCAGTGCGGGGATCATTGCTGCGCTCCTTGCTGGGCTGTTGCCTGGGTGGCGGCAAGCGCGGCGCGAGCCTTCTCTGTTAGGAATTTCTCAAATGCAAAAATGGCACCTTCAGGGGTAATCATGTATCCGTTTTCAGGATGCAGTGCAGGCGACCAATCGCGTATCTTTTGCAGCATGTCGGCCTTGTCCTGCTCGGACAACTGCACCCAGCCAATGGGCACTGCCACGGCTGCGGGCGCTGTCTGAGGCGCAATGCCTTCGCCGCGCGCCGAGAGGAATGCGCAGAAGTTGGCGACATCTACAGGATCGCCTTTTTCTACATGGTCACGCAGCAGCTGAGACAGGTGTTCTGCTGAGCATTGAGTTTTGTCATTCCAGCCGCTGCGCCCCTTGGAGCGGGAGTCTTGCAGCTTTGACATCATGGCGTACGAGAGGTTACGTACAGCCTCGTTGTCAGCCTGTGAGGCAAGCATCTTGTGATAGGCGATGCAGGGCTGCACTGCGCCTTTCCCAACACGGTCGTCATCGCTGCATGAGTTGATGCAGTCGCATTGGGGAAGAGTCTTGTTGTTGGACATGCTCAGCTCCTGTTCCAATTTCCTAGGGCGCGCCATGGGTGGTTATTGTTTCCGGTAAGAATTTTTTCTTGAGCCGAAAGCTTTGGTGTTTGGCTTGCTTGAGGAGCTGGTTGATGGGGTCGCTCAAGCAGGTTCTCCTGGTCTTCAATAAATGGGAGCGTTAGCGCGCCCTTCAAAACCTTTGCGTGCTCCACTTCAACCTTGGCGGTGTTGACAATTAGCTGAGCTGTTTCATTGACTAGGCGGGCGCGACCGAGGTCCACGGTCTTCTCAGGGGAAGCCAGAGCCTCTAGCTGGTCAAACAGAATCGACCGAAGTGTTTCAATGGTTCTCGTGGCAGTCATGTGACTCTCCCGATGATTTGAAAAATGCCGCTTTGTCGCTATGAGGAAGTGCGTTGTGCGCGATCTGCGTTCTGATGCTGTCCACTAGGGTTGCTACTCCAGCCAGAATCGTCATTCGGCGCTCATCGCTCAACTCATGCTTTGTGGCTTGTGCTTTCAGAAGGAGCTTTCGCAGCTTGGCTTTGGTTGCGTTGATACAGGCTTGAGTGCTTTGGTCAGCTGTCTCTGCAATTGAAATAGCTCTTTGAGATGCGGGCAGGTTTCTTGTCCTGATATACGGGCTGTAAGCTGTTGCGCGGTCATCGGAATCAAGTTGTCCGTCGTGCGAGGTAGGAACGGGTTCGAGATCACCAGAATCATTCCTGCGGGAAGTGGCCCATGCTTCTGCTCCCACTCGATCAGATCGACGCGCTTGTAGTCGCGGTGCTGGTTGCCCGTTTCCGATATCTTGCGCAGCCTCAGGCCCTTGGAGTTCACGCGTTCCGAGCCGATTGGAAGTGGAGCCTTCTTTTTCGGCAGATTCAGTACCCGAGCGCGCACATGTAGCGCGTTCATTGATCTGTTCAGGTGCTTTGCCAGAATCCTGATGGGTGTGCCCAGGTAGTGGGTTCGAAGGAATTGCTCGTCTGCTGAGGTCCATGGTGCAAAAGATTGATTGCCTTGTCGGTTTCTGGGTGTGGTTGGATGGCGTTTCCGCAATTTCAGTCGTTTGACCCGCTTTTTGACTGTGGTGAGGTGGCAGCCAAGTTGCTCGGCAATCTTTGTTGCCGTTGTTGTGGCGTAGAGAGCGCTAATCAACTCGTCCATTGCAGGCGTCCAATGAGTGCGCGTCTTTTTTGTACTTGACACATGAGGTTTTTGTGCATTCGTGGAGTTCATTGGCTGGCTCTCTCAGTCGGCCCATGAGGGCAGTTGCTGGGCACGACGGCCAGCTCTGCCAGGTCGGGGTTTTGGGCTTTGAGGCGGTCAACGAAGTCGCGCGCTTGGGGTTCCTGGTTAAAAATGGCGATGTCGTCGCTTTGAATGTGGCCGGGGCGGATCTGGACGGGGTTGAGCAACACTTCCCAGTGGCAGAGGTGATCGCGCTCGTAGTAGGGGCGGAGAAAGCAGCTGCTGACGGGCTTAGACATGCTGGTCTTCCTTCTGCTCCACGGCCTGCAGCTCTGTGTAATCGGCGCTGATGACCCAGCGCTCCACCATGTCGGTGGGCTTCGCAGCGGGGTCTGCAGGCAGTTCCACCATGAAGGTGCGGTCGCCCAGCTTTTGTTTGATGACGGCCAGACGCTGGCGCGTGGGCAGCAGTGATTGCTCGGGTCCGCGCAGATCCACCTTGATGCGCACGGTTTGACCGGGTGCAAACTCAGCGGGCGATGTCGCAGCGTCTGCGGCCTGCATGGCTCGGGCTATGGCCGCGCTGGCTTCCTGTTGCTTAACCTTGGGTTCGGCTTTCTTACTGGCGGGCTTGGCCGGGGCTTTGCCTGCGCGCTGGGCGGCTTCAGCCTTCATCTCGACTTGCACCTGGTTCTGTATGCCTACCAGGTGGAATTCGGCCAGGTTCTGCAGTTCTTCGAGGTAGTAGAAGACGCTGGGCTTGTCGGTCTTCAGGTCCTGGGTGCAAACCATTTGCATGATGGTGATCAACTTGGCTGGCAGTGGCTCTTCTGAAGCGCTGGACAGCGCTTCAGAAAGCGCGTCGTCGTAGTACTTGTCGTCGGCAATGTCAAAGATGGCCATCAACTGCGCCTTGGGAACATCTGCGGCCAGCTTTTCCAGCACATGCAGCGAGATCCACGATGGCAGGTAGTTCACGGCGTCATCAGGGCATGTGGCCAGCCCTGCGATCGTTGCTGTGACAGCCCGCTCGCGCCAGCGGCGTTCGTACTCGGCCTGTAGCGTGGCGCTGTCTGGCTCTGGGGTTTGGCCCTTGTCCTTGGGCTTGTCTGCCTTGGATTCTGGCTTTGCCTTGGTGTCCTGCGCCTTCTCCTGCACCGCCGCGCTGGCCGCGTGCATGGGCACGGCCTCGGTGAATCCGCCGCTGGGCGTCTCGATAAGCACGACGCGGCTGGCTGATACGTCCTGGCCCAGCACTTGGCGCGTTTCGGCCTTGCTGCCCTGGCTGGCCTTGTCCAGCGCGATATAGCCGCGCATGGTTCCTGTCTCGGTCGGCATGATGTCGCGCGCTGCCTTGCCGCTGATGATCTGGCGTCCCGCTTGTACGGCCTCGTCCTTGACGCGGGTGAGGTGGGCTTCCTTTTTCTCGGCAAAGCAGGCGGTGTCGGTGCAGGCGTCCGGGCCTTGTTTGTCCCACATATCTGGCGTCGCGCCGGTGCGCTTGGGGCAGTTGGCGCAGGCCCCGGCCTTGGGGCAAAGCAAGGCGTCCGCCAAGTCGAACGGAGCCTTGTCCAGCTCAGTCATGTAGTTGCGGCGAGCCAGATCCTGGGCGCTGCGCAGGCTCATGGTGCCGCCGTCAGGCCCACCCGTCAGCACACGCTCGGCAAACTCCTCCTGCATGGCTACGGTGGGGCGCTGCAGTACTAGCAGTGCATGGCTACGGGGTAGACGGCCCTCTTTGAGTGCCTGCATTGCCGTATGGGGTAGCGACAGCAGGCGCAGTGTTTCGTAAACGTGGGAGCGGCTTTTGCGAATGGAGTCTGCTGCTTCCTCGCGGGTGAGCTTGAACTCGTCGATCAGCATCTGCAGCTGTCGAGCCTCCTCAATCGTGTTGAGGTCTTTGCGGTGCAGGTTTTCAATCAGCTGCATCTGCAGGGCGTGCAGGTTGTCGGCCTCTACCAGCAGATATGGCACCGAGCGCAGACCAGCAATGCGTGCTGCAACAAAGCGCCGCTCGCCGGCGATGATTTCGTATGCCGCCTTGCGGGTATCTGCATTCTCGAATGTGTCCTGCAGGCGTTCTGCCGGCAGTCGGCGCAGCAGCAGGGGCTGCAAGATGCCGTGGGCCTTGATGGATGCTGCCATGTCGTGCAGGGCATCGTCTTCGACCACGGTGCGGTTTGTGCGGCTGGGGGCGATCTCATGCAGTTCTGCGCGAGGCTGCGCCTGTTCTGCGTTGGATTCGACCTTAGGCTCAGAGCTGTCGACCGTCACCAAGGTGAAATCTGCCATGGGCAGATTGATCAGCGTGCCATCGCATTCGAGCTGGTACTGGCGACCGTTGAGGGTCTTGCCGATCACCTTGGCTTCAAGGCCAGCCTGGGGGAGTGGGTTGCCCTTGGGTGTGGTGGCATCGTCGTTGATGATGACTAGGCGGTCGAGCAGGGGGTCTTTGGTAGCCATTATTTTTTCTCCTTGAGTGCGCGAACGGCTGCCGTGGCGGCTGTGCGGCGGGCCTCGGCCTGGTCTGCTGGCAGGGCATCAAAGCTGCTGCAGCTGAAGTCGGCGCTGAAATAGCGCCAGGCCAGGCGGCTGCGGCTGCAGTTGGCAAAGCCGTGCTGCACCATGCGAGCAGCGCTGCTTTCCGGTTGCCATTGGCTGCAGTTTTTGCAGGCGATGGTCATGACCGTGCTGCCTTGGGGTATGTCCGTTCGCCCATCAGCACACTGGGGAGCTTTTGGGCGTCCATCGAGCCCGCACGGGGGCTTGCCATCAATTCAGGGCCTCGATATGGCTCGCGTGTGGTGCCATTGCGGATGGGGGAGCTGGCGACTTGCAGGCGCTCGTCCTGGCGGCGCATGTTCAGGGCCTTTGCCGTGGGCACTGGGTGAGCCAGAGAGTGGCGACTGCGTTTTGTGGCACCAAACTGGGCTTCCATGTCGATGGGCTTGAGGTCAGTGCGGCTCATGAGTTGATGTCCTTGCGCAATGGCGTAGAAGGTTCAAAGGCGATGTGCTGGGCAATGCAGTCAAGGCGCTGGCGTGCGAAGCGTGGGTCGGTGGCGTACAGCTCGGCCTGCTTGCCCTTGAGCTGGCGTGCCAGATGGCTGGCTGCGTAGTGGCTGGCCTGCGTCTTGTTGGGGTAGGTGTGAATAGCGCGCACCAGCTGGTCGCCGGGTGCAAACAGCTTGATTTCGAGCTGGGCGTGGCCGGTGGTGGTGGTGCGGCAAATACAGTCCGTCACCACGCCCTTGATGCGCAGCTGCAGATCGGTGCTGGTGTCTTTTGTCACAGGCACCCCCAGCGCAGGCAGATATAAAGCGAGGCCCAGAACGGTGCGGATAACGTGAGCGCCATCAGCAGTGCCAAGGCGACTGCCATGCGCAGCAGAACCCGTTGCTGGCGGCGCAGCTCTTGCGCATGAGCCGTGTCATGGCGCGAGACAAAGAGAGAAGGGCGGCTGCTCATGGGAGCACCCGCAGGGCCGAAGCGGAGTGCACGCCAAAGATGTACTGCGCAATAAGGATGGCAACGCTGGCAGAGGTGTACTCACCAACGTAGCGCAGCTTGCCGACCTTCACCTGGTAGAGCTGGGTCATACGGCCTCCAGAGCGTTGCTGCTGATGGTGTGGCGCTTGAGCAGGTGTTGCAGAGCCAGGCTGCGCTCCAGGCGGTTGGAGTAGCTCAGTAGGTAATCGTCTTGCTGGCTTAGCTGCAGGTCGTGCTTGGGCTGTATGACAAGCCAGCGACGGTCGGACTCCCCAAAGGGGTTTGCGGCACCTGTGAGAAATACCATATTCAGGTGGTTAGGGATGGTTTGTGGCTCTTGATGCCTGGGGTTCAACCGAATCAATTGGCTGGAGATCAGTGCTTTGAGCTTTTCAGCTGTGGGCGGATTGAATCGGCTGCCGTGAAACAGGTCGAACCCGTTGTGACTGACGGAAAGCAAGCGGGTTTCGGGGTGCAAAAATGTGAATTTGGCGCTCAAGTTCTCTGCGTGCACCCACAAGCTGCGGTCGCTGTATATCTCTGAGAGAATTGTTCCCAGCAGCCAGTTCCCGGCCATCTGTTGCCCTGCAAGCAGCAGTCCTTGCTGCAGTTTGTGGTTGGGTTTTTGGATCGGCGCTGCCATCCAATCCATTAGTTGCAGCACCTTGGTCTCATCGTTGTTGGCTAGGTGGCGGATCAGCCCCATGACGGCGCTTTCATGAGGGGTGTGAGTGGTTGTAGTCATGCAGGCCTCGCTTAAATGGCTTTGGTGGGGAGGGTGGGGTCGGTGGCGGGTACAGGCGTCTGTACGTCGCTGCAGGCGGCGATGCTGGCCTGCTCTTGGCGAACGTCCTCAAGGGCCGACTCAGCTGTCTTGAAAATGGGAGGCCGGGCAAATGGAGGTGGGCTGCCCGGCTCGAACCATTCGTGTGGGCGTGTGATGTTTTCCAGCTCGGCAAGCGTGAGCGTGGTGGTTGCAGTGGAGTCGTTGTGGAACGAAGTGCCATCCCAGGCGGGCAGCGTGTCGAAGAACCACAGGCAGCTCACTGCCTTGGCGTTGTCTGGGTGGCGCAGCTCGGCAATCTGCTCTTCGGTGCCGTATATCAGCAGTGGGCGCTCATCACTGAAATTCAGCTCTGACCAATTGGGAAAGCTGGTGCTGTGAGCTGTAGTCGTGGACACATAGTCATCCGTGACATACGCGTCAACGGCGTACTTCTCGTCCATCATCCAGGCGCGGAAATGGCCTGGCTGGTTGATGCAGTAGCTCATCGCCACCAGGATGGCGGTCGCCTGCTCGGGGTTAGAAACAAAGATGTCGTGCGGGCGCGTGCCGTGGTGGCCGCACTGCCAGTCGTAGAAGCGCAACGTAAGTTGGCTGTCTACACTGTGCAAATGATCACAGGCACCATCGTCTTTATTTCCAGCGACAGGCAAGTCGCTTTGATTCAACTGACCAATGGCGACATCTCCGTTGCCAGGGCAAGAAGAGGGGAGTTCAAGCAGGAGGCGGGCAGCAAAGTCGAGGGTGACTTGACATCCCAGAGCGGTGTAACGCTCCACGACCTGGTCAGCGGTGAGGCCTTGGATGTCCAGATCGAGGCAATTGGCTGCACGCTGCAGGGTGCGAAGCAGATCCTGGGGGAGCGTCGATAGCTGCAACAGCAGATTGGGGCGGTTGTGCTCTGCGCTGCTCATGGCTGCACCCCCGGCTCTTGAGGTTTGATCGCAGCGTTGGTGTCGGGCTGACCCGGCTCAACCTGAAAGAGCTTTTTAGTTGCCCAAGAATCGCTGATGTTGCTATTGGCGATGCGGCAGGCCATCTGCACGCGCAGGGTGTCGATTGCAATCAGCGTGACCTGGATCTGGGTGCGCAGCTTGGTCAGCAGCTCGGTGACTGCGGGCTGCTGAGCTGCGTCGTCTTTAAAGCTGGCGACGAATTGCTCGGCTTCTTGTAGCGCCTCCAGCTGCGCTACCAATGGATTCAAATGCATAAAACCTCCGCAACCCGGTATGGGTTCGGAGGTATATTACTAATTGGTAATTAGTTTTGCAATACCAAATGGTAATTTATTTGTTCGCTGCTACGTTCCTGCATCAATAGGTTTAGGACACATGGCGCGGTCCATCTGGAAAGCTTCATAGTGTTTGCTTGCAGACTCGAACTTCTCTTGAGCGAGAACGTCACCAAGTTTCGCGGGGTTCTGCATGAAGACAAGGATGCCGTCGATCGTGAAATCCATGCCAGATATCAGTTCAGTCTTGCCATGTTCTAAGCAGGGCGGAACAGTCAGTTCTTTTGCGTCACGCCTTATCGCTTGCAGAGTAGCCAGCGGCCCAGAAAGGGCCATGCGACTAGTACTTCCAGCAACATTGCGGGCGTCTTGCCAGCGTGCGTAAGTGTCATCAACAGATTTCAGCGAGGTTGCCAGCGGGTCAGGGCGCTTGGCAGCAGCAAGCGCAGCCTGTTTTTCCAAGGCCTGTCGCTCTTCTTCGGCCCGCTTTGCTTTGGCCTCTTCTTCAGCTCGTTGTGATACGAGTCCGCTTTGTCTGGCGTCACGCTCGGCACTGCGACTTCGTTCTTTGACAAAAATGGCTATGCCCATGGCAAGAACAAGCGCAATCAGTACAACTGCGACAAGGCTGCGCCCACCTTCATTGCGATATCGCTGATTCACTTTTCCCTCTTCAATTCTTATGGTTTTATGCCGCCCAGCGTCCGTGGGTGAGACGGAAATTGGTAAATGCGTGCAGCTTTAAGCTGCGGCACTTTTATCAATGTTTGTCTCCACGCGGCGCTCCCACTTGATGATGGTTGACTCAAGCATTTCCTCCATGTCATTGAGTGCGTCGGTGAATTTCTGCTCGCCTAGGTTGCGCCGGAGCGCTGTAAGTCGTTCAGGTGTGACTTTTTTAAATGGCCAATTACCTGACTTGACTGATTCTTTCTCAGGGGTGATCTGGGGTAAGTGGGCGAAAGAGCTTATCTCGTTGGCATCCAAGTACCCGATAGGCATCCGAGACTGCCGTTCAAGAGCACGAGCGCGCTTTTCCCCAAAGGATTTGCTCCGTAGTAGTCCTGATAGTTCACCTTGATTAATTTGCCTTTCGCCATCGTTGGTGGAGGCGATGAAAAGCTTCTGGGACCCGTCACAGTTCGTGTCGATCCAGAGCTTGAGCCTGCGGCGTCGGTTTGCGACGACTGGGTCTTCGGTATCACTCATAACGACACCGATTCTCATGAGGCATTACCGTTAAGTAAAACACCAAAAAGTATTTACTTTGAATTACTAAATGGTAATATGCAGGCCTATGAAGCAACTCACCATTTACCTTAACGGATTGACCAAGCAAGAGCAGGCCGATTTCGCTGGGCGATGTGGCACTACTGTCGGGTACATGCGCAAGGTTTGTTCTTTGGGTGGGTTGCTGCGCGAAAAGGTTTGCGCACTGGCCGAAGCGCACTCGGCTGGTGCAGTTACGCGTAAGGATCTTCGCCCAGATGACTGGACGGAAATCTGGCCCGAGTTGCAGGCTGCGCAACCAGAGCACATTGAGGAGACCACCAATGCGTGACGATCTTGAATCCCGCTTTACCGCCTGGAGCATGTCCAGGCGTTTTGTTGTTGCCGCTCCGGCAATCAGCTGGCCGCAGCCGTTGCCGCTCTGTGCAGATCGAGCAGCAGTGTCTCGGTCGCCAGATCGCCGCGCTTCTCTTCCAGTTTGGCTAGGCGCGCCAGATCGTTGGCAAAAGCTGTTTGCTTGTCTTCTGGCAGTTGTCGCACGGTTGCGAACACTAGCGCGCCGAGGGCGTTGACGATGGCGTTCATTGATTCGGCGTTCATTGGAATTTGGGTTTCGTTGCTCAAGGGTTCCTCCTGTTTTGATTTCGTGGGTACCTCGGGGCGTATTGCCCCCGAGGGCATTGTCCGTCACCAGGTAGCAGTGCCTGGTGGCGGTTTTTTTGCGTGGATCACTCGGGTTGGTGTGCATGGGGCGAAGTTTTGCCCTGTTGCAACGGAAAGTCATTCCGACACGTTCCGAAAAAATCGGAACGCGTCGGAACCCTTTGCCTATAGAGCACGAATTTCGTGTCCCATTTTTCGTGACGTAAATCAAGGTTTTGCTATGCCTTTTTGCGTCGTGTTCGGCTTGCAGCTTGCGTTTGCGGGCATTTCGTGGGTGTTCCGACAAATTCGGAACCCGTCGGAACCTGTCGGCGCTCACTTACAAGAGGGCTAGACGATGGATATCGGCCTGGATTACGAGGATGAACTGGACGCCGCGCGTGAGGCGGTGCGCCATGCAGGTGGGCCTAAAAAGGTGGGGCCGCAGATGTTTCCTGATAAGTCGGTGGATGCTGCTGCGCGCTATTTGATGGATGCCTTGAACCCTGCCCGTGCCGAGCGCCTGATGCCGTCACAGGTGCTGATGTTGATGCGGATGTCGCGTGAGGCGGGCTTTCATGGCTTTGCGACCTGGTGGATGCGTCAGGCTGGCTACCAGGCACCAGTGCCGATTGCTCCGGTGTCTGAGGCGGCGATGCTCACAGCGAAGCTCAGCATTTTGGTGCCTCAGCTTCAGGGCTTGATGGAGCAAGCCCAGCGCCTGCAGGGCGGGGCATCCTGATGGAGAACTACCAGAAGGTGCTGGACCAAATGGCGGTGTTTGGGATCGAGCTGCGCGATAAAGATTTAGCTCAACTGCCCTACAAGATTGACAGCGGCAAGCGGGTGACATGCGGGAAGGGCGGCAAGGATTGGTACAAGCTGTACCTGTTCCAGCCCAGAAATACCAGTAAGAAATGGGTGACGGGAGCCTTTGGCACTTACCGCAATGGCGGAGCCTGGTGCAAGGTGGAGCAGGACTGGGCTGAGTTGAGTGAAGCCGACCGAAGCCGGATGTTGGCTGAGCGTGAGGCTGCGAAAGCTGCTGCGGCAATCGAGCGCGCCAAAGAGATTGCCAATGCCAGTGCGGATGCCTTGACGATATGGCGCAAGGCCGTGCCCACACAGACCACGCCCTACCTGGAGCGCAAGCAGGTCATCGGAGAGACCTGCCGGATGTTGGATCAGAGCCTGACACTGCGCTGGCCTGCCAAGCACAAGGGTGAGGATGACACGGTCTGGACGCTGCCAGCTGGCACGCTGGTGCTGCCGCTGATGCGTTACGACTTGCCGCGTGCCGATGCGATGCGTGGCGTGCAGTTCATCAAGCCCGACGGCACCAAGATTTACCTGCGCCAGTTTGACAAGCCAGGCTGCTGCATTCGCCTGGGTGATGTCGATGCCTCGACTGCATTGATGCTGGTGGTGGAAGGCTACGCGACTGGTGCAACAGCTCGTCGCGCCACGGCCTACGCCTGGCCCGTGTTCGTGGCCATGGATGCCGGCAACCTGGCCCATGTGGTGCCGCTGTTGCGCGAGCTGTATCCCGATGTCCGCATCCTGATCCTGGCCGATGACGACTACATGACGCGCGACAAGCGCACCGGTCAACTGAATAACCCTGGTCGCACGGCTGCAAAGGCCGTTGCCCGCAAGACGGAGCGCTGCGACTTCGTCTGGCCTGTTTTCAAACCCACGAACCGTGGTCCCAAGGACACGGACTTTAACGACCTGCATGTCCTGGAGGGGCTGGGCGCGGTGAGCGACCAGCTGATGGGCGTGATTCAGGAAATAACCAAGCACCATGGCTGATAACGATACAGAGTTGAATGATGGCGGAGCGTTCGCGCCCCCGCCGCCTGCGACCGCAGAGTCGCAGGCGTTGCCTGCCCCCGACGCGAATGCGTCGCTGGATGGGTCTTCTGCTGCGGGCGAATCTGCAGCTGGCTCAGTTGTGCACGTTGACTTTCATGCGGGAGTGCGTGTGCCGCCGGAGGCCGGCTCACCCCCGCCCCCCGCCCCCCCGAAGAAGAGCGCTACTGCGCTTAAGAAAGGGGGCGGGGGGGCAGAGGTGCCCGCTGCGGATGGCGCTGACAAGCCCGTACAGGGCCGTAAGAAGGAAAAGACCATTGACTGGGGCAAGTTCAACCATCTGGTTGAAAACTTCGCTCTGCTCTATGGCACGGACACGGTCTGGGATGACTCCGAGCGCATGATCATGAAGATCAGCAACATGGGGCATGCCCACGGCAGCCAGTTGGTGGCGATGTGGAAGTCCAGTGAGAAGCGCCGCACGATTCGCGCTGACGAGCTGGTGTTCGACCCGACGATGAAGTGCGACACCGATCACGTCATCAACATGTATGAGGGCATGGCGATGGTGCCGAAGAAGGGCAACGTCAACCCGATGCTGGATCTGATCAGCTTTCTGGTGAGCCGGGCCACGCCCGATGAGACCGAGACCAGCGTGGTGATGGAGTGGCTGATTCGCTGGCTGGCGTACCCGCTGCAGCACCCTGGGGCCAAGATGCGGTCGTCCGTGGTGATGCATGGCGACGAAGGTGCCGGCAAGAATTTTCTGTTTGAGACGGTGGTGCAGATCTACGGCAAGTACGCCAGCATCGTCGGGCAGGATGAGCTGGAAGACAAGTTCAATGATTGGCGCAGCTGCAAGCAGTTTGTGGTGGGCGATGAAATCATGAGCCGCTCCGAGCTGGTGCACAACAAGAACCGGCTGAAGGCGCTGATCACGTCGCCCACGGTGCAGATCAACTCTAAGCACCAGATCCGGCGCGAAGAGAAGAACCACATGAATATCGTGTTTCTCTCGAATGAAACGCAGCCTCTGGCCCTTGATAACACGGACCGGCGCTACCTGGTCGTGTACACGCCCAAGGCTAAGGAAGATCAGTACTACATCGACCTGGGCGAGTGGCGGGACAACGGCGGGGTTGAGGCCTTCTATGAGTACTTGCTGACTTATCCCTTGGACGGATTCAGCCCTTACACCAAGCCGCCCATGACCGAGGCCAAGGGCAATCTGATTGGGCTCAATCGCAAGAGTCCTGAACGATTCTGGGCTGAATGGTCTGATGGTGAGCTGGACCTGCCGTACCGCGCCTGCTCACGCGCTCAGGCCTACCGGGCTTACCTCAAGTGGTGCCAGCGCACAGGGGAGAGGTTCCCGGACAACGAGACAAAGTTCTCAAGCACGCTCACGCGCTTCTCAGACACGATGAACTGTCCCGCTCGGATCAAGGTCATGAACGTGGCGCAGCCTGGGTTTGCAAGAAAGTCCCATCGCATGCTGCTGGTGGCCGAGCCTAACTTTGGTGAGGGCGATAACAAGATGACCGAGGGCGCGTGGGCCACGAAGGCCGTTGAATCGTTTGAGGTCGAGGTGCGCAAGTACCTGGGCTACGGGACTGGCTCCCCGGCCCCTGACTCTGCAGCAGCAGAAGGGAATGAATAAGGCATGGACTCGATGAAGCGTTACAGCGTTACAGCTAGCCGTAACTCGCAAACCCAGCACTGGCGCGGTTTGTTACGAGGTTACGCCGTTACGACCACTGCACTCATGTATGTGCAGGTGTGCGCAGATGCGCACACACATGGGTATGTGTGCGGGAGCGATGTATGCGTAACGTCGTAACAACGTAACAAGCTAGGCGTGGTGCGGGTTGGGTGGTTACGCGCGCCCGTAACGATGTAACCACTTTGTTTATTTATTAAAAAAGAAAAGGAAAGAGAGATGAAACGAACCCAGCTTGCGACGGCTATGACAGCCGGCTCCGTGGTAGCGGCCTTGTCTTCCCCCCTTGTAGGTACTCCTGGCGCTTGGATTCATGAGGGTAATTCGGCCCCCGCGCGGACGCTAGTCGACGGTCTGGGGAAAAGTGAACGAACTGGTGAACGCTGGGAGGCAAAGTGAACGGTCGAATCAATCTCATCTCTCAAGCGGAATACGCCCGCCGCCGTGGCGTCGCCAAGTCCGCAGTGGCGAAGGCAGTGAAAGAAGGCCGCATTACCTTGATCGATGGAAAGATCGACCCTGCAGTGGCCGATATCCAATGGGCTCAGAACACCCGCGCTCGGGCTGATGCTGGCCGTCCTGCAAGCGAGCAGGCGGAGGGAATGGGTGATGCGCCCCAGGTCTCAAATAACGCGTCACAGGCCCCGGATACGGCTTCTACCGCTAAGGATGACTACCAGGCCCTGCGCGTGCGCCGAGAAATGGCTGCGGTGGAGCGCGAGGAGCGTGAAAACGCCAAGGACGCAGGCCTCCTGGTCGAAAAAAGCGCAGCCCGTCGCGGCACCTTTGATGCCTTTCGTGCTTTGCGTGATGACGTCATGAATGCGCCACAACGTGCTGCCCCACGCGTCATCGGCTTGGCTGACACCCGTGAGATTGAGCATGTCTTCCGCGAAGAGCTTCGCAAGGCCTTTGAGATCGCGGAGAAGCGATTGCAGGCGCTACTGCCCATGACCCTGGAGGCTAAATGAATCTTGCAGATGGTTACTCGCTCATGCTGGAGGCCGCAATTGAGGCTTCACGGCCTGACCCTGAGCTGCGTTGTGACGAATGGGCAGAGCAGTACATGGTCTTGCCCAAGAGTGGCCCGCAGCCTGGACCATTCCGTTTTGATCGCAGCTATCCGGCCAGGCGTGTGCATCAAGTGCTGTCTCCCAATCATCCAGCAAAGCGCGTGGTGGCTAAGGTGGCCTCCCAGATGTTCAAGACTCAGACGGCCCTCAATTGGATTGGCTCGCTGATGCATCGTAGGCCGCGCAATATCCTTGCGCTGGAGCCTACAGACACCCTCGTCAAGCGCTTTTCAGCGCGCGTATCAACGATGATTCGCAGCGTGCCGGAGCTGCGCGAACGTGTTGCTGCAGCCAAGAGCCGCGATTCACGCAACACCACCCAGGCAAAGGATTTTCTGGGTGATGCAACGCTTTACATGAATACCGCAGGCTCTGCGGCCAACTTGGCTGAAGTCTCTGCTCCCTACATCTACATAGACGAGATCGACCGCCTGGACCTTGACGTTGACGGAGAAGGTGATCCGGTCGAGCTGGCCGAGGCTCGCGCCACCCAATACGCTAACGACTGCAAGTTCCTTTACACATCCAGCCCCGGCATTGAAGGCTTTTCCAAGATCGACACCCTCTATGAAATGGGGACGAAGGAAAAGTACTTTGTTCCATGCCCGCATGACGACTGCGGACATTTGCACTCGCTAGAGATGGAGTACTTTCGCTATGCGCGGGACGAAGAGACCGGCTTTATGGACCGAGCCTGGTTTGTCTGTCCAGGGTGTGGAGCTGACATCGATGAGCGCCATAAGGTCACCATGCTGCCTGATGAAGCTGCAGGCGGCTTGGCTCGCTGGGTTTCAACTGCAAAGGGGGATGGAGAAACTGTCAGCTTCACACTGTCTGCCTTCTACATGCCCATTGGTGCCATTACCTGGCTGTCTCTAGCCCGTCAGCTGGCCCGTGCGCGGGACCGGTTGAAACGTGGTGATCACGAAGCCATGCAGGTGTTCTACAACACACGTCTGGGCTTGAGCTACAAGAATAGCGAGTCAACCACCACCGCTGAACAGTTGCGCCGTCGTGCCGAAGACTACCCCATGCGCGTGCTGCCCGATGCGGCGCTGGTGGCGACCATGGCTGTCGATACCCAGCCCAATCGTCTGGAGGTCCAAATTGAGGCGTGGGGGCCTGGAATGGAGCACTGGGTGATCGATTACATCGTGCTCAATGGTTCGCCCACTGAAAGTGCAGACGTTCCTGGAAGCGTATGGCATCGCCTGGACACGATCCGACGGACACCCTTGCTGCACGCAAGCGGCAGGCTGATCATGTTGAGTGCCTACGGCATTGACTCTGGCGGTGCCAACACCCAAGACGTTTACAACTACGGCCAGGCACGCAAGGCTCTGAATTGCGTGGTACTCCATGGCTCTAGCCGCCCCAATCGCCCCATCATGGGTAGCGCACCTAGCAAGGTGGACATTGACTGGGGTGGTGAGAAAGTCAAGGGCGGTGTGGAGCTGTGGACGGTGGGCACCGACGTCGCCAAAGATTGGCTCAGCAACCGCATGCAGCTCACTGAAGGCGGTGGAGCAATGCACTTCCAGCTAGATCTACCCCCCGAGTGGTTCGACATGATGGTCGTAGAGCAGCCCCATACCAAGTGGCGCAAGGGACGCCCAGTGCGCGAATGGGTCAAGCCCAACGGCGCGCGTAACGAAGCCTGGGACGTGTCCGTCTACAACTTGGCTTTGGCGCACCAGCTCGGTCTACAGAAGTGGTCTGCATTGGACTGGAAGCGTTTGCGTGACAAGCTGATCCCGCCCAATCTTGATCTGTTTGCCGTTGCTCCGCAGCCTGCACCCGTCTTCGATTCCGTACCGGCACCCGTTCTTGCCTCAGCACCAGAGCCTGCGCCCGTGGTCGACATTGCGCCTGCTGTGCCTGTACAGCCTGAACCAATACCTACGACAGAGCCTGAACCTGCGGCGCAGACCGTACAGGCGTCTGTACCCCCGCCGATGCAACCCCCGGCCAGCGAGCCAGCCGCTCCAGCCCCCGTTGCTCCAGCTCCAGCGCCACAGGCCCCGGTGCCCGTGGCAACAGCCATCAACCGCCCTTTTGTGGGGCGTCGCATACTTTCGAGAGGGATACGCTAGTGACAGATAACAACCTTCATGACCCTGTTGCTCTGCGCCTGGCAGCGGCTGCGCCGCAGAACCACGACCCAGATCCAGAAGCAACCCAAGAGCAGCAGGACCCC
>ERZ724525.994-NODE-994-length-16526-cov-4.844272_pt1 | contig 16526 bp, 19 predicted proteins | sample MGYA00376058_ERZ724525 | MGnify/ENA primary metagenome ERZ724525 (study PRJEB28724, sample SAMN07190888) | wastewater metagenome | isolation source: influent of sewage treatment plant in Hong Hong | place: USA: Christiansburg, Virginia | collected 2016-03-01 ... | reverse complement strand
ATGGCAAGGAGGCATTGATTCGAACAACGGCCGGCGTGGCAAACACGCACCGCCCGCAGGGTGCAATGGGAACTGCAGCACCGACCAGCGGCCTTGCCCCGTTCGATGGTGAGGGCAACCCACTTCCTGTGCAACAAGGCCAAGGCAAGCGGAAGGAACCGAAGCGCTACTTCACCATTCCGGAAAACGCCACACTGCTCAACGTAACCTCAATGAGCGCCATCGTCGGCCGGATCCCGGTGGATGGCCGAGTCACCGATCCGATGCAGTTCAAATTGATCATCGGCCCCGAAAATTTGGCGGCCAACGGCCATTTTCTGCCCCGCGACCTCTCCGGCATCATCATGTCGGGTATCGCGATCGGCGACATGAACTTGCAGTGCTCGGAAGGACTGATCCAGTCCATGACCTTCGTTTTCAACGACGGGACGATTCAGACTGTATCCCAACGCAATGCCGGCGCAACGCCGAACATGATGGCGGGTGGTGGCGGCTCTGGTGGTTCATCCATGAAAGGGTTGGCTCAGACCACGAAGCTCGGCTATATCAGCGATCGGTATGGCAATCCTTGCATTGCCGGCACCTTCATCACCAATGCCCCGGCCTATTTGACCGACACCATCGGTCTCAAGGCGCTGTCGCTGGCTGGCGAAGCGGCTGCGATGGCACAAACCACGGTCTCCAACAGCACCGGATTCGGCGGCACGTCCTCGACCAGCCAAGTCACCGGCAACCAGGGCAAATACATCCTCGGCAAGACGGCTGCCGGTGCCACCAGCGATGTCAGTCAGTGGCTGACCAAGCGCATGGGCAACTCATTCGACGCGATTGTCACGATGGCGGGCGCAGACATCGTCGTCAACATCGACCAGGAAATACCGATCGACAAAAAACCGGAGGCGCGCCGTCTCGACTACGGCCGGATAGACGCCGACAACCGTTCGCAATCTGCCAAGGGACACAACCATGATTTCGACTAAATTCCGCGCTTTACCGCTAGCTGCGCTGTTGGCGATCTGCTTGCCGGCCTGCACCGTCATGCCGCATGAATCACCACTTCCGAAAAATGGCAGCACGATGGAAGAGATCTACCGTGGCCACAACGACCGGGTCGGCAGCTCCGCGATGGCCGACAAGGAGGCTCGCTCCCGCTTGCCGTTGCGCGCTGCCAGTGAGTTCAATCCCGGGCCGACCCGGATGCGCGCCCAGGAACAGATCGAGCGGCGCTTTGCCCGGGCTGCCAATCCGGACTTGGTGATGACGGTGTTTCCGCACCTGGCCAAGGGTAAGTATCCGGTACCCGGCTACGTGACGATGTTCCCCATGTACGAATCGGTGGAATACCTGCTTCCCGGCGAAGCCTCCAGCAACTATGACGGTCTACGCTAATGATCAACTCCGTGATTGAAGCCCTGCTTCGCGGTAAGAAAAAGCCCGCGCTGGATATTCCCGAAGGCAGCACGGCCGCACTCTTGAATGAGGATGACGCGAAGTCCCGAGCATTGCCCGGCATCACGGCCGACAAGCGCCGTGCCATGGGCTTGCGCCCGCCCTCCTTTACCGACTTGCTGCCCTGGATGGAGTGCGACAAAGATGGCGTGATCCTGCTCGAAGATGGTGTGTCCTGCGGGATGATGTACGAACTGGACCCGATCCCTACGGAAGGCTCTGACGACGAGTATTTGCAGACTGCAATGCGTAAGGTCAAGTCAGCCTTGTCGGCGCAGACCGAGTGGGACTCGGGGCAATGGGTGATCCAGTTCTTTGTCAATGACGACACGGGCCTCGACACCTTGATCGACCAACTCACCCGTTACATCCTGGATGCACAGGGCGATGCCGAAAGTCAGCGACAGCGCGCCCGCGAGGTGCTGGAGTCGGACTTCACCCAGTCCTTCATTGGTGAAATGGCCGAGCACCTGAAATCGGTGGCCAAGCCGGAAGGATTTTTCCGGGACGAATCGGTTTCCGACAATATCTGGCGCGGTCAATTCCGCCGCGTTCGGATGGCGCTCTACCGCCGCTTCCCGGCGAAGCATGACTTTTCCAACGAACCGGGCACACCGCGTAACAACCTGCTGCAAGGTGCCAATGGCTTGATATCGGGCCTGCGCGAAGCTGGTGTTCGCTCTCGCGTCATGCTGGCGCCAGACTTCTACGCCTGGCTGCTGCCCTTCTTCAATCCTCGGCCGTTCGGCGATCTGGCAACGACGGTCAGCGACATTCTCAAGCGCTGTCCGTATCCAGACGATCGGGAGGGTGATGCTCCCCTGCCCTTCGGGATGGACATGGGTGACCGCCTATTGCTGAGCCCGCCCGAATCCGATCCCGAGACAGGCACCTGGCGTTTCAATGGCAAGCCGATGCGGGCGCTGGCCCTGCAGGGCATTCGCGAAGCACCGCAAGGCGGCCATTTCACGGCCGAACGGCTCTATGGCAGTAAGCGCTTTGCCCGATTTGACCGGATGCCGCCGGGCACCCTGTTGTCGTGCACGATGGTGATCTATCCTCAGGACCGGGTCAAATCACGGATACAGGGCGTTCAGTCAGCTTCCCGTGCCAAGACACCTGATGCGCAACTGGCCCATGGCGAAGCACAACGGGTGCTCAAGTGGATGAGCAAGGGCGACAAGCTCTATCCCTTCTACATGGTGCTCTACGTCCGTGGCGACGACGACCTGGATCTGGACAACCGAATTGCCGAGGTCACTGCCTCTTTGACGGCTTCCGGCCTGCGCTTTATCGACCCGCGTCACGAGCTGGTCGGCTGCGATGTATTTATGCGCGGCCTGCCCATGAATTTCGACCCCGATTTTGATACGCGAGAGCTGCGCCGCGCACGCCTGGTCTGGGCGTCACAGATTTCCGCCCTGTTGCCGCTCTACGGGCGGGCTCGCGGGACTGGCAATCCTGGCATCTGGCTCTGGAATCGGGGAGGCGAACCCCTGTTTTGCGACCCTCTGAACAAGCGCGATCGAAAGAAGAACGCGCACATGCTGGTGTTCGGCCCGACTGGCGCTGGCAAGTCGGCAATGCTGAACTATCTATGCATGCTGGTAATGGCGATCTATCGCGTGCGGCTTGTGATTGTCGATGCCGGCAATTCGATGGGGCTGTTGAGCGACCACTTTGCGGAACATGGCCTCTCGGTGCACAAGTTGCGCTTTACGCCCGACTCGAAAGAAAGCCTGCCGCCATTTGCCGATGCCTACATGCTGCTTGAGGATCCGAGCTTGGCGGCCACAGCCGTTGATGCGAGTGATGCTGATGCGGTTGATCAGTCGCTGATCTCGAGCATCGAGGAGGACATTGATACCGACGAAGAGAAGGAAGATGAAAAACGCGACCTACTCGGCGAGATGGTAATTCAGGCCAGCTTGATGATCACCGGCGGGGAGAAGCGCGAAATCGACAAGATGAGCCGGGCAGACCGCTATTTGATTGAGCAAGCGCTGTTCGGTGCTGCCCGCAAGGCCCGCGATGCAGGCAAGCCGCATCCGCGTGTCCAGGATGTTGCAGAGGCTTTGATGGCCATGCGCGACTCCGCCGATTTGGGGCAGTTGCGGCGAGAACGTGCCGAAGACATGGGCCAGGCCATGATGGTGTTTTGCAATGGCTTGCGTGGGAAGTTGTTCAATGGCTACGGACAAAGCTGGCCCGATGTCGATGTGGTTCACGTCGAAATGGGCACGCTGGCCATGTCGAGCTACGAGGATGCGCTCTCTGTTGCTTATACCTCCCTGGTCAGCCACGTGCACTCGCTGGCTGAGGCCACCCAGTACGAAGGTCGGCCGCTCATTTTCCTGACCGACGAAGGCCACCTGGTCACCAAGAATCAACTGCTCTCCGACTACGTCGTCAAGATCACGAAAATGTGGCGCAAGCTGGGTGCATGGTTCTGGCTGGCCACCCAGAACATGCAGGACTTCCCGGACGATGTGGCGCGCATTCTCTCGATGTGTGAGTGGTGGTGGTTGCTGACTATGCCGCCCGATGAAATCGAGCATGTCGCCCGCTTCAAGACACTGACCGACGAGCAGCGCCGGCTGATGGAGTCGGCGACCAAGGAACCGCCGAAATACACCGAAGGCGTCGTCATTTCATCGGTAATGCAGGCGCTGTTCCGGAACGTGCCGCCGGCACTGCCGATCGCGCTGGCCATGACCGAGATGCACGAAAAGGCCGAACGTCGCGCCATCATGAACGAAACGGGGTGCACCGAACTGCAGGCGGCCGGGGTGGTGGCCAAGAAACTCGCCGCCCGGCGCGAATATGCTTGAGGCCGCGCCGATGATCTCCACCGACAATCTGCAGCCGCGCCGGACGATTGCGGACCAGCTCGACGACCTGGTGCTGGAAAGCTTCGGCACTGTCGACTTGGTGTTCGCAGAAACCGGCATATCGACGAGCGCGATGCTGGCAGCCGCGGCATGGTGTCACGCATTTGGGCGCCGCACGCCGGCGACGGCGCTGGTCGATCTCTCGGACCTGGCCAACGGCTGCTTTCAGGTGCGTTGTGGCCGCCAGGAGTACCTATACGACCTGCAGGCACCCAACGCTGGCGTTTATAGCAGCCTCTTTGACCGTCTGGCCAACGCCGATATCGTCGTGCTCGATGGCGTAAACAACGCCGCACACACCGCAATGCCGGCCCTGTTGAAGTTTCTCGCGCGCTGCGCGTGGCGTAGCCCGCTGACGGTCGCACCGATCACCAGCGCAGCGCCTTTCATTCGGCACCCATTGTTGCGCCATCTGCAGATCGTGTCCGACGAACTGATAGCCACTGACGCAGTGAGCGATCAGCGCGCAGCACTGATCGCCGCCACCTTCATGCGACAAACCCAATCCGGCCAGGAAGGATCGAATTCATGAGCAAGAACCATTTTCCCATTCGCGCAGCGGTCCTCGCCGTGGCGGTGGTTGTAACGCCAATGGCCCATGCGGCAGTCACTATGCCCTCCTCTGGCAAAGGCTCAACGTTGTATTACCACTTGGGGGGTAGCGATGCAGCCGCCCGGGCACCGAACCCGGCCGGCTTGCGTTTGCACCTCGGACTGGGTGGTGGTGGCCGTTTTAACTACTCCTGCGGCAAATTCGATGTCCAGGCCTCCATGCAGAACACGATTGACAGCCTCAAGAATCTCGACGATGTGGTGATGAACGCGATCAAGGCTGCGATCGCTGCCCTGCCGATGTACATCCTGCAGCGCGCTCAACCCGGTCTATACGAGCTTGTTCAGACCTACCTTCAAAAAGCGCGCGACCTGGTCAATATGAGCTTCGAATCGTGCGAACAGATGGAAACGCAGATTCGGGACGGAAAGAACCCATACGACAAATACGTAACGATGGCCATGGGCGAGCAGTGGAAGGAAAAAGCCAGTTCGGGCGGCGATGTGGTGACTGCGAAGCAGACTGTGCAGACTGATTCTGGTTCAGGAGGGATGACCTGGATCTTCGGCGGAAAGCAAGGCGGAAAGGGGCAGGAGCCGATACGGATTGTGAAGGATCTCGTCAAGGGGGCCTACAACCTGACGATGATGCAGCCGACAACGGCTTCGGCGACCGCTGGATACACAGGAACAGGCGCACGTCTCGCTAAGGCTTTTCCTACGCCTCAGGCGGCATCGGAGTTTGCGGTGGACGCGGTGGGAGATCTTGAAATTGCGACTTGCGATCAACCAACTTGTCCAGCAAAAGGGACAGAAACAGGCATAGGTCTTAGCAAAAAATTCGAAGACGAAATCCCTATCGCGCAGACGCAACTGGGTACTGTTCTGGGCGCCAGCGTACCTAGCGCAAGTGACTTGGAGACGGCTTCCGCACCTGGCGTGTTGGTTACCCGGGATCTGGTTGATGCCATACGCTCTTTGCCAAAGCCGGAGCAGGCGATTGCTTATAGTCGCCTATCGCAGGAAATAGCACTGGCCAGAACCGTTGATCGTGCACTTTTGGTTCGCCAAATGCTAATGACCGGCAAAACCATCCCCGCAGCATCATCGGACAATGTAACCGAGCCGGTGAATGTCAAACTAGAGGAAGTCAACAAGGCCATCGACAGCCTAATGTATGAGGCGCGCGTCAGGAAAGAGCTGATATCCAGCTCGGCCGGCACCTTGCTGCAGACCTACCAAGCCGCAAGGGCATCGTCAGCCGCCCTGCCTGCAACCAAGCCAATTGATACCCGCCCACTCGAAAACGGGAAGGTGCAGTAATGGTCTCCGAAGAAGCTCTTCCACGCCAAAGCAAACGGGTGCTCCGGACTGTACTGGCTAGAGCAGCGGCCGGCACCGTACTCGTTCTTGTTCTGTTCGCCGTCGGCGCCTTCACTGCGTCACTCATGTTGCACAGCAGCGAACCGCAAACGCTGGCAGCCCGTGTTCATCACTGGCTGGCCTTGGCTCGACCATTGGTACTTGCCCTGCAATTCGCCGGGCTTGCAACAGTCTGGTGGAAATGGGCCGCGATTATCAAGCGCGCCCATTTTGCAGCGGACGTCGAGGCGGCCTGGTTGGCCGCTCGCGACCGAATGTTCTACTGGGGACTGGCGCTGATGGGTCTGAGCGTCTTTCTTTGGTCGGCTTGATAGAGGAATCCTGCAATGACCGTTCAGAGTTACCTTGAGCTTTTCACGACAATGTACGGATGGGGCTTTGCCGCCATCTTCAAGGACATCCTTGTTGGCACAGGGCTGATCTACCTGCCGTTCATCTTTCTGGTACTCGGCACATGGATGGAGGCGCACAAGCGGGCTTCAACTGATGGAGCTGATGCCGGCTGGATGATTCGCGTGATGGAGGTCGAGCTCGGTATCGCGATTTTCGTGCTGGCCATGTGCTTCACGACGATTCCAGGTCTCAACTTGAGTCAGGTGACCTTGAACCACACGCCGGACGCCACGGCGATCAACACCGCAACGACCGCGACAAGCGCCTCAGCCGGCTCGTATACCAATGCATTTTCGGGGGCTCCGGCGACAGCCGAAATCCCCGCTTGGTGGTATTTCGTCATGGGCGTTTCCTCTGGCGTTACCGAGGCGGCCAAGGCCGGGATCGGAAACGACATGGCCGGATTTCGTCAAATGGAAGAAATGGCGAGAGCGGCCAGTATTAACGACCCGAAGCTACGGGCGAATATCCAGCGCTTTAACGTTGAATGCTTTACTCCCGCACGTTCCAAATACTATTCGAATACGGTTGCTATTTCAGGCACAGGCGCCTCGACGTTGAGCACCTATGGCCCATCTGATGTCGACTGGATCGGCTCACACTTCTTTCAGACAGAACCAGGCTATTACGACACCCTATCGGCCACCAGTGGGGTCGAGGGATTCGCAGTGAGCGCAACGACTGATGCCGATGTTTCCGGCACGACAGTGCCACCGGACAACGGCCGCCCACTCTGTAATGCCTGGTGGGGGCAACTGAAATCCGACATTCTGAGTGGCTTTGTAACAAGCGGTGGGGCCTTTTCCACGTCGATTACGACAGCACTGACGACCCTGTATCCAGGAACCAGTAACGCCACGATCGAAGACTCAGTTATTCGCCTGGCCATCACCAAACAACGGCCGACAATGGTTGATACAGTTGGGATTATTGGAGAGGACCGTGGCGTCGGGGAGAAATTGATGCAGGCGCCCTTCGATATATTTGGTATTGCTGGTGGCGTAAGCAAAGCGACCGAAGCCAGGATGTCACTCTATCCGCTCGTCCAGTTCGTCACAATGGCTCAGCCATTGATCCTGATGACGATCTACATGTTCTTACCACTGATTGTCGTCGTTGGCCGCTACAGCCTGCAGGTGATGTTTCTGGGCGGCCTGGCAATCTTTACCGTCAAGATGTGGCCGCTGATGTGGTTCATTGCGCGCGTGATGGACGACCACCTGTTGAAGGCGATGTATCCCGATGCCGTAACCGTATTCGGCCAGTTCTTCGATGGTTGGCAATCCGGAGGGGCTGATGGTGTGATCAAACGGGTCACGCTCAATACCGTTCTCGTCAGCATGTACCTCGGTATTCCGCTGGTCTGGTCCGGCATGATGGGCTGGGTCGGGTACAACATCATGCAAGGGGTGTCTGGCATGAAGGAAACAGCAATCAAAACTGCCACCCAAGCGGGTCAAAAGGGTCTCGGAGCGGCAAGACAAATTGGTCGGATTGTTAAGCGATAAATGCAGAGGCACTTATCACATGAAGCGCGCAGGCTAATCCTCAAAAAACGTGCGGACATCGCCCGGAAGTGGCCCTTGCCCGTGATTAACACTACCCGAGTAACAAGTATGCCATTCGTCATCATCTCCATCGTCATTAGTCGTTTCTGGCAGCCAATTAAGCAGCAACAGAAACGGCCTTGCAACACAAGCCAACACCATCGACGCTACAGCAAAGACAGCGAACAGTTTTTTCAGGAGATCCAGGATGTTCATGTCGAGTTCCTTCAGCCAAGAATTTGATGCGAGGGGGTAAATCACCGCCTCGATCAATGCGGCCGTTGGCTGCATGGCGGAACGTCATTAGATAAAAGAGGGTGCGTGTTGCAAACCCATGGCGCCGAAAGACGCACCATCAGGATAGGACAAAGGAATGAATTTAGTCAAGGCGAACGATAAAGCGCCTACCCCTTCAGGAATTAACGCTACTGAGCTTGCGGTGGTTGACGTTGTCATTGAAAGACTTATTATGCTCACCCGTAAGCAGTGGTTTCCATCGAACAACAGTTCTGTGCCAACCACCGACTTGCATCACGAAAGTGATGCGAAGGCTACCTCTGGCATATCAACGCTTGTTGGAACCTTCCCTGTTTTTTCTGATTGCGGGCACCAAAGGTCTGGACGTCGTCCTGGTCTTCATTCGGGTGCCACTGCAGCGTTCGGATTTCGTCCTCCGCTGCGCCCAAATATTCTGCAACCCTCAGTTTAAAAACAGGAGCCCTCATGTCTGCAAAACTCTCTGCGCTCGCCCTTGCTGTTGGCATATTTTCTTCGTCTTTGGCTTTGGCTGATGCGAATACTGATCGCGTTCGAGCCGGCATTGCTCGCTATACCGGCGGCAAGGTTGAAGTGACTTCAGTGGGCACTACGCCTATCCCCGGCATCTTTGAAGTTGTGTCCGGTACCGATGTGTTCTATAGCGACTCAACGGGACGCTATGCGCTCGTTGATGGTCGTCTTGTCGATACTGAAAAGCGCCAGGATCTGACCCAGGCGACGTTGCAAAAAGTGTCGAGTATCGACTTCAAGAAGTTGCCCCTTGATCTGGCCATCAAAACCGTGATCGGCTCTGGCAAGCGCCAACTGGCCGTATTCGAGGATCCTTCCTGCTCCGTTTGTCGGGAATTGCACAGCACCCTCTCACAACTAACTGACGTAACGATTTACAGCATTCCACTGCCGATCATTTCTGAAGATTCGACGCCTGCGGTCGCAATGACGCTATGCGCACCTGCCGGCCGACGAGCTGCGAAATGGCATGCCTATATGTCTGGTACCGAATCCATCCCTGCCCAAGTGGAAGCGGGCTGTGAGCCAGCGCTCGAGAAGGTCGGGAAGCTCCTTGCTTTCGGCAATCAGTACAAGATCCAGAACACACCAACGATGGTGCTTGGCAACGGCCAACGCATGGTGGGGCGCGTACCTATCGAAATCCTGGCGACCGCCCTGGATGTATCCATGGCCAAGTAATTCGGCAAATTGAATAGGAGATTGCCATGAAAAGTATGTGCCGAACACTGTCTCTTGCCCTCGCCTGCCTGCTGTCGGGCACGAGTCAGGCGGCGACTGTAGTCGACCTGTTGTTCCAGGGGGTTGCCAATGCGCAGGTACTGACTGTCGCTGACCGTCAGGCAATTGCAGCACTGCTGCCCATGGCTGTTGGCCCTGCAGGGCTGGTGGACCGCGAATGCAAACAGCCGAGCAACCCCGTTGTCACGGTACGTGACATGAACCGTGATGGGCGCGCTGAAGTGATCGTGGTCGAGGGCAATGGTTGCATTTACGGAATGATGGGCAAAGTCGTCCATGCTTTGGCCAGCGATGGCCAAGGTCGGTGGCGCGCGATCATGACCGCTGACGGTGATGCTTTTGATGAGCGCCCAGCTCGGCCTGGCGTTTGGCCGGAGATCATGCCCGCCGTCCCCGGCTTCTGTCACCCGGTTTATGGCTATGCCGACGCTCAACAAAAGTACATTCTCAAAGGTCGCGTGCCCGATCCAAAAGTGCCCAATGCCTGCAAAGACTTCTAGGAGCTGAACGATGCCGACAGTAACTCGTTGGGTGCGGAGACACTGGTTGTTGAGCCTGCTCTTCGTAAGCGTTGCTGCATGGGCAGGAACGACCTATGCGGACTATCTCAGAGCATTGGCGCAGCGCGAGTCATCAATGAACCAATACGCTGTTAACAGGTTTGGCTACGCCGGGCTCTATCAAATGGGGAGCCTGGCCCTGCAAGACGCCGGCTACCAGACCGCTTCCGGCGCTTGGACTGGCAGGGATGGAATTACAAGCCAAGCTTCATTTCTCGCCAATGCGCAGGCACAGACAAATGCGGTAACCGCCTATAACACCAGAGCTTGGACAACGATCCAACACTACGGACTGGATAGCTATGTTGGCCAGACGGTAAACGGGGTTCAAATCACCCAGAGTGGGTTGCTTGCTGGCTACCACCTGTTGGGCATTGGTAATAGCGCGCACCCGGGGCTGAGAGCATTTTTGCAGACTGGCGTGGTCGGTACGGATGCAAACAACACGCGAATTTCGACCTACATCGCGCAATTTGGCGGCTACGACTTGCCGGTGGCCGGTACAACCTACGCGTCGGTCCTTGCCGCCCATCCAACTGGCGGCACTTCCGGTAGCACGACAAATAGCGCCTCGACAGGCGGAAATACACACACCTCGATCCCGGCATCGATGGGAGGGGCTTCTGTTCTCCCGACGCCCTCAGCGCCGGCTTACGCCAACGCACTGGATGGATATGCCGGGGGATCCGGCAGCACCATGAGCAGTACGCGCAACATGTTGGCGCTAGTTGCCGGTGCTGCATGTTTGACCTGGCTTGCTTACGTTCTTCTTGGTCTCTGGACAGCGTTTGCCGATGGCCGCACTGAGTTATACGAAATGAATGGTGACGTTGTTCGCGGCTTGGTGGTGGTCATGTTGTTCGTAGTGCTTATCTGGTAGCGAAAGGATTGTCCATGAATCACTCAATGAAGCGCCGATATTTGGCGGCTGTTCTGCTGCTTGGCGCAGTTATCAATACCCCAGCCATGGCACTCGGTTTCCTCGATGACATGATCTATTCAGTCAAATGTGCCGCGGCAGATGATGTGGAAACGTGCAAGGCACAGGCGCAGCAGAAGTTTGAGGACTACAACCGGCAGCGACAAGGCGCAGGGGGCAGCCCTACCCCATCTGGAACTGACGATTCCGGTTGGCAGAAATCCCCGCAGCAATGCTACACAGTAAATGCTTCTGGACCGGGAAATATTGATTATGCATACGCCTCCATTATCGATCAGTTTGGCTTTATGACTCTGGAGGAAAAGGCGGCTTGGCTGAAACAGCGGGCAGGACGAATGAAAGACGACGGATTTAAACATCGGGCTGTTCCTGGCTATTTGTACGACATGCGGGATACTGTTTTTAACTATAAAGCTCCGGACGGCAAAGGAATTGTCATGTTTGCCGGTGCCAAGTTGAAAAAAACCAAGGCAGGTGGCACAAGCATTGATGCCGAGTATTGCCTTGTAGGAGTAGAAATGTCCTACTCGAATGCTGTCGCAGAATCGTTCAAGAACGTAGTCAGATGAACGCTTGCACGGCAAGTTTTGTTGCTCTGCTGATGATTCCCATGACGGCGGCCGCTGAAACAACAGAAGTCTTCCGGCTCAGCACCCAGCCCGATTTCCTGAATTCGGCCGGCGCAACTGTCTACATCGTCGATGCAATGAACATTCTCACCCAGCGCCTATCTGTCGGCTTGCCCCCGAACAAGGCCGAAGCGGCTCGAATTGCAACGCAGCGCCTAAATGCGCTGACACCTCAGGAAAAACAGGCGATGCGCATTGCGTCGACCGCGCGGATCCGCGCTGCCGAGTACCAGATCATAAAAGCGCCGGCCATCGTTTTTGATGGCAAGGCTGTGCTTTACGGCATGAACGATGTCGAGCAGGCCCGGGTAATGTATCGCGCCTGGCGGGCGCAGCAAGGGGAGTGACCATGCGCAAAACATTGCTTGTCTTTTTGGCCGCCCTGCTCTGCCATTTACCGGCAACAGCAGCAACGACCGGGTCTGGGTCAGCGACTGCTACGACGATCTACGAAACGACGGACATGATGACCGTCTACATGCAGGCCAGTAATAGCTGGCAGTCATGTGGGATGTGGCATTCGAGCGGTATTTGTTACTTCCTGGTCTGCGATATTTACGAATGCCACATTGAAACCTCTGACCGATATTCAATGATGTTGCCAGACCTGATCGTGTCGACCTACCACGATCTCGATAATCACCCCTACCCGATGATTGGCAAGATGATCGAAAAGACAATCCTTCAGGGGATGTCGACGATTTACGGACTGCTGATCAACGATAGTTCGGGTACTCGAAGCAACACGAAAAATCGTTCGAACAAGAACGTGAAGTTCCGTGATGGCGACGCCATTGGCCATCCGGGAGGAATGTTTGCCGCCAGCTACCTCTGCAACAGTGCAGCCACGGGCGGCAACAGTTACTTTTCCAGTTTCTCGGATGCCATGCCCTGGCGCGACTACCTGCCCGTCGACATGCTGCGTATCGAGACATGGATCCCGGGCATGCGCGAGGTCGGATCGTTCCCGCTAAACACTTGGGGCAACGTGCTTCCACGGACAGGTTGGCTGGTACAACAACATGACGTCAAGCTTGCTGCTGTGTTGTCACAGCGCATGGCCGATATCGTCACACGGCAAGGTGAAGCGCATACCTACAACTATCTTTCATCGGGTGGCACCACCCAACGCAATGGGCAAACAGTGTTCGATCCGCCGTCCGCGATGGAAAATCTTCTGACCGGTGGCCAATGGCAGATGTCGGCGCCGTACAAGGGGACTCCCCCAACGGTCTGCCATGTGTTCGGGCAAAATGACTCAGCGTCGCCGGTGGGCTACGGTGATTTCGAGACCAGCAAGGTCGAGTCCTACGCTTATTCGCTCTGGCGCCCATATGGGTGCTGTGACACTAAAGGTACGTTCCTATTCGCCATTATTTGGGGGATGTGGTGATGTCAAAATCCTTGCGAGCAATGGCCTGTCTCATCGCCATCATCGTGTCTCCGGTGATATTCGCCCAGTCGGTGCCGGCTCCAACACGGACCATCCCGACCGTCATCTACGACGCCGGTGGCGAGCCGATCGCGCAATACCTCAAATACATCACACCGGAAAAGGCACAGCGTGATCGCCGGCCGATGGCCAGCGCGCCAATGCCAATACCGATGTTTCCAGTCGTCACCACCAAAGCGACGCCAGGTCTGTTAGGACCCCCGATCCGCGGAAAGCTGAAGGGCGGGCCTGACATTCCTATCTGCGTCATTGGTGACGACCAGTTGTCCAGGCATTGGTTGGCATTGAACTTGGCCGCTCTGGAAAATATGCATGCGTCTTGTCTAGTCGTGTCAGTGCGTGATGAGACTGCGCTCAAGTGCCTCAGGGAATCTGCCGGAAAGCTACCACTGACTCCCGGCTCGCTCGATGCGCTGGCGACGGCGGCCGGGATCCCGGTATGGCCTGTACTGATTACCACCGACGGTCAAATTTCTCAGTAAAGTCGAGACACCGATGACTGAACCCATTGACTATACCCAGGCCCAATTCGCTCCGGATACGCAGCCAATCTGGATAGAGTCCGAAGGCCATATTTCCTCATTTGCCTATTACACGGTCTGTTTTCTACTTTGCTGGCTAGTGGTCCCCATGGTCCTTGCCTTGATCCGGTACGTTCGCGTGTCGAATCATAGCTACGAGCTGACCATGCAGCGCCTGCGCGAACAGACGGGCGTGCTTTTTCGAAAATCCGATGTCCTGGAGCTCTATCGGGTCAAGGATATTTCAGTCGATCAGCCGCTCATGCAGCGCCTTGCTGGATGCGGCCGAGTAATCCTGCAAACGAGCGATATCAGTACGCCGGTCGTAATCCTGGAAGCGGTGCCCGATCCGCTGACCGTGGCCGACCTGATACGAGACTGCGTCGAGCGATGCCGGGTCAGCAAGGGCGTCCGGGAATTCAATTAACCCTGTTTTCTGGTTCAGAACAAGCACCTCGGAGTCGTCTTTCATTCCGCGCCGCCGCCCGACAGGCCGAGGTCGGCTTGGCTCGCGAGACCCATGACCCTTGCGGAGAGCTCCGACCCGGAGACGTCCTCTTAGCGAGCGGGTATGCGATGGCCAGTGCAGCGACATGAACTTCTGCGCCGCCTGCTCATCCTTGAACGTGAGCCCCCAAAGAGAAATGCCATCAGGGGGTCTTTTCCATCGGCTTGCCGGTAAGCGGGTTCGTGATCGTCACTCCACCCTTTGAGATCACGAGTGGCCGAGCAACTCTTGAATAGTGTCCTGGTTGCTAATTTAGCTGTATGTTTATACAGTTATCCCATGATTGTTTACCTGCACCGCCTCCGCGATCGTGGCTGGCCCATTCCGAAGTACCAAATGGCTTTCAAGAACACGGTCGAAGGCGCACTCACCTTGCGCGAAGAACGGGACACGGTGCTGAACCGACACACCCGTATCGCTCGACTCCATTCGTCTACCGGCGCCACCAAACTCGACGTGCCACCGCTGCTGGATGCAATCCTTGTTGAGCTCACCGCCGAGCGCCTGGTGTTGTCGGGCATCGAGCGGCACGAAGATGTTGCGATCGCCAGAATCGAAGACGTCGCGCAAACATGGGTGTGCTGGTTTGATCTACATACCTGACCGACTGGGCGTTACAGCGGCCGGGAGAGTGGACAAAAAAAGCCCGGTCATCTATAGATGACCGGGCTGGTTACAAAGATCTACCTTAGATTTCCAATATGCAGCCGCGAAGCACGGCAAATATCTCTCCCGAGAGTCGCAATGCTTGAAGCCTCTGAAAGTCTTCGCCACGTCCAGCATTGATATTCGCGAATGAAAGACCGGTGCTGACTTCCCTGATTCCCGTAGTAAGAGCTGGATAGCTCTTACCGGCACGGGGACCACTCATCCAGCGAGCAAGACTCCGACAGTCCAACGTTCGATCAAGTTGATAGCCCAGGTCCATCAATGCAGCCTCAATGGTCGCCAATGTGACCGGTGTTTGGCCGATGCTGGCTCTGTACTTCAACTCGTCCTGAAGCAGAATATTCATCTGATCTACTCCCAGCGAACTTGACCATCGATCACGCAACCGATGGTCGCCCCTTTGGCCCGCCACCAGGCTGCGTAGGAAGCTGGTCCAACCTTGTCGAGGCCAATGAATGTTTCATCAACGAGCGACTTCGCGGTAAGTGCAGCCACCGTAGCATTGTGTTCACTGACTGCCGACATGACCAAAGCTGCACTGTCGTGTTTCAGAATATCCACCATGCGACTTGTCTCACCTTCGGCAAGTTTCACGCCGAGCATGGGCGAATCAAAAGCCAGCGCCATATCTGTCTCAAGGGCTGCACGCTTGTCGATCAGGATACAGTCATTCATCTGACCAGCTGGGTAATGCCCATTGTCGATGTAAGTCTGCAGCTGGTCCGGTTTCAAATACCAGGATGAAGAGAACACCATCCCTTTGGAATCGATGCCATCGCCCGAGTTGCCGCCAAGGCCAAAACCCATGACGATATATTTGTATTCCGTTTTTTTCATCTGGATACTCCAATTAAAAGCGCGGAGCATCCCCAGCGGGCATGCCCCGCATGGGTTGAAATGTTGAACGGTTGTTCAGGACGCCATTAGCTGGCGCTGTTGCAAACCCAGTTAAGGGCGACTGAGATCCTCACTTATTTGGCCTGACTGGGTTACGCCTCGACATCAGCCAGGCAGGGCCGAACTGATTCCGCACTTGCCGCAGCAACGCTGAATCTTGCTCGCGCTCGTCGGCACCGGAGAACCAGGCGTTGGACAGCTCTGATTTCCAAGATCGACCATGCGCAGTCGCAAAACGCTGGACGGCCGCAAGTTGCTCCTGGTTCGGTCCTTTCAGCACCGGCTCAGAAAAGTGGTCACCTGTCGTGATTTCAGCCCCGAACACATGGCCCGTCGCGAAATAGCCGTTCTGACGAATGTACCAATCTGGCGGATCAAACGGCTTCACAAGCAAGCCAAGATAACCGTCCTGAACGAAATAGCCGATCACCCTGGCCAGTCCGATCGAATTGATACGAACCTCGACAATATCGCCAACTTCTGGCGGTTGTTCCGGTCGCGACCAGAGAGGATTGCCGGAAATTGACGGTTGCCGATTTCCGTTCACAAATACCGCATGCTCAAACTGCGGCCGCGCATCAAACTCTTGATAGCTCATGAACAT
>ERZ724525.987-NODE-987-length-16555-cov-6.069394_pt1 | contig 16555 bp, 19 predicted proteins | sample MGYA00376058_ERZ724525 | MGnify/ENA primary metagenome ERZ724525 (study PRJEB28724, sample SAMN07190888) | wastewater metagenome | isolation source: influent of sewage treatment plant in Hong Hong | place: USA: Christiansburg, Virginia | collected 2016-03-01 ... | reverse complement strand
AGGCTTGAGGTCTGCAGCCTTGAACGGCATGCCCTTGTAAATATGCGGGTTGACCGTCAAGGTGGAGTCAATACCAAACAGCACGGTATAGCCGTCCGGTGCACTTTTGGCCACTAGGTCTGCACCAATATTGCCGCTGGCGCCGGCCTTGTTCTCGACGACAAAGGCTTGTTTGAATGTGGCTTGAAGCGCATCGGCCACGGTACGGGCAATGATGTCAGACGGGCCGCCTGCAGGAAAGTTGTTGATCAGTCGTACGGTGCGACTGGGCCAATCGCCCGCTGAGGATGAAGAAGCCATCTGAGCGCTGGCACTGCCGGCAAACAGCAGCCCCAGGGAAAGCAGAAACGACGTGACGGGGCGGGATTGAAAGTTCATGGTGTCTGCTGCGGTTAGTATTTTTTTTGGTGAAATATGCCGTTATGGCATGCTGTACATCAATCTGATGCTACGAAATTAGTAGCTTTCATGATCTTGGCCCAGCGCGCGGTATCGTCGCGCTGGGTCTTAAGAAACGCCTCTGGGCCGTCTCCCACTGGGTACATGCCATTGATCAGTAATTGTTGGCGAACTTCACGGCTGTTTACCGCTTTGGCAAATTCAGTACGCAGCTTCTCCAGCACGGCGGGTGGTGTTTTGGCTGGCGCGAAGTAGGCAAACCAGGCCGACGCCACCACATCTTTGTACCCCAGTTCGGCAAAGCTTGGGGTGCCAGGCATGGGCGGAGACCGCTTGGCACCACTGGTGGCCAGCACCTTGACCCGGCCTGTGGGCAGCATAGAAATGGCTCCGCCCACGGTGTCAAAGTACACCGGGATGTTGCCGCCCATCACGTCTTGTCGTGCTGGCGTAGAACCTTTGTAGGAGATGTGCAGCATCTGAAGCCCCGCCGCACGGTTCAGCATCTCGCCAAGGAAATGTGAAGGTGTGCCGGCCCCATAAGACGCAAAGCTCAGCTTATTGCCTTGCGTCTTGGCCCAGGTCACAAATTCGGCGAGGGTATTGGCAGGCACGTCCTTGTGCACGCACATGGCCAACTCAAAACTGGCGGCATTAACGATGGGTGCAAAGTCTTTCACCGGGTCGTAGTTGAGCTTGGCGTAAGCGCTTGGGAACATGGCCATCACGCTAGCGGGGCCTAGCAGCAGTGTGTGGCCGTCCGGCTCTGCGTTCTTGACAGCTTCAGCGGCAATGCGACCTGCCGCACCCGCCCGGTTGTCGATGATGATGGGGCCTAAGCTGGAACGCACCGCATCGGCAATGGCACGGGTCAGGATGTCTTGCGTGCCGCCAGCGGGAACGCCAATCAACACTTTGATGGGCTTGCTGGGAAAGCTCTGGGCATGCGCCGAAGGCAAGGCGGCGAATCCACCCACAGCCGCCATGCGTGCAAGCAAATCACGGCGTAGGATTCCGCTAGGCCCAGGCTGAGGGGATAAGTCCTTGATCATGGTGGGATCCCCTTATGGTTGAAAACCCGAGCGCTGCACCACGGGTGCCCACTGCTTTTGAAAGTCTTTGAGCATGGCCTGGGTTTGTGCCTGCGTGGCCACGACCGGGTTCATCTTGGCATCGGCAAACTTGCGCTGCGTGTCGGGGTCTTGCATGACTTCGGTGATGGCTTGCGCCAAGGCCTGTACCTTGTCCTGCGGCATGGAGGTGGGGGCAAAGAAAGTGTTCCACCCCGTGGCGACCAGATTCAAGCCAGCTTCTTTGAAAGTCGGTATGCCAGGAGCCATGGGCGAACGCTTATCGCTCGAGATCGCCAGAATTCGCAGCTTGCCGCTTTCATGTTGGGGAAGAACGGTGTCGAAGGTGTCAAACGCCACGGGCACTTGCCCACCGATCAGGTCGGTCATCAAGGGTGCTGAGCCCCGGTAGCCGATGACCTGGGCCTTGACCTGTGCTTTTTCTCCGGTCATCAAGGCAAAGAAATGCGGCAGGCTGCCTGTGGCGGGCACGCCAAAGTTGGCCTTTTCGGGATTGGCACGCAACCAGGCGACCAGGTGGTTTAACTCGCGCACGGGTACCGCTGTAGACACCGCCAGTGCAAATTCGTAGTTGTTGACCTGCGACACAGGCACAAAGTCGCGCTCCGGGTCGTAGCCGCTGTCCTTGAAGACAAGGGGCGCCACCACCATGACAGCCGGGTTGGCCAACATCAGCACGTTTTTGCCTGCTGGCGCAGCCTTGACCTGCTGAGCGGCCAGACGGCCACCTGCGCCGGTTTTGTTCTCGACCACCACGGCCACCTTGAGCTTGGCCTGCAATTTGTCGGCCACGATGCGGGCGACGCGGTCTGACGAGCCCCCAGGGGCATATCCCAGCACGATGCTTAAGGGGCTGTCCCACACGACTGGTGCAGCCTGCGCCGCTGGCGTCAAACAAACAGCAGCCAATGCTGCGATCAATAAGGGACGACGGCGAAAAGGATTCATCATGCAAAAGCCAGAGTGAGTTAGATCTTTCGCAATGTAATCGCTGCACAATTGATTGTTCAAATCAATCACCTTCAGGATTTACCCGCACAACATGACCAATCCACTGAAAGATCCCGCCAGTATTGAGGACCTGCTGCTGTTTCGCATCAGCCGCATCCTCTCCATGGGGGGCGCGCCAGTAATCCGTTTGTGTGAAGGTCAGTACGGCATTACGCGGCGCGAATGGCGGGTGATTGCGTTCCTGGCTTCGGGTAAGCGGATGCTGTCATCGGCGTTGGCAGAGCACATTCAGCAGGACCGTGCGCGCACTTCGCGCGCCATTACCTCGCTGGTGGCCAAAGGCTTGTTGCAAAGGCACAGCGTAGAAAACGACAAGCGCAAGGCAGAAGTCGAGATGACGGCCAAGGGCCACGAGCTGTATGCCAAGCTTTTCCCGCAAGCGGTGGCCATCAACGCTGGCCTGCTCAGCACACTCAACGATGGGGAGCTTACTTTGCTGGATCGATTGCTGAGCGCCGTGCAATCTCAGGCTCAGCGTGCGGGCACGCTCGATGGTCTGCCCAAAGCCGACAGACGCAGGGGCCGCAAAGCACCCCTGGTCTGACTCAAGCAGCGATCAGCCGCAGAAGATCGCGACAGACTTGGTGTTGATGTAGGCTTCCAGCGCTTCTGGGCCACCTTCGGAGCCGTAGCCAGAATCCTTGACGCCACCAAAAGGCATTTCTGGCCACGCCACGGCAGGCTGGTTGATCCAGAGCATGCCGACCTCGATCTTCTGCGCGATCAGATGGGCGTTTTTCAGCGATTTGGTATAGGCGTAACTGGCCAAACCAAACGGCAGGCGGTTGGATTCAGCGATGGCTTCTTCCAAGGTGTTGAAGCTTTGGATGGACGCCACGGGGCCAAAGGGTTCTTCGTTGAAGATGCGGGCGTCGCGGGGCACATCGGTCAGCACGGTCGGGGCAAAGAAGTTACCCACAGTGCCAATGCGTTCACCACCCGCAGCCACTTTGGCGCCCTTGGCGACAGCGTCTTCCATAAAACCCGCCATGGCCGTCAATCGACGTGCATTAGCCAGAGGCCCCATGGTGATGCCAGCCTCCAGGCCGTTACCCACTTTTAGGCTTTGGGTGTACTTGACCAATGCTTCGGCGAACTGGTTGCGAATGCTTTCGTGCACCAAAAAGCGCGTGGGCGAAATACACACCTGGCCTGCATTGCGGAACTTGGCGCCACCTGCCGCTTTGACGGCCATTTCCACGTCAGCATCTTCAGCCACGATCACCGGCGCGTGCCCGCCCAGCTCCATCGTGGCGCGCTTCATGTGCTGGCCAGCCAGCGCCGCCAGTTGCTTGCCCACAGGGGTGGAGCCTGTAAACGTGATCTTGCGGATGACGGGGTGGGCAATCAGGTAGCTGGAAATTTCGGCGGGGTCGCCGTAGACCAGGCCAATCACGCCTGCAGGCACGCCTGCATCGGCGAACGCGCGGATGAGTTCAGCGGGGGATGCGGGGGTTTCTTCCGGTGCTTTGACGATGATGGAGCAGCCCGTTGCCAATGCTGCGCCCATTTTGCGGACGATTTGATTGATAGGGAAGTTCCAGGGTGTGAAGGCTGCCACGGGGCCCACGGGCTCCTTCAGCACTTGCTGCTGGTTAGCCAGGTTGCGCGAAGGCACGATGCGGCCATACACGCGGCGGGACTCTTCGGAGAACCATTCGGTGACTTCGACTGCCATGCCGATTTCGCCCTTGGCTTCAGCCAAAGGCTTGCCGTTTTCTTGGGTCATCAAGGATGCAATGGCGTCGGTGCGCTCACGCAGAATGCCAGCCGCTTTGCGCAACACCTTGCTGCGCTCCACCGCTGGCGTGTTGCGCCAGATGTCGAAGCCTTTTTGGGCGGCTTCGAGTGCGCGGTCCAGGTCAGCAATGCCTGCATGGGCCAGGCGGCCAATTTCCAAACCCGTCGCAGGGTTAAAAATGGCCATGGTTTTGCCGCTGGCAGCGTCGCACCATTGGCCATTGATGAAGAGTTGGGGATTCGCGTAGGTCATCTCGGATTTCCGTCAGTTTGAAGCAAGCAGGATGGCTATTGTGGTGGATTTTCAGTGCTGCCCGCACACAGGGCAGCTTAGGTTTCGGTTAACCCGCATTTCAGTAAACGATAAGCTGCCGCCGTCCAGCAGCATGAGTTTTCCGCTCAGGTTGGCTGATGTGCCATTGATCACCTGCAAGGCCATGGCAGCTTGCATGGTGCCCACAATGCCCACCAGGGGCGCAAATACACCCATGGTGGCGCAACGGGTTTCTTCGGGCAAATCAGCCGGGGGGAACACGCAGGCGTAACAGGCGCCGCGCTGGCCGTTAGCGTCGGGTCGCGTGTCGTAAAGTGCAATTTGTGCATCCATTCGGATCGCGGCACCTGACACCAGCGGTACGCCATGTTTGACGCAAGCCGCATTCACCATTTGGCGCGTGGCGAAGTTGTCTGAGCAATCCAACACCACTTGGGCCTGAGGCACCCATTCTTCAAGCAACGCAGCATCGGCACGCTGTTGCAAGGCATTGACCTGAACTTCTGGGTTGATAGCAGCAATGGCGGCTTTGGCAGACGCAACTTTGGGCATGCCAACGCGGTCCACTGTGTGTGCGACTTGGCGCTGCAAGTTGGTCAAGTCAACCACGTCGTGGTCAACGATGGTTATCTGCCCTAGGCCAGCCGAACCGATATAAAGCGCCACCGGAGAGCCTAGGCCCCCAGCGCCAATCACCAGCGCATGTCCAGCCAGAAATTTCTCCTGGCCGTCAATGCCAATCTCGTTGAGCAGGATGTGCCGCGAATACCGCAGCAGCTGGTCATCAGTCATGCTCAAAAGCGCTTCAGTTTTCTTTCTTTTCTTCTTTGCGCTCGGTCAGGGTTTTGCTGACGATCACAGGTTTGCCTTTGAGCTGGTTGATGGCTTGCAAGAGCGGAAAGTCTTTGTCGCTGCCCAACTCTGGTGGCTTGGTTTGCTCAGAAGGTTTCTTCTTGGCTTCCTCTTCGAGCTTCTTCAAAGCCGCTTCGCGGGCTTTTTCGCGCTCGGCGTCTTTCACCTCGGCACCTTGCCCGCTGTTCAGGTGTTTTTCGAGATCGGCCTCACGTGTGCGCAGTGCTGCAAACGGGCTGCCGCCTTCTGTTTCGTCCACCATCACGTCAGGCACGATGCCCCGGGCTTGAATGGACTTGCCGGACGGCGTGTAGTAGCGCGCTGTGGTGAGCTTGAGGCCAGAATCCGGGCCCAAGGGTCGAACGGTCTGCACCGAGCCTTTGCCAAAGGTCTGGCTGCCCAACACTTTGGCGCGCTTGTGGTCTTGCAAGGCACCGGCCACGATCTCGCTGGCGGAGGCGGAGCCTTCGTTAACCAAAACGACCAATGGCACTGTTTTGTAGACGCCTTTTGTAGCCTCGTTCAAGCGTCTCAGGGGATCTGGCGCCCCACGGCGCTGGTAGAACTCTGGCGACGCCTTGTAGGTGTATTTGCTCTCCGCCAACTGGCCGTTGGTGGATACCACGGTCACGTTCTCGGGCAAAAAGGCAGCAGAGACGGCCACGGCGGCGTCCAGCAAGCCACCCGGGTCATTGCGCAAGTCCAGTACCAAGCCTTGCAGCTTGGGGTCGGCCTTGTAGATTTCTTCCAGCTTCTTAGCGAAGTCTTCAACCGTGCGCTCCTGGAACTGCGACAGGCGCAACCACGCGTAGCCTGGCTCAATGACCTTGCCACGCACCGAAATCGTCTTGATTTCTTCACGGACGATGGTCACTGGAAAGCTGCGGTTTTCGTCCTTACGGAAGATAGTCAGCACCACTTTGGTATTGGGCTCACCACGCATGCGCTTGACCGCATCGTTCAGCGGCATGCCCTTGACCATGGCGTCGTCGATCTTGGTGATCAAATCATTGGGCTTAAGTCCAGCGCGGTAAGCAGGAGAGCCTTCAATGGGCGACACCACCTTGACCAAGCCGTCTTCTTGCGTGATCTCAATGCCCACGCCCACAAAACGGCCAGACGTGCCTTCACGGAATTCCTTGAAGCTCTTTTTGTCGAAGTATTGGGAGTGTGGGTCGAGGCTGGACACCATGCCCGAGATGGCATCGGTGATGAGCTTCTTCTCGTCCACTGGTTCGACATAGTCGCTCTTGACCATGCCAAACACGGCCGCCAGCTGCTGCATTTCTTCGAGCGGCAGAGGTGCCAAGGCACCACGAGCAACCGTTTGCAGCGAGACCGTCGTTAATGCGCCAGCAATGGCGCCGACTGATACCCAACCTGCAATTTTCAATTTTTGACCCATGTTCGAACCACCTTTGATTGCGTCCTTTATACACCTAGGACTAGGCGCTGGCCGGGAGGTTCCCTGGCAAGCGCCGACAGATGCCAGCAAATTTCCGATCACCCTCTACCCCGTCTGGCCACCGCGTCAGCCGAAGCCACATTTGTCCAGCCCCTAAAGCAGCTTTGCAGAAGCTCGGCGGCATCAACGTGGCGCATCAGAACACGTTTGCACATGGCCATGAGAAGGAAGAAATGAAGATTTGAGCTTGAATTGCGATTGAATTTCTTCAGGCAAACCCATAGATTCTAGAATGGCGGACTTAAATCTAAGGAACCTCGCGTGAAATTCATCATTGATAACTGGATGCTCATCGCTGTTGCGCTGGCGTCTGGCGGCCTGTTGCTGTGGCCGCAGTTTGTGGGTGCCAATGGTGCCGGCTTGAGCACGGAACGTGCTATTCAGCTCATTAACCGCGAAAAAGCAGTCGTCATCGACGTGTCTGAGCCCGCTGAATTTGCGGCCGGCCATGTCAATGGCTCAAAGAATCTTCCCGTGTCAGAACTGGAAAAGCGCCTGCCCGAAACGGTCAAGAACAAAGCTTTGCCCATCATCCTGACCTGCGCCTCGGGCGCCCGCGCCGCACGCATGGCGGCTGTGGCCAAAAAACTAGGCTACGACCAAACGCACGTCTTGGCCGGCGGCATGGGCAGTTGGCGTGCCGCCAACCTGCCGATTGAAAAAGCTTAAAGGAGCCATGAGCATGCAAGCCGTGAAGATGTACACCACAGCCGTTTGCCCTTATTGCATCCAGGCCAAGAAAATCCTGACCGCTAAGGGCGTTGCGCAAATCGAAGAAATCCGCATTGACGCGTCCCCCGAGGAGCGCATGAAGATGATGGAAATCACGGGGCGGCGCACTGTGCCGCAAATCTTCATTGGCGACACGCATGTTGGCGGCTGTGACGACCTGATCGCACTGGACGCTCGTGGCGGCCTGGTGCCCTTGCTGGCCGGAGCCTGAGCACGGGCGCAATAAAGGCGGCATTCCATACAGCGATAATCCTGGGCGAGGCATTTAGCGGCCCACCCCACCCACCTTTGACTCACCTACGCCGCTGTGGCGTGGTGAGTGACCTTTTTGAAAGTAATCATGGCAGACAACCTAGAACCCGTTTTTCAGATTCAGCGCGTTTATCTGAAGGAAGCCTCGCTGGAACAGCCCAATTCCCCCGCTATCTTGCTGGAGCAAGAGCAGCCCACGGTGGACATTCAGCTGGGCGTAGAAGCGACCCCCGTGGCTGAAGGCATCTTTGAAGTTTGCGTGACAGCCACAGTGCAAACCAAGATCACGGATCGCACAGTTTTCTTGGTGGAAGCCAAACAAGCGGGTATTTTCGAAATCCGCAACCTGTCTGAAGAGCAAATGGCCCCGATCATGGGCATTGCTTGCCCACAAATCGTTTACCCCTATTTGCGCTCTAATGTGGCGGACATCGTTCAACGTGCGGGCTTCCCACCAGTGCACCTGGCGGAAATCAACTTCCAACAGATGTACGAGCAGCAGCAAGGTGGCGGGGACGGCTCACCAACCATCACGCAATAAGCACGACAGTTTCTGCCAAAAATTGACGCTGCGGCACATGCCTATCTGTCGTCGCCAACAGAAAGCCCGTACATGAACGTGCTGATTCTGGGCGGTGGCGCTTTTGGAACGGCCCTGGCGGTCAATTTAGCGTCGAATGGCCAAGCCGATGCGGTGTCGCAATCGCATGCGATCACGCTTTGGGTGCGTGATCCTGCGCAGTTGTCTGTACTGGCTGCAACGCGGGAAAACGCGCGCTATCTGCCAGGCGTTCAATTGCCTGCCAACTTGCTTTTATGCAGTGGCAAATTGTCTGAATTAGGCCCACAGATTCAATCCAGTGACGCGATCATTGTGGCAACCCCAGTTGCCGGATTGCGCGACACTTTGAATGCCCTGGGCACTGCCGCACCACCCGTCGCATGGCTCTGCAAGGGTTTTGAGCCGCCTGCATCCGCAGCTTATGGCCTTTTGCCGCATGAAATTCACGCCCAGATCAGCTCAGGCCCCAGCGCCGTGATCAGTGGCCCCAGTTTTGCGCAAGAGGTAGCACGCGGTGCCCCAAGCGCCTTGGTGGCGGCCAGCGCCGACGCTGGCGTTCGACAACTGTTTGTGGACATCCTGCACAACCCTACCTTGCGCGTCTATGCCAGCGACGATGTCGTCGGGGTGGAGGTAGGTGGTGCCGTCAAGAACGTGCTGGCCATCGCCACAGGATTGTGCGATGGCTTGCAATTAGGTTTGAACGCACGTGCCGCCCTGATCACCCGTGGTTTGGCCGAAATGACACGCATAGGCGTCGCCTTGGGCGGTCGTTCTGAAACCTTCATGGGCTTGAGCGGCCTTGGCGACTTGGTGCTGACTGCCACAGGTGATTTGAGTCGAAACCGCAAAGTCGGCCTGATGCTGGCAAGCGGCAAAACACTGGCAGAAACCGTCGAATCTTTGGGCCACGTGGCCGAGGGCGTGTACTGCGCTAGAACGGTTGCACAGCGTGCCGCCTTGCTGGGCATTGACATGCCCATCACAGACAGCGTGGTGGCACTGCTGGACGGTCAATCCAGTCCGCAGCAAGTGGTAAGGCACCTGATGGGCCGCGAGCCCAAATTTGAAGCCTTGTAAAGTGCCTCAGAGCGCCGCAGCGCCGATTTAAAGCGCTTCGTCTCGGTACATCAGGTGCATGGTGCCGTTGCCAGCATGGATGCGCTCATTGCCAATCATCAAAGCAGCGGAATGAGCATCCCGCAGGTGACGTGTCACGCTGTAGGGCGAATCATTGCGGTAGCCCGTGGTGCCCGTAATCCGCAGCGCCTGGGTACAAATCTCGGCGACCAGCTCAGAAGCGGCCAGCTTCAGGTGATTGGATTGAATCGCAAAATCAATCGAAGACAACACATCAATGCCGCCATCTTGCCGAGCCACCAGTTCGTCAAAATGGCGTGCGCGGTCTCGCACTTGCACCCGCATGAGTTGCAGCAGCGTGGACACTTCGCTAAGGCGTGCTGCTGTCGGCGGCGTAGAGGCCATCTTGCGACCGGTATCCCGGACAAAGGCACGCGCCCTTGCAACGGCATCGGTGGCAATACCCAGCCAAGCTGAGCCCCACAAAATATGCGCCCATGGCACCATCGTGTGCGCATTGATGTCGCCAAAGCTGGCGGGGACGATTTGCTCCTCGCCAAAGCGCGATGTCACGATGTAACCCAGGCTGCAAGTTCCCCGCATGCCCATGGCATCCCAAGAGCTAAGCACTTGCATGTCGCCTTGACTCTTGCGCACCAACACCATCGCCTGGTCGTTCGACGCCGCATCTGCATTGCGGCGCACAGTGATCAACAAATCATCTGCCGCCTCGCCATAAGACACGACGGTGCCGACTTTGCGGATGCTGCAGGCCTCGCCATCGCGCTCCACCGGACAAATGCTGGTGCGCACCGAACCGCCTACGCCCGCTTCGGACGTCACGGAAGCGATCACACGCTGGTCTTGGACCAGTTCTTTCATGTAATTCTGAAAGAAGGGTGTGGTTCCGTGCCGGACCACGCAAGCCACCTGAATCTGATGCATGGCAAACACCATGGCAGCTGACGCGCAGCGCTGGCCCAGTGCTTCGCACATGTGGCCTAGCTCCACCAGAGTGGAACCAAATCCCCCCAAACTTTGCGGCACATACGCAGACAGCAGTTTGGCTTCTTTCAAGGCCTGCATGGCTTCTGCTGGATAGCGGGCCTCTTGGTCAACCGATTTAGCTGCCGGACCAACGATCTCATTGGCAATTCGCCGCACAGTTTCAATGCGGGCCTGCGCCTCTGGCGACAAGTGAGAGTAAGCGGTGTCTTTGGATGTGGTCACGTTCAAGTCCCTATTGGTTGGCGTTCTAGGGCACCGTAAACAATATTGCAACAGGTGCCGAACCAGCACTGAGCCTCAAACGCAAGACTCAACAATGGCAAAGGGCCTTATTTTCGAGGCGAAGCAAAACCGGGATTTGACGTGGGTCAACAAAAATTCCGTGCTTTCTCGAATTTTTAATCAAATTCAAGAATATGAAGAACGATAGGAAGGGAGGGAATTTGCCAAGAGTCCGCCGCTGGCGGGGTAGGCCTGATGTGGCCTTTTGGCGGAAGCTGTGAGAAATTTACACACTCCCCCATGAATTCAATTAAATCAATGACTTAGGTGCGTTCGAATTTTGCAAATTGGCACACCTCTGTGACACATTGCAGAGGTCATTGTAGAGTGTGCGCAACTCGAAGCGCAACGAGGTATCCAATCCACGAGAGGAGCGCGCTTCCCAAGGCTGTTCAGCTCCAGCTTCAGAAACGGCCACCTTCGGCCAAAAGTTAGGGGGTCATGTTGCGTCAGTGCGCACGGTTTCAACAAGTCCCATAAGGGTATGTCGAACTTGTGTTGTTCCATTTTGCCGAGTAATTGAACGAGATTTCAAACGAACCATCCAATCGCGATTCACAATCTCTTCCACGCCAACCCTCTCAAGATGCGCACGCGTGAATTCGCTCGACACATTTCCGTGAATACTTTCACCGGTACCAATAACTTTCAGCTCAAATTTTCGTGCGGCAGGTAGTAGGAACAGACGGCCAGAAAACCTAATGTTGTCGTCATCATTCACGATTGCGGCATCAGTCCGCTCTCGTCCTCGGTGAACAGCTTGGGAGTCTAGTGAAATGTCATTTTGACTTTCAACCAATCGAACAGTTGCATTCGATTCGTCAAACAACTTAAACAATTGACTCAAGGTGGCAAAGTATCGAGCGTCAACTTCACCCAACATCTCTTCAAATGCCGTAGCGTCAACTTGCGCGGTTCCTTCGATGTCTTGGGCCACCTTTGCCACGGCAACTCGCAATTCTGATTCCGTAAGTGAATCATTGCTCTCTGCTTCTTCGAGGATTACGCCAAATGAACCTCGGGCTACATTTGTCAAAAGCAAGTCTGAGTTTCCACGCAAAGGTACAGGACCAACATTTGCCATGGCCCCGCGTTCCAGAGTTGCAAATTGTTTAGAAACTAATTCCTGAAATAGATTAACGGCCTTCCCCGCGAATCCAGCAGCAATTCCCCGAGAACCCTGGACGGGTGCCCCTGCAAAGTAGACTGCCAGACTGGCTTTATTTTCAGGAAGACTTTCAACTTCTTCAAGCTGCCGTTCAATTTGTTCAGCCCTGCTCGAGTACTGCAAGAATCCAATAGGGTCGGTCTCAGGAGTGCGGCGGGCAATCAGACCGCGCACTGAAGCAAGGTCACTTTTCAGTGCCTCAATTTCAAGCTTACGGACCATTAGAACCTCCTGAAATAGAGGCGAGCAATGCTCGGGCCGCTATGTCGTCCGCCATTAGTGGAATTCGAAGCATACCTTTCCAGGTAGCAGTTATTTTCTGATGTGAAAACAGACCATGCCAGTAGAACGTTTCATCAATTATGAGCTCAGTTGCCTTGCCCATGTCTACAAAATAGGCATCACAGCCGTACGTCTGTTTGGTCAGGGCACTGATAAACAGTCCGGAATTCGATTGCACAAATTTAAACACGTCAGCGGGGCCCACTGGCAAGTGGGCATAAGTGAGAAGGTCAATATCACTTGGCGCTCTTCCACGCAGAATTTCACAATTCTCAGTGAAGCTTCCATCAATGAGTTGGAATCCACTGGTAATTCCAACTCCTCTCATTGCCGCTCTGTAATCCAGTAGACCAGTCAGAAGTTGCCGACGTTCAGGTGTAGTGCCCAAACCCGACACTAACGTGCACAAGTCCGTAATGTATGGCGACCCATCATTCTGGGTCGGGTCAGTCCAAAAAGGCGGAATAACGCCAGAATGATTGAAGCTTGGGAACACTCGTTTTCTCCCTTTTCCCATCAAAATATTGTTCTGTCTAGGTCAGAGTCTACACACAAGCAAAAAGTAAGCTTCGTGCGCTCAATCCGATGGATTCGAGGTCCAACCTTCCAAGAATGAATCATTCTGATAGCTGAACAAGTCTGCGCCAAACGGGCTGCCGCCAGTATCAATCCCTCCAATCCCGTTTTCCAGGGGCAAGCCAGTAGATGGATTTATGACCAACAACGACGTGTCAACCGTATGCGTGGCGAACTTGCTATCGCCGCAAAAGATGAAGTTGAAAAAGCCAAAATTCATTCGTACCTCGTGTGAATTTGCGTTGGTGAACTGACCGTAAGCCCTACCGCTTTTCTGACGGTAGCCCATGCTCGTCGTGCCATGCATGATTTTGTCGGTGGTAGTTTGGTCAACTTCCATCGCAAATATCAGCGCTTATGGTCGATTCGAAGGCATTACTGATTACCCTCTCTCTGACCTGGCGCATTCCCCTTTGGGGGACGGGAGGGGGTGGACTTCTGGGCATAAGAAAGCGGACTCTTTAGCCCGCTGCTTCATCACCCCCATAAAATCCCCGGCATAACTGTTCGGGCGTTTGCGTGGGGGTGCTGGGCTAAAGTGTGCGTTTTGGTATTCGTTTGGGGAGCACATGCGACCGAAACCTCTATGACACGAAACCAGCGACTGGCACAGAGGTTTTAGCTGGTGCGAATTTGCATCGAAGCCGCAACGCTGCGTGATGCCGGTGCCTGATTTGGTGCGATTATTGACATTTCACTGAGTTCTTTGCTGTTCAGGCTGTAACCTACTGACTTCATCGGCCAGTACCTTCAAGATGCATCCATCTAAAGCGCAGGAGACCTTCAATCAGTCGATACAAGATGCGGAGAACCTGCTCGCGCATTTCAACAAGCTGAATACGCAACCACCACCTGCTGAAAATGAAGTATTGAAGCGTGCGGGGCTTATCATGGCAATGACTGCGTGGGAGACATACGTGGAAGACAGGGTGCTGGAGGCAGCACTTCATCGACTGGCAGCTCTCACAGATAGCTCCATCGGGAACTTCGTCCAGTCGAAGTTAGACGAGGAGATAAAGCGGCTTCACAACCCAACATCCGACAAGTCCATCCAGCTGTTTCGAGACTTCGCCGGTGTTGATTTATCCGAACACTGGGAGTGGAACAACTATCCTGCAAAGCTAGTCAGGGAAAGGCTTAATCAATACATGAAACTGCGGGGTGACGTTGTGCATCGGTCCCGCGCTGTGCAGGCTGGGCAGAATCAAGCGCACCCCGTGCGCAAGGAAGACTTAGAACGAGTCATTAGCTTCTTGAAGGATTTGGTCAAAGCAACCGAAAAGGGCCTGGCTCTCGGATAGCAGCCTCCGTCTGCACTGCCTTGATGCGGGTCTGCAAAGACCTCCAAGTTCCGGGCATCTACGCTGGACTTTTTTTGTTCACTGCTTACACAGTGGGGAGCGTTCCCCGGCACGTGGGATACTTTGAACATCCCCAAAACTGGGTTCCGGCGTTCTGCCCTTTTTTGGCAGTACGCTTGACCATGTGCGACGCGCAAACAGGGCACGCAGGGTCACTTGAAGCGGTGACTATCGAGGACATTGACGGTGGAGCCTTCGGCTGGGCAGCAAGTGATTGCTTGGCCTGCTTTACCATGCCGAACAATTGTTGTCCGTCTATAAGCTTCACATTGCGACCGTCGGAAAACGCCCTGGCGTCATTGGTGTAACTGCCGGACGTAACGACAAATCCGCCCGCAGCGCCGCTGGCGGCCATCACACCGTAAAGCTCTCGCACCACGTCAACTCCGACTTTAAATGCCTTCCACTGTTTGCACTGTACAAGGAACTTCTCAGCGCCCTTGGTAAGAACCAAGTCAACGCCACCATCAGGACCGCCACCACCGGTTTCGGAAACCTTGTAGCCTTGCAGGCGAAAGGCTTCACCCACAAGAATTTCGAACTCGCGCCAAGACATACCGTCCAGCGAGTCCGCCCCTTTAGCGTTTGCAACATCAGCAACAAGGAGCTGACGTTGACGCCTTTTCCATACCGACATTGCGGCACCGGCCAAACAAATCAATGGCACAAGATATTGGCCGAAAGTTGCAAGCCCGGCCACCATGACATGAACTGCTAACCCCGCCATTTGCCCTGCCTGGACCCCAGCAGGAGCTGCTGGTGCGGCCATTCGATGCAGAACCACATAACTTACCAACGCTAAGGCAACACCGACCCACCACGGCATCAGCGTGACCAGTCCGAGCAAATCCTCTACTGGACTCGATTTCTTTCTTGCCACAATCCGCTTCCATTTCTTCATCGTTGTAGTTAAGGTTGGCCATCTTTGCCACCTGACTAAAGTCAATGATAGTGCTTGATGCACTAGACAGTAATTCCTATACGGGAAATTACTTCTGGAGCACTCATGAAAATTTCAAGCACCGAAATGACCGGCATGTTGTCGGTCAAGCCCGCATCAGCGCAGGCAATTGTCAGAGCAAACCGCAGTGCTCATGTCAAGCGGTACGGGCGTGATGTTGCGAAAGTGAACGAACTCAATTGCATGACAGCAGTCGCAAAATTCGGACATTTGCGCATCATCGAATTGGCGCGAGCAGTATGGCCGACAGCCAAATTTGGTGAGCAAGTCGCAGGTCGCACAGTGCTTCGACTGGTCAAACAAGGGCTGCTGTTGGAACGCAGAAATGCACTTGGTTCAAGAAGCCTATGCCTGACACGTGTGGGAGCTGCATGGCTTGGCGTGCGCGGCATCGAGGCCCAACACACTCTCGATTTGTCGAGCGTCAGCGGACCTACGTTCTTTCATCGGACCCTGGCAACACGCTTTCTCATAGAGCGCGAGAACGCGGGTCAATACGTCGCAGGGGAGTACCGGATACTGCGACGCAAGTTGCCATTTTCGATTGAAAGCCTATCCAAGGCTTTGAGAAAGCTGCCCGATGGTTTCACTTGGAGCAGTGCACCCGACGGCACAATGGCCGTCGAAATGATAGAACTAGAGGCAGCATCAAAGGCCAGAGGTGAATTGGAAAAATGTCTACGTGCAGCTGAATACGTCGGCATCAGGCTTGCTAGTGATGTCGTCTTCAGGTTGAGAGCTGTTGTGTTTGTTTTCGACGGCTCATTGAACCACGCGCGCCGCATCTTGCTCGCCGCAAATACCTTGTGGGGCGACAAGCCACCGCTAGTACGAATTAGGCTCGAAAAACGGGTGACGCTTGTGCATGTCGAGCTGCGTCCACCGTTAGTGTGGGTCAGTCAGCGCGTTATGACGCTGCACGATTTTCGTGGGCAAGTGATTTAAGAACGGTGACTACACTGGTCAGAACCACTTTAGTTTCAACAAAGGCAAATAGGGATTTCTGATTAAGCGCGCCCCTACGCGTTCGCTCACGCTCACAACGTGTTCGGAAAATGCACTGTGCAGCCTCGCAAGAGGAGGAAGGCGCCGCGAGGCGCCTTTCTTGTGGTCGTTGCATATCCCATATGCAACCATTCCAGCTGGATGGCTGCTGTGATTTCTGACTATTCACGTGCCACTTGTCGTAGCAGTTCAGTTGGGTCGCATCCTCCTTGCTTGGCTATCCGAAAAAAGACTACTTACCGTGGAGACCTTCTGGAAGTCAGTTCATTCAAACGTGGCTCATACCGGACCAAAAGCCTTGTGATGATGGTCAAAATTTTAGATTTAAACAACCTTAACTTGTTGCCGAATATTTTGTTGCTTCTAAATTTCAAAAAATTCTAAAATTAATAATTTAGTTTTAGTTTTAGTTTTAGTTTTAGTTTTAGTTTTAGTTTTAGTTTTAGTTTTAGTT
>ERZ724525.983-NODE-983-length-16590-cov-11.427941_pt1 | contig 16590 bp, 17 predicted proteins | sample MGYA00376058_ERZ724525 | MGnify/ENA primary metagenome ERZ724525 (study PRJEB28724, sample SAMN07190888) | wastewater metagenome | isolation source: influent of sewage treatment plant in Hong Hong | place: USA: Christiansburg, Virginia | collected 2016-03-01 ... | reverse complement strand
CCCGACCGCTGGATCGTCTCGCGCCTGCAACGGGTGGAGGCCGAGGTGGCCAAGGGCTTTGCCGAGTACCGCCTGGACAACGTGGCCAACACCATTTACGACTTCGTGTGGAACGAGTTCTGCGACTGGTATCTGGAAATTGCCAAGGTGCAAATCCAGACCGGCAATGCCGAAACCCAGCGCGGCACGCGCCGCACGCTGATCCGCACGCTGGAGACCATCCTGCGTCTGCTGCACCCCATCGCGCCCTTCATCACCGAAGAGCTGTGGCAGAAGGTGGCGCCGGTGGCAGGCCGCTATGTGTCGGCCACTGGCGACAGCAGCGTCAGCCCATCTGTCAGCGTGGTGGCCTACCCCGTGGCGCAGCCTGGGCGCATCGACGAGGCCGCCGAAGCCCATGTGGCCAAGCTGAAAACACTGGTGGATGCCTGCCGCAACCTGCGCGGTGAAATGAACGTGTCCCCCGCCACCCGGCTGCCGCTGTTCGTGGTGGGCGACACCGCCTTCATGGCTGGTGCCGCGCCCGTACTGAAGGCACTGGCCAAGCTGAGTGAAGTGAAGGTGTTCGAAGACGAAGCAGCCTGGGCCGCAGCCGCCCAGGCTGCGCCGGTGGCCGTGGTGGGCGAGGCCAAGCTGTGCCTGTTCATGGAAGTGGACGTGGCCGCCGAAAAGCTGCGCCTGGGCAAGGAAGCCACCCGCCTGGAAAACGAAATCAACAAGGCCAATGCCAAGCTGGGCAACGAAGCCTTTGTGGCCAAAGCCCCCGCCGCCGTGCTGGAGCAAGAGCGCAAGCGCGTGGCCGATTTCTCAGCCACGCTGTCCAAGGTCAAAGACCAGCTGGCCCGCCTGGGGGCCTGAAACTGACGCGGCACACCCCGTGTGCCTGCGCGGTGGCGGTGTGTGCGATCCGGCGCGGTGAATCGTCAGGTACGGGGCTGACGCGCGGTGACTGCCCTGCCCAGCCGCTCAGCGGCGTTTGAGCAGGGTGATGTGCTCGCCGCCCACGCTTTCCTGGTGTACCAGCTCATTGCCGGTCTGGTGGGCAAACGCCTTGAAATCACGCACCGAACCGGCATCGGTGGTCAGAATCCGCAAAATCTGGCCGCTGGTCATGTCGGCCAGGGCTTTTTTGGCCTTCAGGATGGGCAAAGGGCAGTTCAGGCCACGGGCATCGAGTTCTTTGTCTGCGTTCATGGGGTTTGTTTTCATGAAAGTGGCGGATTTTACGGGTGGCCCTGCGCCATCCGGCACCCTGGCTCAGGCTGGAAACACGCCTGTGGACAGGTAGCGGTCTCCCCGGTCGCACACGATGAACACGATGGTGGCGTTGCTCACCTGCTTGGAAAGCTCCAGCGCCACATGCGCCGCTCCGGCGGCTGAGATGCCCGCAAAAATGCCTTCTTCGCGGGCCATGCGGCGGCACATGTCTTCGGCATCGGCCTGGCTCACATAGGCCAGTTCATCCACATTCGATGCATCGTAGATTTTGGGCAGATACGCCTCGGGCCATTTGCGGATGCCCGGAATGCGCGAGCCCTCGCTGGGCTGCGCACCGATGATGCGGATGGCCGGGTTCATGGACTTGAGGTAGCGCGACACCCCGGTGATGGTGCCCGTGGTGCCCATTGCACTCACAAAGTGGGTGATGCGCCCGCCCGTCTGCTGCCAGATTTCGGGGCCGGTGGTCTCGAAATGGATGCGGGGATTGTCGGCATTGGCAAACTGGTCGAGCACGCGGCCTTTGCCTTGGGCCTGCATCTGGTCGGCCAGGTCGCGGGCGTATTCCATGCCGCCGCTCTTGGGCGTGAGGATGAGTTCGGCCCCAAAGGCTTTCATGGTCTGGGCACGCTCGATGCTCAGATCCTCCGGCATGATCAACACCATGCGGTAGCCCTTGATGGCCGCAGCCATCGCCAGCGCAATGCCGGTGTTGCCCGAGGTGGCTTCAATGAGGGTGTCACCGGGCCGGATGTCGCCGCGCTCTTCGGCCCGGCGGATCATGGACACCGCTGGGCGGTCTTTCACTGAACCGGCGGGGTTGTTGCCTTCCAGCTTGCCCAGCACCACGTTGCCCCGCTCTTGGGCCAAGGGTTGGCCCAGGCGCTGCAACTTCACCAGAGGGGTGTTGCCAATGGCCTGTTCAAGTGTCAAGTACGCAGGATCGGCAGAGGCGGCAGGGGAAGTGGGTTCTGAATGCATGTTGAAAATCTGAAATTGAACGGGCTGGGCACAAAAAAACGCTGTGAATGTGGCCAAACAACCCCAAACACCGAAAAACTGTGCCTCACACTGTGCCATAATTTCGGTCTCAGTTGCTGCCGGAGTGGCGAAATTGGTAGACGCAGCAGATTCAAAATCTGCCGGTGCTAAACACCGTGCCGGTTCGAGTCCGGCCCCCGGCACCACATATAACCCCGGATGCTTCCACAAGCATCCGGGGTTTCCTTTTTCTAGCTCTACAGAATCCCTTTTCGCTTCCGCAAGCGTCCACATGAAACCGCTTTAATTCGGGTCAACGTGGGGGCACATTTGGGGGCACAAAATCCGCATGCTTCCATGGGCAACGCAGTGGGTTTTTGAGCGACTTTTACGCACCCCAAAGGCCCAGCACCCAGCCTGGCCCGGTGACTTCGCGCTGCCAGATGCGCTCATCCCAGGGCGTTTCGGGCTGGCGGCGGTCAAAGACGATCAAATGCGCTTCGTCTGCTCCGCACTGGCGGGCATAAGCCACAGTTTGCGCGATGCCGTCCTGCAAGATCGCGTCCAAGCTGCCTTTTTTCCAGAGTTTGAGTTCAAGGACGACGCGCTGAACCGGGCCGAAGTAGCCTTGTTCCTCATCCACCGGCCATTCGATGGACAAATCGGTGCGCTTGCGGCCCAGCCCATATTCCCGATTGATGCGCCCGCCGCCATTGACGATGCGCTGCAAGAAAGCTTGCAGCAAGAGTTGCGGTCCAGCCTCTTTGAAACTGAAACCCTCCATCCACGCATCCGAATGTTCGCGGAAGAACTGCTGGAAAGCGGCCAGCAGCTTGGGTATGTCCAGCTTGCGCTCGGGTGTCAGGAACCACGGCTGCGGGTAATGCAACACGGTTTGGATTGGCGAGGTGATTTCGCGCGGCAGCACTTCGCGGTAGATGCGGTTGGAAACCGTCAGCTCGGGCCGGGTGCGGATCAGGCCCAGGTCTTCGACGTACTGCAAGTCGTCTTCGGGAAAGTGCTCAGTGCTGGCTTCGCCTGACAGCAACGCACTGACGATGCGGTTGACGCGAGGCTCGCGCAGCTTGTCGGCCAAGGCATCAAGATGCGTGGTGCGGCTGTAGATCAGCCGTTCGCGGGCAGCTTTATAGCGCTCCAGCGTGATAGGCGTGCTGCGGTCGCGGGCTGGCTTGTCGCGCCAAGTGCATTCATAGCCCAGCGCGTTGACTAGCCAGGGCTGGCCCTCGGTGTCGGCCCAGAGTTCGGGCCAGATGGCCGGGTCTATGGCTTGGCCGGTTTCGGCTTGGTGTTGCTGCCACAGGGCGGTGGTTTCGGCGCGGCTCAGGTTGCCCAAGCGCAGCGACTCGGCCTTGATGTTGAAGGCGCTGCCGCCGGTGATGATTTCATGGTGACTGGTGTGAATGCGGTAGTCGCGCACGTCACGCACACCGCACAGCACCACCGATTGCGGGAAGGCGGCGGGACGCTGGGCATAACCGGCGCGAATTTGGCGCAGCAGCGAAATCAGGGTGTCGCCGACAACGGCATCGACTTCGTCGAGGAGCAAAAGGGTGGGGCGCGGCTGGCCTGGCTGCTGTGGGTCGTGCCCTGTCCACAAGGCCAGTAGCGCGAAAAAGCGGTGGGTAGCGGGCGTGGATGGGCCTTCGCCGTGATGCAGCCAAGCGTTTAAAGAGGTGTCTCGCAGGTAGAGCTGCGCTGCGTGGGCCAGCGCATGGCACATGGCGGCCACGCCTTCATCCACACGACCGCGTGCCGCTTGCGCCCCTTCGATGTTGACGTACAACGCCCGGTACGACCCCAGGGCGTTGAAATGGTGCATCAGTGCCAGCAAGCAAGTGGTTTTGCCAGTTTGACGTGGCGCGTGCAACACAAAGTAGCGTTGCTGGGCGATCAGTATCTCGATGCTGTCCACGTCGATGCGCCCTAGCGGATCAATCATGTAGTGCTGCCCCGGAACGCTTGGGCCGGCGTTATTGAAAAATTTCATCATGGATCAGCGCAAAGGGACTCTGTATTCGGGTTGAAGAATCAGGCGTGCAGACAAGTTGCCGATGTTGCAGTCACTTGTGGTCAGAAGCCACCAGTCCCTCGCGCACCGTGGGGTAGCGCAGCGCCAGGCCGAGTTCGGTTTTCATGCGCAGGTTGCTCAGGCGGCGGGATTCGCTCATGAAGCTCAGCAGCATCACCGGCAACTGGGCTTGAGCCTGGTGGCGTGGCAGCCGGGCGGGCCGGGGCAGGCCGTACAGGTCGGCCGCCAGGTCGAAATAGTCACCCATTTTGAGTTCGGTGTCGTCGCACACGTTGATGTTGCGTTGGCCGCTGCCGCGCCACAGGGCCAGCACGCAAGCGCGGGCCAGGTCATCGGCATGGATGTGGTTGGTGTACACATCGTCAGCGGTTTGCAGCACCGGCGTGCCGCGCAGCAACCTGTCGCGGGGCGTTCCCCCTGCCCGGTCGGGCGCGTAAATGCCAGGAATGCGCAGCACCGTGCAGGCCACGCCGGTGCGCTGCCCGTAGGCCCGCACCGAGGTTTCGGCATGCACACGGCACGTGGCGCGGGCGGTGTGGGGCTGCACAGCGCGGGTTTCGTTCACCCAATCGCCACCGCAATCGCCGTACACCCCGCTGGTGGAGCCATAGACCAGGCTGCGGGGCAGTGCCCGGCGTGAGAGCACCCGTACCAGCGCACGGGTGCGGGGGTCGGTGGTCCAGGCCGGGCCTTGGTCGGAGGGCGGAGGAGCCAGGTGCAGTACCCGCTGGGCCAGGCCAGCCAGGCGGCGCACGCTGGCCACATCGTCCAGGTTGCCCACCAAGGGTGTGATGCCTGCGGCCCGCAATGCCCCACAACGCTGGGGCGATGAAGTCAGGGCCAGCAGGCGCACCCGCCCCGCCAGCAAACTGGCCATCCGCATGCCCACATCGCCACACCCCACCACCAGCACCCGCTCACGCCGAAAGCGTGCGGGCAACGCACCCATGAAAGCCATTGCAATACCCTGCTTTGAGTCTTTTCAGACTTTGAGACAATTTGAACCGACCAACCCCGCCTTGCCCGAGCCAAGGCATTCTTTGTTTTTTGGATTGAGTATGACATTTCAGATCAGCGTGCAGCCCAGCGGGCGCAGCTTTGTGGCCCAGTCCGGCGAGGTCATTCTGACCGCCGCCATCCGTGAAGGCGTGGGCATGCCCTACGGCTGCAAAGACGGTGCCTGTGGCTCGTGCAAGTGCCTCAAACTCTCGGGCAATGTGACACACGGCCCCCACCAGGCCAAGGCCCTGAGCCCTGAGGAAGAATCGGCTGGCTGGGTGCTGACCTGCTGCGCCACCCCCACCACCGATGTGGTGCTGGAGTCGCGCCAGGTGACGGAAGTGGGCGCATTCCCCGTGAAAAAAATGCCGGTGCGCGTGAGCAGTTTGCAGAGAGTGTCAGACGATGTGATCACGCTGCGGCTGCAACTGCCTGCTGCCGAAGCGTTCCAGTACCACGCCGGGCAGTATGTGGAGTTTCTGCTGCGCGATGGCGACCGCCGCAGCTACTCGATGGCCAATGCGCCGCACAACCAGGGCACGCCAGCCCACCTGGAACTGCACCTGCGCCACATGCCCGGTGGCAAGTTCACCGACCATGTGTTCGGTGCCATGAAAGAGAAAGACATTCTGCGCATCGAAGGCCCCTATGGCAGCTTCTTTTTGCGTGAAGACAGTGCCAAGCCCATGATTTTTCTGGCCTCGGGCACCGGGTTCGCCCCCATCAAGGCGCTGATCGAGCACATGCAGTTCAAGGGCATCACCCGGCCCGTGGCGGTGTACTGGGGTGGCCGCCGCCCGGCGGATCTGTACATGCACGCCTGGTTGCTGGAGCAGGCTGCCGCCATGCCCCACCTCACGTATGTGCCTGTGGTGTCGGATGCCCTGGCAGAAGACAACTGGACGGGCCGCACGGGCTTTGTTCACCAGGCCGTGATGGCCGACTTTGCCGACCTCAGCGGCCACCAGGTGTATGCCTGCGGTGCGCCGATAGTGGTGGAGTCGGCCCGCGCCGATTTCAGCGCCCGCTGCGGCTTGCCTGCCGACGAGTTTTTTGCCGACTCGTTCACATCGGCGGCGGACAAGGCAGCCTGAGCCAGCGCCACAGCCGCCGCACGGTCAGCTTTTTTCGGCGAGCAAAATTTTGAGGTCTGCCGCCAGTGCGGCGGCACCGCTGCCGTAGCGGTGGTACACACGCAGGCGGCCACGGGTGTCATAGACATAGCTGCCAGCCGAATGGTCCATGGTGTAGCTGGTGGGCGTGCTGCCCTCCACTTTTTTGTAATACACCTTGTACGACTTGGCCAGCTCGGGCAAGGCCTGCGGGGTGGGCAACAAAGCCAGAAAGCCCGCGTCAAAGCTGGCCATGTAGGCCTTCATGATCTCGGGTGTGTCGCGCTCGGGATCGACGCTGACAAACAAGCCTTGCAGTTTGTCGCCATCTGGCCCCAGCAATTTCTTGGCTTGGGCCAGCTCGGTCAACGAGGTGGGGCAAACATCGGGGCATTGCGTGTACCCGAAAAACACCACCACCAGCTTGCCGGCAAAGTCGGTCAGCTGGCGGGTCTGGCCGTTGTGGTCAGGCAGCGTGAAGCCATTGGCGTAGTCGGCCCCCGTCAGGTCAATGCCCGAGAAGGCTGGCTTGGACTCGGAGCATCCATAAAAAGCAGCCATTGAGCTTGCTGCGATTGCATACCCAGCTACTTTTTTGACGAATCCACGGCGGGGAGATGGCGGTATGGTCATGTTTTTTGTCAAAGCAGGTAGTGATCCAGCAGCAATGCGGCAAACAGCGCCGACAGATGGATGAGCGAAAAACGGAAAGTCTTGCGGGCCAGGGCATCTGAATAGTTCTGCCACAGTCGCCACGCATACCAGCAAAACCCCGCCGACAGCCCCAATGCCACGGCCAGATACAGCCAGCTGCTCATGCCGTAGATGAATGGCATCAGGCAGGCTGCCAGCAAAATGAAGGTGTACAGCAAAATTTGCAGCCGGGTGAACTCGGAACCGTGGGTCACCGGCAGCATGGGCAGGCCAGACTTGCGGTAATCCTCCACCCGGTACAGCGCCAGTGCCCAGAAGTGCGGCGGTGTCCACAGAAAAATGATGAGAAACAGGATGGCGGCCTCCGGCCCCACATCGCCCGTCATGGCGGCCCAGCCCAGCACGGGTGGCATGGCCCCGGATGCACCGCCAATCACAATGTTTTGTGGTGTGAGCGGCTTGAGCACCACGGTGTAAATCACCGCATAGCCCACAAAAGTGGCAAAGGTCAGCCACATGGTCAACGGGTTGACCAGCACATACAGAATGGCTGAACCGATCGCGCACAGCGTGGCAGAAAAGGCCAGGGTTTGCGTGTTGGTCAGCTCACCCTTGGCAGTGGGCCGCCAGGCGGTGCGTTTCATCTTGGCATCGATGCGCTGCTCCACCACGCAGTTGAAAGCGGCTGCGGCACCGGCCACCAACCAGATGCCCAGACAGGCCACCGCCGCCTGCTGCACCTGCATCCAGCTGGGCACACCGGGTACGGCCAGCACCATGCCAATGAGGGCACAAAACACGATCAGCTGAATGACCCTGGGTTTGGTCAAGGCGTTGAACTGCCGCCAAGTGGAAATACGGGCCACCGCAAGGGGTGGCGTGGAAGCGGTACTCATGCTTGCTTTCCTGACGAACTGACAAAAGATAAAACCGAAGATTGGGCCGATGACTGGCTGCCTGGTTGGGCCAGACCGGCCCCCACCAACACCATCACCAATGCAGCTGCACCGCCAGTGTGGCCCACAGCCGCCAGCAACGGCCAGCCCAGCACGACATTGGACAAGCCGGTTGCAAACTGCCACAGCACCAGCCCGAACAGCCAGCGGGCAGTGTGGCGGGTGTCGGGCCGGGCATGGAGTGAGCAGGCCAACCAGATCAACCCGGCGATGACCACCACCGCACCCAGGCGGTGTACAAAATGAATGGCAGTGAGTGCAGCAAACGGCAGACCATCGCCCTGCCTGGTTTCACCCAGTTCACGCCAGAGGCTGAAGCCGTGGGCAAAGTCCATGCTGGGCCACCAACTGCCTTGGCATTGCGGAAAGTCGCTGCAAGCCAACACCGCGTAATTGGTGCTGACCCAGCCACCCAGCGCAATTTGCAGCCACAACAAGGCAAACACACCCAGCCACAGAACACGGTGGCGGCCCTGGGCACGCCAGCCTAGCTGGGCTGTGCCCCAATGCACGCCATGCTGGTAGCGCAGCGCCTGCATGCGCAGCAAGGCCAACAACACCAAACCGCCCAGCAGGTGCAAAGTAACAATGGCCGGAAACAGCTTCATGGTCACGGTGAACGCACCGAATGCCCCCTGCACACACACCCAGAACAAGGTCAGACTGGGCCACCAGGGTGAAACGGGCAGGTGGCGGCGATCAAGCCAGGTTGCCAGCGTGATCGCCAGTATCAGCACCCCCACCCCTGTGGCCAGGTAGCGGTGGATCATTTCCACCCAGGCCTTGCCGAACGTGACCGGGCCAGACGGCAACGCAGCCTGCGCTGCGGCGATGTCCACCTTGGCCCCCAGCGGGCTGGCGTGGCCATAGCAGCCTGGCCAGTCCGGACAGCCGAGGCCGGAATCGGTCAGGCGGGTAAACGCCCCGAACAGCACCAGATCAAACGTCAGAAACAAGGTGACCAGTGTCAGCATGCGCAGGCGCTGCCCCGGTGTGGCCTGGCGACTTTTGAGCCAGACCCAGGCGAGCGGCAGCATGGCCACCAGCAGCCCGGTGACCATCAGCGTCAGTGTTGGGCTGAGATCCAACACGGGAGCCGTGCTCATCGGGCAGGCCGTCCGGGCTGATCCCACGAGCTGGAGCTGCGCAGCAGCCGCTCCAGGTCTTTGCGGGCTTTGAGTGGGTCGATGTTGGCCGGAAAGCGCATCATCCAGTTGCCCATTGGATCGACGACATACAGGTGATCCTCCACAGCCTGTCCTGCTGCTGGCTGCAACCAGGTTTGCACATCGGCCTGCGTCACTTTCAGCACGGTGGCGGTGGACAACCCTGCCCGCATGGACTGCGGCACATCGGCATCGCCCGTGCGCAGCCACACCCAATCCATCCGGTCCTTGTCTTTACCCAGGCTTTCACGCAACTGCCTGCTCAGGTACAAGTGCTGCTCGCACTGGGTATTGCAGGCACTGTCAGCCACACTGATGATCAGCCACTGGTGCGTCAGACTGGTCAGCGGCACCACCTGGCCTTGCATGTCGGTGGCATGGAAGGCGGGCAAAGGCTGCTGGGGCTGGATCAGTTCACCGTAATTGCGCCGCCCCTCTGGCCGGATGACGTAATAGGTGAAGTAAGACGCGATGACCGGCGCGGCACACACCAGAAACAGCAGCATCAACTTGATGCGGGAGCTGCGGGTACGCGAAGCCATGTCCAGCGACTGCACATCCATCGAGGGCAGGCTGTGTACGGTGAGACCCAGGGGTTGATCAACCACGGTGGACGCGGTCATGGGCTGCTCGCCTGCGGCGGGGGGAGATGATTTGGAACCAGACATACAAACACACCATCAAGGCACTGAGGCCAAACCATTGAAAGGCATACCCGTGATGCTTGTGTACCCCCGCCGTCACGGGGGGCCAACGGCGCTCAAGGCCATCATCGGGCGAGAGGGAATCGGGCTGCAACTGCACCAGCGATCCAAGGATCACATCCGCCTTCAGTTCACTGGCGAATGCATCCATGTCCAGATTCTGCCGGATCAGCCCCGTACCGGATGCCCCCAGCTCATAGACCCTGGACGGCGGCCCGGCCAATCGGCCCGTGACCTCCACCCAGCCCGCTGGGGTGGGCACCTGGGGTACCTTGGTGCGATCCATGAAGTCACGCGGAACAAAGCCACGCTGCACCAGCAGCACACGGCCACCCTGCTCCAGCTTGAGGGGCGTGACCACGTAAAAACCCTGCCGCTGCTCCATTTGCCGGTTGTCCAGAAAAACGGTGGCATCGGCCATCCATTGGCCACGCACGGTCGCAAGCCGGTGCCACACATCTTCTGTGGAATGCAAATGGGCCACATCGGTCAAAGCCAACGCAGGCATGGTCTGCCGCTGGTCAATGAGGCGCTGCAACGACTCTTTGTAGTCCGCTCTTCTGAGCTGCCAGAACCCCATTGAAGCGGTGACCGACACGCACACCAGTGTGGCCAGCAGCACCAGCCAAAACCGGCGATCAAACTGAGAAAACCTCATCGGGCGATAATCCGATTCATGACATACCTCGTGATTTTGGCCTTTGTCGCCATACTGGGCAGTTTGGCAGCCGCACTCGTTTTCATGATGCGCGGAGGGCCAGCCAGCCAATCCGAGGGGCAACCCAACCGGCGCATGGCCAAGGCCTTGGCTTACCGGATCGGATTATCCGTGCTGCTGTTTGCGGTGCTGCTGTTCAGCCATTGGATGGGCTGGATTCAGCCCACAGGCATACCACCAGGCCGTTGAGCACTTCAATCCAGAGCCTTATAACAAGCACCCAATGAAAAAGCGCCGCAAGGCGCTTTTTCATTGTTCAAACACGTACCCGGTCTGCCATCACAGGCAGCCGTGGTCGCGCATCACTCACATCCAATAGACCAGCACGTACAGACCGAGCCACACCACGTCAACAAAGTGCCAATACCAGGCGGCGCCTTCAAAACCAAAATGGCGCTCAGCGGTGAAATGGCCTTTTTGCAAACGCAGGGTCACAAACAGCAGCATCAGCATGCCCACGAACACATGGAAGCCGTGGAATCCGGTCAGCATGTAGAACGTAGAACCAAAAATGCCAGAAGACATTTTGAGGTTCAAATCCCCCCAGGCATGGGCATATTCATACCCTTGCACACACAGGAATGTGAAGCCCAGCAACACCGTCAACCACATGAAGGCAATGGTTTTGGTGCGGTTACCTGCCTGCAAGGCATGGTGGGCAATGGTCAGTGTGACCCCTGAAGTCAACAGCAACGCCGTGTTGATGGTTGGCAACCAGAACGGTCCAACCGTCTGGAAGGGCTCCACAATGCCAGCAGGCGATGCGGTGGCACCCGCCATCGCACTGGGCCAGATGGCTTGGAAGTTGGGCCAGATCAAGGCGTTTTCGAGACTGCCCAAAGCCGGCACCGAATGCACACGCGCCCACCAGAGGGCGGTGAAAAACGCACCGAAAAACATCACCTCGGAAAAAATGAACCAGCTCATGCTCCAGCGGTATGACAGGTCAATTTTGTGCCCGTACAAGCCACCCTCGCTCTCGGCCACCGAATCGCGGAACCACTGGTACAGAACAACCAACCACCACACCAGGCCAAACGCCAGTGAGTAAGCCCCCCAGGTTGAACCGTTCACCCACTGGCCTGCGCCCAGGATAAAAAAGAACAGGCCAATGGAAGCCATGACGGGATGCCGTGATGGCCCTGGCACAAAGTAATACGGCGCATGGCCATGTGTTGCTGCTGACATGCTCACTCCTGTTTTTCTGTCAATACGAAACTACCGCGCCCGATATCAGGCCACTTTCACTGCCCAATTCACCAGCACCATCAACCCCACCACAAACAGCAGGGCCAGAACCAGACCAACTGCAATCAGGTGCAAAGGGTTGAGGCGCTCAATGTCTTTTTGATAATCGTCTTTGCGCCGCACACCCAAAAACCCCCACAGGACAGCCCGCACAGTGGTTATCAAACTGGGTCTGCGCTGAAGCGGCTTTTTTGACTGCGGCTGACGATTCACACAGCTCCTCCGGCCACCACCAATGGTGCATTCAACTTCACGGCACCAACCGAAGTGGGTGCAGCAGGCACCTTGCCTCCGACTTCAAAAAACGTGTACGACAAGGTGATGGTTTTCACATCTTTGGGCAATCTGGGGTCAATCACAAAAGCCACGGGCCAGGCTTTCTTTTCGCCTGGCTCCAGGGTGTATTGCGTGAAACAGAAACACTCCAGCTTGTTGAAATGCGCCATCGCCTGCTGCGGTGCATAGCTGGGAATGGCCTGCGCCGCCATCGTTCGGTTCTGGATGTTCTGGAACTCGTACATCACCGTCGAAAGCTGACCAGGATGCACCTGCATGGAGCGGACTGCGGGCTTGAAATCCCACGGACCGCGCGCATTGGCATCAAACTCCACCGTGATGGTGCGGGAGGTGTCCACCTGCGTATTGGTGGGCAATTTGCCCACCTGGCCCGGCACCTCTCGCTCGGCCAAAGCCAGAACATTGATGCCCGTGGCCTCGCAGATGGCGTTGTAAATGGGCACCAAGGCATAACCGAAGCCGAACATGCCCACCGTGATCACGGCGAGCTTGCCCAGCATCTTCGCGTTTTCGCGCTTCAGACCCATGTGTTTTCCAATGCTTCAATGGCCAAGCAGCACCATTTTTCCCATGAAACCCAGGAAAAACATGGCGGCCACCGATGCCAGGATCAAACCCAGCTTCAAGTTGCTTTTCTTTTGTTCTGGCGTGGTCATGTTGACGCGGCCTCAACCGATCACACGGGTAGCGGTGGCATCCAGCTTGGGCGGATTTTCAAAGGTATGGAACGGTGCTGGCGATGGCACTTCCCATTCCAGACCCTCGGCACCTTCCCATGGCTTCTGTACAGCCTTGGGGCCTTGACCGCGCATGGCCGGAATGATCACCGCCACAAAGAAGTAAACCTGTGCAAAGCCGAAAGCAAAACCACCGATGGACGCGATCATGTTGAAGTCGGCAAACTGCATGGGGTAGTCGGCATAACGGCGTGGCATGCCAGCCAGACCCAGGAAGTGCATGGGGAAGAAGGTCACGTTGAACGCAATCATCGACCACCAGAAGTGGATCTTGCCGCGTGTTTCGCTGTACATCACGCCTGTCCACTTGGGCAGCCAGTAATAGATGCCAGCAAACATGGCGAACAGCGAACCGGCCACCAGCACATAGTGGAAGTGGGCCACCACGTAATAGGTGTCCTGGAAGTTGATATCAATGGGGGCCACCGACAGAATCAACCCCGTGAAGCCACCGATGGTGAACACAAAAATGAAGCCCACGGCCCACATCATGGGTGTCTCAAAGGTCATGGAGCCTTTCCACATGGTCGCGATCCAGTTGAAGATCTTCACACCAGTCGGCACGGCAATCAGCATGGTCGAATACATGAAGAACAGCTGACCAGTCACTGGCATGCCAGTGGTGAACATGTGGTGAGCCCACACCACAAAGCTCAGGATGGCGATGGAGCCGGTGGCATACACCATCGAGGCATAGCCAAACAGCTTTTTGCGTGCAAACGCGGGAACCACCTGGCTGACGATGCCGAAGGCCGGCAAAATCATGATGTACACCTCGGGGTGACCGAAGAACCAGAAAATATGCTGGTACATGATGGGGTCACCGCCACCGGCGGGGTTGAAGAAGCTGGTGCCAAAGTGGCGGTCGGTCAGCGTCATGGTGATGGCACCGGCCAGCACGGGCATCACGGCGATCAGCAGGTAGGCGGTGATCAGCCAGGTCCAGCAGAACATGGGCATCTTCATCAGCGTCATGCCGGGCGCGCGCATGTTCAGGATGGTGACGATGATGTTGATGGAGCCCATGATGGAGCTGGCACCCAGGATGTGCATGGCAAAAATGCCCGCATCCATCGATGGGCCCATTTGCAGGGTCAGCGGTGCATACAGCGTCCAGCCAGCGGCGGGGGCACCACCGGGCATGAAGAATGAGCCCGCCAGAATCAGGCCTGCTGGCACCATCAGCCAGAAGCTGAAGTTGTTCATGCGGGCAAACGCCATGTCGGACGCACCGATTTGCAGTGGAATCATCCAGTTTGCAAAGCCCACAAACGCCGGCATGATGGCACCGAACACCATGATCAGACCGTGCATGGTGGTCAGCTGGTTGAACAGCTCAGGATTGACCAGTTGCAGACCAGGCTGAAACAGCTCGGCCCGAATCAGCAAAGCCAGCACACCACCGATCATCAGCATGGTGAAGCTGAACAGCAAATACAGCGTGCCGATGTCTTTGTGGTTGGTGGCAAACACCCAGCGCCGCCAGCCGGTCGGTGCATGGTGGTGATCATGGTCGTGATCGTGCGCGTGGTGATCGTGGTGACCGATAACTGCACTCATGTTGGAATCCTTGAAAACTCTGAGACTGGAAAATTCGGCACCGGCTTATTTGCGGGCGGCAACCACATCGGCAGGCTGCACGATCTGGCCTGTCTTGTTTGACCAGCTGTTTTTGGCATAGGTCAGCACAGCGGCAATTTCGGTGTCGCTCAATTGCGACCAGGCAGGCATGGCCGTGCCAGCCACGCCTTTGAGCAGGATGCCGACAGACTGGGCATGCGCGTCGGCCAGCACCACGGCAGAACCATCCAATGGTTTGATGGGGCCAGCGCCCTTGCCATTGGCCTGGTGGCAGGCGAGGCAATTGGCGGCATAAACAGACTCACCGCGCTTGACCAGATCAGCCAGAGCCCAAACCTTGGCCGGATCATCGGCAGCGGCTGCCATTTCCTTTTTCTTGGCAGCAACCCATTCGGCATATTCGGCTTCGGTCACCACCTTCACATGGATGGGCATGTAGGCGTGCTCTTTGCCACACAGCTCGGCACACTGGCCATAGAAATCGCCTGTTTTCTCTGCCTTGAACCAGGTATCGCGCACAAAGCCGGGAATGGCATCTTGCTTGACACCGAAGGCCGGGATCATCCATGAGTGAATCACATCGTTGGCCGTGGTGATCATGCGGATTTTTTTGCCCACCGGCACCACCATCGGGTTGTCCACTTTCAGCAGGTAATCGTCTGTGGGAGCGGGCTGACCGCTGTTGGACATCTGGCGGTGCGAGTTATCCAACGTGGCCACAAAGCTGATGCCTTCGCCGGGGCCTTTGAGATAGTCATAACCCCACTTCCACTGCATGCCCGTGGTTTTGATGGTGATGTCGGCATTGGTGGTGTCTTTCTGGGCCACCAGCACCTTGGTGGCTGGCAGGGCCATGCCGATCACGATCAGCAGCGGAACAATGGTCCAGCCCAACTCAACCCAGATTGGCTCGGGCAACTCTTGCGACCGGTGTCCCACCGATTTGCGGTGCTTGAGTATGGAATAGAACATCACACCGAACACGGCCACAAAAATCACCGCACAGATGATCATCATGAACCAGTGCAGCCAGTGCTGCTGTTCGGCAATTTTGGTGGCAGGCTCAGCGAAATTGAGCTGATTCACAGCAGGGCCGCCCGGCAAGTCCTTCACTTGGGCATGTGCTGTGCTGGCCATCCAGACACCTGCAAACAAAGCCGTTTGGGTAACAACCCGTGAAAGCTCACTGAAACCAGATTTCGCAGGCAAAACTGCCGAGTTTGTGTTGCTCACTTCTTTGCGCCCCAATAAAAACACAAGCATTGATAAATATCAATGCACATTAGAAGCGAAGTTTGCGTTTTTTTGCGATGGGGAAAACCCTTCACCCTCTACTCGCCACACATGACCCTGCCTCAAACAGGGTAATCACGCACAAATGGCCAGATTCATGCGTCAAGCTGAGAAAGACCTGGTCAGCGGGGAGTGCGGGCCGACCGGGAGGCACCGAGCATGCCACGCATGTCGTCCAGGCTGACGGCGCTGCTGGCGGCCACCTTCACCCTGGGTGCGGGCTTGAAGGCGTGGCCGTGAATCACCTCGAAACTCAGGCGCAACTGGCCATCGGGCGTGCGGGGCCAGTGCTTGGCCAGGGTGCGCTGCCAGTCGGCCAGCCAATGGCGGCCACGGGTGGTGGTGGCGCGGCTGGCGTGCAGGTTGCGCCCCAGCGAACGCAACTCCTGCACCAGGCGCTCGATGGAAGCATAGGTGAGGGTGATGGTTTCCACGTCCATCACCGGCGCGGCAAAACCCTGCTGCACCAGCATGTCGCCCCAGTCGTGCATGTCGGTGAAGCTGTGGCACGGCGGTGCCCAGCCCAGCTGGTGGTACACAGCACTCAGTTCCCTGAGCGAGTCTGGCCCCAGGCACGAGAACATCACAAAACCATCCACCTGCAAATGGCGGTGCCAGCGTTGCAGCATGGCCTGCGGCTGGTGGGTGGCGTGCAGGCACATGTTGGCCCACACCATGTCCACCTGCGTGTCTGGCGTGGCCAGCACAGGCGCACGGCCACGCACACGCGCCCACAGACTGGCCGCCACCGAGTTATCGGCATTGATAGCTGACATTGCTTTACTGGCAATCGCAGAGGCCACAAAAATCCTTGAATTTTCGAGCACACCGGCCACCGCCTGGTGCGCCTTCACGCCGCCATGCAACGGCTCCCAG
>ERZ724525.979-NODE-979-length-16612-cov-4.828471_pt1 | contig 16612 bp, 10 predicted proteins | sample MGYA00376058_ERZ724525 | MGnify/ENA primary metagenome ERZ724525 (study PRJEB28724, sample SAMN07190888) | wastewater metagenome | isolation source: influent of sewage treatment plant in Hong Hong | place: USA: Christiansburg, Virginia | collected 2016-03-01 ... | reverse complement strand
ATCGTACAACGGTCAAATTCTGACCTTTACCTATCCCTTGGTTGGCAACTACGGCATTAATCGTGACGATTATGAGTCGATTGTTCCAACCTGTAAGGGTGTTGTCGTTCGTGAAAATGCACGTTTGGCAAGCAACTGGCGCAATCAAATGTCACTGGATGAATTTTTGAAACGTAAAAATATTCCAGGAATTTCAGGCATTGATACGCGCGCTTTGACTCGGATTATCCGCCATCATGGTACAATGAAAGCAACACTTGTCAATCCCGGTGATGAAATCAAACATGTTCAAGATCAACTTCGGGCGACAGTTTTGCCAACTAACCAAGTCGAACAAGTCTCAACGAATACTGCCTATCCTAGTCCAGGCACTGGGCGTAATATCGTCGTTGTCGACTTCGGTCTTAAACATTCCATCTTACGCGAATTATCAAAGCGTGAATGTAATCTGACCATTGTACCCCATACCATTACAGCTAAAGAAATCATTGATATGAACCCAGACGGTGTTATGCTAACAAATGGTCCTGGGGATCCGACGGACGTGCCAGAGGCTTTAGAGATGATCCGTGGTATTCAAGAAAAATTTCCAATTTTCGGGATTTGTTTAGGGCACCAACTCTTTGCTATGGCTAATGGTGCAACGACTAGCAAAATGAAATTTGGACACCGTGGCTTTAACCATGCTGTTCGTGAAATTGCGACAGGTCGTGTTGATTTTACCTCACAAAATCATGGGTACGCGGTAGATGCTGACTCAATCGATAAAACTGATCTGATGGTGACACATATCGAAATTAATGATCAGTCAGTCGAAGGAGTTCGCCATAAATACTTGCCAGCTTTTTCAGTTCAATTTCACCCAGATGCTGCACCAGGACCACACGATGCAGACTATCTCTTTGATGAATTTATGGAAATGATTGATGCAACTAAGCTTGAGAAAGGTGACTTTTAATGCCAAAACGTAACGATATCAAAAAAATCATGGTCATCGGCTCTGGACCAATCATTATTGGTCAAGCAGCTGAGTTTGACTACGCTGGCACGCAAGCCTGTTTGGCACTAAAAGAAGAAGGCTACAGTGTTGTCTTGGTCAATTCAAATCCAGCTACTATTATGACAGATAAAGAAATTGCGGACAAGGTTTATATTGAGCCGATCACAGTTGAGTTTGTCACACGAATTCTTCGTAAAGAACGCCCAGACGCTTTGCTACCAACACTTGGTGGGCAAACTGGCTTGAATATGGCGATGGAATTATCTAAAACAGGTATTTTAGAAGAGTTAAATATCGAGCTCCTTGGTACAAAACTCTCAGCCATTGACCAAGCGGAAGACCGTGATTTGTTTAAACAACTCATGGAAGAGTTGGACCAACCGATTCCAGAATCTGAGATTGTCAATACGGTTGAGGAAGCTGTGACTTTCGCCAATACCATTGGTTATCCCATCATCGTTCGACCTGCCTTTACCCTTGGGGGTACTGGTGGTGGAATGTGTGATAATGAAGAAGAATTGCGTGAAACTGCTGAGAACGGTTTGAAACTCTCACCTGTGACGCAGTGTTTGATTGAGAAATCAATCGCTGGTTTCAAGGAAATTGAGTACGAAGTCATGCGTGATGCAGCTGACAATGCGATTGTCGTTTGTAACATGGAAAACTTTGATCCGGTTGGGATTCATACTGGGGATTCAATCGTCTTCGCACCGAGCCAAACCTTGAGTGATATTGAATACCAAATGTTGCGTGATGCGTCCTTGAAAATCATTCGTGCTCTTAAAATCGAGGGTGGCTGTAATGTACAGCTAGCACTTGATCCAGATAGCTTTAATTACTACGTCATCGAAGTGAATCCACGTGTCTCTCGGTCATCAGCGCTTGCCTCTAAAGCAACAGGATATCCGATTGCCAAATTAGCAGCGAAAATCGCTGTTGGCTTGACCTTGGATGAGATGATTAATCCAGTAACTGGGACGACTTATGCTATGTTTGAACCAGCGCTTGACTATGTGGTTTCTAAAATTCCACGTTTTCCATTTGACAAATTCGAATCTGGGGAACGTCGTCTCGGCACACAGATGAAAGCGACTGGTGAAGTCATGGCGATTGGCCGCAATATCGAGGAATCCTTCCTGAAAGCGGTTCGCTCACTTGAAGTCGGCGCTTACCACAATGAAATGCCTGAATTGGCAGATGTGACAGATGATGCCTTGGTTGAAAAAATCGTGAAGGCTCAGGATGATCGTCTTTTCTACCTATCAGAAGCGATTCGCCGTGGTTACACGATTGAAGAACTGCACAGTCTCACAAAAATTGACCTCTTTTTCTTGGATAAATTGCTTCATATCGTTGAAATCGAGCAAGAATTAGCTGTCAATGTATTTAGCCCAGAAGTTCTGAAAGATGCTAAGCGAAATGGTTTTTCAGACCGTAAAATTGCGGATCTTTGGCGGACAGATGCAGCGGAAGTTCGGAAACGTCGGCTAGATAGTGGTATTGTGCCAGTCTTTAAAATGGTCGATACTTGTGCGGCTGAGTTTGAGTCAACAACGCCTTATTTCTACAGCTCTTATGAGTTTGAAAATGAGTCAATCCGTTCTGAAAAAGAGTCTGTCCTAGTCCTTGGGTCAGGTCCGATTCGGATTGGTCAAGGTGTCGAGTTTGACTATGCGACGGTCCATTCAGTCAAAGCGATTCAAGCAGCAGGCTATGAAGCGATTATTATGAACTCAAATCCAGAGACTGTATCAACTGACTTTTCAGTTTCTGACAAACTTTACTTTGAGCCTCTGACATTCGAAGATGTGATGAATGTCATCGATCTTGAGCAACCTAAAGGAGTTATCGTTCAGTTTGGTGGGCAGACGGCTATCAATCTGGCAGAGCCTTTGTCTAAAGCTGGTGTTAAGATTTTAGGAACTCAGGTTGAAGCACTTGATCGGGCAGAAGATCGGAAACTTTTTGAAGCGGCGCTACAAGAGCTTGAGATTCCGCAACCGATTGGTGCGACAGCAACCAATGAAGAAGAAGCGGTGGCCAATGCTAATGCGATTGGTTATCCAGTTCTTGTTCGCCCATCTTATGTCTTGGGTGGACGTGCCATGGAAATCGTGGATAATGAGGCTGATTTGCGCAACTATATGCAAACTGCGGTTAAAGCGAGTCCAGATCATCCCGTTTTGGTCGATTCTTACTTGCTTGGTCGTGAGTGTGAAGTGGATGCGATTTGTGATGGTGAAAATGTCTTGATTCCAGGTATCATGGAACATATTGAGCGTGCGGGGGTTCACTCGGGTGATTCGATGGCCGTTTATCCGCCGCAAAATCTGTCAGCTGAACTGCAAGCGACGATTGCTGATTATACAAAACGCTTGGCGCTTGGCCTCAACTGTATCGGTATGATGAACGTTCAGTTTGTTATTTTTGACGACACGGTTTATGTCATCGAAGTGAATCCGCGTGCCTCTCGTACAGTGCCATTCTTATCTAAAGTAACTGGAATTCCAATGGCACAAGTTGCAACGCAGCTGATCTTAGGAAAAACCTTGACAGAGTTGGGCTATGAAGATGGTCTTTACCCTGAAGACGATAAGGTTCATGTCAAAGCGCCAGTCTTCAGCTTCACGAAATTACAAAAAGTGGATGCCTATCTTTCACCAGAAATGAAGTCAACAGGCGAAGTCATGGGTTCCGATACGACACTTGAAAAAGCTTTGTATAAAGCCTTTGAAGCGTCATATCTCCACCTGCCAACCTTTGGTAACATCCTCTTTACAGTTGCGGATGATGCCAAAGAAGAAGCGCTGGCCCTGGCGAAACGTTTCCACGACATCGGCTACGGCATATATGCCACATCTGGCACAGCTAAATTCTTTGAGGCGAATGGTGTCTATGCTGAAGTCATCGCTAAAATTGGAGAAAGCACAGAAAGTCAAGCCAATATTGTTGATAGCATCCGTTCAGGTCGCATTCAAGCGGTTGTCAATACCATGGGGAAAGACAGAAACGATCATAACACAGATGGCATGACCATTCGTCGCGAATCTATTGAGCACGGTGTACCTTTGTTTACATCACTGGATACGATCGCTGCCATGTTGAAGGTTTTGGAAAGTCGCTCATTTGTGACACAAGCAATTTAATCAGTTTATTAATAAACAAATGAGGAATACGCTAGTTAAGCTAGTGTGTTTTTTAATGTAAAAGTGTTTTGACTTATTTTTGGAAATCTGTCAAAACATTTTTACTTTTAAGTCAACATTTCACTAAATAGGCGTTAGAGTGCCATTTTTAGAGCATTTATGCTATACTAATCATAGAGATTTTTAGAAATGAGATATAACAAATTATGAAAAACTGGCAAAAACTAACCCTCACATTTATGATTGCAATCATTGCAATTATATTAGATTTCGGCTTTAAGCAACCGACAATGACACGGGTACTCGTGACAATTGCTGGGGCAATTTTAGCTATATCAATGTTTATTGAGATGATTAAAACCTTACGCAGCGGTCGTTACGGTGTTGACTTACTCGCTATCATCGCGATTATTTCAACATTAGTCATTGGTCAATACTGGGCAAGCTTGATTATCATTGTCATGCTTGTTGGCGGCGAAAGCTTAGAAGACTACGCAGCGCATCGTGCAAGTCGTGAACTACATAAACTGCTAGAAAATTCACCAACTTTTGCCCACAAGAAAGTCGGCGATAGCTATGAAGATACACCGATTGATGCTATCGAAATCGACGACGTCTTCTTAGTCAAGGCAAGTGAAGTTGTCCCAATTGATGGTGTTGTTTTAGAAGGTGATAGCTGGTTTGATGAATCGTCTTTAACTGGTGAATCTGAGCCTGTGACAAAAGCTATTGGCGATGACGTTTTATCTGGTAGTATCAACGGTGAAACAGCCGTCTTGATTCAGGCTAGCAAGAAAGCATCTGATAGTCAGTATCAAAAAATCGTTCAGTTAGTCAAAGAAAGTGAAGCAACACCTGCACAGTTTGTCAGATTGGCAGACCGTTATGCAGTGCCTTTTACTATTGTTTCTTTGCTCATTGCCGGTGCCGCTTGGCTTATTTCTGGTGACATGACTCGTTTTGCTGAAGTCTTGGTTGTTGCAAGTCCATGTCCCTTGATTTTGGCAGCACCGATTGCCTTTGTTGGTGGTATGAGTCGTAGCTCCCGTAATGGTCTTCTGGTGAAAAATGGGACAACGATTGAAAAATTATCACTTGCTAAAACCGTTGCCTTTGACAAAACAGGAACTTTAACAACTGGTATTTTACAAGTAAAGTCTATCACACCTGAAAAAACAGAACATTCCGAGGATGACTTGCTTCAAATCGCAGCTGCTTTGGAAATTGGCAGTAACCATATTTTAGCAAAATCATTGGTTAAACTCGCAACTGAAAAAGACTTGGCGCTTTTAGCCGTAGCAGACTTACGGGAATCGACTGGTCTTGGTTTGAGCGGCGTCATTGATAATAAAACCTATCGAATTGGTCGGGCCAACTTTGCCAATGCGGAAGATGAAAAAGTGAATGGGACAGCGGTTTTCATCAGTGAAGATGATGTCTTTATCGGAAAAATCTTGTTTGAAGATAAAATTCGACCAGAATCTCAACACGTGATTGAACGCTTGAAAGCTCAAGATGTACAACATATTTTGATGCTGACAGGTGATAATCAAAAAACTGCTGAACTTGTTGCGGGCGAACTAGGTATTACAGAAATGCATGCAGGCTTGATGCCAAGTGAAAAAATTGGGATTTTAAAAGAATTGCCAGAAACGCATCGTCCCATGGTCATGGTCGGAGATGGTGTTAATGATGCGCCAGCTCTTGCCTTATCAGACGTCGGCATTGCCCTTGGTGCCAGTGGCTCAACAGTTGCCAGTGAAAGTGCTGACGTTGTCGTGTTAAGAAATGACTTAAACCTCGTACCTGAAAGTATTAAAATTTCTCGTGAGACGATGAAAGTCGCCAAAGAGGCTGTTTTGATTGGTATCTTCATCTGTATCGCACTTATGCTGATTGCCTCAACAGGTATCTTGCCAGCTATTATCGGTGCTTTGCTCCAAGAAGTCATTGATACCGTCTCTATCCTCTATGCATTGAAAGCACTGAAAGATAGAAAATAATCATTTGAAAATGTATTGGTTTTTAGCCATAAATTTGTTATAATAGACAAAAGTCCTTTAAGTCACGCCGAGAGCGTGACAAGGTTGCAGCGTCAGATGAAAGCAAACCGCAGGATTTTTCCTGCGGTTTTTTATGTTGATGTGCGCTATCTTTGGCAGTCACTCTACATCTTATATCCTAGTCAAGCGTCTTTGGATATGAGGTCAAGTTTCAAGCTTTCACACAGTGAAAGCGCAGAAAGGTTGCGATGATTTTACAAGAAGAAATGACAATTTTGTCAAATGTTAAGATTGCGCCTCGCGTATTTCGTATGGTGCTACAAGGTGAGATGGTCCTAGATATGAAAGTCCCTGATCAGTTTCTCCACATTCGCGTGCCAAGTCCCGACAAGGTCTTGCGTCGCCCGATCTCGATTTCGGAGTATGATCGCGAAGCCAAAACTTGCGTCATCATCTACCGCGTCGAGGGTCCTGGTCTTGCAGATGTCTCACAAATGACACCAGGTCAAAAACTTGATGTCATGGGCCCACTTGGCAATGGTTTTGACCTCAGTATGCCCTTTCCAAAACAAAAAGCTCTCATCATTGGCGGTGGCATTGGTACCCCACCACTCGTCCAACTGGCGCGAGATATAGAAGCCATGGGTGTAGCCGTCACAGTCTTGTTAGGCTTCGCCCAGAAATCAGCAGTCATTTTAGAATCAGAATTTGCTGCCGTGGCATCCGAACTTAAAATCGTGACAGATGATGGGTCTTATGGACGTGATGGTAATGTCGGTGTTTTAATGGATGAAATTGATGTCATGGCTTATGATGCTGTCTATGCTTGTGGTGCCGCAGGAATGCTTAGAGCGGTCGCCAGTCGCACAGAAAATCATCCCAATGCTTTCATCTCCATGGAAGCTAGAATGGCTTGTGGGATGGGTGCCTGTTACGCCTGCGTCGTCCATGTTGCAGGAGATGAAACAGGTCAGCAAGCCTTGAAAGTTTGTGATCAAGGTCCAATCTTTAGAGCGAGTGAGGTAGTTATCTGATGACCCAAAATAGATTAGCGATTCAATTACCAGGTCTTGACTTGAAAAATCCAATTATCCCAGCTTCAGGCTGCTTTGGATTTGGTCAAGAGTATGCCAAATATTATGATATCAATCGTTTAGGCTCAATCATGATTAAGGCCACAACAGCAGAAGCACGGTTTGGAAACCCGACGCCGCGTGTCGCAGAAACACCATCTGGTATGCTCAATGCCATTGGCCTCCAAAATCCAGGTGTGGATGCTGTGATTGCGGACAAACTGACATGGTTGGCACGAGAATGTCCTGACTTGCCCATTATTGCCAATGTTGCTGGTTTTTCTAATGCAGAATATGCCTTAGTCACGCAGAAGATTTCTAAGGCTAAAAATGTGACAGCAATTGAGCTCAATATCTCTTGCCCTAATGTCGATCACGGCAATAATGGTTTGCTCATCGGTCAAGTTCCTGAACTGGCCTATGATGCTGTCAAAGCTGCTGTTTCAGTGTCTGATGTGCCTGTCTATGTCAAGTTGACACCGAGTGTCGCAGATATTACAACCATTGCTAAAGCCGTCGAAGATGCAGGCGCAACTGGGTTTACGATGATTAATACCTTGGTCGGTACAAGGTTTAGTTTGCAGACCAGACAACCGATTATCGCTAATGGCACTGGCGGCATGTCAGGACCTGCTATTTTCCCAGTGGCACTTAAACTCATCCGTCAAGTGGCGCAAGCCTCAAGTCTACCGATTATCGGTATGGGGGGGGTGGATTCTGCTGAGGATGCCTTGGAGATGATGATCTCTGGGGCTTCAGCCATTGGAATTGGGACAGCTAACTTTACTGATCCTTTTATCTGTCCGAAAATCATCGAGACTTTGCCAGAAGTGATGGATAAGTACGGTATCACAGATTTAAAAACTTTTATAAGAGAATGTCAGGAGGCGATTCGTGGGTAAATTTACAGAAAACAGACCGGTTATTGCATTAGATTTTTCAGGGATGAGCGAAGTCAAAACATTCTTGACACAGTTTGAGACAGATGAACAGTTGTACGTTAAGGTCGGCATGGAATTGTTTTATGCCGCTGGGCCTGACGTTATCAAATATATCAAGTCTTTAGGACACGATGTCTTCTTGGATTTGAAGTTGCATGACATTCCGAATACAGTTAAGTCAGCGATGAAAGTTATTCGTCACCTTGGTGTTGATTTGACCAATGTTCATGCTGCAGGTGGTGTGGAAATGATGTCAGAAGCCCTGGACGGCTTAGCAGGATCGACAAAACTCATCGCTGTCACACAGCTGACCTCAACGAGTGAACAGCAGATGCGAGACTTTCAAAATATTCAAACTAGCTTGACTGAGTCAGTCGTACATTATGCGCAGAAAACGCAGGAAGCGGGTCTTGCGGGCGTCGTCTGTTCAGCACAGGAAGTTGAACTCATCAAGTCAGCGACGTCATCGGACTTTATTTGCTTGACACCAGGGATTCGTCCTGCGGGTGCTGCGGTGGGTGATCAAAAGCGCGTGATGACACCAAGTCGTGCACGAGAAATCGGCAGTGATTTTATCGTTGTGGGACGTCCGATTACGCAGGCAGAAAATCCAGTAGCAGCTTACCATATGATCCAAAAAGAATGGCAAGCTAAGCAGAACTGAGATAAGTTTTAAGACTGCTGAACTATCCCTTGTAAATGATCTTCTTTTTTGGTAAGATTGAAAGTATAACGAAAAGAAATAGCGAGACTCTGAATAATGGCAACTTATAATTTTACTCCTAAAGATATTTACGATGCAGACTTTGATGTGAAAATGCGTGGTTATGACAAAGACCAAGTCAATGATTTGCTTGATGATGTCATTGTCGATTATGAAAAATTTCAAGAAGAAATTTTAGCTTTACAAGAAGAAAATGAATTTTTGAAGAAAAAAATCCGTAATATTGAGTCGAAACCACAGGTTGCGGTTTCTGAAAATACACAACGTTTTAACCCGATTACTGCATCAACTGATACAGGTGATGCAGCGAGCGGACCACGTGTGACGATGAAATCAGCCAATAATTTTGATATTCTCAAACGTTTAAACCGTTTGGAACGTGCTGTTTTTGGTCCTCAAGCCCAAACAACAACGACATCAAATGGTATTTCTGGAGAATAATCCTGTCAATTGACAGTGGTTATTCGGATATTATAACGATTTTAAACAACCAGTTTTTGGATAATTGCGCGATTTCTTGGGTTAAACCTTGTGAATCGTGAGGAAAGTCCATGCTCGCGCGGGCTGCGACGCCCGCAGTGTTTGTGCTAGGCGAAACAATAAGCCTAGGTAGGTGTGTCAGACCTAACGGCTGAATTTTAGCTAAGTTTTCTTACGAAAATATGCGACAAATTCTGTAAAAGTGCCATAGAGACGAGTTGCTTTGGAAACAAGGCAAGTGGAACGTGGTAAACCCCTCAAGCGAGCAACCCAAACTTATGGTAGGGGCACTTGTCACGCGGAATTTGAACGCACGACGAGGCTATTTTTAGGCATGCTTAAAAATAGCAGACAGATGATTATCGAAGGTTGGCTGAACGGTCAACTGGAACAAAACATGGCTTATAGAAAACTGGATGACAGGGGCTGGGGCGTAAAGCTCCAGCCTTTTTGAGATATATTACTCACGGAAAAGATAAGATGAAAAATAATTTTAATTTAGTAGCAACTGCAGCAGCAGGACTTGAAAGCTTAACGGCACGCGAATTACGTGATCTGGGCATTGAAACGAAAATGGACGATCGTTCACGTGTTCTATTTTCAGGAGATAAAGAAACGATTGCCAAAGCTAACCTTTGGTTACGAACGGCTGACCGCGTTAAGATCATTATTGGTGAGTTTCCAGCTAAGACTTTCGATGAGTTATTCGAAGGTGTCTACGCGCTGGATTGGGCTGATATTTTACCATTTGGCGCTCAATTTCCAATCGCTAAAGCTAAGGCCATCAAGTCTGACTTGCACAATGAGCCAAGTATTCAAGCCATTACGAAAAAAGCAATTGCTAAAAAAATGCAAGTCCATTACCATCGCCCTGAAAATGTCCCGATTCCTGAGACGGGAGCTTTGTTCTCAATTGAAGTCGCGCTCCATAAAAATGTCGCAACGATCATGTTGGATACAACAGGCGAGTCACTCTTTAAACGTGGCTATCGTGTGGATAAAGGTGGGGCGCCAATCAAGGAAAATATGGCAGCAGCCATTATCATGTTGACAAACTGGCGCGCCAATATGTCACGTCCCTTTGTTGATCCGACTTGTGGCTCTGGTACATTTTGTATTGAAGCGGCTTTGATTGGTATGAATATTGCCCCTGGTTTTAACCGTGACTTTGCCTTCGAGGCTTGGCCATGGTTTGAAGAGGAAATCTTCAAAAAGGTTCGGGATGATGCCGAAGGTTTGGCAAATTACGATGCCAAACTGGATATCTCTGGCTTCGATATAGATGGTCGCATGATCCAAATCGCTCAAGAAAATGCCCTCGAAATCGGACTTGATGACATCATTCAATTCAAGCAAATGCGTCTGCAAGACTTTCGTTCGGAGAAATTAGATGGTGTCTTGATTTCTAACCCACCTTACGGGGAACGTTTAGGAGATGAGACAGCAGCCTACCAACTTTATGAAGAGATGGGTGAGACCTTCAAGCCTCTCGAGACTTGGAGTAAATATATCATCACAAGTGACTTAGAATTTGAGAAACATTACGGTGCTAAGGCGACCAAAAAACGTAAGTTATACAATGGTCGACTTCGTACAGATTTGTACCAATATTTTGGTAAGAGAATAAAATAATATGGCTAAAAAAAAGAAAAAGACTGCTTACAAAGAAAAAACATTGGCGATGAAAGATGCTGAAAATCTGACTGTTGAACAGGTTTCGGCTAAATCAGATGAGCTTGAGACTGAAAATTTGACTAAGGAAAGTTCACTCGATAAGTATATTAGGCAACACAGATCTGATATTGAATCTGCAAAAAAAGAGCGCCAACTGAAAGCAGCGGCTGCATCTGAAAGCTTAGACAAGTTGGTTAAAACTGCTCGTGAAGCAGCAACTGCTGATTCAGATGATTCAGAAAAAGAAATTTCATCTGAAAAAGAAGACGTGGTGGAAAACAAAACGACATTGTCTGATACAGCAGTAGAAGAAGTTTCAGTACAAAGTGAAACAGTGTCAGAGATAGCACCAGTATCTGAACCAGAAATACCAGAAGTGACTGAGCCTGTTGAAGAAGCTATCGAACCTGATTTCCCAGAAATCCAAGGTTCTTTTGACACGGTTGTTCTAGCAGCTGATGATGACGATGAACAATCGCCAGGTTCGCCTGCCTTGTCTGAAAAGTCAGATGAACCCGTTAGTCAAGTTGATCCTGATCCTGTTGTGACGCCATTCGCATCGAAAGTATCAGAACCGACAACCAAGGTTAAAACTCCTGTCAAAGTCCCTGAAATGATTGTGCCGCAGCCAGCTTCAGCCAAACAAGAGTGGTCAATCGGCGCTTCTGAACAAGAGACGAAATCTCATAAAAAACCACTAATCATCGGTGTTTGTGCGCTTCTTCTATTAGCAGTTGGGGGGACAGTATGGTATCAAGTTGATCAGTCCAACCAGAAGCAAGCTGCCCAAACTGCAAAATCTGAGGCTAAAAAGTCTGAGGAAGCCAAAAAAACAGCTGCTTTTAACAAAGTTTATGCGACATTTTTTGTGGACGAAAAGCAAACAAAATTAAAAAATGATCAGTTTGATAACTTCGACAAGTTGACAAGTGAGTTAGATAAGTTGAAAGACCAGTCTGACTACAAGACTTTGAAAGCTAAGGTAGACGAGCTTAAGTCGGAAATCTCGGCCATCAAAGCAATGAATGGGAATTTCGATAAAGCTATTATTAAAGATGGCGTTTTGGATAAAACGGCGCAAGTTCGAAATGACGCTAAGTTGAGCTATACGGCAACTGAAAACACTGCTTTAAATACCTTATTAAAAGATGCTGTGACCCACGGTCAGGCACAACAAAAAGCTAATGCATCGACAGCCGCAGCTAATGCATCAACTTCAGCCGCAAACGCTCAACCAGCCGCCCCGTCAGCACCAGCAAATACAACGACGACACCGCAACAAGGTGGCGCAACCACTGCAACAGCCGGCTCAGCGACAGGACCTATATCCTCAGGCTACGGCTTATCAACTGCTCAGTATCAAGCCCAATATCCAAATGTTACGATTGTCACCTCTAATTCACGAGTACCTGTCGATCCTAATGCAGACCTGAGTGATCCGGCCTATGCTTGGGCGCCTGGTATCAGAGAATTAGTTCTACAAAAGTGTCGTGAACGTGGCTACATTTCTGGTGATAATTACATTTTGTTGCCTGCAAGTATCCAAAAAGGTAATGGTTATTATAACCTTTATAAATCTGATGGCACCTACCTCGTATCAATTAACTGTAAAACAGGTTATTTTGTTGGTAATGCTACGGGTCATGCGGATGATTTGGATTACTAGACTGTTCTCACAAGAACGTAAGCACCTTATATCGCTATTTATGAAACGTTCACTGATTTTTAGTCAGAAATGAGACTGAAAACAGGATGAAAACCGAACATTTACTATAGAAACTGCCTAATTTAGGCAGTTTTTTTGATGATTTACTAAAAATTTACGATATCATGGATTTATAATAAATTTTGACACTAGATGTTGAAGATATGAATGAGGAGAAAAAATGACTGACAAACGGACACTGCTCTATGAAGGTAAAGCGAAGAATCTCTATCAGACTGATGATGAAGCAGTGGTGCTCGCAGCTTATAAAGATCAGGCGACAGCACTCAACGGCAAGAAAAAAGACCAGATTGCTGGTAAAGGTGAGCTCAACAATCAGATCACAAGCTTGATTTTCCGTGAACTCAATCGTCGTGGTGTCCACACACATTTCATCGAACAAGTGTCTACAACAGAACAATTAAACACAAAAGTGGACATTATTCCTTTGGAAGTGGTCGTTCGAAACTATACAGCAGGGTCATTTTCTAAACGTTTTGGTATCGAGGAAGGTATCAAAATGCCAGCGCCAATCGTTGAATTTTACTACAAGAATGACGATTTAGATGACCCATTTATCAATGATGCCCATGTCAAATTCTTAGACATCGCAACAGACGAAGAGATTGCTTTTCTGAAACAAGCAGCGCTTAAAACTGATGCTATTTTGACAGAAATTTTTGCTAGAATCGGTCTCAAGTTAATTGATTTCAAACTCGAATATGGTCGTTTGCCTGATGGTACGATCATTTTAGCAGATGAAATTTCACCAGATACATCTCGTCTTTGGGATGCAGACAATAACCATGTTGATAAAGATGTCTACCGACGTGATTTAGGGGATTTAATCCCAGTTTATCAAAAAGTCCTCGCCGGTTTACAAGCAGAATTTGAAGGAAAATAATCTCGTGAAAAAACGTATTTTTGTCGCTAAAAAACCTGAATTTAAAGTTAAAAACCATGCTCTCTTGACAGAGTTGCAACACAATCTACAACTCGAAACTTTGACATCTGTTAATATCGTTCAAGTCTATGATGTGTTTCATGTGACGAATGAGATTTTGACGGCCGCAGAACAGTCAATTTTTTCTGAAAAAGTAACGGATAATCTTTTGTCCGATGAAACAGTCAAATCAGCCCTTGCTGACTCGAAATTCTTCGCCATTGAGGCGCTACCGGGTCAATTTGATCAACGTGCTACCTCAGCAGAAGAAGCCTTATTCTTATTAGGAGCTAGTCATGATGCCATAGTTAAAACTGCCCAACTCTATCTTCTCAATTCAGATTTATCAGATGCAGAATTTGAAAAAATCAAAACATATCAACTCAATGCCGTTGACTCACGTTTTAAAGAGATTCAAACAGCGATTTCTGATGAGGAAATTTCAGACGCGAGTGACAACATTCCAGTTCTCGAAGGATTTATCACAAAATCGGAAGCTGAAATTGCTGAGCTTCACACAGCCTACTCACTCGCAATGGAAGTGGCTGATTTAGTGTGGATTCAGGATTATTTCAAGAAAGTTGACCGAAACCCAACCGAAACCGAATTGAAAGTCTTAGATACGTACTGGAGTGACCATACACGTCATACAACTTTTGAGACTGAACTGAAAACAATTGATTTCTCTCAGTCGAAATTTAAGACTCAACTTCAAACAACATTTGAAAAATACCTAGCCATGCGTAAAGATATCAAACGTAGCGAAAAGCCTACGACATTGATGGAATTAGCGACGATTTTCGGGCGTTACGAGCGTGCTAATGGTCGTTTGGATGACATGGAAGTCTCTGATGAAATCAACGCTTGTTCGGTTGAGATTGAAGTGGATGTTAATGGTGTTAAAGAACCGTGGCTTCTCATGTTCAAGAATGAAACCCATAATCACCCAACAGAGATCGAGCCTTTCGGTGGCGCATCGACTTGTATTGGTGGTGCCATTCGTGACCCGCTTTCTGGTCGTGCTTATGTCTATCAAGCGATGAGAATTACGGGTGCGGGAGATATCACGGCGCCGATTTCAGAAACGCGAGCAGGTAAATTACCACAGCAAGTGATTTCTAAAGGCGCTGCCCATGGTTACAGTTCATACGGCAACCAGATTGGGCTTGCGACGACTTATGTCAAGGAATATTTCCACCCTGGCTTTATCGCTAAACGCTTGGAAACAGGTGCTGTCGTTGGTGCCGCGCCAAAAGAAAACGTTCTGCGTTTGAAACCTCAAGCCGGTGATGCCATTATTTTATTTGGTGGTAAAACAGGTCGTGATGGTGTTGGTGGGGCAACAGGCTCATCAAAAGTACAGACTAAGGAAACAGTTGAAACAGCAGGCGCTGAGGTTCAAAAAGGCAATGCGATTGAAGAGCGTAAAATTCAACGTTTGTTTAGAAATCCAGAAGTGACACAGCTCGTTAAAAAGTCCAATGACTTTGGTGCGGGCGGTGTCTGTGTTGCCATTGGTGAATTAGCGGATGGTTTGCGCATTGATTTAGATAAAATTCCTTTGAAATATCAAGGCTTATCAGGGACAGAAATTGCAATTTCTGAATCACAAGAACGGATGTCCGTTGTCGTTGAAGCAGGAGATGTTGATAAATTTATCGCTGAATGTGCCAAGGAAAATATCTTAGCGGTTCAAGTCGCAGAAGTCACTGAAAAATCCAACTTGACCATGGTCTGGAAAGGTCAAACGATCGTTGACATTGAACGGTCATTCCTTGATACAAACGGTGTCCGTGTGGTTGTTGAAGCGACAGTCGTCGATTCTGATTTACCTGTACCATTTGACAAAACGTCAACTCTGGATTCTCTAGAGGCTGATTTGAATGGTCTTTTATCAGAGTTAAACTTTGCCTCACAAAAAGGGCTACAAACGATTTTTGATAGCTCAATCGGTCGCTCAACTGTCAATCAACCTATTGGTGGGCGTTATCAGATCACACCAACTGAAAGTTCTGTTCAAAAATTACCAGTCTTGCACGGTGTGACCAATACCGTTTCCCTCCTTGTACATGGCTATAATCCAGAAATTGCTGCCTGGTCACCATATCATGGTGCAGCATATGCCGTGATTGAAGCAACGGCGCGTCTTGTTGCAACGGGATCAAACTGGTCTAAAGCACGTTTTTCATACCAAGAATATTTCGAGCGTATGGATAAACAAGCGGAACGCTTTGGCAAACCACTTGCGGCTCTACTTGGCTCCATAGAAGCCCAAGAACAACTCGGTCTACCATCAATCGGTGGGAAAGATTCGATGAGCGGTACCTTTGAAGATATTACAGTGCCACCGACACTCATTGCCTTTGGTGTGACAACTTCTGAAACAGACCGCATCTTGTCACCAGAGTTTAAGTCACCTAATGAAAATATCTACTATATCCCAGGTGTAACGCTCACAGATAAAATCGACTGGGACATTATCAAATCGAATTTTGACTTGCTAACGGACTTACAGGCCCATCATCGTATCACAGCAGCCATTTCAACCAAAGCGGGTGGTTTTGGTGAAGCGATTGCTCTCATGGCCTTCGGAAATCACATCGGCGCTGATGTTGCTTTGTCAGACATCTCTGACCTACTCAAAGCGCAGTTTGCTGGGTTCATCTTTACCTCACCAGAAGATCTTTCAGGTGTTACAAAAATCGGTCGTACGACGACAGACTTTAATCTTGTGGTGAATGGTGTCAGCCTTTCAGGCGAGACGTTGCTTTCAAGCTATGAAAGCCCACTAGAATCAGTCTATCCGACCTTGTTTGAACAAGATGATAGACTAGTAGAAGTTGAGACAAAAGTATCTCATGCTACAATCCAAGCATCAGCTAAAATCAAGACACCGCTTGTTTATATTCCAGTTCTCCCAGGT
>ERZ724525.976-NODE-976-length-16632-cov-19.281173_pt1 | contig 16632 bp, 19 predicted proteins | sample MGYA00376058_ERZ724525 | MGnify/ENA primary metagenome ERZ724525 (study PRJEB28724, sample SAMN07190888) | wastewater metagenome | isolation source: influent of sewage treatment plant in Hong Hong | place: USA: Christiansburg, Virginia | collected 2016-03-01 ... | reverse complement strand
TGCAGGGAAGTTCTGCGCAATTTCCGCCCTTCTTGGAGTTTCGTGCATAGGACTGCTGACACGACCCGGTCAGAAGTCGGCTGCACACGGGGCGGCCAGCCTCATGAACTGGTGCAGTCGTCTTCTGAAAATGACAAAAACCGTCCGTTGCGGCGACTGTCCAACAAACCACCGTTTTCGGGACTTCTATGGTGCGGCTTGACACAAGCACATAAAACACATAATCTTGGTATGTGTTTTATGTGCAAGCAGATCGCCGCAAGGAGAAAGCAGTGCCGCCCGACGACGACATCACCCCAAAAGCACCGATGGTGCAAGTTATACAAGCCGCACAGCAGCAGAGCTTCTCACGTAGCGACATCGCGACGACGAAGAGGGCGGTTCAAGATTTGAAAGACCAAACCCAGAAACTGAGTAATGCGATCTTGCAAATTGCAGCCACAAGCCCCGACTGTGCCAAGGAAGCGTTTGAAGCGGCATGGCAGCAGCGACAGCAATTGAATTCAGTGCAGCAGCAGTTGACCTCGCTTGAGCAGCAGCTTAGCAACTGCCTTCCGCACGCAAGTACAGCTCGGCTTACGGACAAAGAGCGCAAGGAAATTCAAGGCCTCTACAGCTCCGGCTTGTACACGCAGGGACAACTCGCCGACCAGTACGGTGTGACACAGCCCACGATTTCAGACATCACAAAGAGCATGAAGTCGTGACAACAAGAACCAGCGGCTCTGACAGCAACGCCGCTGGCAACCCGCCCGCCATAGCGCGAGCACCAGCTTAAAAGAGGCTAAAAATGAGCATTGATTTGAACAAAATTGTCGATGGCGCAGCGGACGCATGGGAGGAACTCACTTCCACGCAAACCAGCCGCACCGGCCACGCTGCCGCCCGAGTGGCTTCTGCGCTGGCCAATGACGTTGACCCCGAAGTCCTTGCACTTCAGATGACCAAGAACAGCCAAAAGAACAATCCGGACTCGCCGGTCACCTTTACCGCTGCCGAGATGCCCACCATCGCGAAGCTCCACGCCGCCAACAAGAGTCGATCTGCGCTTACCAAGCAACAGACCGGTGCATTGATCCGTGAACAAGGCCTTGCTGACACCGAGGGCAATCTTGGCCTTGCCTCTTGAGGCAAACTACGATGAACAGTAGGTATATACATATATACCTACTGTTCAGGCACAAGTATCACCATCCGTGAGTTGAATGTTGGTGGCGGCCATCACGATGGCCCGCACCTCGATGGCGTAGACGATCAGCTCCGCGCCATCGTCTGCTTCGAGTCGCAGCATGTCCGCCCCGCTGGCAATGAACTCGGCACGGAGCGCGCGACCGATGTCGCGCAAAGCCGCTTGGTCGACATCGCCGGTCAGGCTGGCCAACTGGCCCGTGCCCGGCTGCGCGGCCGGAATGTGCAGAACCTCAAGCCCAGAACCGGGCAGCAGGTCGGGAAAGCAGACAGGGCCACGGCGGGCACGATGAGCTACCGCCTGCAAGGCTTCGAGCGTGGCTGCAATGCTGCGCGTGCTTGCAGCAGGGCGGATGCGCGCAGCCACCCAGCGGGCAGCGGCAGCAAGCTCATCGGCCGAAAAGCCTTGTGGCAGTTCAGGTGTGAGCGTTTCAGCGCGCGGCATCAAACACCCATCCTCGGCCCTTCGTGCGCTGGATCGCGGCCTTCGAGCCGCAGGAACTGCTCACGGTAGCGCTCGATCTTGGCCAGCATCCGCGAGCCGTCAGGGCCATAGGCATAGCGTGCTGTTCGCTGAGCGTAGTCATGCCAGTTCCGCCCCTCGTCTGTGGTGCGAATCGACGGCGCGCAGGCCTCAAGCACGGTGGCGATCTCATCCTGGCCGTGCCCGGTAGCCCTGAGCCGCACGGCGATCATGGAATCGACTCGCGACAGGTCGATCCCGTCGCCTTTGTGACGCGTAGCGATGTCGCGGTAGTGCGCCTTGTAGGCATTGGCAGGCGGCGCAGTGCGGGCAGCAACAGGCGCGGCAGGCCTCCGCTCTTGTGCCACCCGGACTTCCTCGTCGAGCTGGCGAGCGACGACACAGCTCAGTGCGTATGCCTTATCGCAGGTGCAGGCCACGGCGTGGCGCAACTCCACCACTGGGAAGGTGCCATCAGGTCGCTGGTACTTCGGCGCAGGCGCACCCGGCTCCCATTTGCGGTTCTCAAACCCCGGCGCGCGGTGCGGGTGGATGCAGGCTTGCAGCTTCGGATCGCCATATTGCTTGTTGAGGGCGACGATGAGGCGATTGCCTACGTCCTGATCGTCCGAACGGCCCAGCTTGGGCACGTTCAGGATGGCTTGCAGTTTGCCCGGACTGGACTCCATCACCACCGCAGGCCGGTAGCCATCGGCGAGCATCTGGCGCAGGCTGGTATCGCTCAGGTCATCGACCAGCACATGGTGCATCCGCTCGCTGCGCGGGGTGTAGTACAGGTTCTCGCCGCGTGCGTGGAAACGCAGCAGCTCCCGCATCCGCCGCTCCACGGCTGCCGCGTCCACGCCGTCCTTGCCACCCAGCACGAAAGCCTTGCGATGGTCGGCCGCCATCTTGATCGACGTGAAGGTGTACCTGTCCGCACCGATGGCCGCGTGGTACTGCTCAAAGAGCTTCATCTGGGGCGTGCGCATTGCTTCCTCCCGTGCTGCCTTGCGTGCTTCCTTGGCCGCTTCCACCTGTGCTTGCAGCTCGGGGTTAGCGATGCGGATGCCGTGCTCCGCAGCGAGCCGAACGCAGGTGGCCTTGTATTCCTCCGAGCCGAACACCGTGACCTTCCCCCACTTGGCAGCGCCAAGCTGCAACGCGGCTAGGGTCGCAGCCTCGTCGTGGGCCTCCTGAACGTCGATTCGACGGCCGTGGTCAGTGAATGAGACAGACTCAGACACCCCCCCCGCCGCCCCTTGGCGTCGGTACTCGACCGTGCTGCCAACAATCTCGCCCGCAAAAGCGCGAAGATCGCGAGGCAAGGCCTCGTTGTCGCCGTCGCCCTCAAGGCGCAGCGGCTCGTGACGGTGGTAGCGGAAGTCGCCAGCGGCATCGGAGCTGAACCACTTAGACAGCCATTCGTTGTATTCGGGCCATGCTTCGCGGGCATCCCGCAGCGCCTTGGCTTCGCGCCGATGGCGCTCCCTGATTTCCAGCTCGGCCTGCTTGGCCTCGGCCGCCGCCACGCTGCGCATGGCATTCAACAGCTCGCCCCTGCCCTTCCAGTTCTGAGCAGCGATGGCCGCGCTGCGCTCCGCCTTCTGGGCGCGGAACTGGGCAAGCTCGCGCTCGTACCGCTCCTTCTCTTCACGCAGCTTCTGCGCGAGGTGTGCGCGATGATGCTTCGCGGCCGTGATGTAGTCATCCCAGCCGGGCAAGTCCGGCCGCAGCGGCTCGGGCTTGCGCTCCACAGCCACGACGGCAGCGTCAGCAGGCTCGAACGCACCAAGCCGCTTGGTGAGCTTCGGCAAGCTGCACCAGTGCCCTGCCGTGCTCGCCTTGACGGGTTGATCGCCGACGTAGATGTGTGCTCCCACGCCACCGGCCTTCTCGTACCGCATACCACGCTCGGCGAGGCCTTGGTGCAGTTCTGCCCAGCTCGATGCAGACCGGATGAGTTCACCAGCCTCTTCGATGGCGATGCGCGCTGCGCTCTTTTGGCCCGTTCGGCTTTCCATGTCACCCGCGCGAGTCGGGACAGTGGGAACGCCATCCAACTTGCCAACGCGGGCTACGGTGCCATCGTCCATCACCGTGTAGCGTGCTCGTCGCTCCGGCCGCCATCCTTGGCGGTGCTCAATGATGGCCACCGTGCGCTGTGCCGCCTCTTTCCACCAGCCCTTTGCGGGCTTCACGACCTGATAGGTTTCCGGGCTGACTTTGTTGATCGCGATGTGCAGGTGGATGTTGTCGGTGTCCTTATGCAACGCCGCAATGACTTGATGTTTCTGGAGGTTGAGCTGTTCGAGAAAGACATCCAGTAGTTCCTCGACTTGCTCGGGTGTGGGCTGCTCGTCCTCCGGCCACGATGCAACCCAATGCTGGATCGGGTACTTGGACTTCTTGCATTCCATTGACAGCGCGACCATCTCGGCCTGCTGGCCCTTGAAGGTGCGCGTGTTGAAGCCGCGACTCGTCAGGTAAAGCACCTTCTCTGGCTGCTCACCATCCCCACCGTGAATCACGCCGTCTTGGTCGATGTGATACCCGAGGCGAGTCAAGCGGGCCGCGTCATCGGGCACGGCGATGTACTCGGTGAGGTCACTGATGTTGGTCGCCTTCGACTTGCGCCCGGCTTTGTCCAGATCGACGGGGATCAACTTGAGGATCACTGGTCAGCTCCCTTGTTGGCGAGCTGGTCGATGAACGCATAGACCTGCCGCAACGCACGCGCCGTCTCGGCGCTGTAGGTGCCCCCGGATTCGTTGTGGACGTGCTTGAGCAGACCGCCGATGCGGTTCAGGTGCCGGATCATTTTTTCGTCGGCCTGCGCCACGATCTTGCGACCGAAGTACCTGCGCCTGACCAGCTCGCTCACCGAAAGGCCTGCGTCGTCAGCATCTGCCCGCAGCTTCACCTTCTCGGCGGCTGTCACCCGCACACCGATGCGCTCGGTGAGCGGCTCTCCCTCTTTGACCTCAAACGGCATTCGCTGGCTCCTTCAACTGGCCCCGTGGGCGGCGGGGTGTGTCTTGTTGTCTACATCGCTGTCAGCAGCCCCCGGCAGGGCAGGATGAATGAGCCACGGATCGAGATGCGCAAGCGTCGAGGACACGGCGTCCCTTGGCGGGCACATGGAGCGGTAGCGGCATGTGTTCGACAAGGGCCATCCTGTTACGTCCGTTGGACACGGTGCCGAGTCTCGAAGGGAGCAGCCCCGTTTCCGGCTGGAAGCAAAAAGGCTACGTGTGGCGGCACATTGAGTATGCATTATCACACACGCAAGATCAACGCATAAAGCGCTTCCCATAATCGGAATTATGGGAAAAACTCATTACACAACAATAGGTTAGCAATTGCGACACATCAGAAAATGCGCGATACTAAAAGCGATTTATTAGATGCAGGAGCGCACATGGCAATAACTGTTGAGCAGGTGGAGCGCATCGCAGAGAAGCTGCGGGCACTTCCCCCCATCGAAAACAAGAAGCGGGTGGTGTCGAAGCAGGAAAGCATCAAGATGCTGACCAGCGAGATCGCCGGATTGCGTGAGCGTGGCTACACGCTGGAACAGATCGCGGAACTGCTGACCGCCGATCAGTTGGAGATCGGTGCCCCCACCCTGAAAAGCTACTTGCAGCGCACCAAGCCCAGCAGCAAGAAGTCATCCGTGAAGCGCAAAGCCGCAGCCGCTGGCACGCCTCCCGGTGACGGCCCGCAGGCACAGCCTGCGAACCAAAGCCAGCCGCCCGCTCAGACCATCGGGGAGCGTGCAGCCGCCGCCCTGCCGCAAACATCGGGCAACAACACAAGCGCAGTAGCCGCGATCACCCGGCCTGATCGCCCACGCATCTGAGAGGGATCAAAGACATGACCGACATGAACACGATGTACCTGTGTGCCGGGGACAAGGGCGGAACCGGCAAGAGCATGGTGGCAGCAACGCTCATCGACGCATTCCTGCAACGAGGCATCGAGCCGCTGCTGGTCGAAACGGACACGGCAAACCCCGACGTGTTCAAGAGCTACGGTGAGCGCATCCAGTGCGCCGCGTTGAGCCTCGACGAAGCAGACGGGTGGATTCAGCTCATCAACACGGTTGACCAAGCTCGCGGTGTTCCCGTCATCGTGAACACCGCCGCGCGCAGTGGCAGTGGCGTGACACGGTATGGCGCAACGCTTAGAAGCACGCTGGGGGAACTCGGCCGGAAGCTGGTGACGCTCTGGATCATCAACCGGCAGCGGGACTCCCTAGAGCTGTTGGTGGACTACTTGGATGCCATGCCGGTAGGCGCCGACCACCAAGCCCATGTGCTGCGAAACCTGTATTTCGGGGCGGCTGAAAAGTTCCAGCTCTTCAACGGCAGCGACATCAAAAAACGGATTGAAGAGAGCGGCGGCAAGACGCTCGACTTCCCCGACTTGGCGGATCGCGTTGCGGATCAACTGGCAACGGATCGGCTGACGATTCAGGGAGCACTCGAAGCCATGCCGCTGGGACACAAGGCAGAGCTGGCCCGGTGGCGCAATGAAGCCACCAAGACACTGGCGCAGGTCATGCCATGAACACGCCCGGCCGCCTAGGAATCGTTGACGCCTTCGAGGCGGCTTGGCAGCGCAGGGCGACGCCGGAGGAAGCAGACAGGCTGCACCGCGTCCAAACCATCTTGGGAGTCAAGGACAACGACGCCATCTTGGTTTTGATGGTCGCCTTGGAGCACTACCAAGGGCTGTATAGCGCGATGCCTGCCCGCATTGAGGAAGCAGCCCGTACAGCCGTAAGTGAAGCGAAGGAGACAGCCCAGCGCGTAGCCAACACTGCGGCCCAGCTCGCACACAGCGATCTGGTGGAGCAACTAGGCGATGCCGTCAACAAGGTGGCATCAGACAGCGCCCGGAAGCAGCAGTGGAAGGCGCTGGCCATCGGCATAGGAGCAGCCGCGATCACGATTCTGGTGACGGGCCTGCTCGCGTTTTCTCGGGGGAAGGAAGCAGGCTTTGGCGAGGGGTTCAAAGCCGCTCGGCATGAAGCTGCGGCTGCAAGTTGGGCTAACACGCCGCAGGGCCAAATGGCCTACCGCCTCGCACTGGTTGGCAGCTTGGATCAGGTGGCACGCTGCACAGCAGCGGGATGGAAGGTGAAGAACGGAGCTTGCCTGCCCTACCCGGATTCAGACGGCAACTTGCGCGGATGGATGATGCCGTGAGAGCGCTACAGGAGCGCCCTCACGGCGACAAGCTACTTGCCGACGCTGGCCCAGTCGCACACCGTGATGGGGACATGCAGGTAGCCGTGCTGCTGCAACCACAGCACGCCCAAGAAAGCCACCACCTGCGCGGGAAAGAACCACGGCTTGGCCATGACCGCACTCACGCGCGATCCAAGCGCCTTGACAGGCCGCGCTACGGCCTCACCGACAGCCGTCACGCGCGCGTGCACGTCCGCGAGAGCAGCCTTGAGGTCAGGCAGCGGCACAGCTCGAAAAGCTGACTGCATCTGCATATTTCACTCCTTCTAAAAGTCGATTTTTACGCACAACCACCGCAGACACCCAACTGTGTCAAAAAAGGTGATAAACACTGTGTGAAACAGTGTGTGTAGCGCAAAGAACATAGGGTATATATTCTTTTTGCGGATGCTTGCACGCATACGCAGTATGCACTAAGATTCAGTCAAGAGCAAAAGAACTGAATTGGAGTCGTGCATGGCCCAGATGCCTTTCTCACCACCTGCGGATGACGTGACGGTCGGCATCCTTGGTCACATCTTTGGCCCCATCATCGACGTGCTGGTGACGGGGGCAGACCCAAACACTGTCTCGGCAGCAAGCAGCTTGCTGGGGACTCTTTTCAGCTTCTTCAACAGCGGCGTCCTTGTTGTTGGATCGATCATCGTGTCCTACGTGGCTGTGATGGGCGCAGTCAACACGGCCAATGACGGCGAGGCGATGGGCAAGGCGTGGAGCACGGTCTGGACGCCCGTGCGGATCGTGGCTGGTGGAGCGGTGCTCCTGCCGTCCACCAGCGGCTACTCGTTCATCCAGATGCTTGTGCTGATGATCTCGCTGTGGAGCATCGGCTTCGCCAGCGGCATCAATAAGCTGGGCATGACGATGGGAGTGTTTAAGCCCGATGGCATCGTTGCCACCTCCTACCAGACGGGCACCTACTTCGGCCTGCGTGACTTCGCCAAGCAGTACCTCGCTGCGTCTTACTGCGCCCGCGCGGCCAACACCATCTACGCCGACGCGGCGGGCAATCCCTCAGTGATGGCGAATTCAGCCTCAGCCGACAAGCAAGTCGTCACCGGAACCCGTACCGACTACACCTTCTTCATCAAAGACAGGAATGCCGCCACCAATCTCGGCGGCGGCGAGCCGATCTGCGGCACCGTGACGCTGACGGCCTACGCGCCATCTGGCAGCTACAGCGACACCTCGGGCACGCAGGCAGCGCTGGACAACATGCGCGCAGCGTTGATGGCCCAGAAGCTCCAAGCCGCTACCGGGCTGATGCTAGACATCGACAACTGGGTGAACACGATGCCCAGCGACATCAATCAGCCCGGCTGGGAGAACGTGCAGTCTGCGCAGTTCAACACCATCGTGAAGAACCGTGAGGATCAGGTCGCAGCAGCCATCGCAAACAGCGTAACGACCAGCGAAGGCTCAGTGAATGTGGGTGTAACCGCCTTCGTCGATGAGATGACGAAGGGGGGATGGGCGATGGCCGGTGGCTGGTATCAGAGGGTGGGGTTGCTGCGCTCCAAAGTGAGCGCGATCACGGGGGAGTCTGTCGGTGCCGCTACCACACCATCCCTCGCTGGCCTGCCAGACGATGCGCGTTCCAAGCTGTTGAAGTACAGCGTCACCACCGTCGCTGAAACCATCTCCAAGAAGTCCGAAGAAGCTGGGAAGGGCTACGACGGGTCAACCGCAGTCAAGCCCCAAGACATCGCCAGCATGTTGCCAACGGATGGCAATGCGGACATCAATGTCGGCGCGCTCGATGCCGACATGAGCACAAAGGCAACGCTGCTCATCAACGGCATGATGCAGAAGGCCACAGACTTCACCATCGGCAGTGGATCGGGGGTCGATGCCGTCTCGCGGATGAAGATGACGGGTGACTTGCTGTACTCGTATCAAGCAATGCTGTGGGCGACCGAGTTCACGATCAAAACTGCAATCACTGGGGTTCGTGTAGTCAGCAATGGGCTTGGCGTAACCAAGCTGGCCGGTGTCGATATGCACGGCATCGTGTCGGACATTTGGGACTGGGCGCTCCAAGTCCCCGTGCCGATCATTGCCAAGATGGCCCAATACGTCGGCTACCTCGCGTACTACTTTGGTGTCGCGATTCCGAGCCTCCCGTACACCATCTTCATGATTACGGTCGTGGGCTGGGTGCTGGGCGTGGTTCAGACCGTGATTGCAGCGCCCTTGTGGGCAATCATGCACATGCGCCCGAGCCAGACCTTCGTTGGCTCGGAGGCACAAGGCTACCTGCTGCTCATGGCGCTCTTTGTTCGCCCGGCATTGGCCGTGATTGGGTTGTTTGCAGCCTTCCTCGTCGCAGACCCCCTCGTTGATTACACCGCCAAGGCATTCTTCGCGATGAGGGGTGACGTCGCTGCATCTACCGGGTGGCCCGGTGTACTCGCTCAGTTTTGGCAGTTCTTCGCGTGGTACGCGACCTTTGGCTTCCTGCTGGGTGCCGTACTCACCATGGTCTTCGGCCTGCCCCAGATGCTGCCGGACAAAGTCCTCGCATGGCTCAACGTCGGCGTGCATGACTTGGGTGCAACCAGCGCGACCAACGAAATGCGCGCAGGAATCGGACAGCACGGTCACGCAGCAGGCAAGGCGGCTGTGGAGCGACTGGCTGACAGCCAGTCGCGTGGCGGTCGCGGTGGCTCGCGTGGGCAACTGCCCGGCGACGGCCCGAGTGGCGGGCCAAGCGGTGGTCGTCCTCGTGGTGGTGGTGGCTCAACACCTGTCAACGCTGGAGCACAAGGCGTTGCACCGCCCCTCGATGCTGCCGAGAGTGCTGGAGCCAATGGGGGTCAGGGCATTTCCAGCCGCAGCCTCACTCCTACCGCACAGCCAAGTTCTGGGCCGTCGAATGCTGCACCGCTCAACGCAGGAAGCTCGCCGCCCACTCAAGAGAGTGAAGCCCCACAACGCCGACTCATGGACAAGATTTCGGACGGGGTAGGGGTAGCGGCTGGTCACGCTGTGCTGGGTGCAGTAGATGCCGCCAAGTCTGGTGGTCAGCGCGGTGGTGAAGCCATGCGCAACGGCAGCGGCCCGGTTGGTGGCCTCGTTGCCGGTTCGATTGCAGCAGCAGCAGGTGCAGCCGAAGCCTTAGCCCGTACCGCTCCGATGGTTGGACGGGAGGGTGTCGCAGCGTTCCGGGAGGGTGCTGACGCCCGAATTGCGGCGCTCAAAGACACCTCGCCCTCTCCGAGTGACGAGGCTGCGCAATCAGCCGATCAACCTATCAGCACTGGTGAACAGCGCCCAAACAAGGAGGACTGAACCATGCCGGAAGACTATTGGAGTTCGCAAGCTGCCACCTTGGCCGAGCGCAGCATCGGATACGACGAGGGCCATACCCAAGGACGCCATCAAGGGTTGCGGCAAGGTCGTTCTGAAGGCTACCAGCAGGGTGTCGCAGAAGGCCGTCAGGCTGCACTCAACGAGGTACAGCCGCAACTCGCTGCCGCGAACGAGATGGTGCAAGGCATGGCCCAGATTCTGGCCGCCGCGGCGGATGCACTCCTGCAAGCCGACGACGCAGCCAAGGTCAGTTTCGCCGTGAAGTACGCCGACCGGCTCGACAAGGCGATGGCCAAAGGCTTGATCCGCACTGCTCCCCACAACAACCCCCAGCTCGCCAGTCTGTCCGTGGTCATGCGTCTCGTCGATGAGTCGCGCCGGGCGTGCCTGCAAGCCACTGAATCCACCCCTACCCCATAAGGAGCCACCTCATGCGCCGCCCTTCGATCACCTTCCTGCGCGCCACCCAGCTCAACAGCCGGGTGCGCCGCGTCACCCCATCTGCCGTTCGCACCGCCCGCATCGTGGCCACCGATGACGGTTTCGAGCTGCACGCCACGCTGGCTGGCAGCACTGACCGCTGGGTTCTGACTTCTCCGGGCGGCATCGCCAGCACCTTCGGCGACCTGCCGGGCCTGCGCGAGTTCGCCGCTGTCGTTCTGGGCCGCGACCGCGTGCCCCTGTCTTACCAAGCCGCTTGAAAGGCCCCGCTCACCATGAAAACCACCCGCACCCTGATCGCTTCCGCCCTGCTGCTGGCCGCCTCGCTGGCCAGCGCGCAAATGCCCGCCGCCCTGCGCGATGCAAACGCCCCCGCAGCGGGTGACTGGGCCAAGGCCTCGGCAATCCTGCGCGCCGCTATCGAGTGCCGCGAGCCGCTGCCCCCCGTGGCGTCGGTGCTGGGCACCTTCGGCCTGACAAACCGGCAGCTCGATGGCGACCACAAGCTGCCCGAGGTGCTGACAGTGTTCGGCTCGCTCAAGGTGTCGGCCATCTCGATCTTCCACGGCGACGAAGAGGAAGGCAGCTCGTACACCGTACAGCCGGTCGGCGCGAAGCTGGCCGAAGTGGCGAAAGCCGCAGGCCTCAAGAAAGACGGCCCGCGCTACGTGCGCAAGGTCAAGGGTGGCATCGTCGAAGCCAGCGAGCCGCAGCCCGGCACCGTCCAGCTCGCCTGCATTCGTGGGGGCGGCCATGAATAAAGCCGCCATCACCAAGCCCGCCATCGGCGTGCTGGTGGGCGCGTCTCTCGCGCTGGCTGCCAGCGCTGGTGCGTCCCAGACCGGGGGCAACTGGTTCTCGTCCATGTTCTCGACGGGCGGCAGCGGTAGTGCCAGCTCGGGCGTTTCGTCGGAGATGGCCGCCGTGGATGCGGCCATGAACCAGAAGATGCAAGACGACTTGAAGAACTGCGACGACGTGGGCATCGGCGCGAGCATCAAGACCGCCATCGGCGCGCACAGCGAGATGGCCTCGGCCACGCCGAACGTCGAAAGCCTCTTCGACGTGAACGACCAGTGTTTCGCATCGGTGAGTCAGATCATCGACCTGTCGTTCTCGATCCCTTCGCTGGCCTCGATCCTGTCCTCGGCGCAGGACGCGGTGTTGAAGTACGCGCAGAAGAAGGTGTGCTCGACCGTGGGCAAGGTGTCCGGCATGGTCACGTCGCCCATCAACCAAGCCATCGGGCAGTGGAACACCTTGGGCCAGCAGTTCACCGACATCAACGGCATGGCGAACAGCGCCGTGGGTGGCTCGATGAGCACGCTCGATCCGCAGCTCGGCAGCAGCTACAAGCCCGCCTCGGCCGCGAGCACCTACAGCGTGAACGCCAACGCCTTCGCCACGAATCAGACCGTGTTCAACGCCGGGGCCAGCACCCAGCAGGGTGCGCAGACCGCGCCCGCGACCTCGGCACAGCCGCAGGCCATCCAGCAGGCTCAACCCACACAGACCGAACCCCAGAGCTTCACGAGCTGGGCGGCTGGTCTTTTCAACTGAGGAAGAGAGATGCGCAAGCCGCTCGTTTTGACCCTCGCGCTGGCGATCAGCGGCAGCGCACTCGCCGACACCTGCATGGTGTCGCCTACCTCGAAGGAGCAAGTCTCCGGCCGCTTCGGCAAGTTCCGGGAGGGCGGTGCCGCCAACTTCGGCTCGGGCAACGCCAAGCCGCACATGCACGACGGCCTCGACTTCTCCACCAGCGGCCAAAACGCGCCCCTCTACGCCACCTCGGCGGGCACGGTGACGTGGGCCAAGCTGCGCGGCAGCGCGGGCAACACCGTGGTCATCAAGCGCGACAACGGGCAGTCGGCCGTGTACTACCACCTGAGCTACATCGCGGTGAAGGAAGGCGACAAGGTGCAGGCCGGGCAGGAGATCGGCCGCGCTGGTGCCACCGGGATGCAGCCGGGCGGCGCAGTCCACCTGCACTTCATCTACGGCGTACCGAACTCGGATGACGCCCGTGCCAAGACGTTTTCGTCGGACGCCAACAAGAACCCGACGTTCAACCCGGCGCAGCTCCCCAACGCCATCACCAAGCAGAACAGCGCGTTCAATTACGCCACCGATCCGTCGCCCTACTTCTGCAAGACCTTCCCGATCCAAAACGACGGCCTGTATCCGGTGCTGGGCAGCGACACGATGGCTCAGTACAACAAGTTGTTTGGCTCGGCCCCGCCGATGGGCGTGCCGCCGTCCACCCAGTTCGACCCCGTGCAGGTCGCCGCAGCCAACGGCGACGCCTTGCAGGCGGCCTCGAAGGGCGCGACTTCGATGTCCAGCGTGCTCAACGACGCGGACGGCTACGGCTCGCTGCCGTCGCCGCCGATTGGCGACTACGAAACCATGTCTCCGGCCGAGATGATGAGCACCGAAGCGCAGCGCCGGTTCGCAGACTCAGAGTGGAACAAGTCGATCACGCAGGTGAGCAGCCGCGCCTTGTGGGTGGATTACGTGCGAGCACAGGGGGTGTCGAACTACTTGAGCGAAGCGATCCGCAGGAAAGAAGAGCGGATGGAAGCCCTGTTGGCGCTCTACACCTCTCAGAAGCTCGCTGCGAAGCGGCAGCAAGTGGACGCCGCCCGCGACCGGGCGCAGCGTGCCGACGTTCAACGCGCGATCCAGTAACACCCACGGGAGAACGACATGGAAAACCTCGACCTGACCGCCGTCACCCGCATGGGCCTGATCCTCGCGCACCTGCTGGCCTTCGCAGCGGCTTTCGCGGCCGTGGCCTTCGGTGACTTCGCCATCTTCCGCCGCCGTCGCGTGGACACGGAGCTGCTGACCAAGGCCGCCAACGGCGTGACCCTCGCGCTCACGGCTCTGTGGATCACCGGCTTCGCCGTCATTCTGCTGGACACGCGGCTTGACCTGGCTGTGCTGTGGAGCAAGCCCAAGCTGCTGGCCAAGCTCTCCATCGTGGGCCTGCTGACGCTCAATGGCATCGCCTTGCACCGCTGGGCCTTCCCGCTGTTCAGCCAGCCGCAGGACGATCCGCACCGTGCAGCCTTCCTGCCCGCCGTGCTGGGGGCCGTCAGCGCCACGACGTGGACGTTTGCGGCCTTCGTGGGTGTCGGCAAGGCCGTGGCCCCGGCACTGGGCTACAGCGGCTTCATGGCCCTGTACGGGGCTTCCGTGGCGGTTGGCGTCTGGGTATCCCTGACCTACGTCCGCCCTCGCCTCGCGGCCCAGATGCTGCCGCCTGAGCCTGTTCACACCATCCTTGAGTTGCACACCCGTCAGGTACTCGGCCCGGTGGGCATGGACTACCTGCTTGGGCAAGGCATCCAGTCGGCCGACATCGCCACCGACCCAGTGGCGGCCGTGGGCCGCATCGGGGCGGCTCTGGAAAACCTCGCGCCGGAAGCCCGTGAGCAATTCGACCGGCTGGCCCACGCCACCCTGCGCAAGCACGATCTGCTGCAAGCGGCTTGAGGGCCACACCATGATCCTGTTCTTCGACTTCGAGCGACTGCTGTACGGGCAGACCATCGGCGACATCGGGCCTGCTGCCCGGCTCGCCAAGGTGCTGATGCCCTACCCGCAGGTGGATCTCGTGTTGACGCGGTGGCGCATCGGAGCGATGCGATCCGTCGATGACGTGCGCGGCGAGGTGCCCGAGCTGGGCGAGCGCATCAACGACGTGGCGTACCGGCCTGTGCGCTCGGATGAGCAGCCGGAACGCGAGATCACCGGCACGCTGCGCCGGACGCGGCAGCTCTACTGGGCGGCCGTGGTGCCGGTCGGAGACACGCAAGGCTATATCGAGCAGGCCACCCGGTCAGGTGCGCCGCTGATCCAGTGCCTGAATGGTTTTGATGATGAGGCTGCGCAGCGGCTGCAAGCCGCCTTGGCGCGTGTTGTTTTCAACGAGGAGCTGGTCAGCGGTGTGCGCCGTCCGCTCCGGCAAACACTGGGGGAGGCCCTGCCATGCTGATGCTGATTGAGCACGATTCGATTCTTTCCACGCCCGAGGCACGCCAGAGCTTGGCCGCCTTCGTCGCGCACCGTCCGAACATCAACGTGGCGGTGTTCCATTCGGCCAAGTTGTCGGCCGCCGAAGTCTGCGAGGCCTACCCGCCCGAGCTGCGCGAGCGCCTGATGCTGACGCCGGACACCCCGCGCGACCGCGATCTGCGGTTCTGGATCAGCTATGAGGCCGGTTGTGTGTTTGCAGCCCTGCGGAGCAACGGCCAACTGGCCCAGTGCGAGGCCGTCGTGTGTCTGGTTCCCCCCGCTTGGGGCGACACGGCCCGCGAGCAGTTCGGCGAAAAGCGGGTGGTGGTCATTGGTGAGCCGTTCAGCGTGGACACGGCCCGCCGTTTGGCCCGCAGCCTCTCGACCTACCGTCGCGCGCCGGTCGAACCGTCGCCGCGCAGCTTGCCCAGCAAGGCCTCTGTGGCGTCGATGGCAGCGACCTCGGCAGGCGTGAACACCTCTTCACGCGGCAAGTCGTCGGGCCACTCCACCCGCTCGGCTTCGCTTTCCCAGCGCGTGGCCAGCTCGGCGAGCATCTTGGGGTAGTGCTGGATCAGCTCGGCCCCCGGCCCGGCAATCTGGCAACCGTCGATGACCTGCTGCAAGCTCGATGCGGTCAGCCGCAGGTCGTCGATCAACGCCGCGATCCTGCGCGGCGTGCTCACTTGGTGCCCTTCCCTGCTGGCTTTTCAGCCTTGTCCGCGCCCTTCTCCGCTGCCACCGGCCGCTCGGCCAAGACCTTCACCAGCTCGGCGCGCTGGCCTTCGATGGCTTCGACCTGACCACGCAGGCGGGCGGCCTCTTCCCGTGCGTCCGAGGACTGTTTCCGGGTCTGCGCAAGCTCTTCGCGCGCCTGTCCCAGCAGCGCATTGGCCTGCTCGGCAGCAAGCTGATGGCTGCGCGCTTCCTCACGCGCCGATGAGGCCTGACTGCGGGCCTGCTCGAACTCTTCCCGAACGCGGGCCAGCAGACCATTGGCCTGCTCGGTCGCGAGCTGGTGATTGCGCGCCTCTTCGCGGGCATGACGCAAGTCGCTTTCGGCCGTGGCTTTGACGCTGGCCAGCTCCACCCGCACCTGATCCAGCTCGGCGGCTGAGGACTTGCGCAAGGCTTCCAGCTCGACGCGCAGACGCTCGGCGGCTTCATGGGCACGGACCAGCTCGGCGGCGTGCTTCTCGGCGTCGGCCCGGTTCGTTTGTTCCGAGGCAGCCAAGCGCTCGCGCAACTGGGCCAGCTCGACCGCCTGCGCCTGAGCATGGGCCTGCGACTCGGCGAGCTTGGTGGTCAGCGTCTCGACCTCGGCCTTGGTTTCGTCCAGCGTGGCCTCAAGGTCATCCACGGTCGTGGCAGCGTCAGCCAGTTCACGCTCGGCCTGTTCCCGCTGCTCGCCAGCCGTGCGCAACACCTCGGCCACCCGGCGCTCTGCGGCCTTGACCGCCTTGTCGTTCAGCTCGACGGCCAAGGTGGCGATCCGCTCGGTCAGCGCCTTGGTGACGTTGGCAACTTCCTCGGCTACCTCCACCGGCAGCTCGGCCACCGGCTGGGCCTGCGCGACGGAATTGCTCGCAAGGTGCTCGTCCCAGACCTGTCGCAGCCGTGTCGGATTGCCGCCGCCGACCTTCTGGCGCAGCGCGAACCCGGTGACGTTGCGCCCGGCCGCTTGCAGGGCCTGACCGGCTTCGATGATGGCTTCGACGGGAAATTCGGCTGGACGCATGGGACTCTCCTTGATCTGATGCCCTCAGTATAGCACAACAAACAAAGAAACAAACAAACTAATAAACAAATAAAAGGGGATTTTTTGAGGTGCGCGACGGCTGGCCAGCCTGCTCAACCACGGCCCGGTCGGTAGCGCGCTGAGGCGTTTTTCATCGCTTTTCAGCGCCGCCGCATAAATAGGTGTGAGGCAACTTGCCCAGAAAGGAGGTG